>JAEEGL015023589.1_pt1 | contig 15516 bp, 14 predicted proteins | sample 9134231 | NCBI WGS metagenome assembly JAEEGL01 (sample SAMN16246548, study PRJNA631951) | gut metagenome | biome: gut microbiome; feature: rumen; material: fiber-attached | host: Bos | place: Iran: Karaj | collected 2018-10
ACGATGTACATTGAACCAGAAATGATACAGTTTTCGCCCATATCCTACAGTTTTGTCATGGATGCAACTTTATCAATCATTGCTCAAAAGGCTTATAATAAAGGATCTTTTGTGCAAAATAAATAAGAAAGAATAGAGAGATTATCTATGAAACAATTGAAACACGTACTTCGAAATTTACATAGGACATCACAGTTTTTTAATGAGATGGATAGAACTCGGTTTATTCGTATGGATGGCAACGAGAGTGTAGATGGGTTACCGCAAGATTTTGTGAAAGGAGTCTTAAACAAGATTACACCCGCAATGCTTGCTGCATACCCCAATCCCAAAAAATGTACTGAGGCAGTCGCAGAGTTTTTAAATGTTGATAGAGAACAGGTTTTGATGACGAATGGATCTGATGCTGCTATAAAATTGTTTTTTGAAACCTACATGGAGGAAAATGATAGAGTTGTAATTGCCTCGCCTGCATTTGAAATGTACGAGGTTTATTGCAATATGTTTGGAGCTGAAGCCGTCAATATTCAGTATGGGGAAGGGTTTGCATTTCCAATGGGAGCCTATATAGCCGCCATAGAACAGGGTGCAAAGTTGGCTATAATTACTAACCCGAATAATCCGACGGGATCTGCCATGTCACTTTCATCAATAGAAAAAATCCTGGAAATAGCAACAAAAAATGATGTCCTTGTGATGATAGATGAGGCTTACCATTGGATTTATCCGGAAACGGCTTTGCCTTTATTGGATAGATACCCCAATATGATTCTTTTGAGAACATTCTCCAAAATCCTTGGACTTGCTGGGATTCGACTGGGGTTCGCGGTGGCCAGCAAAGAAATGATATCCGATATAAAAAAAGTGACTCCACCTGCGGGCGTGAATGCTGTTGCACTTCTATTTGGGGAGGAGATAATGAGGAGACCAGAGTTCCTCGATGGAATAGTCTCCTCATTTAAGAGAGAGAAGCGCTACATGAAGGAAAGGCTTAATGAGGAAGGTATTCAATTTATCGATACGGAATCGAATTTTATATTGATACCTGTGCAAAAGGACGTAGAGACTATTATTAGCAGGCTTAGGGAGCAGGGCATACTGGTTGCGTTTAAGATGAATAAATATTTACGAGTAAACATTGGAAATGAGGAGGTCACCGAAAAACTTATATCATGCGTTAAGCCGCTTATCTGAAGGATTTGAAGGGAACTGTTCATGAAGAATCAAGCCCGGATTAGCATTTTTTGTTTGTTATCGAGGCTCAAGAGGGCAACCGTAAAAAGATCCCTAAAAGGCGACTTTGTCAGTTTTCGTTCTACGGATGTGATCCTTGATGCCTGCAAAATCAATGAGGAACACCTCCTTCTCCAGTAAGCTTGATAAGGTGATATCCGCCTTCGGTTATCAATGTTAACTTGGTAGAAATGAGTACTCAGGACTGAATTAGCAACCACTGGTAACATCCAGCTTATAAACAATTCAGATAAGGGTAGCGGTAATGCGCTCCTATCAGGGAGTCAAAGCTCCAAGGGATCAATCAAAAGGTCACAGTATCTAAGTTGTATTGAAACACAATATCAAAAGAAAGGAGATGTGTTGTATTCAACTGTGAATACATCATACAGGGAATGCTATGGGTATAATGACTGATCATATGAGAGAAAGGGCGACAGGGGAGAGTAATATCTGTTTGTTTCCACCACTACCGGCATCACTGAATATCGAGCTTAACAACACGTGCAATCAAAAGTGTGTGTTCTGTCCTGAACATGGTCCTTTTTCCAGAAAAAACATAAGGCCATGCCATATGGACAAAGAACTAGCTAAGAGCGTCATGAAGAAGGCGTATGACTCGGGAGTTGGCAGAAAAGAATTGGGGTTATATATTAACGGAGAGGTTTTTCTATATCGAGATTTGCCCGAAGTTATCAAATTTGCTAAGGATATTGGTTTTCCGTATGTTTTTATTACTACAAATGGAGCTTTAGCCTATCCGGAAATCATGAGAGAGGTTATTGATGCCGGACTTGATAGTATACGTTTTTCTGTTAACGCAGTAGATTCCGAGGTTTATCGGTACCTGCATGGAAGTGATGATTATGCGGCGGTTGAGAAGAATATTCGCTTTTTGGCAACTTATAGAAAAAAAGAATCCAAAAAAATAGCAGTGTCGTTATCATGTGTGGTTACAAAAAAAACAAGGGATCAGATTCCGAAGATAAAGGAAAGATATGGGGGATTAGTAGATGAGATCTTGTTTATTCCGGTGATGAATTTGAGGTCTATGGACAAAGATCTTGCGATGGAATTAGAATTGTCAAACGAGATTTATTCAGAAGATAGTGATTATGATAGAATTTGTCCTATTATTTTCAATTCGCTATATATTGAAGCTACTGGGGACATTGCCCTGTGTTGCAATCTTATTGGTGAAAACATAAAGATTGGAAGATTAGACATAGACAGTATTAGCAGCTTTGATTTTAATCAGGTTTGGAATGGTGAAGACATTTTGTCGTACAGAAGAGCTTTTTTGAACAGGGATCTGTCTGGTATTGTTTGTAAAGATTGTAATATTATTAAGCAAAAAGCGTTTCGAGAGATGCTGACAGGTTCGTTTATGATATAGTTTAGTGAAGATGGTATATAGGTTGTAGAGGGACTTCTGTCGTCTTTAATGCTGGTTCATGAGGGCATTCTATGGTGATATAGAGTATAGGTCCCAAGTGTTTACTGCTAGTTCGGTAATGGGGAGGGAATTGTGATAAGGATAGGTTATTTTGGAGATGGACCTTGGGCGCAGGATGCTTTTAAGAAGTTGGTGGCGGATGAGACGGTAGAGATTTGTTTTATTACGGCTAGGTATGACAGCAGGGATCCAGAGTTGCTATTGCTTGCCGCGGAGCATCAGATTCCGGTGGAACTCAGCGAGGATATCAATTCAGATGAGTTCTTGGATAGAGTCGAGAAGTACCATGTGGATCTTTTTGTGTCAATGTCTTTTAATCAGATATTCAAGGCTCGAACCATAAACGTTCCCACGTTAAAGACCATCAACTGCCATGCCGGGAAGCTACCCTTTTACCGGGGCAGGAACATCCTTAACTGGGCTCTAATTAATGATGAAAAGGAATTCGGCATCACAGTTCACTATGTGGATGAGGGCATAGATACAGGGGATATCATTCTCCAAAGGACATATCCTGTCACAGATGAGGATGATTATAGCACTTTGCTGGAACGAGCATACATTGGATGTGCTGAGGTGTTATATGATGCGATTAAAGACATTCAGAGAGGAACAGTATCTGTGGTCAGGCAAGAAACCATCGACAGCGTTGGTATGTATTGTGGCAGGAGGCAGCTCGGAGATGAAATTATTGACTGGGACAGACCCAGTAGAGAAATCTTTAATTTTGTCCGTGCGTTGTGTAAACCGGGCCCTATAGCTACCACTTTCCTGAAAGGAATGCCACTCAGGATTAATAGGGTTAGGGAGATCAGGAATGCCAGACCTTATATTAACATCCCAGGTCAGGTGATAGGGAAAACTGAAGCGGGTTTTTATGTAAAAACAAGGGATACATTCATTGAGGTTCTCGAGTATGAATATGAAGGAAGAATAAGGTTAGGAGACCGGCTGAAATCAGGTCGCGATGAGAAATGAATGTGCAGAGATAGATGATAGGAAATCATGGCGTATATAGAGAATAATAGGATTATAATAATCGCCGAGGCAGGCGTAAACCACAATGGCTCTGTGGATCTGGCGAAGAAACTAGTGGATAAGGCAAAAGAGAGCGGAGCGGATATTGTAAAATTTCAGACTTTTGATGTAAACGGGATGGTATCCGAAGGTGCCAGGATGGCAGAGTATCAGAAGGAAAATCTGGGAGTGGAAGAAAGCCAGAAAGAGATGCTTTCTAAACTTACACTACGCAAGGATGACTATATTGAACTTGCAGAATACTGCAAAAGATCAGATATTCAATTTCTCTCCACACCCTTCGATGTGGGTAGCATTCAATTTCTGAATGATCTCCAGAATATGTGGAAGATTCCGTCGGGGGAAATCACGAATTATCCTTATCTCGTTGAGATAGCACAGACCGGGAAGCCTGTGATAATGTCTACAGGCATGAGCACTATGTATGAAATTGATGCGGCACTTGAGGTGTTGAGGGAAAATGGGGCGGGTGAAATAACCATTCTTCACTGCACTACAAATTATCCTACTCCATATGTGGACGTGAATCTGAATGCGATGTTAACCATACGTGAGCATTGCGGATGCAAGGTTGGGTATTCGGATCACACGAGGGGTATTGAAGTTTCAATTGCGGCATCCGCCATGGGGGCTACGGTCATCGAAAAGCACTTCACTCTGGACAGAAATATGGAGGGACCCGATCATAAGGCGAGCCTTGAACCCGATGAATTAAAGTATATGGTCGAAGCTATTCGCAATATAGAAAGTGCAATGGGAAATGGCGAAAAGAAACCTGTCGGGTCAGAGATGGTCAATATAGACGTTGTGAGAAAAAGCATCGTGGCGGCGAAAGAAATACGGGCTGGGGAGGTTTTCACAAGAGAAAACCTGACTACGAAACGTCCCGGAATTGGCATAAGTCCGATGAGATGGAATGAGGTGCTTGGTGCAAAGGCGGTCAGAGATTTTGCAGAGGACGAGATGATAGAGATATGAAAAAGGTTGCAGTAGTGACGACGACGAGGGCAGAGTATGGATTGCTTGTGCCACTTATGCAAAGAATAGTATCGGATAATGGGTTTGAACTGGATTTGATTGTCACAGGCACCCATTTGTCCGATAGGCATGGATATACAATAGATTCTATAATAAACGATGGGTTTCATATTTCGCATAGGATAGATATCCTCGAGGATGATAATACACCATATGGAGTTTCACTTACGATGGCTAATGCTATCAGAGGATTTGCAGAGTGTTTTAGGGATGATAGACCCGATGTTCTAGTGATATTAGGGGACCGTACGGAGATGCTGGGAGTAGCATCTGCTGCCATGAATGAGCAGATTCCAATAGCTCATATCCACGGGGGAGAGTTGACGGAGGGTGCTGTGGATGATTGTGTGAGACATGCTCTCACGAAAATGAGCCATCTGCATTTCACTGCAACAGAGGAATACAAACAACGAGTAATACAGATGGGTGAGGAGCCGGACAGAGTTTTTAACGTCGGGGCTCTCGGGGCTGAGAATATCCTAAATCTGAAGCTTATGCCAGAAAATGAGATACGGGCTGATATAGGGATACCGGTTAAAATGCCATACGTTATGCTGACATATCACCCGGAGACATTGGGAACAAGGCGTATGCCCTGTAAAGATGAATCTCAACGGGTAGAGGATGTTTGTGAGTTTGATGAAGTGGCGATATCATTGGAAAGCCAGATAGTTGCTTTGTGCGATGTGGTGCGTGAGCGAAATGATCTTTTTTTTGTCGTGACCGGAGCAAATGCTGATGTCGGTGGAGACAGGATAAATAAATTACTCGGAGAATTCTGCAAAGACTGCTCAAATGCATGCTTTATTCAAAGTCTTGGGACTCTCAGATATTTGAGCGCCGTCAAGTACGCATCATTTCTTATGGGAAATTCCTCTAGCGGTATACTGGAAGCTCCAGTATTAGGGACCCCAACAATAAACATAGGTGACAGACAAAAGGGGAGATTGCGGGCTGAGACGGTTGTAGATTGTAGCTGTACAAAAGAGGATATATTACATGCAGTCAGTGTAGCAGCACAAATAAGGCATATTAAGTCAACTATGTTTGGAAATGGAACGACATCAGCACAGATAATATATCGGATTAGAACTGCGATGACAGACGGAGGATTGATAAGGAAGCATTTTTATGAAAAACATGGGTGAAAACAGGTGTGGAGTGAAAAGAGTTTTTAGATGGGTAATTTAGCAATAATTCCGGCAAGATCCGGATCAAAAGGTATTAAAGACAAGAATATTAGAAATCTCAATGGAAAACCCCTTATGGCTTATTCCATAGAGGCGGCATTGTCCTCGGGGTGCTTTGACACCGTGATGGTTTCTACTGATTCCAAGGCATATGCAGAGATTGCAGAGAAATATGGGGCAGAGGTACCGTTTTTGAGGTCTTTAAAAACATCGTCGGATTCTGCATCATCATGGGAAGCAGTAGAAGAAGTTTTGGCTGATTATCGGGATAAGGGAAAGGAATTTGAATCGTTTTGTCTTCTTCAACCTACATCTCCGCTTAGAAATGCAGACGACATTAGGAAAGCATATAAACTGTATGAGACGAAAGCGTCATTTGCGGTTGTTTCTGTTTGTGAGGCGGAGCATTCGCCGCTACTGTTTGGGAAACTTCCCCAAAACATGGAATTCATTGACTTCATTGGGCCTGAATCTATGAAAAGAAGACAAGAGGTGGGCACGTATTATCGTCTGAATGGGGCGATTTACATTTTAAATATTAGCAAATTCAAGTCGGATAGTTTTTTTTATACAAAGGGAAGTTTTGCTTACCTTATGAGTAGAGAAAAGAGCGTTGATATTGATACCGAACTCGATCTCAAAATGGCAGGTTTTCTCCTAAAGGAAATTATATAAAGATAATATGTAGAGAGAAGGGGAGTTGATGAAAAGAATAATAGCAATTGTTTCATGGGAACCCACAAGAGAGGAGTTTCATCAGTATGGTTTGGATTATTTGAAAAACAACTACAATGTCTCTATTTTTTATACTGTTAATCATACGGGAGATACGACAAGGCACAGTGGTGGGAGATATGATGGGGAAGAACTGTATGTGGCGCAGACCTATTGGGAAATGTCGCATATGATAAAGCGATATAGAGAAGATGCAGTATTTCTTTTGGAGTGGCATAATGCAAATATATACTGGAGATTATTAAATAAATATAATTGTAGATATTATGTTATTGCACAGCACACAACGGAGGTACCATGCAACACAGATGTGCTTTACTCAGATCCCACTATGCGAAAAGAGAAGGGACTAGGTTGGGATATTGTTCGACGTGCAAAAAAAGGACCAAGGTATTTTATATATGGGTTAAGGAATAGAATTGTGAATCGTGGAGATCCTAGGACAGCACTGATAGAAAGAAATAAACCTTTGGCTCTGTTTTATTCAGATAAATCATGCCTTAAAACGTTTGATCAGATAATAAGGACAATTTATATACCGTCGAATGATTATAACGATTATATAGACTCTTGTAGGATTGAAGCCCCCAAGTCAGAGCCATATATCCTGTATATACATGCGGGATTTGGCTTTCGCACATGGGGACTTTTGGAAAGGCACTATACAGATTCAATGTATGATGAATCAAATATGGAAAAGTATAAAAAACAACAGGAAGCTTTGCTGTCAAAACTTGAGGATCATTATAAAATGGAAGTTGTGATAGCTATGCATCCCCATGTTGACTATGAGAATTACACATTTGGTGGCAGGAAGATGGTCATGGGAAACACAATTGGCTTGGCTAAAAATGCAGAGTTCTTAATATACAATCATGGATCCGGAAGTTTATCGTTTGCAATATTGTTTTCAAAAAGGATTTTATTGATATATAATGATTCCAATAAGTCATCATATGCATGGAAAAGGTCGTTTGTTCCGGTGATGGAAGAGTTGAATATTCGTGGATGCAATATGGATATAGCTCAGAATCTAGAGGAACCTTGGGATTTTATCGAGACTATATCAGAAGAGAAAAGAATGTCGTATTTTGATAAATACATTTCATTTGGTCAAAAGACTGAACATACGATTGGCGAGATTATTGGCATGACAATAGAAGAGGACTTTGGTAAGGGCGTATGAGTTCTTGGAAAGAGTGTTTAATCAAGAGTTCTTCTAGCATTATGGAGGCCGCGGAGGCAATTGCAAAGGGGGGGATGCAGATTGCGATTGTCGTAGATGATTGTGGAAAATTATTGGGAATACTCACAGATGTAGATGTAAGACGGGCAGTGATTGAGAAAATTGATTTTTCTTTCGATGTTCAGACTGTCATGAAAAGGAATCCTATCGTTGCGTATGTTGATCAGTCAAGAGAAGATGTTTTTAAACTGATGAAAACAAATAAAGTTCATCGAGTTCCAATTCTGGATAGAACCGGATGTGTTTACAATGTGGCAAGTTATTATGATTATGTAGATGCGAAGAAATATGATAATACGGTTGTTTTGATGGCGGGTGGACTAGGGATGAGATTAAGACCGTTAACAGAGAAAACGCCAAAACCGATGCTAAAAGTTGGAATGAAGCCTATTTTAGAAACCATTTTAGACGGTTTTGTTGAAAAAGGATTTAGTAGGTTCTTCATTGCAGTAAATTATGGGGCCGACATAATAGAGAAGTATTTTGGGGATGGTTCCCAGAAGGGAATTGATATTGAATACATAAGGGAAACGAAAGAAATGGGAACAGCCGGAGCTCTATCGCTGCTGCCGGATGTTCCGGAACTGCCCATAATAGTTATGAATGGGGATATTTTAACCAAAGTAGATTATACTGCGCTTATCAAGTACCACATTGAAGAAGGGGCAGATGCAACTATTGCTGTTAGAGAGTATAAGACAGATGTGCCGTATGGAGTAATTGAATTGAGGGGTAATAGTATTGTGGGAATCAGAGAAAAGCCTCAGAATGAGTATCTGGTAAATGCAGGGATTTACGTGTTAAACCCCTCTGTTTTACAGTATCTAAATAAGGGCGAGTATTTAGACATGCCTAGACTATTTGAAATGCTATTTTTGCAACACAATTCAGTGAAGGCTTTCCCAGTTAATGAGTATTGGCTTGACATAGGTCGCTTTGATGATTTAGAGAGAGCGCAAATTGACTATGATATGATGTGGTGAAAACAGAATGTATGATATAAGGCTGCTAAAATATGATGAATACGAAAAACTAAAGTGTTTTATTAAGAATTATGTTGATAGTAATCATATATTTCTATACTCGAAACAGCTGTTTGATTTTATGTTCGCGAACCCTACAACGGAAACATATGATGTTGCGGTTGCTATACATTTACCAACAAATGAGATTCATGCGATGTTGGGCTTTATACGGAGCAGCAGATATGACGGGAGGGATATGAGAACACCCTTGGTGGTTTATGGTGTAACTTGGGCAAAAAAGACTGACATAAAAAACAAGGATGGCAAGATAATAGGGTTAAAAGTTCTACGCTTTGTCACCGAATTATTTGAAGGAGCAAAGTATATTGATTTGGGTGAAAGCAAATATTCACAAGCCATTTTTCCCAGATTGGGGTTTCATTTTGGACAAATGAAGCATTATTATATACTTAATAATAGCTGCACGCGTTTTTCAATTGCGAAGAACGTATCTGTTGAAGAAGTCAATTCCTATGATGAATTGAAACTCATACATGTTGATATTTCTCAATGCACTCACTTAGAGACTAATATCTTTCCTTATAAAAATGTCGATTATATTACAAAAAGGTATGTGAATCATCCTGCTTTTAAGTATGATCTTTATGGATTGTTTGACAGACAGATTCGCAGTGTATTTGTTATACGAGAAGAAAGAGCTCAGGGGGCGAAATGCCTGCGGATTATTGACATAATAGGTAATCTAAATGTAAGTGGATTAATTTTTAATCAGGTTCAAGAATTGTTAAAGAGTAAACAGGCTGAGTTTGTTGATTGCTATAATTATGGTCTATTGCCGGGGTTTTTTACAAAGATGGGATTTAGAGAAGTTTCTGGGGATACCATTATCCCCGATTACTACCATCCCTTTATTAGAGAGGAAATGCCACTTTTTTTTGTGACAACACCAGGGCTTGATGCAGTTATTTTTAAGGGTGATGGGGATCAGGACCGTCCAAGAGGAATGGATGAGTTCGAAAAAGAATAGGATGTTGATATGGAAAGGGAGTGACTATGCTTAACAATGAAAAAATGCAACAAGAAATACTTGTAAGATTAAGTTCTGTATTTAGTGATATATTTGGGTTCGAAGGAACTATTACGCTTGATACATCGCCAGATGATATAGAGGAATGGGATAGTTTGGGACATGTCTATTTGGTTGCCGAGATAGAGGATGTTTTTTCTGTTTCACTGGGGGAAAAAATGATGGAAGTGGAAACAGTGGCTGATATTGTTGATCTGATTATGAATGAGTTAAGTAAAGGAAAGTGTGTATTGAATGAAGGTTCTGTTTCTTGAAAATAACAAATCGTCGGTTAAAAACAAATTAGAAACGGCTTTAGGAAAGAATAGCCGCCTCTTTCAGAGTTTGCAGATTCCTATTGATAGCATGTCAAAGGGATTCAAGGGGTATGCTGAGATACGAAAGGTGATTGATGATGAACATATTGATACAATTGTGTGTGATAAAAAAGGAATCTCCCTTGCTTCCAGGCTTTTATGGCAAGAAAGAACGATTAAGCGATATATACTAGTGGGGGTCAATAGTATATTCGAATTAGAAGAGAGTAATACACGGGCACAGGAGATCCTGTGGAATATGATTGCAAATAAAACCGCGAAGAATGCAATTGAAAGAGGAGGATGGATCAGCAGCATTACGGGAAGAGCGTTCACAAATGAGGAGATGCAAGAGTACACATCTAATGTAGAAGACAAATTAAATGAATATGTTACGAAAGACTCCGAGATTGTGGAGATAGGTATTGCTTCCGGTCTTACCTGTATGAGGTTGGCGCCTAAAGTGAAAAAGTATTATGGAATAGATATTTCTGATGCAACTATAAATAAAACAGAACAGGATCTTTTGCGAGCAGGCATAACAAATTTTGAGTTGTTCTGTGACGAGGCGCTATGTGTATCCGCTTTGGGTATTCCCAAGGTGGATTTGGTGATAATGAATTCTGTATGTCAGTATTTTAGTGGTTATAATTATTTTTTTAGCACCATAGAACGGTGCATAGATATAATGAAGGACAATGGGATTATTTTTGTGGGAGATATTCTAGATTACAGTAGAATCCGTGAGTTTGATAAAGAATTAGAAGCAGTCAACGGCAGGAGGAATTTAAGAGATTTATGGTACCCAAACAGTATATTTGAAGCGCTACCATCTTATTTTCCTTACATAAAAGAAGTAAGTATTACAGAAAAAAGAGGCAAAGTGAATAATGAGTTAAAGAAATACCGACAAGATATTCTTTTAATTGTAAAAAAAGAACATAGTGTACCGAAGCAGAAGTCATATGGAAAATACTGTTATGCATATAATGGAGATACAAACTTGGAAGAATTAGCCTCTAAATATGGAGATGACGAGTTTAGGGAGGTATTAAATGGCAAGAATTGTTACTGATTATTTAGATGATACGAGCAGGAGGTTTCCAGACAAAACAGCGCTTGCAGATGAAAAGATAATGATGTCATTTTCAGATTTGCGAGATAAAGCAATAAGCGTGGCCACGTTTCTGGACAAAAGAGGGGTGTTTAAGAAACCGATAGCTATCTTCATGAATAAGGGCGTTGAGCCTATAGTCTCTTTTCTGGGGTGCGCTTATAGTGGTAATTATTATTCGCCTATAGATCCTAGCATGCCGGTTCAGAGAATAAACAATATATTAGCGACCTTAAATCCAGTATATATTATTACAAATAGAGAATTAGAAACTATTGCTCGGGAATTCAGAGTGCAATCGGATATAATTCTATTTGAGGACATGCTTGATGATAAAGATGAAGGCCTAGTCACGGAGTTATCAAAAAGTATTGTTGATACGGATATCCTTTATGTGTTTTTTACATCAGGCTCTACGGGAATTCCTAAAGGGGTTATCATAAGCCATAGAGCGGTTGTTGATTATACAATATGGGTAAATGAAACATTTGGACTAGATGAAACTTACATCATTGGTAATCAAGCACCGCTATATTTTGATAATTCTATTTTAGATCTATATCAGTGTCTCAGTACTGGGGCGGAGATGTGCATTATTCCTCCAAATCTTTTCTCGAATGCCGACAAACTAATGAATTATATTAGCTGCAAGAAAATCAATTTTCTGTTTTGGGTTCCTTCTGCTCTTTGCATCGTGGCAAATAGCGGTGTGCTATCAGAGTATAAGAGTATTGAACTAAAAAAAGTTTTGTTTTGTGGCGAAGTGATGCCAAACAAGCAATTAAATATTTGGAGACAGGTTTTTCCGAGAACTCAATTTGCTAACTTATATGGACCTACTGAAATAACGGATGCTTGCACATATTATATTGTTGATAGACAATTCAAGGATGACGAGTCACTACCCATAGGAAGGGCATGCAAAAATACGGATGTTATTGTGTTAGATGAGAATAATCGTCAAGTTTCTTCAGAAGACGAAGAAACTATAGGGGAGTTGTGTGTGAGAGGAACATGTCTATCATATGGATACTTCAATGATTTGGATCGGACAAATGAAGCCTTTGTACAAAATCCTCTCAATAGTTCATACCGAGAAATGATTTATAGAACGGGAGACTTGGTGAAATTTAACCATTTTGGTGAGTTGCTTTATCTAGGAAGAAAAGATTTTCAAATAAAAATAAGTGGATATAGAATTGAACTAGGGGAGATTGAGATGGCAATGTCCTCTGTAAGAGGGATTTTATCCAATTGTTGTCTATTTGATGAGGCAAAACAACAAATCCTGTGTATATATAATGGAGATGCAAAAAAAGAGGATATCAGAGAGATGCTGAGAAAGCTATTGCCTAGATATATGATGCCACATAAGTTTAAGAAAATTGACAGTATGCCATTAAATGCAAATGGAAAGATAGATAGATTATTGTTGAAAAAGCTATTCATTGATAAAGTGGAAGCAGTGAATGTGTAACTGTTTATTGTCACCATAAAATATGATCGCGATGTCGGTCTTGGCAATGAATATCGATCGCATAACGGAAAAGAGAGGCCGACTATTATTGCGTCCAATTTTGGACTTGATGAAACAGTAATAATCAGGAGTGGAGAAACGAGGAAATGACTAATATATCTTTGCGAGGTGGCTTGTTGAGCAAACATTAATTTCCATATATATTCGGATTTGAGGTGAGGGGAGCATTGCTAAAAAATGAAATTAGATATTAGTTTGTTTTTATGTAATCAAGAATCAAGAATAAAAGATGCGATGAAGGTCATAGATAATAATGCCAGAGGAGTCGCATTTATTGTTGATAAAAGAAATAGACTTGTTGGAATAATAACAGATGGGGATATACGGAGGATTTTATTAAATGGGTATGGATTGAATGATAATCTAAAGGATCATATGCGTAGAGAGTATAAATTTGCGAATGTGTCTACCCCGTTAAATGAATTAAAGCAGTTGTTCTCCCAAAGGGTTACTATTGTTCCGCTTGTGGATGATTATGGTCAGGTGGTGGACTATGTGGAGTATGACAAGAACCAGAGAATTGTTGTTGCTCAACCTCAAATGAGCGGAAACGAGTATCAATATTTAATGGACGCGTTTCTTTCAACTTGGATATCTAGCAAAGGAGAGTATGTCACAAGATTTGAAGATAGCTTTTCAAAATTCTGTGGTGTAAGATACGGGGTGGCAACATCCAATGGAACAACAGCTCTACATTTAGCGCTTGTTACCCTAGGAATTGGTCCGGATGATGAAGTAATTGTTCCAGATTTGACTTTTGCTGCAACAATAAATGCAGTTATTTATACAGGCGCCACTCCGGTGATAGTTGATATAGAGGAAACTAGTTGGTGCATGTCGCCCCAAGCATTTGAAGCTGCAATCACTTCAAAAACTAAAGCGGTTATTCCTGTTCATATTTATGGTCAGCCATGTGATATGGGGGCTATATGTGATATAGCAAAAAAGCACAATCTTTATATTGTAGAGGATTGTGCTGAGGCACACGGAGCGGAGTGGGCTACGCAAAAAGTCGGCTCTTTTGGTATCATTTCATGTTTTTCCTTTTTTGGGAATAAAGTGATAACTACTGGCGAAGGAGGAATGTGTCTTACAAATGATGAAAATTTCAAAAACAAAATGATGCATTACAGGGATCATGGCATGAGTAGTAGAAAGAGGTATTATCATGATGTTGTGGGGTTTAATTATAGGATGACAAATCTTCAAGCTGCCATAGGAGTAGCTCAAGTGGAGAGAATAGACGAAATACTGAAATGGCGAAACAGTATAGAGGATAGCTATTACAGTTTTTTGGGTAATATTGGAGGAATAGAGACACAACATCGAAATCTGAGTAACAGAAAAAAAATAGCGTGGCTAGTTTCGATTCTTGTTGACGCTTCAAAAAGAGAAGGCATAGTTAAGGCACTTGAAGCAGGGGGGGTAGATGCAAGGCTTTTTTTTACGCCCCTAAGCAAGATGGAAATATATAGTAGATATGCGGTCGATTGTTCAGTTTCACATAACATCGCTGAACGAGGGCTGAACTTGCCTACAACATACGATATTTCGGATAAGAATATTAAGAAAATTGCGAGCATTATAGAAGAGAATGTGTGAATGTAGTGAGTAACATAGCAATCATACCGGCAAGAAGTGGATCAAAAGGGGTAAAGGATAAGAATGTTCGGCTGTTTTGTGGCAAACCTCTTTTGAGTTACTCGGTTCAAGCTGCAATTAATTCAGGATGTTTCGAAGAAGTAATGGTATCGACTGATAGTATGGATTATGCTGAAGTTGCGAGAGAATATGGTGCAAAGATACCGTTTCTTCGGAGTGAAAAAAACTCTGGAGATAGTGTAGATAAATGGGATGTGGTAAGGGAAGTTTTAAAGGGGTATCTTGACAGAAATAGGCATTTTGGAAGTGTATGTGTACTTCAGCCAACTTCTCCTCTTAGGCCGTCGGAGGATATTAGGGCGGCATACGAGTTGTATTATAAAAAACGGGCTGAAGCAGTAATAAGCGTGTGTGAATGTGAGCATCATCCGGCTTGGTCTGGAATAATAGATGGGGACTTGAGTATGACCGCATTTAACAAGCCTGAGATGTTTACACCTAGGCAGAAACTACCCCGATACTATCGACTAAATGGTGCAATATATATAGCTAAAACCGCTGTGGTTTTGAGTGGGAACTCAAATCTATATGGATGCAATACCTACGCATATATAATGACGGCGAATAAAAGTATAGATATAGACACAGATTTTGATTTTGAATATGCTGAGTTTTGTTATGAGGCAAAAAAAAATGCCGAATGATGGAATATTCGTTAGCACCGGTGCATTCGACAGCAGGGATATTGACGAGATTTTAAGAGAGGCACAAGAAGAACGCATATTTAATATAGAGCTTGCACCAGGATTGAAATATAATCCCCAAACGATTTCAATAATACATAATGAAAATGGTTTATTCAATTTCCTGATTCATAATTATTTTCCTACACCTTCTTTGGCATTTGGTCTCAATCTAGCTTCTACAGACAACATAACCATCAATAAGAGTATGAACA
>JAEEGL015600069.1_pt1 | contig 15516 bp, 13 predicted proteins | sample 9134231 | NCBI WGS metagenome assembly JAEEGL01 (sample SAMN16246548, study PRJNA631951) | gut metagenome | biome: gut microbiome; feature: rumen; material: fiber-attached | host: Bos | place: Iran: Karaj | collected 2018-10
TGACAACGTCTGCCTTGTGCTGGGAGACAATATCTTCCATGGAAGCGGATTCGTTCCTATGCTGGAAGATGCAGTGAAAGACGCCGACAAGGGCAAGGCCACCGTCTTTGGATACTGGGTCGCAGATCCCGAGCGCTACGGCGTTGCAGAGTTTGACAAACAGGGTAATTGCCTGAGCATAGAAGAGAAACCAGTCAAGCCGAAGAGTAACTATGCTGTCACAGGGCTATACTTCTACCCCAACAAGGTGGTGCCCGTCGCAAAGAGCATTAAGCCGTCAGCCCGCGGGGAACTAGAGATTACGACCGTGAACCAGCGATTCCTTGAGGATGGGCAGCTCAAGGTCCAGGTCCTGGGCCGCGGCTTTGCATGGTTGGACACAGGCACGCACGACAGCTTATCAGACGCCTCAGTATACATTGAAACTGTGGAAAAGCGCCAGGGTTTGAAGGTTGCCTGCCTGGAAGAGATAGCTTTCCAGCGAGGCTGGATTACCTCCGATATACTCCGCAAACTCTCCGCACCAATGGCGAAGAACCAGTATGGTAAGTACCTGATAGGGCTAGTGGAAGAGAAATAGTAGAACTTACAATGCCGAAGTCGGTTTTATTTTGGCACATAAGTTTAGGATGGGTTATTGCTCTGCCATAAGACAAAAGCGATTGGGTCACGACCTGTTTCCCACATTAGACTATATGTTTTTTTTCTAGATCTGAATAATAAAATAGGATGAGAAATAATCACGTTGTAATAATGGCAGGAGGTGTTGGAAGCCGTTTTTGGCCACTTAGCACTCCGGAGTATCCCAAGCAGTTTATTGATATTTTGGGTTGTGGAAGATCATTGATTCAACTTACCGTCGACCGTTTTAAAGGCGTTGCGCCTATAAATAATTTCTGGGTAGTTACTAATGCAAAGTACGTGGAGATTGTCAAAAAACAAATTCCTGGCATCCCAATTAACCACATTTTGGCAGAACCAGAAGCTAGAAACACGGCCCCTTGCATTGCGTGGGCTTGCTGGAAGATAAAGGCAGAGGATGAGTATGCTAATATTGTCGTAACACCTAGCGATGCTGTTGTAATGGATTCAAAAGAGTTTCGCAGGGTCATTAATAATGCTTTGGCATTCACTTTCGAAAAAGAAAGAATAGTTACGATTGGTATCAAACCTTCACGTCCTGAAACAGGTTATGGCTATGTGCAGTTTGCAGAGCAGATAGAAAGTGAAATACACAAAGTTGCGGTATTCAAAGAGAAACCAGATATTGAAACGGCCAAAGAATATATTGCTGATGGCCATTATTTATGGAATGCTGGAATCTTTATCTGGAACGTCCGGACAATTGTACGTTCTATTACAAAATACGATAGCCAGATCGCTGGCCTAATGAACCGTATTTCCAAATCATTTGGCAGCAGGGAGGAGGGAAATGTTGTTGAAGGACTATTCCCATTGTGCGAAAAGATTTCCATTGACTACGCTGTGATGGAACCGGCTTCTCATGATGGTATGGTTTATACTCATCCGGCAGACTTTGGCTGGAGCGACCTTGGTAACTGGGCTTCGCTGCACGATAAGTTGCGGAAAGATGCAAACAATAATGGTGTAGTTGGCAATGTGAAGCTTTACGAGTGCAACAACTGCGTAGTCCATGCCGAAGATGCCAAGAAAGTAGTCCTTCAAGGCCTGGATGGCTATATATTCAGTGAAAAGAATGGCCAGATTCTTCTTTGCAAGCGCAGTGAGGAGCAAAGAATTCGCGAGTTTTCATCAGAACAAGATAATAAATATTAAATATATGAAGAAAGCACTTATTACGGGTGTAACCGGGCAAGACGGTTCATATTTGTCAGAGCTCTTATTGGAGAAAGGTTACGATGTTCATGGCATCATACGCCGCAGCAGCGTAGATTTCCGAGAACGCATTGCCCATCTTGAGGGCAAGCCCCATTTCCATCTCCACTATGCTGATTTGGGTGACTCCATGTCTATAGTGAAAGTTGTAGATAAGGTTAAACCAGATGAAATCTATAACTTGGCGGCCCAAAGTCACGTTCAAGTGTCATTTGACTCACCTGAATTCACCGCTGATGTAGATGCCACAGGTGTGCTACGTGTTCTGGAAGCAGTACGTGCTTGCCATTTAGAGAAGACCTGTCGTATTTATCAAGCCTCTACGTCTGAACTCTATGGTAAAGTAGAAGAAGTGCCTCAAAATGAGAATACACCATTTCATCCTTATTCTCCTTATGCGGTTGCTAAACTTTATGGTTTTTGGATTGTAAAGGAGTACAGAGAAGCATACAATATGTTCTGCTGTTCCGGTATTCTATTTAACCATGAGTCTGAAAGACGTGGAGAAACCTTTGTAACCCGCAAAATAACGCTCGCTGCAGCACGTATCTCTTTGGGTTTGCAGGACTGCTTGTATCTAGGGAATATGGATTCACTCCGTGATTGGGGATATGCTAAAGATTATGTTGAATGTATGTGGTTAATCCTACAGAACGACAAACCAGAAGACTTCGTTATTGCCACGGGGGTACAACACTCCGTGCGTGAGTTTACATATCTTGCATTCAAGTATGCTGGAATTGAACTGATATTTGAAGGTCAGGGCATTAATGAGAAGGGTCTAGTTGTGAAAGGCCCCGAGAAGCTCATCGGCAAGACCGTTGTGGCCGTGAGTGAGGACTTCTACAGGCCCACCGATGTGGTGAACCTCTGGGGCGATCCCACCAAAGCCAAAGCCAAACTTGGTTGGAACCCGGCTAAGACCAGCTTTGAGCAACTCGTGAAACTGATGGTAGAACATGATATTGCCAAGGTGGCAGCAGAAGGTGCTGCGGCAAAGGTGAGAACAAACCTTGCTGAATACTTGGAGAAAGGAATTGTGAAGTAATGGTACTAGATAAAAGTTCAAAAATTTATGTAGCAGGACATAACGGATTAGTGGGTTCTGCCATTTGGAATAATCTCCTGCAACGTGGCTACTCCAACCTCGTGGGACGGAGTCATAAGGAACTGGACCTGACCGACCAGGTGGCCGTCAAGCGCTTCTTCGATGAAGAAAAACCCGATGCGGTGGTGCTGGCGGCAGCCTTTGTGGGTGGTATTATGGCCAATATGCTGTACAGGGCAGACTTCATAATGATGAATATGAAGATCCAATGCAATGTGATAAGCGAAGCATATGTTCATGGCGTAAAAAAGTTGCTGTTCCTGGGCAGCACCTGCATCTACCCAAAGAAAGCGCCCCAGCCAATGAAGGAGGACTGTCTCCTCACCAGCCCGCTGGAGTACACCAACGAGGAGTACGCCATCGCCAAGATTGCTGGCCTGAAGATGTGCGAAAGCTACAACCTTCAATACGGCACCAACTACATTGCCGTGATGCCGACAAACCTCTACGGTCCCAACGACAACTTTCACCTGGAGAACTCCCACGTGATGCCCGCCATTATGCGCAAAATCTATCTGGCCAAGCTAATCCATGATGGGGCCTGGGACAAGATAGCCACCGACTTGAACAAGCGGCCGGTGGAGGGCTTCGATGGCAAAGCCAGCCACGAGGACATCTTGAAGGTTCTGGCCAAATACGGCATAGAGAATAATAAAGTAACCCTCTGGGGCACCGGTAATCCTCTTCGTGAGTTCCTATGGAGCGAAGATATGGCTGACGCTAGCGTGCATGTGCTTCTGAATGTGAACTTTAGCGATATAATTGGCATTGAGAAATACAGCTCTGTGCACTATGGCGCCTCTACCGATGGTGCCGTTGACCGCAACCATAGTGCAGGCCGTGGCGGCTACATCCCCGATTTGGGCGAAATCCGCAACTGCCATATCAATGTTGGTACTGGCAAAGAACTGACCATTCGTAGACTGAGCGAACTGGTAGCGAAAGCCGTTGGCTTTGAAGGCACAGTTGAATTTGACGCCAGCAAGCCAGATGGCACAATGAGAAAACTAATAGATGTTAGCAAATTACATTCTTTGGGTTGGACGCATAAGGTAGAGATTGAGGTTGGCGTTAAAAAATTATTTGAGTGGTATAAAAATAGTCTGAGCTAATTGAAGCGATGCATCCTACAATTATTATGGTATTATGAACACAAATAGTGATAATAGATATAATGGAAGAGATTTATCCATTGATGCCGCAAGAGGTGTGGCTTTATTTCTGGTTGTGCTGTCTCATGCTCACCACCTTCCTTATTATTTGACATCGTTTTATATCATCGCCTTTTTCTTCCTTTCAGGTTGGTTATACAAACCGGGTAAAAGTTATGATAAGAATATACGAAAGAAAGCGAAAAGAGTTCTAATACCATATTTTGTCAATAGCGCAGTTCTTCTTTTATGCTTCTCAGCATTTAATAACTTTTCGCTTGAATATGTAAAAACCGCACTAACCGGTATTATTTATTCTCGTAACGTGATAGAAATAGGAACGAATCCTATTATGATTTCTGGAAATGCGCCTCTTTGGTATTTAACCTCCTTTTTTACAACAAGTTTGCTGTTTCATATACTCGTGGATAGATATACGCGGGATACTAAAACAGTGGTGTTGTTAATTTCAGTTCTTATTATAGCGTCGATATTACTTAGCAGAATACCAAGATTGTTCCCTTGGAGTCTTGAAATGGTTCCTTTCTTCACAATTATAATGATTCTTGCCTTTTATTTAAAGAAGAAAGGATTCCAATTGAATTTAAGTTGGACTGTTACAAGTATTATTATCATTTTCTATTGTGTGTTGTGTTCTGAAACCGGCTCACTTAATTTGAGTATTCGAAATTATGGATGTGGGGGGCAGATTCCTGCGCTGTTGATAGGTCTAACTGGAACAATTGCAACTACAAGTTTGTGCTATAAGAATACTATTGCGCCGTTGCAGTGGTTTTTTATTAGTATTGGTACAAATTCAATAACTGTTCTTTCTTTTCATTTGCTTTTCTTCTCAGTGTATGGAGCACTATGCAAAAGGTTTTTTTCATTTCTTAATTTTAATATAACTGGATTACCATATGATCTAATAATAGTTTTTTTATCAGTTTTTAGTTGTATTGTTTTAGGAAAATTTGTTGAAATCATTAGGATTAGAATAAGCCGTCATATTTAATAGTATTATATGGATTCAAAACGAAGATTTAAGACATATAAAAGAATACAATCCTATAAGCAGAGATTTCTGTCTTTTTGTAAAAGATTATCTTTTATTGTAAATCCAATGGTCAGAATTGGCAATTTATGTTTTATAGAAAAAAAAGCTTGTATTCGGACTGTGGGACATTGGGGGTGTGGAACTGTGTCTATGGGAAAGAATTGTTTTCTTGGAGAAGGAGCAATGCTGATTGCGCAAGGCGGAGATATTTCAATAGGCGATAATAGTTCAATCAATCAGTATACAATTATTTATGGTATGGGTGGGGCAAAAATAGGAAATAATGTGCGAATCGGACCTCGCTGCACAATTATTCCTCAGAACCATAACTATAAAAGAAAAGATAGCCTCATTATATCACAAGGGATGTCATCGAAAGGTATAGAGATTGAAGATGATGTTTGGATAGGTGCTGGAGTTATAGTTGTTGATGGTGTTCTAATTAGAAAAGGGAGTGTAATTGGGGCTGGAGCTATTGTAACAAAAGACACCGAACCATATAGTGTTAACGTGGGAGTCCCCGCTAAAAAAATTGGAGAAAGAGTTTAATAGTAATAAGAATATGCCCAGCGTATCCGTATTGATGAGTGTTTACAAAGAACCCGTAAAATGGATGAGTGATGCTATTGACTCGATTATAGGTCAAACATTCACGGATTTCGAGTTTATAATTATTATTGATAATCCCGAGATGAGTGATAATTACCACGTGCTCAAGGATTATCAAAAACAAGATCCTCGAATTGTCCTAATACAAAACACTGTAAATCTTGGACTTACAAAATCTTTGAATAAGGCCTTAGATTTGGCAAAGGGCAAATATATAGCTCGTATGGATGCTGATGATGTTAGTTGCCCTGAAAGGCTTCAGCGTCAATACAATTATATGGAGAATCACCCTGAAGTTGATATCTGCGGTTCAAACTTTAAACAGTTTGGCGACGTAAGTATATGGTCAGATAAGTGCTGCAAAATGCCAGAAAAGCATGAAGAGATTATTGCTTGTATGTTATTCATGAATCCTTTAGCGCATCCTGTTTCTTTTTTTAAAAGAGTCATCAAAGGAGAAAGGTTCTTTTATGATGAGACTAAAAAAAAGGCACAGGACTATCAATTATGGTACGACTTAAAAAAACGTGGTGCAATCTTTTATAATATTCAAGAGAACCTGTTATGCTACAGGAAATCGATGCTCCAAATAAGTTCAACTGGAAGAGACGCTCAAAAACATGTTTCTGACTCTATTCATGCAGAGATGTTAAGCATAATGGACATTGACTCTAAAACGATTATAATGCATAACGAAGTATGTAATTTTATTGTTTCCAATATATCAGTTGACGAAAAACTCAATTGGCTGAACAGGCTATATACTACTTTCGAGTCTTTAAATAGTAAATTCATAAGAGATTACTTATTGTTTTTATCTTATCAGGTTTGTATTAAGTATAAAAAGCCTCTTAAAGTATTCTCTATAAAGCATAATAAAATAAACTTGCTAAGTAAGTTATACTTTTATCGAGGTTTGATTGGAAGCCTTGTGAGATAGTTTGACCCGAGCTTATTATACCAATCGAACGAACTAAAAAGGGAGTAATGAATGGGGAACAGTGTTGTTAATCCAAATAAGCAAATAGCAAAAAACACTTTATATTTATATATAAGGATGCTGATAACGATGGTGGTTACATTGTTTACCAGCAGAATTGTGTTAGCCCAGTTAGGCGTTGTTGACTATGGCGTCTATAATGTCGTTGGCGGATTAGTTATTAGTTTTTCATATATTAATAGCTCTTTAGCATCATCATCATCAAGATTTTTGTCATATGAATTGGGGAAGGGCGTAACAAATGAACTAAATAGAGTTTTTTGTATGTCTCTAAACATTCATTATATATTTGGTGCTATTGTTTTTATATTGGCGGAGTCTTTAGGCCTGTGGATCCTTGGTTATAAACTTAACATCCCTGAAGGAAGTAGAACGGCTGCATTTGTTGTATACCAATTGTGCACTTTGAGTTCTATTTTTAATATACTTGCAATACCCTATAATTCTTTGATCATTGCACATGAAAAGATGTCTGCTTTTGCGTATATTTCAATTGTTGAGGTAATACTGAAATTTGGGGCTGCTCTTTTATTATACATTTCATGGAGATCAAAACTGACGGTTTATGGAATATCCCTGTTTGTGATATCTATAATAGTACGATCCATTTATATTTTCTATTGTAAAAGGAAGTTTAGAAACGATGTTTATTATAAAAGAATGTGGGATAAAGGCCTGTTTAAGAACATGATTGGTTTCTCTACATGGGCAATTTGCCTTACCACATCTTCGACACTGGTTAATGAAATAGTAAATATTTTACTAAACATCTTTGTTGGTCCAGTTGTTAATGCAGCACGAGGTGTTGCTGTCGCGGTTCAAGGAAGTTTGTCTCAATTCGTCACAAATTTTCAAGTCGCATTAAATCCTCAAATAACTAAGAATTATGCTGCAGAGAATCTGCCAAGGTGTTATCAGTTGATACTTGTTAGTTCGAAATTGGCCTTTATGCTTTTATTTCTAATAGCATTTCCGATACTTGTAAATATCAACTTTATTTTAAAAATATGGTTAGTTGAAGTGCCAGAGAACACAGCAATCATTATTGTGTTAGTGACTATTTCTAGTCTGTTTTATGGCATGGCAAACCCTTTTGGTGTTTCTGCTGAAGCAACAAATAGAATTAAAACATTCAGTATATGGATTAGTTTGTTGAATTGCTTGAACTTGCCCATTTCGTATGTACTATTGAGATGTAGTTGTCCTGTCGCTTTAGTATTTGCAGTTCCAATTGTTATTAACGTTGTTGGTTATTTCTTGAAGTTATTATTGTCGCACAACGTAATCGGAATGCCCTATATGCAGGAACTGATTCTGTTGTTGAAAGTGGTAGTTGTTGTCGTTATTTCTACAGCAATGGTTGTCATTTTTAATCTTTATGAAGAAAACGGTTTCTCATCTTTTGCAATCACTTTTATTATTTGTTTTGTTTATGCTGGACTTATTGATTATTATGTGATATTATCAAGTAAAGAGAGAGAGTATTTCAAGGCGATGGCTTTGAACAAAATACAGTCTATATGCAGGGGGGCTTAATCGCTTTTGGAAATTGATTCATTATAATGGTATACATAATATGTATGAGGGCCGTCAGAATGGTAAAGAAAACACTGAATATAATGTTTAATTCGCTGATATCAAAAGAAACAAGGATTGAAGTATCTCTTTTGAGAAAACACTATAGTTTGGTTAGATGCCACAAAGGGGCTTCTTACCCGTGTGTTGTTTTCTCACTAGATAGTAGATTTGAATCAAATGGACTGGCTGACCGATTGCGTGGTATAGTATCATTATATGCTTACTGCAAAGCAAGAGGGTTTGTGTTTAGAATTGATCATCAAGCCCCTTTCCACTTAGCGGATTATTTGTCCCCATCAAATTATGATTGGAGAATAAAAGATGAAGAAATAGAGCATAATCTTTTACGTTCTCGTCCTATATTTTTTATGGATAAAAGTAACCCTGAGCGTATTTTTAAAATTCGTAAAGGAAAGAAGATACAGTATCATGTCTATACTAATATTGATTGTATTGAACTGATTAATCAGGCGTTCGATAAGAATTATACTTTTTCCGAACTGTTCAATGAATTATTTAAGCCTGCACCTTCGTTAGAGTACATACTTAAAGATAACTTGGCCGCAATAGGGAAGGAGTATATTTCTATATCATTCAGGTTTATGCAATTGTTGGGTGAAAAGGATGTAAGAGGGGACGTTCTTAATAATAGCGGAAAGGCTAAGCTGATACATCGAAGTATGGAATGCGTTAAATCTATACATAAGCAGAATGCCAACCTTGGTTGTCTTGTAACTGCAGATAGTAATTTGTTTTTACAGGAAGTTACGAGTTTGTCAGGTATCTATTTGGCTCCTGGGAAGGTGGGGCACATTGGTCATAACGATGAAGGCGATGTCTTTTTGAAAACATTCCTGGATTTTTTCTTGGTCGCGAATGCCAAACAAGTATATCTCGCTTCTTCCGGATCCATGTATTCTCAGAGTCTATTTGCTAAAACGGCCGCGCTTGTTCATAACCACCCTTTTAAAAGAATAAGCTATTAAAATAGGGCGCGATATGAGTGGTTTTCTAATTAAAATATCAAAGCCTATAATACTTGTCATTGGGGTTATTTCACTTTTTATGTATTATACTTGCCCAGTGAGATATGATTATAATTTATGCTTAAGCGCATTTATTATGATGATAATTGTTGCTGTGTTTTTGATACTAAAGGTGTCTAATCGACAGGTCCTTACATTCGATTTATTGTTTACAGTGGCCTTCGTTTTTGCAAACTTTTTATATCCTGTATTCCTTTACCCTATTAACCCTAAATTCTCTTTATTTGCAATTACTTTCAACGAAGATTATATAACCAAGTGCTCTTTTATGGCATTGTTAGGTTTTTCCTCTTACTCTTTTTTCAGAGTAAGAAGATATAAGAATAGAACGTCTAATCTCAATAATGCTACTACTGCTAATGTGGCACGCCCCGCATGGGCAATAGCCCTTTGTTCTATAATAACTATCATTACAATCGTATTCTATGGACGGTCTATTGGAACTTTGTATTCAGATTTTAAACCGACCCCACTTATAGAATTGTTGCGGAATATTCTTGATGCACTTATTTTTTATCTAATACTTGCGGCTTTCTTTAAATCTAGATCATTAAAAGAAGTTTTCAAGAAGCTTCCATTTTTATTTTGGATACTACTGATCCTATTATGCCTCGTTCAGTTGTTAATAGGTGTCCGTACATATGTTTTAAGATATGGAATGGTTATTATATTTGGATATAGCTATTTCATAAAGAGGATAAAACTACTTCCAGTTATTTTATTAGTAGTAGCGGGAATGGTTTTAATGCATGATGTGGGTAATAAAAGAATGGGTACAGAAGGACGGGAAATTAGTGATAGTGCAGTTATTAATGCCGGAGAGGACTTGATTATCAACAATCGTGCGTTATATGCAATTACAGAAATCGCTGATAGGGATGGTTTGACTTACGGCAAGTCGATGTTGATGAACGTTTTATCTGTTGTCCCCTTTGCGCAAAGCATTATACCCCCTCTTGTAGGAAGTGATATTAATGAAATGTCAAGTGCATTGATAAATACGGGTGAGATTTGGGAACCTGGCAATCCCAATAGAATTGGATTAGGAACAAACACGATTGCTGATATATATCTGGCCTTTGGTGTGTTGGGCGTTATTATACTTATGGGTATTTTAGGAGCCTTAATCAGTAAGTCAGAAGCACAGATGTATCAGTCGTTCGGGTATTTGCTTGTTTATGCGTTATTCTTTGCAAATGCTATTTATTATCCAAGGGCTGAGTATTTAAACTTATTACGTATTATAACATGGAACTATATATTCTATTATATAATAAACAAAACAAATAGGGCTTCACGAAAGCAATCACGGGGGACTAATGTGAAAACAGAGTTTGCTTAATCATGATGCTATGCTCTCTTTTAAAGTACGAAATGCTTATGAACGGTAAGAAGATATTGTTTGTGTTCAATAGTTTTCAGTTGGGAGGAGTTGCTTCATCGATGCTGAATCTGCTACGAGAGATATCTTTTAGATATGAAATAGACTTGCTTTGTTTCAGTCACGAAGGCCCTATGAAGGAGATGTTACCAAGAAATGTGAATATTCTCCCTACTAATAAGTGGCTCAGTATTCTAGGAGATACGCAAAGGCTTACAATGGAGAAATCAAAAGTCATGGGTATAATAAGATTTCTGCTACGAGGATTATCTATGGTTTTCGGCTCAGACTTTTTCCGAAGAATGATTATTAGTACTTACGGCCATCTTAATGGTTATGACTATGCTATTTCTTTTACTCACGATCTTAACCACAAAATTTTTTGTGGTGGTGCCAATAGATTTGTTGCAGAGTTTACAGATGCTCCGCGGAAGATCACTTTCGTTCACTGCGATTTCTCCAAATACGGGGGAAACACCAAGATAGAACGAGATTATTACCATAGATTCGACAGAATTGCATGCTGTTCCGAAGGCTGTAAGAGAGTATTCGATTCATGTATACCCGACTTATCATCAAGAACGGTTGTGGTAAGAAACTGTCTTGACTTTTCCCGCTTAGAACAGGGACTGACCGAAAAGGTGGAACTCTTTGATCAGAACTGTTTTAATGTTATTACAGTTGGGAGGCTTTCCTTTGAAAAAGGTATTGACCGCGCCCTAAAAGCTATTGCGACGATAATTAAGCAAATAGATATACAATTTATGTGGTATATCATAGGCGATGGCTTACAAAAGGATGAGATTCAAAAATTAATCAAAGAGCTTGGACTTTCTAAATCAGTGAAATTGTTGGGGGAGAAGAAGAATCCTTATCCTTATATGAAACAGGCAGATTTGTTTTTCCTGCCATCTTTTCATGAGTGTGCCCCTATGGTTTTCGAGGAGTCCCTTTATTTAGGAGTTCCCATCATGGCGACAGAAACAATCTCCGTCAAAGAGATGATAATAGATAGAAACGTGGGCTATATTTGCGACAACTCCTTTGAAGGGATAAAAGATGGCCTTATGTTTGTGCTAAATCATAAAGAAATAATGGGGGATTATAGAGAAAGCATTAATAATATATCATTTAATAATGATCTGGCTACAACCCAGTTTGATAGTTTATTGACCTGGTAAATGGAAGGATAAAATAGTTGTAAATTGTTTATAGTAAGATGATATAAGTTCTCGAATGAAGAAAATATTGTTTATTACTCCTTATGCACCGAGTAATATTGGCGCGGCAATGAAATTTACTAAAAAGACAATAGAGACCCTTGCAGACTCATTCTTTGTTGATTTAGTGTATTTTTGCGCAGAAGGAGAACAAGAATACGTGCCAGTCAACAAGAATATCAGAGTTGTAGAAAAACTTGCTGTAAGTAAAAAGGAACGTCTGATTAGTATTATTCATAAACCTTGGTTATATCCTATTTTTTCGGTAAGATATCGCTCTGGGCTGGCAAATAGAATCAAAAAACAGTGCCAAGATGAAAAATATGACCTTGTCTTTCTAGATCATAGCCAGTCTTTTATTTATGGTAAGTTGTTTCCCTTATTGCCCAAAATTCTTATGTCACACGACGTAATATACCAGCGTGTTTTTAGATCTTCAGGATTACTGCTTTCTGAATGGTGTAAACTAACTGAGAAGAAAATGCTTGATCAACCGAATTCATATATATATTCATTTAGCACCAAAGACCAAACTCTTATAAAAGAACTATATGGATTCAATTCGAATGTGACCAGTGGTAATGTTGATGAGTTAGTCCTTTCAGTTACCCCTCAAAATATATCTGATTCTTTTATTTTCTTTGGGCAGTGGGTTAGAAAAGATAATTCAGACGGCCTGGTGTGGTTTTTTGATAATGTATATCCAAGAGTCAAGGAACACTATTCATTTAAGATCATTGGGCGTGGCCTGCAAGAGTCAATATTCAACCGGATAAAAGGATATTATAATGTTGAGTATTTAGGATTCGTGGATGACCCGTATCAAATGATAGCTAACGCGAGAGCAGTCCTGTCGCCACTTTTTAGCGGAGCCGGGGTGAAATTTAAGGTGCTGGAATCATTGGCGTGCGGCACTCCTGTTATAGGAAGTAAAATTGCTTTTGAGGGCATTCCAACCGAATTTAATAGTTTAATGGTAGTATCCAATACAGTGGATGAGTATCTTCAAGCAATGGATAGCGTAAATACCAATATCACGGAGCGACAGTCTTTCAGGAAGAGTTTTATTGATAACTATATAAAATCACAGATAGTAGAGCATATTAAACACATTGTTGAAAAATGAGGATTCTTATTACAGGTGCTTCTGGTTTTATTGGAACTAATTTGCTTCAATACTTTTTAGATAAAGGCGAGGAGGTGCAAAATCTCGACATTCTTGAGCCTCGTTGTAAAACGCATATGTTATATTGGAAGAAAATTGATATAACAGATTATGAAGCACTGCGTTCGGCTATTCAATCTTTCAATCCTGATTACATCGTACATTTGGCGGCAAGAACTGATATTCTTGGTCACGATGTGAAAGACTATTCCGCTAATACAATAGGAGTGGAAAATATCTTGAAATGTTGTGATGGACTTCTAAATTTAAAAAAAGTATTATTTACCTCTTCTATGTTGGTAATGAAGAGTGGCCATAAGGCGGCTCATATTCTTGACTATTGTCCGCCCAATGCGTATGGAATAAGCAAGGTTGAGACGGAGAATATTGTTAGGGGCAACCACTTGAAATGTGATTGGGCAATACTTAGACCCACATCTATTTGGGGGCCTTGGTTTGATACATATAAGGACTTCTTTAAGATGATAATGGCAGGACGTTATGTGTCATTTGGAAAGAAGTTATGCACCAAAACATATGGGTTCGTTGGAAATGTTGTGTATCAGATAGATTGTTTACTTAAGGCAGATACAACGCTAAAGAAGTTCGAAGACAGAATCTTCTATCTTGGGGATAAGCCGGATTATGATATCAACGAATGGGGGCAAGAAATTGCTGCTATTTGTGGAAAGAAAATACGGCATATCCCTTTCTTTGTCATTAAATTAGCTGCTTATGTAGGCGATTTTATCAAACTGTTTGGTATCATACCTCCTATGAGTTCTTTCCGTTTAAATAATATGATGACAAACAATATAATGGACGTTTCGCCTACATTCAAGTATGCTCCAAATCCGCCTTATACAAGAAAACAGGCTTCCGCACTTACTGTAGATTGGTTAAAGTCCCTATAATTATTATGAGATTAAGGATTCTTTTATGTTGTTTAATTCTTGCCTCTTGTTCTGTTTTAAATGGTAGCAGAGGCTATTTGGTCGTAAATGGTTATGACAGAAAAGGGAAGTGCACTCAAGAATCTATTGAGAATGCTCTTATTATTCTACGTAAACATAACGGTGGAGTTCTGCGTTTAAAAAAGAATGGTGTCTACTCGATCAAACCCAAAGGAGAGTATATATTTGAACTACCATCTCATGTATATGTTAAAGGTCGTGGGGCAACGCTCGTTATAGAAGATGGATCAAATACACGAGATTTTACCTGGGGGGCAGTTTTCTATGCAGAAAAAAAGAGTAATATTGTATTAGAAGGTGTTAACCTTGACGCCAATGGAAGGAATAACCCCGTACTTCAAATAAACGGAACATACGGATGGTCGCGTCGTAATGGATTGTTTTCTGCTCTGAATACAAACTGTTTAACCATCAAGGATTGTAAGGTGACAGATGTGAAAGGGTATGGATGCATTTACCTTACCTATTGTGATAATGTCGTTATTGAAGGGTGTGAGTTTACGGAAATTGGAGTAAGTAGAAAGAATGAATATATAAGTGATGCCTCTGTTATTATGGGAGTGGGAGATAACTGGTTAGTCAGTAATAATGTGATGCGCAATAGTTATTTATCAGACTGTGGCACAGGCCTTGATTTGGCGTGTTCATATTCGATAATCAAGAATAATATTGTAGAATCCTTTTGGGCTGGCGCAAATTTGGCGAACAATGGAGTAACTGAATGCATGGGGAACTCTTTAGAGTCTAATGAATTCATAAATAATAATACGGCAATTTATTTATGGGCAACCACGTCACCATATAAAGGATCTTGTCACGATAATACAATCAAAGAGAATAGAATTGTATGGATGCCTAGGAATGGCTGGGGGTCCAGGGGTATTGACATGGCTTTCTTTGTCTATGGTGAGGTATATAATATTGTTGTTAAGGATAATGTGTTTTGCGCATCAACGAATGAACCGGCACAACCTAACAGCTTTGAGATTGCTGTAAACATTGGACCTGTTGCCACCACTTTTTCTGGGAAACCCAACGATTTTGGCAAAGTGCGTAATGTTGTTGTTTCTGGAAATAAGATTGACGGTTGTACAGGCCCTGCAATGATGGTGGATATGAACGTTGAGAACATAGTAATTAATGATAATGTGCTAAATAATGTCTCTCGAGGGAATGTTTCTTATTCCGTGAGGAGTGCTTTTGTGGTTACAAATTCTACCAATAATGAAGCAAAGGGCCCCAAAAAAGTTCAATTAAACCGCAACAAAGTCTTTTCTAGTGAAGAGAACTGCCGTCAAATGCTTTTTGTGAAAAAAGCGGATGTAAAAGTTAATAAGGATAATGAGTTTGTTAGATAAGAGTTGCTAAAA
>JAEEGL010105670.1_pt1 | contig 15515 bp, 15 predicted proteins | sample 9134231 | NCBI WGS metagenome assembly JAEEGL01 (sample SAMN16246548, study PRJNA631951) | gut metagenome | biome: gut microbiome; feature: rumen; material: fiber-attached | host: Bos | place: Iran: Karaj | collected 2018-10
AAATTTTAAAATAAACTATTGATTTTCAATAAAACTAGTGTTATAATTACATCTGTAACAAATCGGGGTGTAGCTCAGTTGGTAGAGCGCGTGGTTTGGGACCATGAGGTCGCAGGTTCGGGTCCTGTCACTCCGACCATTAATTTGTTGAATTATCAAGGTTTTTAAGCCTTGGTATTTTTTTGTCCAAATCGCTCTGCTTAGCTATTGTTTAGTAATTGAGATACTTTTTTATCTCAATTTATTTTTAGCTATTTTTCTTTATTATTTCTATTTTTTCCACCAATTAACACACCAAATTATATTTTTTATTTTTTGGTGGGTTATTTGCTTCTACCGTAGTCATATCAAGGGTTTCATGTACTTTTACTTGGTAAATTCTTAATTTATAATAGTTCAATTAACCCACCAAAAATCTTGAAAGCCTTGATACAAGCCTCACCTCATGAGTTTTTTTGATGGTGGGTTAATTGACACACCAATTAATAATTTACATTTTTATAAATTTGTAGTACAATATCAGTAGTAGAAGTAGTCTTGTTAGACAATTGGAGTCTAGGAATACTACTTCTACTTTTTTATCTATATAACTCTTTATTCTCATCATCTATTACTTTAGCTTGTGTTTCTACAAGTAATGTTCCATTATCTAACATTACATTGTTTGGACTTGGTTGTTGTAATAGATTTTGATTCATATAATATTGATTTACTTTTTCAAGTTCTGTTTCTTTATATTTATCAAAAACAGAAGTATATGTATTTAATGTTATAGATACATCAGTATGTCCCATTAATTTTTGTAAAACTACTGGTGTTACTCCCGCTTCAATAGCTCTAGTAGCATAAGTATGTCTTAAGCTATGAGTTCCCATGTGTTCTATATTAAGTTCATCCAATATTTTTCCTAAAGCTCTATTTACATTTCTTGAATCAGTATATTGATTTTGTGGGGGCTTAAACAATAATTTTTCATCATTATTTTCTTGTCTATCACAATATCTCATTTGTTCAACTATATATGGATATAATGAATCTGGTATAGGTAAATATCTGTTACCAGCTTGTGTCTTTGGAGAATTGCTTAATTTAATTGTATCTCCACTAGAACTTGTTAATGTTTTATGAATGTATATTTTTCTATTCATTAAGTCTATATCGTGAACATCTAATGCTAAACATTCTCCAACTCTTAACCCCATAAATAATTGAATTAAATATTCATTCTTATATGGACATTCATCTATTGTTTTAGTTTGAAGATAGTTTACAAATTGATTTTCTTCATCTAAAGTCATAGCTCTTACTACTTTTTGTTCTTTCAAACTTTTAGGTCTTATTACTTGAGCCATAGGATTTCTTAAAATATATCCTCTATCGAAAGCATACTTAAAAGCTTGTCTAAATTGTCCTATAATTTTCTTTAATGTTGAATCACTATAATTGTTGAATGTGTTAATAAACCTTTGTATTTCATCTGGTGTAATATCTTCTATATTCTTATTTACTAATTGACCTTTAAATATACTTTTTTGTGTTTCTTGTACTCTTTTATATTGAGACTCTGAAATCATGTTTGTATCGTATTTATTTTGCACTATTGTTGTCATTAAATCTCTTAAAGATATTCCATTTTTTTCAATATATACTGGATTTTCTTTTTGATACATTACGCTTTGTAAATACTTTTGTGCTTTTTCTTGAGTGTCAAAACTTTTAGTTCTCTTTATTCTTTCTTGAGTTATAGGATCATAATCATAATATTGTGCTTGCCATTTTCTTCTTTCTTTTCTAAAATAAACACTCCCCTCATTACTACCTTTTTCTCTAGCCATTATTCTCTCCTTTCTAATTTCCACAAATAATATGATAATGCACAGATTTGTTTAGGTTTAGTAATGTTTATAGATGGAAAATCTTCTCTTTTAAACAGAAGATTTGCACTATTTTGATTCATCCCTAAATCTTTAGCCACATCTTTCACACTTAAGCTAGAGAATGGATTAATATTATATTTTTCTAATAGTAACATCACTAGTTTGTTATTTAATTCTTTATTATCTAATTCAATACTATTCTCTGTCAATTTCTACATCTCCTTTATCTTCTACTTCATTTATTGCATTATCTTCTTTGAAATTATTTTCTATTGGTTTTTGAACATCACTAGATAATTCTGTTATGACTTTATCTATTTTTTCTTTATCTTCTTTACTCATCTTTTTTGAATCATCCTTGTTAATTATAGCTTCAATTTCTGCTATCTCTTTATCTTGTTGTTCTTGTTCTTTTTTAATTCTTTCTTCTACGATTTTTCTTCTTTCTTCATTTAGTCTATCTAAATGTTTAACTTCCCAGTATTTAGAAAATGCTTGAAGTTCATCATCATTTAATCTTTCATCATCTGGTTGTTTACCATTTATAAATTTTAAGTTCTCGTACATTGTTTCATTCATTTTAGCGTCAGGATATTGTTGAAATAATCTATCCTTAATATCCCATCCCTCAATAATATATGTTCCATTATCCCAGTTGTCTGTATCCATTTTATTAAACATTCCTACACCTAATGATAATGTACCACCTATTGTGTTTCCTGCTACTTGACAAAGTCTTGCCCAGCCATATTCATCATCTACATCTGGACTTCTATAGTTTTTAGCATCACAATACGCAAGTATTGATTCTACAAACTCTCTATATCCATACCAGTGTAAATACACTCCTAATTGTTTATTTTTGTTGCTAATTACTGCTCTATCTCCCATAATTATATATCCTCTCTTTCTTCATAATCGTAATCACTTTTTGACATTTCTAAAAACTCTTTATATGATTCATATACTCTGTCATTCTTATTGGAATAGAAATCTCTTTCCATTTCTCGAAAATCTTCTTCCGTATATTCGACAAACAAATCTTTTGCCATGTCTCTCATTAATTCTTCAATATCACTTTTCATCTATCGTACCTTCTTCACTTAATTTTTCTAGTTTTCTTTTCCTCTTGAATCCCTCTACATCTTTAAATATATCTTGGTCAACAGAATCTATATTTGCACCATCAATTATTTTTGTTTTACTATTAGTAACTGTGTATGCTATACAATCTGTTAAGTAACCAAAGCTAACTAATTCTTTTGCTCTTTCAAATACTTGCTTATTTGTAGTAGTAATAAAAGCTCTAATAGAATCAGTTTCTATACATCTATTTTTTATATATTCATAAATTAGCCTATAGTTCATATTAATGAACATATTAGGTAATTCTTGAAATAACTTAATAGTATTGTCTTTACCAGTTAGTACAAGACAAAGGTAATGACTAGCAAATATAACATCATAGCAAAATCTTGCTAAATCATTTTTACTATTAATCTGTTTCTGCATTAGTGGATTATCACAAAAGTAATAACTAGTTTCAATATCTGGAATACATTCAATTTTAATATTGTCTTCTTTATTCTTTCTAATCCATGCATACTTTCCGTTTGATACAATTATGTACCCCCTAAATCCTTTTATTTTTTTAGATATTTCTTTAGCTATATTCATATCTTCAAATCTAGCAATAACTTTACTACTAGATTCATTTCGTTGAATATAGTAACCATTAGCACCTAGCTTGTACATTCTTTTAGATATATCTTCATACAAATTACTGTCCTTTAAATAAGGAAATTTAGATTTAATTATAAATCTATTTAAAGTATTAGGAATTCTAGAAACGATAGTTTCATAGCCTAAACTTTTATTATCTTTCATATATATAATTCTAAAATTTTCAAAGCTTGGATTTCTAAATGTATTACAATACTTTAGTAAATCATCTCTTGATTCAATCTTTAAGTTTCTCAGATCTATAAAACTATTCATTTTCTATTTAAGAATAGATTAGCTATTCTTTTGACTCCTTTCTATATTCCTCTACAAGTTTATTAGTTATATAGTTGACAGCTATATTATCTAAATAATCTAAATTCTTATATGGTGTTAGCTTTTCAATATCTATATCTCTTAATTTTAAGAAGTACTTAAAAGCTATATATTGGTATATTAATAATCCATATGTTTTTAAATTACCCATTAGTAAATGCAATGCACTATTATAAAACTTCATCTCTCTTAATTTATAATCTACTTTAGAATAGAATTCTTCTTTATCCATATTTGATGACTTCAAAAAGTCTAAACTTTGTAGCTTATTAATCTCTAAAGTTTTACTTTCTGGTGTAACTTCACCTTTTAATAATTTTTCTTTTCTAAATTCAATTAGCTTGTCTAAATCTTCATAACTATTTAGATAATCTCTTACTCTATCTTTATTGATTGTAATAGGTTGTTTTTGATATTCTTCAAACCATTCATTATTTGAGTAAGCTTTTTGTTCTTGAGAATCATCTTCTCTTTTGGTACTTTTAATCTGCTCCATTACAGAATTCATGATGTCATTTTTAGTCATCATTTTTTCTTTTTTAGGAGAAGAAAATTCCGCTTGATTATCACTTTCAATTACTAAAGTATCTACAAGTTTTTCTTCTTCAGTTAAATCTTTATACCTATAACTTAAATCATTTTCTCTTAAGTTTTCGGCATCATCTCTTAAATTCATTTTATACATCAATCCTTTCTTTCTGTATTCGAATACAACACGATTATAATGTCTAAAATGAATTAGTCTTTCAAATTTCTAGTTTTTTCTATTATTTTCTATATTTATCTATTTTTTTCTATTTTTTCCCAAATTTTCAGAAAGTAAAAAGCTCTGGAATCCTTGAAATGAGTGCAAAAAAAGAACGTGAATTTAAAAATTCACGTTCCATATTTAAATGTCTGTTAGTTTAATTTTTTTCATTTAATTGTTGGAATATATTACTTAGTTTTCTTGACTAATTTCTAGAGCCTTATGCAATATTTGGTGTTGATTTATTGTCTTTTGATTTTCAACTATATAATCTATTAATTTATCTGTATTTGAAGGTTGTTTTACTGCTATCATGGTCGCAATGGCTTTTTCTTCTTCCATACCTATACTTTTTAAATAATTTAATAGTATTTTTTGTGGTTCTGATAATCCCATAATTTTCTTCTCCTTTATTGCGTTTATTATACTTTTATTATATTCAATATTAAATTTTGCATAAAAAATATATTTTTCATCATCTGTTTTTTCTAGATAATAATAGTTTTCTCCAATCTCCTTAACTATTTTTGAACCAATTGTTATATTTGGAAATCTAGCATTTAAATATGATGTTTTTTTACTATTAACATCAATTCCATTTTTATTGTATTCTATATATTCTTTACCAATTTCAATTGCTTTTCTGTGCAAATAATCTTTAGGTACATTTTTATTATCATTAATATAATCAAGAAAAATTTGAGCTTGTTGTTCTGTTTTTAATGAACTCAAGATTGATAATAAATCACTCTTATCTAAATCATATTTGCTAATTAACTCATCTCTTATCTTTCTTAAACATTCCTTTAATTTTTCTTCCATTATTCTCTCTCTTTCTATTCTTTCAAACACTTTACTTGTATCAAACATATAGTCTGGAGCTTTGATTTTTTTATAAGCATTATATACTATACCATTTAATTCTTTATCTTCCATAAACAATAATTTTCCTTTTATCTGTATTTTAATACAATAACATATATATTACAATAATCTAATTATTAAATATATCTAAATATAAAGCATTAGTTTCATTTAACATCTTTAAATCTTGTTCTGTAGGTTTTAATTCTTCTAGCATTTCATCTGTGAATTCAACATCTTTTTGGGAAAAATAACATTTTCTTATAGATGGTACATATTGTGCATTTGTTCCAGTAAGTGTTCCTAACATTAATCCATTAACTCCATTTGCTATGTTTATTTCTATTATTGCATGGTCTAATCTTGCACTATTAGGCTCATAGTTTTCTAAAGATATAAAAGCAACACTCTTATCTGCATGCATATACCCTCTCATATATGTTTTATTGTCCCCATATACAGAATAATCTACTCTAACAAAATCTGGTCTTTCAATAATATCTAATACATATTTACCTTTTCCATATTTTCTTGTTCTATAATTATAAGCATAAAAATATACATATAACTTTTTAGACTTAAATGGATTATTGCTATTGTCATTATTTATACTTTTATATTCTTGTTCAAATAAGTCTGATGAATATATTCCTAACTCATCACAAACTTTAGCAATATCATCAGCAGTCATTATTAAGTCACCATTTTCATATTTGCTAATTGTTGCTTTGGTTTTTCCAAGTAACATTGCTATATTTTCTTGACTTAATTCTTTCATCTTTCTATATTTTCTTAAATTTTGTCCAAATATTTTATTATCAAAACTAGACATATAATATATCTCCTTTGTTTCGTATCACGATACTATTATAGCACAATGTAGCTCTTAAATCAATTATTATGTAAATAATTATATTAATTTTGGCCATTATTTATTGACTTTGCATATCACGAGTGATATAATACTCTCCTAACATATTTATGGAATAAGGAGTCTCTCTCGACTCTAGCCCCAAGTAAATTGCAACAAGACTTGATTGATTACATTTTGATCTTTCTAGTCTCGCAGGGCTAGAATTTAGACTACTTCCATTTATCGAAGTACAAAATAACATCAATATGAATATGGCTTATAGAAAGGATTCGATGAAAAATGGAAGAAGGATTTGACAAATCTAAATTCCCAGGCGGTTGTCCTGGATGTTAAGAGAGATTTAAAGGGATTGAAAAAATCCCTTTAAGATTTTTTTAATAAATCCTTATTTAATCAAGTGCAAATGTAACTTTGATTGTATATTATTAATAATACTCATTCTGTTATATACTACGAAGTATATATAGAAGAAAGGAGTCAATATGAAAAGAAAATTATCAATTTGTTATAATCCTGGTGGTGGTACACCTGGTTGTTAGCCTTAATTTAATTCAAATTAAGTATTTAAATTGAATTAAAATTATGCTATAATGTAATTGTAATTATGTTGACTTCTGCGAGAGTTAGTATAATTATGTATGTTGTAGAATCGACTCTATAACAAAAAAGAATGCTGTTTTATCGAATCCCAGCATTCTTTTCTTTTTTTTATTTGAGTTTCTTAACAAGAAACATTTTATTGATTTTGTTAAAAAAATAAGTATTTATCTACTTTTTAATATATTTATTCTTATTTTTAGTACTATATTACATAAAAAAGTTTCACACCACGATATTTTAGTATCGTGATACGAAACTTTTATTTTTTTGACTGATTAACATAATTTTAGTATACTCTACTCGTACTTACAGAAAGGATGTGTAGAGTAATGAATATAGTTATTAATAAAATAACTCCAGAAACAGTTTTACAAATCAATAATATTCTTCGTTCACTTGGTTTAAAAACTTCAAATACTGGTACTAAAATTATTAATAAAACAATTCAATATGTTATTAAATATGATATAGAGTTCATTACTCTAGATGATATTTTCAAAGTTATTGCTAATGAATATGGATTAAATGTTAACACTATTAGAAACAATGTTAGCAATGCATTAGCCAATAGAAACATACACTTATCTAAAACTAATTTTGAAAAGATATTTGGTTATGAATACTTTGATAAAAACTTTGAACCTAAAGTGTTTATTGAGGAAGTAAGTTGCTTATTAAAATAACTATATAATTTTAATCAATAAGTATATTAAAATCTATATTATTATCATTCAAAACCTTTTGAATGTCTGATATAACTTTAATTAGTTCCATTGTATACTCTTTTTGTCTTTTAGTTGCTGAAAACTAAATCTTGTATTTATTAAGCAAAAATCTAGCTAAGCTGTGATATAAATTATATTATTTCTTTTGTTTTGCTAATTATTTTGTCCTTCCAGATAACTACATTTTTTATGCTTATTTTCTTAACAATTTCAATATATCTTTCCATATATTCATAATCTATAGTATTATCTTCTTTTACCGGCAAACTGATAATATCTTTTTTTATTTTCTTGCCAGATATTGAATCTCCCCAAGAGTATATAGGTTTAAGGCTTTTATATAAAGCAGCTACCATATATAGCATAACATTTTCACTTACTTTATTTTCGTCTTTTAAGTACAAAGCTAGGTTGTGACTATCGTTAGAAAAATAATCATTCTCTTGGTATGTAATTACCAATGTTTTTCCTCCTATCATTATACTATTTCCTTTTTCTATTTGTGTATTATCATAATCAATATATGTAGAAACTGAATTATTACTTTCACCAGCAGTAACATATGGAGTGCTACCACTATTAGGCTTAATCCAACTACTTAAAATATTATGAGTATTATTAACATTAAATATTTCATCAACAATACTAAAATCTTTCATGGTTACATTTTTATTCAGAAGTTTTTCATCTTCGCTAGACAATTCGTAATTGTCTAGTCCGCTTACCTTTAGGTAAGCGGAAAGTTCGCTTATACGCTCCTCTTCGAGTTCGCTTATAAGTGAACTCATAAAATCAAAATCTATTTTTCCTTTTTTATATGGTAATGATATTTCTGCTTGTTTAACTTGTTCTTTTGGAAATTTATCATTCCATGTGCTGTTTCGCCTTATTCTTTGAATTTCTCCAACTAGATATAGACAAACATTTTTTGATAATTCACTGGTATCAATTATTATAACTGAGTTTCCAATAAACTCATCTTCTTGATAAAAACTCAATGGTTGGTCTGGATTAATAGTGATTTGACCAGCTTTTTCGATTTTAGTTTTAAATTTTTCGGGAAGTTGACTTTTATCTACATATGCTACAATACCATTATTTTCCTTTTGTTGTTGAACTAATCTAATAGCATTTTTATTATTAATTGATACATACTTAAAGGATTCTTTATCTTTAACATACATTGATAAGCCTCTTTTTATCTCAAATAAATCACCTATTTTAAATTTTTTATATTCGCCTCCGTCTTTAATAAATTGTTCTTCTAATTTTTTTAAAGCGGAGGCATCTATTTTCCCAACTTATCATTCTCCTCATTTAACAATGTATTTACTTTAAAAGACAAATAATCCGCTACAGTTTTCTTAAAATCTTCTAATTTAGGCACTGTGTCTATAGGTTTGCTTTGATTCCAATCTGCACCATTTTCAATATCAATTTTTCCTTCATAATACTCATTTTCTGTAAATATGTTTAGCTTAGATTTTCCAAATCTAACTAAGTTTACTACCTCTTGATATCGTTCTTTTGCATGGTCTGTATCTTTAAGATTATTACTTGCTTTTTTTCTATTTGTACGAGTATATCCATCATTTGTAAAATCTATGAATTTTACAATATCATCATTGTGATGAGCCTCTCCAACTCTAAAAACATATACATAAGTTTGTACACTAGATTTACCAACGAATAAATCTATTGGCATTTTTATACTAGCTATTAATGAGCTATGTTTTAATATCTTTTTATTAAATTCAACTGCTTTTCCGCTTCCGGCTGAAGCTTGAATAATAATAGCAGCATATCCTTTTTCCATCATACTCAACGCTTTTTCTACGAATATCATTCCATTTCCAGGTGCTGAATATGGAGGATTTAAAACAAAAGCATTAGCAGGAAATTTTTCATCAACTTTTCCAAATCCATAATTTCCATTAAATCCTTTTAAAGAATCCTTATTTAGAATGTTTGAGCTACCATCACCCATTAATATCATATTTAGTATTGCAAGCATATATATACTTGGTAATATTTCAATACCTAATAATTGATTAGCTTTAATTTCTGCTGATTTAATAGCTAGTTGTTCTGGCGATTTAATTTTATTTTTAGCGTCATTTAACATTTCATTCATGGCAGATACAAGAAGTCCTGCTGATCCAGTTGCAAAATCCCAAACATAAGAATCTTTATCTACTCTTGCTAATTTTACCAATAAATTTGCGACATATGATGGTGTTAAAACCACATCATTTAGTTTATCTTGAGTAAAACCTAGCCAACTATACATTTCATTGAATAGTTTTCCAGTAAAGTCTGTTGAAAGACCAATTTTATAGTAAATTCCCAAATCATCTACTATTTTTGTGAACACCCTTTTTAATTGACTCTCTCCGTTTTCAACCTTATTAATATTTTCAGTTGTTAATGTATTTTGTAGTGTTCTAATAATAAGATCTTTTTTCTCTTTTGGTAGATTTTTTTCTATAAGAAAAGCTCTAATTTTTCTAATTAGTATGTCACCATCTGTATTTCCTTCTTCAATAGAAGATTTTAAATCCGCTTTTTCGAGTGGCGCAACTTTACCTGGTATTCCTATTGTAGAAATTATTGAAGCAGCTACCAAATAGACTCTATCACTTTCACTTAATCCTTTTTCATTTTGATATATGTCATTATTTAGTTTAGTTAAACTTGTATCGATTTCTCTTTCTCTTTGCTCTTTTAAAGCATCTAATTCTTCTTGTGATAATCTTAAGCTTTTAACTTTGTTTATAAACTCATCAAAATTTTCTTTTTTCAAGAATGAAAAGTCTATATACTCATCAACTTTTTGACCTATACCAAAATTATCTTTTGATACATAGTATACACCAATAGAATATTGTACTTCTCCATTATCATCTTTATATCCAGTCATACCTATTGATATTATGTCTGTATAACTTGTGTAATGAAGTAAAGCATTGGCATAATGAACTGCTCCATTTACTGCATATGAATTTATATTTTTGAAAATAGGTTGATTTTTAGAATCTCTGTTTTCAACTTGTCCATTCGAATCAAGTTTTACTAATTTATCTTTATATCCTTTGTACTCTATAAGGATTGGATAAAAATTCAAATTTTTATCTTGTAATAATAGTTTGGCATCCGGTCTATTTCCACCAGTACCACCATTTTTAGAATAATATTCATCTAAAGCTGTATCAATTTCTGTATTTAAAGATTCTTGCTCTAATTTATAATCTAATTTATAACTTTTCATCCAACCATTTGCCATATCAGCAATAATTGGTTCTATTGATTGACTTGATTTAGTTGCCATTTATATTCCCCCTAGTTTTTTATTTAAATTTCTACTTCATTCTATCATAAAAAACTATTTTCTACAACAAAAAATAACTACTCACATTTATTTGTGAGTAGTTTAAGTTGTCGTTAGTTGCTTTCGTTCTTTTTTTCTTCTTTTGAAATTATTCTTACAATTTTATATTTTTCTTCATTATATTTAATAACACTTCCAATTTTATTTCTTATTATTTTATTTATTAAGTCTTGATTATCATTTACATTTTTATCAAGTTCAATTTTCATTTTTCTATAGTCTTTTATATTTTTTAAAATAATCGTATCACCATATCCACAAAAATACTTTGAGTTTTTGATTAAATCTACAATAATATATCCTCTGTTATTATAGGTATAATTATAAGGCACTTCTTTACCTATCAATTTGTTGTTGCTCCTTATATAATAGTATTCATATTTTTTAGGATTATCATCAGCTACACATACTATTGTATCTCCACAACATATTTTATTGTTATCTGTTGATATATCTTTTAGATAATGTGTATTATTTTTTTTTCTTTTTCTGTTATCGGTAAAATAATACTTTCTTTTGAAACTCGTGTACTCATCTGAAAAGCCCCAAAAACCTACAAAGCCATTTTTCTTGCTCATATTTTCTCCTTTAACTTTGAGTATTATAGCACTATTTTACATAATCTTCAATTATTTTTCAATCTCAAATTCATTTTTCAACTCCTCATACAATGAGTCTTGATTAAGTATCACATAATATGCACTCATATCATGTTCAAATATTTCAACTATATCATCTTCCCTTTTTTCTTCTAATTCTTTCATCATTTGTTCAAATTCTTCAAGATAATATACTTTATATTCTTCATCTTCATTATCTATAGCTTTTATTTCTTCATTTAGTTTATATTTAATATCTTTAACTCTACCAATTTTGCTGTCTTCATCTTCCATTAACTTATTTTCATATAATTTATTATAATAATCATTTATTCTATTCTGTTTTTCTTCATTATTCATAATAATCTCTCCTTATTTACTTTTATGTTAAACTGTGTTATAATATTATCATAGTTAACTGCGGTGCTAAAGCCCGTACTTAACTTTATATTAGTAATATCCGTTAGGGATTGGCCCTATCCGATATTACTAATGTTTTATAAGTTGACTATGTGTCCGTGCTCCTTAATTGAGAGCCCTCGGCTAAGTTAACTTATATGAGCAGATACATCATTATCTTCAGATTTTAATCTGATTAATGATGTATCTATTTTTATGCTTATTTTTGTTTATTGATATAATCTAAATCTATACCATATTTTTCTTTAAGAATCTTTTCCATTTTCTCATTCTTTTCATTTAATTCTTTAATAACATCATAACAAGCTTCAAGTTCTATTTTATTATAATCTATCTTTTTTGAACTTTCTTTATTTGCTTTTTGTAGTTCTATGAATTTCTTTTCTAATTCATAATAGTATTCTCTAGCTTTTTTTACTTTAGACATTTCTATTAAGAGTTGATCGTTTTGTAATTGTAGTTTGTTATTCTCTTTTAATAGTGGAATTATAACTTTCTTATCCACATTATCCTTAGTAAAGTTTTCGTATTTGTAAAACTCTTGTATGTCAGAATATTGTATTCGTTCATCTTTTGTTTTTTCTATATTCTCTTTTATAGTTTTAGTATCATAAAAGTTTGTTAGCTTTTTCATATCATCTGTATTTATATGTTCTCTTTCTGTATTTTCTTTTCCTCGTTCCAAATTAAAACCTCTTTCTGTTATATATTTATAAAAACTATCTTGTAGTTTTTTATAACTTCCTTTTCCTTTCCAAAATTCACTAGCAGAAATCTTCCTTATTGTATTACCTTTTTTATCCTTACTATTAATAACTGGAATATATACTAAATGCATGTGTGGTGTTTCTTCATCTAAATGAACAACTGCAGATAATATATTCTCTTTTCCTAGATTATTATAACTAGATATAAATTCATAACATTCATCAAAGTATCTTTTAGTTTCTTTTGCCCCTATTCGTTCGAAAAAAGCCGAATCAGAGGTTATTATCATTTCACAAGCAAATATACTATTTGAATGTACTTGTCCTTGATTTAGTCCGTTTTTGCTTACCAGCCTTTTATATTCTTTTAAGTAAGTATTTTCTATTGGCCTTTTTAAATGATAATTTTGACTTGTCCTAGACAAGTCTATATTTTTATTTGAGTATTGTTTTTTCATTCGTTCGTTATGTGGTGCAAGTTGTACCATTTCATCTTTTGTGTACTTTTCATTTCTAATAATTGCATAGCTCATATACTCTCCTCTCTCCAAGTAATAGAGAGAACACATTCGCAAATTTTAGCTATAATTTATTATATTTACATATAATAAAAAAAGCTAATTTGCTCAAAGTTCTCTAACACACTAGAGAACTTTAAAAAGTTCTCGTGTGCCAAGGGATAAATCCCTTTGGAAACCCTTTAAGAAAAATAGCTAATTAAATACTTTAATACATCAATTTATATATCAGCTTTAAAAATTCCAGTTTTAATTGAAATATCAATGTTTTTAGCTGATATTATTCTAAATTATCATTTGCTTAAAAATACCAATTCACACACCAAATTTTCATAAGGTGTTTATTTTTCAACAATTGTGGCCGTCACTCCGACCATTTGTTTTAAGAAATTCGTAAGAGTTTCTTTTTTTTATACAATAAAAGCAAACCAAGCGGTTTGCATTTTTTCTTTTATCTTTTTTGCTATTCTTCTATCTTATCTAATATTAATTTCAACTCAACTTTCCACCTATTTATATTTTTATTTATTATTGAATCATCTATTTTTCCAATTAATTTTAAGTTATTATTAATTTCTTTTAAACATATTAATATAGCCTCTTTATACACATTTTTAACATCAATATTGTTTATATCTTCTAGAATGTCTAGTGAATCATATTCTTTAGAAAAAAGTAAGAAATATGCTAAATCATAATATTTTGGTTTTAAAGAAATAAATTCCCAATCTATAAAGTACACATTATCATTATCTAGCATTATATTAGTTGTAATTAAATCTCCATGAGCTACAGTCTTTTCTATATTTTCGTTTGTTATTATATCATAATTATTTTTAATTTGTTGTATATCTTTTTTGCATAAATATTTAGATATATTTTTTAGATATTTATCTATTTTCTTTTTAGCATTATATTCATCTTTTAATTCTACTTTAAAATTCATATTAGATATTTCTAAGATTCTATTAGCTATTTTTAGTCTTAATGATTTACCTATATCTATATTAAAATCATTTCTACTTTTACCTAAAGTGTTACCATTTATCTTTTTTTGTATAATTATGCAGATATCTTTTGAAACATATGAATCTATTAATACTGGTAGATTTATATTTCCAGTATTGTCTTTATATAGTTCTATTTCATTTAATAAATTATTAAAAAATAGCTCATCTGTATTTTTGCCAATTTTAATAAAATAGTCTTTATTTATATACGTTGTTCTTTGCTTTTCTTTGTTAAGATTACTTAGTATTAGTTCTATTTCTTCTGTTTTTAAATACTTTTCTAGTATTTCTTCCATAATCTTTCTCCTCGATTTTAATTATATCATAAATCACTAATAATTAATAACTAAAATAACAAATAATAAATTATATAAAATGTTAACATAACATATTGTTTTTTTGTTTTACGAGTGATATAATACATGCGCATCTTTTGTATTGAAAAAATAGTTGATTATACTATTTTAAAGGAGGGCGATACAATGAAAAGAACGAACATTAGACACAACAGTGCTGTATGCTTCATTCAACAAGATGACATTAATGTGTTAGAAAGTATGAAAGACTTTCTTGGCATTGACATTTCTACTGAGGCATCAATCGTCTCTAGAGAGTGCGATGAAAATGGCTTTTATCTAATAGAAAAACCAGAAAATGTTAGAGTTATTTGCTCTCTAGGTTTCATCCCAGATTATGATAAGTTTTCTAATTATTCTCTTGATGTATTAAAACAGTTAGCTAAGAAATCACAAAAAGATTATATGAGATTTTGCGAATTACTCAACAGCATTTGCGATAGAAAACAACCTATTGATTCAGATAGTGCACATTTTATAAATGACTTACATGTAATTGATTTGAATTCATTCTATATGATGGTCGATAAAGTATTTAATTCTAAAGGCACAAAAGAGTTGATGTTTAGAGATGAGTCTCTTAACTTCAAATTGCAAATGTATCATTATATGGCCAGCATTAGAGTTTTAGCAAGAACAATTGAGGAAGAACAGCAAAGTAGAGAAAATGAATCTTTTGTTAAAAAATTATTCTTGAAGGCTAAGAAGAAATGTAATGCTCATTAAGCACTTAGCTCGCATGAGCTTGTAATTTAAAAACCGTGAGATATT
>JAEEGL011740389.1_pt1 | contig 15515 bp, 14 predicted proteins | sample 9134231 | NCBI WGS metagenome assembly JAEEGL01 (sample SAMN16246548, study PRJNA631951) | gut metagenome | biome: gut microbiome; feature: rumen; material: fiber-attached | host: Bos | place: Iran: Karaj | collected 2018-10
ATCACGCCAGCGAGCGAGAAGCCGGAGGGCACGAAGCCGTTCTCCGGCTCGCCGTCGTGGAGCGACGCGGCGTGGAACATGCGCGTGAGCTCCTGCCTCACTCCGCCGCCTGGAAGGCGGCTCTCCCAGTTAGATGCGGCTGGGACTAACTGGGAAAGCCGCCATCTTGGCGGCGACATTCGCATCATTCCGCGCGAGCAGGCAGAGGACCCGGCCGTCACGAACTGGGCGCGTTCCGTCGCCGTCAATCCCTCGCTCGGATTCGACCGCGTACGGGGCTCCTTCACGATCGACACGCCGCGCACGTGCGGCGGATTCGCGCCGGACGGCGCGTTCAGCGCGGGGGCGATCTCCGTGACGCTCGGCGGCGCGGCAGCCACCGTCTGGGCCAGCTCGCTCGACGGCGCGCCTGTGTCCGCCTCGCGGCGCATCCTTGTGACGCACCTCACGGACGTGCAGGGAGAAGGGTCGAAGTTCGCCGATCCGGAGAAGACCATCATCCTCCGCTTCGGCCGTGGTTCGCTCGTGCGCAACGGCACAGCGCAGGTCAAGCTCGCGCTCGCGGAGCCCGCCGCCTACACGGTGTACGAGCTGGAGACGAGCGGCAAGCGGCTCGGAACCGTGCCCGCCGAGGTGAAGGACGGCAAGCTCTGCTTCACTGCTGCCGTGGACGGTCCGCACGGCGCGCGCATGCTCTACGAGGTAGTGCGTAAATAGGAAATGCAATGAGACGTGCCATCTGGATTCTGGGGATCGCGGCAATCGCGTTGTCGGCGAGCGGGTTCACGCTCGTCTCGCCAGGCAAGCGGGCGCGCGTTGTGGTTGGCGAGGGCGAGCCAGGTTACGTGTTCCGCGCCGCGCAGGACTTCACCAACGACGTGAAGAAGATAACAGGCGCCGACCTTGCGCTCGTGCGAGGCAACGCGCCGCGCGCCGGTGACGTGTTCATAGCCACAACGGGAGGGGCGCGCTCCTGCGCGACCGATAAGAAATGGGAATCCTACGATGTGACCGTGAAGGACTGCGTCCTCTCCGTCGCCGGCAGCGACGCGCGCGGCACGATGTTCGGGCTCTACGACTTCATAGAGCGCTACCTCAAGGTCGATCCGCTCGCCTTCTGGAACGGCGTGCCGTACCCGAAGGCGGACACGCTCGCGTGGGACGCCGTAGAAATCCACCAATCCTCCCCCACTTTCAAGTTCCGCGGCTGGTTCATCAACGACGAGGACTTCCTATCCCAGTGGCGCGAACCTGCCGGACCTCGTCCCGTGCGCACGGCAAAGGGGCTGTGCAGCGTCGTGATAAACCACGGCACGATGGAGGCGATCGCCGAGGCGATGGTGCGCATCCGCTTCAACCTCATCATCCCATGCAGCTACATCGACCCGCGCGTGGACTACGAATCCGAGAACCTGGCCATCTGCGCCAGGCGCGGACTCTACCTCTCCCAGCACCACCACGACCCGCTGGGGCTAGGCGGGTTCATGTTCCTCAACCATTGGGAGTCCAAGGGCAAGAACTACAAGTACTCCTATTTCAGCCACCCGCGCGAGGTGGAGGACATGTGGCGCGAGGCGGCGCGCGCCTACGCGAGGTTTCCGGACGTGGTGTGGCAGATCGGTTTCCGAGGCATCAGCGATTCGCCGATGTGGTCCGCCGACCCGTCGGTGCCGACCTCAGACGAGGGACGCGCCAAGATCATCTCCGACGCGATGGCGAAGCAGGTGGAGATACTCAAGGAAATCGGCGTGAAGAATCCCTACCTCACGGCGACGCTCTGGGGCGAGGGGGCGGCGTTCAACGAGAAGGGGTTGCTGAAGGTCCCTGAGGGGGCGACGATCGTCTATTCCGACAACTCGTCGGGCTGGTGGTGGCCCAGGGACTTCTACGTGACGCCGCAGGATGCGTCGCACACCTACGGCATCTACTACCACCACCAGCTCATCACCGCCGGACCGCACTTCGTTCCGGGCGTTTCCGCCGCGCGCACGTTCGGGCAGCTCAAGGAGGCCGCCTCGCACAACGCCGCCGAATACGTCGTCTTCAACGTTGGCAACGTGCGCGAGTTCGCCTACGGCATCGCGGCATCGCAGGCGATGACGTGGAATCTCGGTGCGTTCAACGCCGAGACATGGGTGAAGGACTGGATAGCGCGCCGATTCTCCACGCAGCGTGCGGAATGGCTGTCGCTCCACAACATGTACTTCAAGGCGTTCCAGCTCCATCCCGTGCACGGACACCCGATGTTTCTTGACGGGCATCTAGCGCACAACGTGTGGCGTCGCCTGCGCCGTGACCTGCTAGGCGCTCTCGCCGCGCGCAAGGCAGGGAAGGCAGCAGTTCCGTTCGAGCCGGCGACGAACTCGTACGTGCGCGCGGAGAAGCTCGATCCGTTCAAGAGCGCGCTGTTCGAGTCGAACCACCCGGTGATGGGGACGTGGCACGACACCTACGCGCGGCTGCGCGCGCAGGAAGCGTCCTTCGCGCAGGCAGAGCGCTACGCGCGCTCACTCATGTCCCGTGCGCCCGCGAAAGAGCAGGACATTGCATTCGACGCGTTCGTCTATCCGTCGGCGTTCATGCACGCCTTCACGCGCGCAATGGCAGAGTTCGCAGACGCACTCGACCTCTGCCAGCTCGGCGACGGCGCTGGGATGAAGGCGGCGGCCGAACGCGGTCTCGCAGCTCTCGAATCCGCCGAGGCACTGGACGCGCGCTACTGCCGCGGCAAGTGGGCCGACTGGCACAAGTGCCGCGTGCAGGTGCCGCTGCCGAAGATCATTGAGCACGCCCAGGACTTGATCAAGGTCGTCCAGAACTCCGCCGCTCAATTTTGAACGAGAGTGTGGCATTAAGCTATGACAGGTAAAAACACAGATTGTACGGTGGTTGTTGGTTCATGCGACAGGTACGCGGACCTTCTCGGACCGTTCATTGCGCTTTTCAGAAAGTTCTGGCCAGATTGCCCGTTTGAGGTGGTTCTGGTCACGGAGAGCGACCCGCACATAGAGGGTTTCGACAGGACAATTGCCTGCGGCGGCGGAATGAACTGGGCATCGCGAATGGAGAAGGCGCTGGGCGAAGTGTCCACGCCGGCCGTGCTGATGCTGTGCGACGACTACTATCTCTCATCCTCGGTTGAGACGGAAAAGATGCTCCTTCGCCTGGGGCAGATGAATGCGCAAAATGCCGTCAACTTGCGGCTCATACCGAACCCTGTGCCGAGAAGCGGAAACTCCAAGCCGGTTGACTACGGGCTGTTTGAATACCGCAAGAACACGGCCTACTGCATCGCGACGCAGGCGGGCTTCTGGGATCGGGAGTTCTTGAAGGGGTTGTTGCACGGCAAGGCGAGCATTTGGGAGTTCGAGCGGTATGGCAGCTTCGAGGTGGGAGAAGAACCTCGTTCGATACTCGTCACGCCGGAAAAGGAGTTCCCGTTCGTCGACGCCGTGCACAAGGGGCATTGGGAGAAATTCGGATTGGCCGTCTGCCGGGCGAACAGCATCGAGCCCGACCTCTCTGTGCGCGGTATGCCACCGTTCAAGACGCGGCTTGTCGAAGGGTTGAAGGCGTTTGTATTCGCCATCTTTCCGGCCTCGCTGATTGTTCGTGTCCAGAATGCACTCGCCTCTGGCGCGAAGGAGTGTGACCATGCCGCGAAAAAGCAATCTTGAACTTTTGAGGATTCTCGCGATACTGTCTATTGTATGCGGGCATCTTCTCAGTCAAAGCCGCCTGACCGACGCGGAGGGGACGAATCATATCCTCGCCATGCTGCTTGGGTCTGGCGTCCGCATCGGCGTCAACGTGTTTTTGCTTCTTGGCGCCTGGTTCATGGTCGACGCGAAGTTCAAGACCGAACGAATCATGCGATTGTATCTTGAGGTCGTATTCTACAGCGTGCCCATCACGTGCTGTATGCTGCTTGCTGGTCATGCGGGAGGTGCCCGCAATGTCATACAGGGACTGCTGCCGTTCTTTGGCCGGTCGGTTTGGTTCGCGAGCGCCTATATTTCGCTGATAGCGCTGTCGCCTTTCCTCAACAGGATATTCCTCCTGCCGCTGAAAGCGCAGCAGACGCTGTTATGGTTGCTGATCGTCCTGTTCTGCATCGTTCCCTCTATCCCATGTTCTACCCCGCTTGACTATCTTGCCGACTTCACTTGGTTTTGCGTCGTCTACCTGCTTGTAGGGATGTGGAAGAAGTCAAACATGGGAATGCGGTTTCGAGGCCGGTGGCGGTTCTTGCTTGCGGGGGCAGTATTGTATCTGGCGCTTGTTGCGGCAAGGTGCGTTCCGCAGACGCAAGCCGTGGCGGACTACTGGATCGTAAACATCAAGTCGCTCCCCAACTTCATTTGCGCGGTCTTCGTATTTGTAGGGTTCCTGAGATTGGACATCGGATCGAACCGATGCATCAATGCGGCGGCGCGCTCCGTCTTTGCGGTTTACATCATCCATCAGATTCCCGCCTTCATCCAGTTCCAGTGGAATGCGATCTTCCGTGCGGATCGATTGCTGGGCGAGTCCCCGCTCATGTTCGCGTGTGGAACGGTCGGCATCGCGCTGGCGGTATTCATCGGAGCCTCAATAATAGACTTCTTCCGTCGGCGCTTTTTTGAGCCATTCTATATGTCGGTGGCTCCGGTCAAGTGGCTGGTTGCCAAGATCGACAAGTTCTTCGAGGATGTTGAAATTCACTGAAAATGGGAATGTCCTGCCCAAGGTGTGAGTGATTATGATATACTGTCAGTGAATGGTTAAGACAATGAATGAGATGTTTAAATGCAATCTGCCGCCATATCTGGCGCACGACCTTGAGGCCTGGAAGAAGGGCGTCGAGGAGCATTCGCACCGTCTAGATTGCCTCTGGGACGAGGACAAGACGAAGATAGTCTGTGCTTGCCGCGACTTCACGGCTGATCGCTAAGTAGCGCATTTGATTTGGTAAATTATCGTGAAGGCAATATTAGATAAGATACGGGTCTGGGGAATCGCGGGCATCCTCAACTTCTTCAAGGCGAAATACGGAAACGCCGTGCAGCGGCGACGGCTTGCGGCATTGGTTCGTCGTTCGCGGGTAAAGGAGCCGGAGCGGGGGATCACGGTCATCGGCGAACTGACGGGGCGGGTGTCGTTGAGCAAGGCGTTGCGCGACTTCATCCTGAACATGAAGGACGCGGGCATTCCATGTCAGGCATACGACACGCTCCTGAAACCTCAGATTCCTCCTGCGGACGTCAAGGGTGTTGTCACTCCTGTTGAGGAGTTTGACATCATGCGCTATTCTCATGTAGTAATGATGTACCGCTCGCCGTTGGACGAGAAGCTCGTTCCCAAGCTCTCGTTTGCCAGGATCGCCTTTCATGAGAGCGAGCACGGCATACACGAGACGGCGCCGTACCTGCGTGAAAGCGGCGACGCGATCATCGCCATGTCGGACTTCAACTACAACTACTACAAGCGGGCGTTTCCGGACCAGCCCGTGTACAAGATCGTGTTTCCTTTCCGCTTCAAGCGAAAGGACGCGACGCCCCGCAACGAGATGCGCGTCAAGTACGGGATGGGCATAGACGATTTCGTGGTGTTCTTCAACTTCGACTTCGGTTCGTATTACCGCAAGAACATTCTTGCCGCGTTGAAGGCGTTTGCGATCGCATTCCGGGGTGACGAGAAAGCGAAGCTCCTGTTCAAGACCAAAGGTGCGGCGGCGAACAAGAGGCAGGTGGCCGACATGGAGAGACTCGTGACGGAACTAGGCATTGATCGCCAGTTCATACATATTCCCCAGTACCTGCCGCGTGCGGACGTGGACGGGTTGACGGAGGCGAGCGACGTGTTTCTTTCGTTGCACAAGGCAGAGGGATTTGGCATGGGCATGGCGGAGGCGATGAGTCAGGGGAAGCCCGTCGTCGCGACGAACTGGAGCGCGAACACGGAGTTCTGCCGAGAGGATACGGCATGGTGCATTCCGTACCACATGGTGCCGGTTCTTCCACATGAATACATGGTCTCCACAAAGGAATGGGCGGAGGCTGATGTTGAGGCTGCGGCCGCAGCGCTTAGGGAGATCCGCAATAACCCCGAGCTTGTCGCGGAACGTACCGCGAAAGGCAAGCTGTTCATGGAGGAACACTTCTCAATCGCGAACTTCAAGAAGAGCGTCGAGGCATTTTTGGATGGAAAACTATGAATGATGCGACAGAGTTGCTTTCATGCTGGCAGCGACGGCGTTTGGATACCATTCACGCCAACCGTACAGATTACGGACATGGGCCCGATTCAGTTACCGTGTTGGCATATTACTGGGGAGCTGATGTCGAGAAGCCCGACACTTTCTTCTACCGAATCGAATCTGCATTTCGCGAAACCTGGCTGCATTGCGGAATGATGAAATCAGTCGTCGTTACGGATAGACTGACAACAGAATTACAGGCATTTGCACAGATGTTCCCCTGCGTGGAGATTCAGATTGAGCCCTCGCTGATACCGGGAAACCTCTACACCATGAGCGCGGATTGCGATGGGAAATTTGCCGATCGCTTCTCGACCGATTACCTCATGGTCATCCAGGATGACGGTTTCCCATTACGATCTGGGCTTGAGGAGTTTTTGGGCAAGTGGGATTTCATCGGGCCGCCTTATGTCCGGGACAAGTTCTTTCCGAGGTTGATTGCACGGATGTTCAACCTTTGGACGGCGAATGGCGGTTTCGCCATTCGGTCCAAGCGAATTTGTGATATGGCCCAGAAGTATTGGCGGGAAATTTACCACGCCTTCCCCGACTGCCATGCCGTTGGCGAGGATGCATATTACACGGAGACGTTGCTGAGGCGTCACCGCGAATACAGGCGTACGATGAAGATGGCCGATTGCCGGTCTGCGATTCGTTTTGCCTACGATTGCGTGGTAGAACAACCTGTCAAATCCCTGCCGTTTGGATTCCACAGGGCTGAGACATTTGCCATCTTTGTGGACCGAGGCTGGATTCAGCAGGACTGAAGCTTTTTGCGGGCGCGTCCGTTGATGCGATCCATGAGGCTCTTGCCGGCATTGTACGTGTATTTGTTGACCAGCAAATGGTAGAGGAACGAGTTCTGGATCAGGTGTAGCGGGTAGAGGACGCAGCGCATGAGAAACGTGGATTGGAGCCAGATGGCGTGGAAGTTTGCGGAGCCTTCCCGTCCGCGGAGATAAAGGAACGTCTGCCCGTAGAAACCGAACCGTCCGATTTGAGAGCCGTACACCAGTGCCTTGAAGGCGCGCTTTGACAGTTTCCTGTCCCAGAGCTCGCCCGTGAGGATGGCAAAACCCACCGCGAGGTACGTCGTTCGGCTCCTGGAGAACACCTCGCTTTTGATATCCCCCCGCGTAAGGGAAGCATCGTTTCCGTATAAACCAGGAAGAACAATTCCCTGTTTGATCACGAAGATGCTTCCGCCGTGGTTGAGGTGCATGACAACGGGTGCGAGATGGGGAAAGAGTGCAAATGTACAGTCGTAGACATTCCGCATCGCCGTATCGGTGATGATTCCTGGTCCGTAGATGATGGAAGGTAAGAAGGTCATCTGCTGGAGGCATTCCGCCGGGTCGCTGCGCTTGGGGCCGTTCTTCGCCAGGTGTCGGTCTCCGACGCAGATCAGCTTCTCGCCGCGTTGCATAGCCTCTTCCACTTCGGGCCATCCTTCCCAGTTGTAGACGTCGTCGTCGCAAATGACCCAGTGGTAGGGCTTGGCGCCGTACATCTCCAACGCCTTTGCGATGTTGGCGTTTCCGCCGACGTTGAAGTTGTTGACATGGTGCTTGACGTTGGGGTACAACTTCGCGTAGCGTTCGGCGATTTGCGGCGTCTCGTCTGTTGACTTGTTGTCGAGGATCGTCAACGAACAATTCCTCACAGGCGAATCGGAGGCGAAAAGCATCTCAAGCGTCTTTTCAAACTGCGGTGCCCGATTGAATGTAATCAGCACAATGTCGAGAAGTTGTTCTGTGGTCATGATTTGGGGCGGGCTAAGCTTTGAGGGGTTGCTTGAACACGGATATTATATCACAAAGTGCCCGTGGTTATGGTATAATGGCGCATATGAAAAAAAGCAGTAGCTATTATCAGAATCAGCGTCCTGAAATCTACGGGATGGTGCCGGAATCTGCCAACAATATATTGGAGATTGGCTGTGCGGCTGGTGGATTCCGGTTGAATTTCCCAGAACGAGTTGAATATTGGGGCGTGGAACCGGTAAGCGAGGCCGCCGAGCAAGCCCGCCAGAAGAACATCAAGGTCCTATGTGGGACTTATGACGATGTGTGCGGTCAATTGCCGACCGCCTATTTCGACGTGGTAGTCTGCAATGATGTCATCGAGCATATGGCAGACCCAGAGGCGTTTCTGGTTTCATTGAAGGACAAGTTGGCCCCGAACGGCGTTCTCGTCGGTTCGATTCCCAATGTCAGGTACTGGAGGAACTTGATCAATTTGCTTGTGCGGCGGGATTGGAAATACGAAGAGAGCGGCATCCTTGACCGTACGCACCTTCGTCTCTTCACGGCGAAGTCATTCCGCAGGTTGATGCACGACGCCGGCTATGAATTGGAAAGAATGGTGGGAATTGAGTCAAAGAGGATGAAGGTCCTGAAAGTCTTGTTCTCACCATTTCTGCTGTTCATGGGTTTCGACGTTTGTGACATGCAGATCATGTTCAAGTCAAAGTGCAAGAAGGTTGAAGGATGATCTTTGACTGCTTTTCATTCTTCAACGAGTTGGACATCTTGGACATTCGATTGAATGTCCTTGCGCCGGTTGTTGACAAGTTCGTTCTCGTGGAAGCCGTGCGCCGACATTCTGGCGCGCCCAAAGAGCTTTACTTCGAAAAGAACAAGCAACGATTTGCGCCGTTCCTTGACAAGATCATTCATGTGGTTGTCGATGACGAGCCGGAACTGCCGCCGGATTGTCCGAAGTTGATTGCGGCATGGGCTTACGAGAACCATCAGCGCAATGCAATAGTTCGTGGCTTGAAAGGAATTCAGGGAGATGATGTCGTCATCATCTCAGATCTGGATGAGATCCCGAATCCCGCGCAAGTCAGAAAATACGCTCAGAAGTGTGTGGAAGAGGGCGTTGTCGCCGTGTTCAGCCAGATGTCCTGCCGATATTATTTCAATTTCATCAGCATGACCATGCCTCAGTGGTGTGTGAGCAAGATGCTGTCATGGAAGACCTTTTGCGACGATGCGACCTATGCGAACATGGAGCAGCACATACCGATGCCAGAATTCGCTAACAAAGGCCCTACGCCCACGCGGGTTCGGTTCTTACGCGCGCAACTTGTGATCCCTGATGGCGGCTGGCATTTCTCCTACTATGGCGGTGCGAAGCAGATTCAGTTGAAGATGAAATCCATCGCCGACTATGTCTGTGACAAAGCGGCGGACATGTCGCTTGAGGAAATTGAACGTCGTGTGAAAGCGGGAGAAGATCCGTTGGGAAGGGGCGAGAGATTCTATGCGGTACCACTTGATGCCCGTTTCCCCGATTACATCTGCGAGAACAAGGAGCGCTACGCCTCAGGCATTCTGCCGTGTGAACGCGTTGCGTTCGGTACCCGCCTGCTCTGCGTCTGCATGCGGGTGAAGGCATGGATGGTAGGTGTCCTTTCCAGATGCGTTCCATCATGGGCGAAGCCGGCTGTCTATGCTATCTATCGGCGCGTTGTCAAGCATCCGATTCCGTTGATGAAGGATCAGCTGGCGCAAAAACTAGAGAAAGGACGTTAGCATTATGATCTACGGGCGAGAACTACTGGACTATCCCTACAATCTCAAAGCGAAGTTGACGCGATGCCTCATCGTCGGACGTCGGATCGTCTACGGGAAGTGGCTGGCAAGATTCTCCAATCATGCACCGCTCTCGGTCTGTGCGCAAGGGCAGGCTGCGAACGATCTGATCCGTTCCATGATTGAAGCTCCGGGCCCATGCCTGATCGCGCGATATGGATGTGGCGAGTTGGAAGCGACTTTACGAGGCATCGACGTGCAGCGAGAAGGCGGTGTCTTGAAGAAGCTGATGCGAATGGCAATTGGCACTGGGGGCCCGTTCTGGTGGGACAATTCAATCCGGGGAGGCGTGGTTTGGGTGGCCGGATACTTCCCGGAGACGGACGATGCGCTGAATGCCTTTTCTCGGCGTGTGTGCGAGGATACGCGCCAGATCGATCTCCTTGGCAGTTGGTGCGCAGGCGAAACCCAGATGATGGAATCTTATTGCCCAACCATGAAGGGCATCCCACTTTCTGATCTTGAACCGTTCTGGTTTGAGCATCCTTGGACTGGAGCTTTGGCTGGAAAGAAAGTGCTTGTCGTGCATCCGTTTTCTGATACGATCCAGGCGCAATACGCAAAACGGCGCTGTTTGTTTGACGATCCTGAGATGCTTCCTGATTATGAGTTGATTACCTATCGCGCCATTTCATCTTTCGCCGGCATCAAGACCCCGTACGCCACGTGGTTTGACGCGCTCGACAAGATGTGTACTGACATATCGAAGATCGACTTTGACGTCGCCTTGATCGGATGCGGAGCCTACGGCATGAGCATTGGCGCTTTCATCAAGCGCGAACTAGGGCGGAAGGCCCTTCATCTCGGTGGTGCATCCCAGTTGTTTTTCGGGATCAAGGGGCATCGGTGGGAACCTGTGCCGCGCTACGCGAAACTGTTCAACGAGCACTGGACGCATCCTTTGGCATCCGATACCATCACGAACAAGTCGACGATAGAAGGCGGCGCCTATTGGTAATAGGGCTCTATTTTTTTCGCAGGTTGGCGCATGAGTTCGAAGAGGGAAATTCCCGTCCGGATAAGCGTGGTGGCGGTGAACCATACGAGCATCGACTTAAGCGAAGTAAAGTTGTGCGTGGCGAGGAAATCGCACCAGGAAGCTGGTATGTAGTTCACGAAGTAACCATAACCCGTGGTTGCGAGGAGTCCTGCGGCAAATAAGATATGGAGCGGAACCCACCATTTGAGAAAGCCGAAGCGTCCTGCAGAGACTTCGGTGTTGGTATGGAAGTTCTGGATGGCTGAGAGCGACAATATGCCGATCAGCCAAGGAATGGCCCATGCGTAATCTGCGTACTTGTCGCCATCCGGCAGAATGGAGAGGAGAGGTCTTCCGACAATGGCGAATGCGATCGCGAGAAGTCCTCCCGTGGCAAGCATGGCGAGCGATGACTTGACGACTAGCGGGCGAGTGGGCTTGCCTTCGGCCGCGAGACTGGCCGTGAAGGGGAAAAGCACCGTCGTCAACGTGCCACAGACAAAACTGGCGATATCAGAAAATCGCGTGGTCATGTAATAGGCGGCCGATTCGATTTCCGGCAGGCGCTGACGAAGCGCGGTCTGTTCGACGAGGCCAAGTAATCCGCTTGTCACCTGATAGGCCGCCATGCCGAGCAGAATCGCTAGAAAATGGCGAATAACGGAACGCGACCAGTACGGAACGGCTGGTACGGCGAGTTCTCTGCGAAGTGCGTAGACGGAGGCTGCGATGGAGAACGCGGGTGGGGCGGCCTGTCCGATGAAATAGCCGGACAGCGCACGGAACGGCATCGCGACAAGCATTGCCGCCAAGCGAATTGGTGCGCCGATGATGTTGATGATGGAGATTGCCTTGAACCTCTTGAGCGCCTGAAGTGCGTTTTGGTAGACGGGGGAGACGGTACTTATGAACGCCGAGGCGACAACCAGAAATCCTAATGAACCCTCGGCGATGCGGATACGTTCAAGAAACGCAGGAAGGACAAGGCGCGAAACGACTAGCGCCAGAATGAGAAATATGCCTGCTCCGATGAAGACCCCGCGCATGAGCGATTTCATCTTCCCATATTCGCCATTGGTAGCGAGGGTTGTCATCTCCTTTGCGAACGTCATTGCGAATATGCCGACCGGAAGGGCGAGGAAGCCGGCAAACGACGTGAGCGGCATGACGGCACCGAGTTCAGAAGGGCCGACGTACTTCGGCACGAGCCACAGGCCTACGACGGCATTGAGCACGTCGGCGGCGCGGCACGCGCAAAAGAGCATAAGGGAATACCACCAGAAATCCCCGAGCTTTGCATGGAGTTTTTTGAACACGCGGAAATTATACCATTTCCCAATGATTGTAGCCACCGACTTCGGCGTGAAGTTCGCGGTTTTTTGGTATAATATCTGCCGATGAAACCGGAGAGCAAATCGATGAACAGTAGAAAACTTTGTCGTCGCAAGGTTGGCGTTGAAGGAACGATGCCGCCCGTGATGATCCTGTGCGGCGGCAAGGGCACGCGCTTGCGCGACGTGACGGAGCTGCTTCCCAAGCCGATGGTGCCGATCGGCGAGCAGCCGATTTTGTGGCACATCATGAAGAGCTATGCAGCCTTCGGGTGCAAGCGTTTCATCCTCTGTCTCGGCTACAAGCGCGAGGTCTTCGTGGATTACTTCATGAACTACCACCTCCGTACGAGCGACGCCACGATCACGCTCGGCCACTCGCCGAAGATTAAGTTCCACGAAAAGGTGCCGGAAGGCGATTGGGAGGTCACGCTGGCCGGCACGGGGCTGGAGACCGGCACGGGCGGCCGCGTGTTTCAGGCGGCGAGATATCTTAAGCCGAGTGATCGCGAATTCTTCCTTACATACGGCGACGGCGTGGCGGATGTGGACATCGTCGCCTTGCTGAAGACGCATCGCGCGGCCGGGCGAGAAATCACCGTCACGGCCGTGCACCCGGCTGCGCGCTTCGGTGAAATGGTGACGGAGGGTGATCGGATTGTCCGATTCGAGGAGAAGCCCGCCGTTGCGCAGGGATATATCAATGGCGGGTTCATGGCGATATCGCGCGGTTTCTTGAAGAAGTACCTCACGGACGATCCGCTGATGTTCTTTGAACGCGATCCGATGCAGAAAGCCGCCGAGGCCGGCGACATGACTATCTACCGCCACGAGGGCTTCTGGCAGTGCATGGACACTAGCCGCGAGTACCAGCTCCTGAACGAGTTGTGGGGGAAGGGGGCTGCGCCGTGGACAAGGTACTGGAAATGAGCCGTGTAGGACATGTAGAGTGCGTGTGACAAGAATAGCCGTGGAGAACATGTAGAACGTGTAGATGGTTGAGAGAGGAGGTGTTGCAAATGAAGCTCGTATATAAAGACAAGCGTGTGCTAGTGACGGGGCATACTGGATTCAAGGGCTCGTGGCTGTGTGAATGGCTGTTGGCGCTCGGCGCGGAGGTGCATGGCTTCGCGCTTGAGCCGCCAACGCGGCCGAGCCTGTTCAAGCAGCTGAAGCTGGCAAAGCGGATCGCCTCCCATACGATTGGTGATGTTCGTGATTTGCCAGCGATCATCCGCACGATGCGGCGCGTGAAGCCGGATTTCGTGTTTCATCTTGCGGCGCAGCCGCTCGTGAGGCTTTCGTATGAGAAGCCGGTGGATACATTCGAAGTGAATGTGATGGGCACCGTGAATGTGCTGGAGGCGGCGCGGCGGGTTTATGGCCGGACACAGTCCGGATATCGGGACTCCGGCCATCGCCTCTCCATTATCTGCATCACCACCGATAAGTGCTACGAGAATCGGGAAACATCGCACCCCTATCGGGAAGATGAGCCGATGGGCGGCTACGATCCCTATAGCTGCTCGAAGGGGTGCGACGAATTGTTGATCGCCTCGTACCGCCGTTCGTTCTTCGGCACGCCGGATTCGCCCGTGTGGGTGGGATCGGCGCGGGCTGGGAATGTGATCGGCGGCGGCGACTGGGCGAAGGATCGGATTGTGCCCGATTGCATGAAAGCACTGGCGAAAGGGCTGCCGATACCGGTCAGGAACAAGGTGTCGACGCGGCCTTGGCAGCATGTGCTGGAGCCGTTGAGCGGTTATTTGACGCTTGGCGCGGCACTGGCGGCGCGTGAGCGATTTGACGAAGTATGCGGAGGCTTCAACTTCGGCCCCAATCCAAAGGATAACAGAACGGTGAGGGAGCTCGTAGAGGAAATCCTCAAGTGGCGCGCAGGTGCGTGGGTGGATAGGAGCGATCCTGCGGCCGTCCATGAGGCAGGGTTGCTGAACCTCGACATCCGCAAGGCACGGCGCATCCTTGGCTGGAAGCCCCGGTGGAATTTCTCGGAGACCGTGAGGCAGACTGTCGATTGGTACGGCGCCGTTGAAAAAGGGGCCGATCCGATTGAGGTGACGCAACGGCAGATTGAGGTGTATGGGGCTTTTTAGCCGTGTAGAACATGTAGAACGTGTAGATGGAGAGGTGTTGGATGGAAAGTGACCGCGTTGAAAGACTTAAAGCCTTGGCAACTAAAGTCGGGCAGGTTGCTTATGCTGTCCATGAGTATTTTGGTGTTGGTCTATTGGAAAAGGTATATGAAACGGCACTTGTACATAGACTTTTAATAGCTGGTTTTAAGGTAGAAAGGCAGAGGCCTCTTAAAGTCCATGATTCCGATGGATATTGCGTAGGTGAGTTTTTTGCTGATATATTCGTTGACGATGAATTGATAGTCGAGCTTAAAGCTGTACGGACGTTGGCTCCCGAACATCTTGCGCAGACTCTAAATTATATGAAGATAACTGACTCACCAGTAGCGCTTCTAGTAAACTTTGGTTCATATAAATTTGAGCGGCGTACAGTGGTCGCATCATCTCCTTCTACACGTTCTACATGTTCTACACGGCAAAATCTCGGAGTCACAAATGACACCTGAAGATCTGAAAAAAGAAATACTCGAAAAGACGGCGGAATACTATCGGCTCGTCCATCAGGCGAAGCAGGAGGAGCCGTTTGTTCCCGGCAAGTCGCGCGTGAACTACGCGGGGCGCGTGTTCGACGAGCAAGAGATGCAAAATCTTGTCGGCGCATCGTTGGAATTCTGGCTCACTTACGGGCATTGGTCGCGCGACTTCGAGAAGGGACTCGCCGCCTATCTCGGCGTGCGCTTCGCGCTGCTCGTCAATTCCGGTTCGTCGGCCAACCTCCTCGCGTTCATGACGCTCACCTCGCCGCTCCTCGGTGATCGGCAAATCAGGCGCGGCGACGAGGTGATCACGGTCGCTGCCGGATTCCCCACCACGGTTGCGCCGATCGTGCAGTACGGAGCCGTGCCGGTGTTCGTTGATGTCGAGCTCGGTACTGCGAACATCGATGTCGCGCAGCTGGAGGCGGCCTGGTCGCCTAGGGCGAAGGCCGTGATGCTCGCGCACACGCTTGGGAATCCGTTCAACATCGCTGCAGTGAAAGCCTTTTGCGAGAAGCACGGTCTGTGGCTGATCGAGGATAACTGCGATGCGCTCGGCTCGAAATACGCCGGGAAGTTCACCGGGACGTGGGGCGACATCGGCACATCGAGCTTCTATCCGCCGCACCACATGACGATGGGCGAGGGCGGGGCCGTCTATACGGACAACCCGCTTCTGAAGAAGATCGCGCTCTCGATTCGCGACTGGGGGCGTGACTGCTGGTGCGAGTCGGGC
>JAEEGL015283533.1_pt1 | contig 15515 bp, 10 predicted proteins | sample 9134231 | NCBI WGS metagenome assembly JAEEGL01 (sample SAMN16246548, study PRJNA631951) | gut metagenome | biome: gut microbiome; feature: rumen; material: fiber-attached | host: Bos | place: Iran: Karaj | collected 2018-10
GCATGTATTTGGCCATGGCCAGGCAGGCCGACCGCGAGGGGTATCCCGAAATTGCCGAGGCTTTCAAGCGCTATGCCTTTGAAGAGGCCGACCACGCCAGCCGTTTTGCCGAACTGCTGGGCGAGTGCGTGTGGGACACGAAGACCAACCTCGAGAAGCGTGCCGCCGCCGAGCAGGGTGCCTGCGAAGACAAATTCCGCATTGCCAAGAACGCCAAGGCTGCCGGCTTCGACGCCATTCACGACACCGTTCACGAAATGGCCAAGGATGAGGCACGCCACGGTGCAGGCTTCGCCGGACTGCTCAAGCGCTATTTCGGCAAATAACTATCTTTTGGAGTGAACATTCAGCCCAATGACGATTAACATTTCAAGGATGAAAATCAGGGCTTTTGTAAGCGGTGCCATGCTCATGGCGCCGCTTTTTTCATGGTCGCAAGGCATCGGCAATCCATCGGACGAAGTCATTGTCAGGGCCGAGCTATGCCGTCAGGTGAAGTTCAAAACCACCATCCCCGCCGGCGACTATAGTGGCATTACGCGTGTGGGCGACGACACCTACGCCCTGGTCAGCGACAAAACTCCCGAAGACGGTTTCTTCCTTTTCCAACTCTCTATTGACCGCCGTACAGGAAGGTTGACGAAGGCCGTCAATCTCGGTTTCCGTTCTTCCGGCCTGCCCAACCGCGACACCGAGGGCATTGTGTTTGTGCCGTCAGATAGCAGCCTGTTTGTTAGCGGAGAGGCCGATAACGAAGTCCTTGAATACAATATGCAATGCAGGCGGACCGGGCGAAGGCTAAACGTTCCGCCGTTTATGAAAAATGCTCAACGCAACAGGGGGCTTGAGGCCCTGGCCTTCCATTTGCCATCGGCCACATTCTGGACGACCACAGAAAATGCGCTGCCTGCCGATGTCCTTTCCGGCAATGACGGCGCACAATTATTGCGGTTGCTTTCATTCGATAAGCACATGAACCAAACATCGCAATATATCTATAAGACAGATGGTTGGAACGTAAAGAAAAAAGGAAAACTTCATCTGCTTGGCGTCAGTGCCCTCACCGCCCTTGACGATGGACGGTTGCTGGTCTTGGAGCGCGAAATATTTATGGGGAAAAGGAAAATCGGTTCGTGGGTGAAATGCAATATTTATATGGTGGAACCGACCAAAGTGCAAGAAACTGAAGATATTCTTTTGCCCCGGCCACTCACAAAGACACACCTGTGTGGTTGGAAAACCCGCATGAACCTTTTGCACCAGGACTTTGCCAACTACGAGGGCATGTGCCTGGGATCGCGCCTCGACGATGGGCGACAGGTACTCATTCTCGTGGCCGACTCCCAACATCAATATGGTGGTCTGCTTCGCGACTGGTTCAAAACAATTATTCTTAGTGGCGTGAATGAAGATTTGTGAATTATAGATGTAAAAAGTCTTCACTTTTCACTTTATATTCGTATCTTTGCAAAAAAAAACAGATATCATGGGAATAGCGAAATGGATTTGCGGTATTCTGGGCTTCATCATCTCTGGAGGAAGCCCATTGGCGGCACTTGCGGGCTATGCTTTGGGAAGTCTTTTTGACGGCGGCGACAGTGACAGCACCGAAAATTACAGTTCTTACCAGCGCACCACCCGTGGCGCCGGCACTACAGGGCAATCGGGACGCGTCAACACCGGACAACGTAATAGCTTCTTGTTCAGCCTCCTTGTGCTGGCATCCTACATCATCCGCGCCGACGGAAAGGTCATGCATAGCGAGATGGAGGCGGTGCGCCGTTTCCTGCGCGTCAATTTCGGCGACGTGGCGGTGAGTGAGGGTGAGCAAATCCTCCGTCGGCTTTTTGACGAGCAGAAACGCATGGAAAGCCAGCGCGTCGGCGCCTATCGCGACATCGTCATGCAGAGTTGCGGACAGATAGCCGACAACTTGAGCTATGAGCAGAGGTTGCAATTACTGGCCTTCCTTGCAGACCTTGTAAGGGCCGACGGAGTTATTGACCCGCAGGAAGTACAGGCACTACGCGATGTGTGCAGGGCACTTCGCATGAATGATAGCGAGGTTGATTCACTTCTCAACCTCCACGATAGCAGCACCAGCCTGGAGGCTGCCTACAAAGTGCTGGGCCTGGAGCCTTCGGCCACCGACGACGAGGTGAGAAAAGCCTACCGTGCCCTGGCCTTGAAACACCACCCCGACCGCGTCGCCACACTGGGTGAGGACGTAAGAAAAGCCGCAGAAAAGAAATTCCAGGAAATCAATGCCGCCAAGGACCTGATATACAAAGCCCGCGGACTCTGAGCACGGACGGTTTTGTCATTGGGCGCTATTAGTTTTTGTGCCCGATATTTCCAAACGGCTTCTTCCTTCCCCGTGCCTTGTGACTTTTATCTGCACGGGAATGCGCTCACTGAGTTCCTCGCGGTGCGAGATGATTCCCACGCGCCGAATGTCCTGTCCGGCTATTTCCTGCAACCGTTCCAGTGTTGACATGACGGCGTGAAGGCTCTTTTCGTCGAGATTTCCGAAGCCTTCGTCTATGAACAGTATGCCGGCGTTCATGCCTGGACGGTTGAGCGACGACAATGCGAGCGACAATGCGAGCGAAACCATGAAACGCTCGCCGCCCGAGAGCACGGTGATGCTGCGCACCTGGTCTTTGTTGTAGCGGTCGAGTACGAGGATGGCGAGTTGTTCGTTTTCTTCGCTGCAGGTCAGCTTGTAGCGGTCGGTGATATGCGTGAGATAGATGTTTGCATTGTTGAGCAAGGGATGCAGGATGTATGTCTGCACGAGTGTGCGGAAGCGTGTGCCGCCGAAGTAGTCGTTCATGGTTTTCCACCTGCCAAGTCTTTGCTGAGCCCTGCCGAGCCTTTCGGCGAGTTCTTTGAAGTGGTCGATGTTTTTTCTGTTCTCTTCCAGCCTGTTGCCGATGGAGCCGCGCTGCGTCATCATATCGTCGCGCCGGACAGTCAGCATTTCTTTCTCTTGTTTCAGCAATTGGATGGTTTCGGAAATCGGCATCGCTGCATTGTTGCTTCCGGGTGTCATGGCCTGAAGTCTTTCATTGTCTTCGTTCATCTGACGTTGTGCTTTGTCCAGGGCATCGCTTTGCGAGGTGAGTTTCGTCTTTGTGTCTTCGATTCTCCGGCGGGCCCGCCAGAGTTCTTTTTCCTTATCTGCAAGGGCTTGTAACATGGCTTCGGTGGTGCCTGTTTCGGCATAATATTGTTGCAGCGACAGTTCACATTCTTTGACTACGCCGGTGCTTTCGCGGGCTTTATTATCATTGGCCACGACCTCTGCGTAGAGGTGGGTCCAGTCCTCAACTCCCTTTTTTAAACATTTCAACTCTCCACCCTCTAAACTGATCCAGTCGGGATGGAGGGCAACAATTTTCGCATGGGTGTCGGCGATGGTTTTCACGGCCTGTTGCCATGTCAGGAGTGTTTGTCGGTCGGCACCGAGTTCCTCTTTTCTTGCAGTGTATTCCTTTGCGCTGTTTCGCAACAAGGTCTTCGACTCTTCTATTCGGTTGTCCCATGAGTTTGTAAGATGAGCGAGCGCCTTGGTGATGGCGCCATGCAGTTGCTGAGCGTGTGAGGATAATTCTTGCCTCCTTACTTCCAGCCTGATGATTTCCTGCTTGTTGTCATCGCGGGTCTTTTCGGCGTTTTTCTTCTCGCTGTCTGCCTTTACAGCGTTTTTGTTGAGCTTTTTTCCCTCATCAAGACGCGTGTTGATGACTTTCTGCAAATCCTCGGCTTTCCGCTGTTGCTCTCTGAGACTTTCGGCCTCCTTCTTGGTTGCGGCCATGGCACTTTCCACTTGCGGAGTCATGGGCTGTTCGGTGTCGATGCCGAGACTTCGCGCCGTGGTTTCCACCGCTGCGGCCTGATCCTTGATCTTTTTGTCCAAAGACTGATATTGTCGGCTTTGTGATTTCACTTCCGTCAATGCGGCGGTATGATTCTTGGTGGCCTTTTCGCTTTCTTCAGTAGCCTTGGCGAGTTGTTTTGCGCTTTCTTCCTTTTCTTTTTCAAGCGGTGTGAGCATGGCCCTGAAGTCGTCGTCTATGTGCAGGTGGTGGATGTGCTGTCCGCACAGGGGGCATGTTTCAATTTGCTCCCTGGCCATGTTTCTCCTCATTGCGACGAAATAGTCTTCCACGCTTGTCTGCATGGTGTGCAGTCGGTTGGTGGCCTGTTCATCGAGTTTTCTTGCCATTTCAAGGGCTTCCTTCGCCTTTTCCATTTCCAGGGAAAGAATGGTGAGGCGGCTCTTGCGTTCCTCAATGTCAACGGCCATTTTCTGCAGTTCTTCCTTGCTGCCTTGAAGTTGCGACAGTTTTTCCCGCAGTTGCGACAGGCAGGAAAACTGTTTGGTGGCATTGTCGAGGCTGCTGTTTACTATTTCGGGCCTCATGGCCTCTCGCTGGCGGGTCAGTCTGTCTATTTCGTTCTGCATGTCTGCAGCCATCGTTGCGGCTTTATCTGCTTTTTTCGCAGCCAACAGGGCGTTTTCCTCCAGCGTGGCGGTTTTCTCTTTCTCGGCCTTTATTTTTTCCTCGAATGCCCGTTCGTCGTTTTTCTCGTCCTGATATTGGTTCATTTGCTGCATCACCACGGCGGCGTTGGCGTAGAGCTCTTCGCAGTGGCTTTGTGCGGTGAGCCATTGCTGTTGGTCCTTTATGTAGGTTTCGAGTGTCTTGATGTCCTCTTGTCGTCTGGCGAAGTCGGCTTTCAGTTGTAGGAAATTGTCTTTCAGGCCATTTTTCTCGTTCTCGGCCTGTAGAATTTTCAACCTGTGCTCCTTCAGTTTTGTCAACGTCTGTCGCTGCGTGGTTGTTGAGTCCCAACCCTTTACCAGTTCCTCGTCCTGCCTGTAGTCGTCCTGCCTGATGGCCTGTTCTATCTGTAGTTTCTGCTGAGTGGCCTCGATGATGTCTTTCTGACATTTCTCAATGTTGGTGGCAAGCTTGAGCCGCGTTTCGCAGTTGCTTAGTTGTTGGTCTGTATTATTCAGTTGTTCTTCAAGGTTTTTCAAATACTTTTCAAGTTGGTTTTTCTCGTCGTCGTCGAGGATGTGCGCCTTTTCCGTTTCGTATTCCTTCTTTATGAGTGCGCAGCTGTCCTTGGCTTTTGCAAAGATGTTCTTAATAGCTGTGCCATAGACGGAAAACCTTTCGGTATTGGTGAGCTGTTCGAGAATGGCTTCCCTTTCCTGCTTGTTTCCGGTCAGGAAAGCCGCGAACTGTCCTTGTGCGAGCATAGCCATCCTTCCAAACTGTTCAAACGAAAGTCCGATGGCGTTGAGAATGATGCCTTCCACTTCATTTTTGCCCGACCGCCAGTCTTCCTCATTCACTTTCACTTCCCATTTAGGCTTGCTGTGTTTCAGTGTTTTTTTCCCCCTTTGTCGCTGCATACCAAGGGTAAGCCTTGCGTGGTAGTCGCGGCCGTCGTTACCGGTGAAGCGCACCTCGCAGTAACATTCGTCATGCTCCGAAATGCCGAGGCGCGTGTATTGTTCTATGCTGGCCACTTTGATGGTTTCGCCCTCGTTGTTGACATATTCGTTTTTCGTGACATTGGTGACGCCGGCAAGCCTTGGTGTTTTCATATAGAGCGCCAGGGCTATGCAGTCGAGGATGGCGGTCTTTCCGGCCCCCGTGTCGCCGCTGATAAGGAACAGCGATGCCGGCTCGCCGCTAATGGCGTCGCACAATCCGTTTTCAAAGTCTATGTCGCCACGTTCTATGGAGGCGATATTGCGGATATGTAGTTCTTTGATAGTCATATTATTGTTCTCCCATTAGTCGGATTTCTTCTTCAATTTCAGCGAATGCCTCACGTATTTCATTCATGCTGAGGTTGGGATATTTTTCCTTGGTTCTCTCAATGAAGACCAGCGGGTCGGTCATCTGCTGTAGTTCAGCCACCTCAAATTTGGGTTTGTCGGTTGTCTCCGTGTCGTTTTCTTCAGCCCCTTCCCAAATAATCTTCGGGTTGTAGCGCAGTTCACCGCCAAATGGTTCCAAGATGGCATAAACCATTTGGTTGAAGTCGGAAGGCAGCACGGTGCTTTTGTCGAAACGCAGGCGCAGATATCCGCTCTTGTTGTTGATGGTAAACGCGCGGAGGTCGGCCAATGCCTCTTCCGCCTGATGGTATGGCTCGTCGTGGAGGGGGAGATTGTAGAAATGCCGCAGCTGGTAGATGCGCAGCTGCCTGATTCTTACATCGCCGCCATGCCTGTGGATTTCCACCATGCTGACCGTGTGGGGGTAGGCCTCGTCGCAGCTGACGTGAACGGCACTGCCGGCATAGCGCACCTGTGGGGCAGGGTAGGTGACGTCGGGAGCCATGCTGTCGTTTTCGTGACCGATGGTCTGCGGCTTGTGGATATGTCCGAGCGCAAGGTAGTCGTAGCCCTTGCCCAGGCTGCCGATGTCCTGGGCTTTCACGCGGCCGATGTCGAAGTCGTGGCCTGTGGTGTCGCTGCCGGCAACGGTCAGGTGGCCTGTCATTACGACGGGCTTCGACTCTCGGTTTTCGTTGTCCACATAGTCAAGCAGTTCCTGTATCATGGCGGTGCGTTCACCCGTCATGAATGGCAGGCAAACGATGTATCCCGCTTGAAGTCTTACGATAAAAGCCTCCTGCCAGCCTTCGCGACAGTAATAGTCGGCGGGTGGCGGATTGCCCACCAGCCTGACGCCGGCCAGTCGCCACACGGCATGGTTCGACTGTATGCGTGAGGGCGAGTCGTGGTTGCCGGCCACTATGACAATGGCCATGCCGGGATTTGCCTCGTGAAGGCTTACAAAACTGTCGGTGAATGTTTTCCACATTGCGGCCGAGGGCTGCTGAATGTCGAATATGTCACCGCTCACCACCAGTGCATCGGGCGCTTCCTGTCGGCACCACTGCTCCAGCTGTTGGAAGTAATAGCGGTGTTCGTCGCAACGTTCATAGTTTTGATAGATGACTTGTCCAAGATGGATGTCGGCGGTATGGATGATTTTCACAATTTAGGTTTGTTTATTTATTTGGCAGCAGCAAACTCATCATACACCTATTAGGAGTTTAGAAGTTTAGGAGTTTAGGAGTTTAGACGTTACTGACAGCGCTACGCTAAATGATAAATGATACATTTAGATAAGGAGTTTAGGAGTTTAGACATTACTGACTGTGCTACGCTAAATGACAAATGATAAGGCCCACCCCCGGCACCTCCTGTAGGAGGGGAGAGATAACCCCTTGCCCTTCATGCCCTTCGACCTTTCTTCCCCCCAAGGGGGGATTAGAGGGGGGCCTTCACTTCTTTTTCTTCTTTTTCTTGGGAAGTTGTTTGAACAGATGTTGAAGCGATGACGGGTCAACGCCGAGGCTGACAAGGGCCTGCAGGTCTTCGCGGGCATCGGCATATTTCTTTTCTTTCAGGTATAGTTCGCAGCGCGAAAGCAGGTAGCTGGTGTTTCCCGGGTCCAGGCGAATGGCCTGCGTGAAGTCATAAATGGCGGCATCGGTCATCATCCGGTCCTTCTCCATGCCGCCCCTTGCCGCCCATACGATGGCGCTGTCGGGGTGCTGTTCCACCAGCATGTTGATTTGGTCGTAGGCTATGGTCAGGTGCTTGTCTTTGTGGTTAAGCAGTGCAAGGCCCAGCCGCACCTCGAAGTTGTCGGGAACGAGTTTCAGCAGGTGCTCGTAGTCTGCCCGTGCAAACCCGTAGCGGAACAGCTTCTCGTTGCACCAGGCACGGAAAAACAGGGCCGCCAGGTTGTCGGGGTCTTTCTGCAAGACGTAGTCGTACTCCATCCTGGCGTAGTCATATTGTTCGAGCTGCATGTTGAGCGATGCTTTTTGCAGGCGAAGGTAGAGCAAGTCGGGGTGAAGCCTCACTTGCTCGGCTACCACGCCCAGCGAATCGCGCAGCTCGGCAGAACTCTGTGCGTATGAAAAAGATGTGGTGGCAGCAATGATATACGCCGCCACCAGGAAGATGATTCTTTTTTCTCTTTTCACTTTAAAGATGGCGGTAGCAAATTATTCACTCTTCACTCTTCACTTTTCACTTAATAAGATTTTTCACCTTTTCCTCCCCCCAAGGTGGGATTAGAGGGGGGCCTTCACTTTTTCAACAATCCATTGCCCCACTTCCTTCGTACCATAATGCGGTCCGCCGGGAGTCTGTATCTCGGGTGTCCGTATGTTTTCTTCAAGACTGGCGTTCACGGCATCCCTGATGACCTGCCCCTCGCGGTCGAGTCCGAAATGCTCGTAGAGCATGGCCACGCTGAGAATTTGTGCCAGGGGGTTGGCAATGTTCTTCCCCGCTGCCTGCGGCCATGAGCCGTGCACGGGTTCAAAGAGCGGCGTGCCTTCTCCCGTGGAGGCCGAGGGCAGCAGCCCCATGGAACCGCTGATGCACGACCCCTCGTCGGTGAGGATGTCGCCGAAGGTGTTTTCCGTCACCATGACATCGAAGAATTTCGGCTCTGCTATCATGCGCATGGCGGCATTGTCCACGAACATATAGTCCGTGCGTACGTCGGGGTATTGCGGAGCCATTTCCATGGCCACATGCCGCCACAACCGGCTCGATGCCAATATGTTTGCCTTGTCCACCACGGTGAGATGGCGTTTCCGGCGCAGGGCATATTCATACGCCACCTTCAGGATGCGCTCTATCTCATGCCTTGTGTAGATGTTGGTGTCGTAGGCCTTTTCGTTGTCTTGGTATTTCTCGCCGAAATACATGCCGCCCGTCAGCTCGCGGATGCAGATGAAGTCGGCACCGTCGATGAGCTCGTCTTTCAGCGGACTGTTATGAACAAGGCACTTAAAAGTCTGCACGGGCCTGATGTTGGCAAAGAGCCCCAGCTTCTTGCGCATGGCCAGCAGTCCCTGCTCGGGTCGCACCTTTGCCGTGGGGTTGTTGTCATAGCGCGGGTCGCCCACGGCGGCGAAGAGCACGGCGTCGCTTTCCTGGCAGATGGCGAACGTCTCCTCCGGGAACGGGTCGCCCACCTTGTCTATGGCGTCGGCACCGCATATTGCTTCAGTACAGGTGATTTCATGTCCGAAACGTTGGGCAACGGCCAACAGCACGGCCTTCCCCTGTTCCATGATTTCCGGGCCTATGCCGTCGCCCGGAAGGACGGCTACTTTTATTTTCATTGTCGTAATTAGATTATCTTTTTAATAAAACGTTTCAACTATGTGTTTTAGTATGTGAAATGCCATTTAAAGTGAAGAGAGATAATAGAAGCCCTTGAGTCGTTTGCCGTTTGGACTGGAGTCGTTTGCCGTTTGGACTGGAGTCGGATGCGGTTTGGACTGGAGTCGGATGCCGTCTGGACTGGAGTCGGATGCGGTTAGGACTGGAGTTGGATGCCGTCTGGACTGGAGGGCCACTTGAAAAACTGTTGCCGATTTTTATCTTTTTATTTGTCGAAGTGCTTATTTCCTTCTTCAAAAATATTCAGCATCTTGATAGTGGCCTTGATGGCGGCCTCCGTCTGGTCGGCATCGAGCCCACGGGTTTTGATGATTTTGTCGTTGTCTTGCCAGGTGATGACGGTCTGCACCAGTGCGTCCGTCCGACCGCCGGGCGGAATGGAAACAGTGTAGTTTGTTAGGATGGGGAAGGTGCGGCCCAGTTTGTCGCGATAGACTTTTCGCAGGGCCTTTACGAAGGCGTCGTATTGTCCGTCGCCGGTGGAGTCGGCCTCATATTGCTGTCCGTGTATCTCCACCTTCAGGCTGGCGAGGGGCTTTAGGCCGTATGCCGACGACACCATGTAGCTGAGCAATTTCACGCTGTCCTCGGGCGTGTCGTGCTTGAGCACGTCGCTCACGATGTAGGGAAGGTCGTCGCGCGTCACCATTTCTTTCCTGTCGCCCAGTTCCGTTACTCTTTTCGCCACTTTCTGCATTTGCTCGGGGGTGAGTTGCAGGCCCAGTTCCTCAAGGTTCTTGGCGACATTGGCGCGCCCGCTGTTCTTCCCCAGCGCATATTCTCGCTTTCTGCCGAACCTTTCGGGGGTGAGCAGGTTGTAGTACAGGCGCGCCTTGTGGTCGCCGTCGGCATGGATGCCGGCCACCTGTGTGAACACGTTCTCGCCGATGACGGGCTGGTTGGGGGCGATGCTGATGCCGCTGTAGCTTTCCACCAGCCGGCTGACATCGTTGAGCTTGTCTTCGCGGATGTTGGTGACGGCCTCGAAATGGTCTTTCAATATGACCTGGACGGTGGAGAGCGGCGCATTGCCGCAGCGTTCGCCCAGGCCGTTGACGGTGACATGCACGCCATTGCATCCGCCGAGGACGGCGGCCAGCGTGTTGCTCACGGCCAGGTCGTAGTCGTTGTGGGCGTGGAAGTCGAAATGCAGGGTGGGGAAGGCCTTCTTCATCTTCCTCATGTATTCAATGACCTGCAAGGGGTTGAGCACTCCCAAGGTGTCGGGGAGCATGAAGCGCTTCGCCGGTGTCTGGGCCAGTGCGCCGAGCATGTCGTAAACATACTGCGGCGACGCTTTCATGCCATTGCTCCAGTCTTCCAGATAGACGTTGACCGCCAGCCCCTCTTCATTGGCCATGGCTATGGTGTTCAGGGTGTCGGACAGGTGGGCTTCAGGCGTTTTCCCCAACTGTTGTCTGCAATGTCGTTCACTGCCCTTTGCCAGCAGGTTGATGACTTTTCCGCCACATTCCTTAATCCATTTCACCGACTCCCCGCCATCCACGAATCCGAGCACCTCCACCTTGTCGATGAGCCCTTGTTCGCGAGCAAAGCTGCAAATCATTGTGGTGGCTTCTTTCTCGCCGCTGCTCACTCTTGCCGATGCCACTTCGAGGCGGTCAACATTGACCTCCTTGAGCAGCATGCGGGCTATCATGAGTTTCTCGTGGGGCAGGAAGCTGACGCCCGAGGTCTGCTCGCCGTCGCGCAGCGTGCAGTCCATGATTTCCACGAAGGGATGCCGGCGGTAGTGGCCTATTTGTTCGCTGCTTCCCATGCCTCTGTTTTTTCTTTGTTTTCCATAAGGAAGTCTATGTCGTCGAGTCCGTTCATCAGGCAGTGTTTCTTATAGCTGTTGATGGGGAAAACCTCCTGTTCGCCGGTGGTCAGGTTGGTGATGGTCTGCCGTGGCAAGTCAACTTCCACCAGAGCCTTGGGGTCGTCGTGGATGGTTTTGAAAAGATTTTCAAGGAATTGCGGGCTGACGATAACGGGGAGCACGAAGTTGTTGAGCTCGTTGTTGATGTGAATATCGGCAAAAAAGCTGCTCACCACCACGCGGAAACCGTAGCCCGCGATGGCCCATGCAGCATGTTCGCGCGAGGAGCCCGACCCGAAGTTGCGGCCTGCCACCAGGATGGTGCCGCCATAGAGTGGATTGTTGAGCACGAAGTCCATGTTCGCCGAGCCGTCGGGACGATAGCGCCAGTCGCGGAAAAGCTGCTGGCCGAAGAAGGCCTCGTCGCGTCGCGTTTCTTTCAGGAAACGGGCGGGGATAATCTGGTCTGTATCGATGTTCTCCATCGGCAGGGGCACGCAAGTGCTTGTTATGATGTTGAATGGCTGTTTCATTTGCGCTACGCTAAATGATAAATGTTAAATGATAAAGGCCCGCCACCGGCCCCTCCCGTAGGAGGGATTTTAAGTTTTGAGTTATTAATTATGAGCAATGGCGGCAGTAAAACTCATATCTCATAACTCATACTTTAAAGATTTCAAAATCTTTCCCCCCAAGGGGGGATTAGAGGGAGCCTTCATACAAATGATAATGATAAATGCATTTACAAGAGTTTTCTCGGGTCGGTGACGCGCCCAGTCACTGCCGCTGCCGCTGCCACCAGCGGACTGGCCAGGATGGTGCGTGCACCAGGACCTTGCCTGCCTTCAAAATTGCGGTTGCTTGTTGAAACGCAGTATTTCCCCGCAGGCACTTTGTCGTCGTTCATGGCCAGACAGGCCGAGCAGCCGGGCTGACGGATTTCAAAACCAGCCTCGGTCAGTATGCGGCCGGTGTCTTCCGCCTGCAGCTGTCGGGCCACGGCCCATGAACCGGGCACAAGCCAGGCAGTCACGCCATCGGCTTTCTTCCGCCCTTTCACTATGGAGGCAAAGGCGCGGAAATCTTCTATGCGCCCATTGGTGCAAGCCCCGAGGAACACATAGTCGATTGGGAGGCCTTCCAACTGTTGGCCGGGCTCAAAGCCCATGTATCTCAGGGCCTTGAGGAAACCTTCGCGTGCCGCGCCTTCCATGCTGTCGGCAAAGGGTATGCGTCCGCCAATTCCCATGCCCATGCCGGGATTGGTGCCGTAGGTGATGCGCGGCTCTATGTCGGCGGCATCAAAGGTGATGTCTTTGTCGAATACGGCATCGTCGCCGCTCCTCAACGTTTTCCAGTAAGCCACGGCCTTCTCCCAGTCGTCGCCTTTCGGGGCAAAATCGCGACCTTTCAAATATTCAAAGGTGACGTCGTCGGGAGCCACCATGCCGCCCCGTGCACCCATTTCAATGGATAGGTTGCAGAGCGTGAGGCGGCCTTCCATCGACATGTTCTCCACCACTTCGCCAGCATATTCCACAAAGAAGCCGGTGGCCCCGCTGGTGGTGAGCTGGCTCATCAGGAAGAGTGCAACGTCTTTTGCCACCACCCCTTTTCCCAGCTGTCCGTTGATGCTGATGCGCATGGTCTTTGGCTTTTGCTGCAGGATGCACTGGGATGCCAGCACCATTTCCACCTCTGAGGTGCCGATGCCGAAAGCCACGGCACCCATGGCACCGTGGGTGCTGGTGTGCGAGTCGCCGCAAACGATGGTCATTCCCGGCAACGAAAGCCCTTTCTCGGGGCCCACCACGTGCAGGATGCCGTTGTCGGGGTGCATCATGCCATAGTATGAAAGGCCAAATTCGAGGGCATTTCTTTCCAGCATGTCCACTTGTTTCCTTGACACGGGGTCCTCAATGGGCTTGTCCTGGTCGTGGGTGGGTGTGTTATGGTCGGGCATGCAAAACACCTGCCCGGGGCGAAAACACTTTATTCCCCGTTCTCGCAAACCGTCGAAAGCCTGCGGACTGGTCACCTCGTGACAGTAGAGGCGGTCGATATATAACTGCGTGGGGCCGTCATCAATCACCTGCACGACGTGCTTGTCCCATATCTTGTCAAAAAGAGTATTCATAATTTATAATTGTGAATTACGCAAGCGTTTAATCATTAATCCCTGAATTTATTGATACAGTCGATATAGGCTTCCACCGATGCCGTCACGATGTCGGTATTGGCACCGAAGCCGTAGTACAGGCTGCCGTTGTATTCCACCTGCATGTGAACTTTTCCCATGTCGTCGGAGCCTTTCGAGATGGCCTGTATGGTGAATTCCTTCATCACCATCTGTTTCTGAATGATTTTCTTCAGTGCCTTGATGGCCGCATCCACCGGTCCGTTGCCCGTAGCGGCGGCCTCGAACTTCTGTCCGCTGATGTCGAGCCCAATGCTGGCCACGCTCCTTACGCCCATGCCTGTTGTCACCTGCAGGTAGTCGAGCCTCACGGCGTGGCTCTCGGCCTGGTTGGCACCCGCCAGCGTCAGTATGTCGTCGTCGTTCACCTCCTTTTTGCGGTCGGCCATGGCAAGGAATTTCTGGTAGAGGCGGTCCAGCTTCTTCTCGTCCACGCTCACGCCCAGTGCCTCGAGCCTGAATTTCAGCGCCGCCCTGCCGCTTCGTGCCGTCAACACGATGGAGTTGTCGTCGAGTCCGATGTCATGTGGACTCATTATCTCGTAGGTCTGTGCATTTTTCAGCACCCCGTCCTGGTGGATGCCACTGCTATGGGCGAAGGCGTTGCGCCCCACCACCGCCTTGTTGGGCTGTACGGGCATGTTCATCAACGAGCTCACCATGCGGCTGGTGGGATAGATTTTCGTGGTGTTGATGTTGGTGTCAATGCCTTTAAATTGGTGGCACTTCATGATCATGGCAATCTCCTCCAGCGATGTGTTGCCCGCCCGCTCGCCGATGCCGTTGATGGTCACCTCCACCTGCCGCGCACCGTTCATGATGCCGCTCAGGGTATTGGCTGTGGCCAGGCCCAGGTCGTTGTGGCAATGGGTTGACACCACCACCTTGTCGATGCCGTCCACATGCTCCATGAGGTATTTGATTTTCTGGCCGTATTCCTCTGGCAGGCAATAACCCGTGGTGTCGGGAATGTTCACCACCGTTGCACCGGCTTTCACCACGGCCTCAATCACGCGCGCCAGGTATTCGTTGTCGGTGCGCCCTGCGTCTTCGGCATAGAACTCCACGTCTTCCACATATCTCCGGGCATATTTCACCGCTTTCACCGCGCGCTCAATGATCTCCTCGCGCGTGCTATTGAACTTATACCTTATGTGGGCGTCGCTGGTGCCGATGCCCGTGTGTATGCGCTTGCGCTTGGCATGGCGCAGGCTCTCGGCGGCCACGTCGATGTCGCGCTCCACGGCGCGCGTCAAGGCGCACACCACCGGCCACGTTACAGCCTTTGAAATCTCTATCACCGAATTGAAGTCGCCCGGGCTCGACACCGGAAATCCGGCCTCAATCACGTCAACGCCCAGTTGCTCCAATTGGCGTGCCACTTGGATTTTCTCCACCGTGTTCAACTGGCAGCCCGGCACTTGTTCACCGTCCCTGAGCGTTGTGTCAAAAACATACAGTCTGTCATCCATATCCTTAAAACAATTCTTTTTGTATTTTTTTCAAATTGTGTGCAAAGGTAAACTATTTGTTGAAATATCCAAATATTTTTAAGATTTTTCTGCGTTTTTGTTTCAAATTATTACTTTTGCTCAAGTACCCACTTCCCCCAAGGGGGGATTAGATGGGGCAGAAATAAAAGCAGGGGTGCTGAATAAAGTGCACCCCTGCTTTTGGTTCGTTAAATAAACGGATTCATGGATTATTCAGCTTCAGGACGATAAACCACCTTCTTTCCGTTGTGGATGTAGATTTGTCCCTTGCGCGGGTTGTTCACGCGGATGCCGGCCGGTGTGTACCAGTAGCCGTCCTCCATGTTGGCCTTGATGGCGTTGACACCCGTAGCCTCCACGCTCACTTCCACCTGGTAGGAGGCCGTGGCCGCGTTGCAATTGCTGGTTGCCGCACCCGTGGCGGTGATGGTCACCGTGCCGCTATGGTGGAAGCTGACGTCGCCTGTTGCCGGGTCAACGGTGGCCACGCTCTCATCGCTTGACGAGAAGACCACCTGTCCGTCGTAGAGGCCCGTGGAGAGTGCGTTCTCAGCGGCCGCCATGTTATAGACGTTGTTGATTTCCACGAACGGCTGTTCGAAGCTGAACACCGGCGAAGCCTTGGCCACCTTCACCGTGTAGGTCTTGTTGGCGGGCTTGTTCCATGTGTTCGTCTCGGTGCCGCTCACGGTGATGGTTGCCGTGCCGGCACCCTTGATGGTGAGCTTGCCGGTGGTCTTGTTCACGGTCACC
>JAEEGL015980598.1_pt1 | contig 15515 bp, 6 predicted proteins | sample 9134231 | NCBI WGS metagenome assembly JAEEGL01 (sample SAMN16246548, study PRJNA631951) | gut metagenome | biome: gut microbiome; feature: rumen; material: fiber-attached | host: Bos | place: Iran: Karaj | collected 2018-10
AGCAAGCCAAGCATATACACTGCCTGCTGATGCAATTTCGGTTGCAAATTTTGTTTCGAGGTTTACCCCCTCATACAACTTGTTATGAGTTGCTGCAAGAGCATCAATACTCTCGTTTATCTTTTCCGTTTCTTGTAACGGTGTAATCGTATTTGTAATTTTTTCTATCATGATTAACCCCCTATAATTACCGCTTTATATGTATTTGCTGCAACTGCTGCTGCTGCATTCATTTTTATAGTCAATACGGTTGAAGAGGTTGCCTCAATATCCATAATGACCTTATCTCCTGTTGATACCTCATACACCTCACAAATAACATCATCAGTGCCGAGAGTATGTGTAACAGTCCAAGTGCAAACTCCATCGGTCGGAGTCATACTTGCATTGTTATATGTTTCAATTTTAACTATGCCGCTTTGAGCATTATCCACCGCAGTCTTAACAAACTCGGTTGTTGCAATCTGAGTTGTGTTTGTACCTGCTGTTGCTGTCGGTGCTTTTGGTGTTCCAGTAAATTCAGGACTTGCTAAAGGTGCTTTTAATGCAAGCAGTGTTGAGATTGCTTTTTCAGTTAGAAATGCTGTATCAGACGGACTATTTGACAAAGCCGTCAGAACAACTCCTGATGCAAACATTGAAAGAGCGAGATTTGAAATTGTGTTGCTGCTTGCGTTGATTGTTTTATTTGTCAGTGTTTGTGTTGCTGCAAGCAGAACCGTGTCCTCGGTTTGCGTGTGGTCGCACTTATCAATTGCAACTGTTGTGATAGTGGTTGATGTTGAAATATCTCTATTAAAGATAATTACATCACCTGCTTTATATTCAACACTGTCAATTGTGCAGCCTGTACCTATACATCTGAACATATAACCTTTTTTAATAGGTCTTTCAGAATTTAATGCTGAATAATCAACTGCATCTGATGTATCCCAAGTTCCGACATAAACAAGACCACCTGTCAATGCTGATGATATTGCAGTTTGAACAAATGCTGTTGTTGCAATTTGAGTTGAATTATCGCCTGATGTTGCTGTCGGTGCTTTTGGTGTTCCAGTAAATTCAGGACTTGCAAGAGCAGCCTTTAAAAGCAATAAATCATATAACAGTTTAGCAGTCGGATATTCGGTGTTTGTTGAAGAACTTGAAATTGAACTGACCTTATTTGAATTGTTTTCAGGTGTATAATTTAAACTATTTTGTTTTGTGTCTAATCCGCTTTTTAATTGTTTCGGATTGACAGCAACATCTTCTGCCGTTCCGGTTGATACTTCTGCATCGCTTGCAATTTCAGGCGGTATCACCCATTTTGAACCGTTCCAATATGCCTGCTTTTTAGAGGTTTTATTGTAATACACTTGAGCCTCAACAGGTGTTGCAGGTGCAGATGACAATTTCTGATGCACAAAATTGAGTGCCTCGTTTTGCTTAAAATCGTAATTTGTTTCTACCTTTGTACTCATTTTATTTTCTCCTTAAATTATTGTTTCTATCTTAAAAATGCACGACCGATAACAGGTTCGGTGAATGTAACTTTAATTTGATTTAATGACATATATTGAATTGTGCCGACCATAACAATATCATTTTCATCAACCAATGTAACGCAAGGGAAATGACCAGTATTGTGGTTGATAACCCACTCATCACTTGCAACAGTTTGGTCATGAATATAAGCACCGAGTACACTTGTTGATGTTAGAATATAACCGTCAAATGCCTCTAATGATGTAATCTCGCAGCCTGAACTTGTAATCTTTATATCAACATTTGCAACTTGTTCCTTTGCTGCCCAAGAGCCTTTATAAACCGCATTCACCACTGCTACATCATTCAAAGTTAGTTTATATTTATCATCATCTGCTGTCCAGTTTGCAATATATATTGCTTGCCATTTCATTCCAAACTCTGCACTGTCTGCATATTGCTCTGCTCTATCTGCCTGATTTTCAGCCTCGGTTGCTGATGATGCTGCCTCTGCTGCATGGTATTTTGCAGAATAGCCGTTTCCGTCAACTGTTCCACTCATGAACTCTGCCCATTTTCTTGCAAGATTATTGCCTGATTGTAGTTCGGCAATAAATTCATCTACTGACTGATTTGAACCCTCGGCAATTTTTATTGTTCTTGAGATTTGCCTGTATAATATTTGGATAAGTCTTGTCAGATAATCAAGAGAGTATTCAAGATTTTTCTTGTTCAAATCTCCGCTCATAGAATACTCGGCAGGTTGTTCAACAGGTAAATCAAGAGCAATTGACAAAAGTTCCTTTTCGTTTGTGCTTTCATTCCAACCAAGGACTGAATATGTTGAACCTGCAATCGGAAATGTTATGCTGCTGCCGTTTAAATTGCCTACTGAATTAACCGTATAATCAACCCCAAGAACAGGATTTGAAACATAGCCGCTCATATCGGTATGAGTAACCTTAATTTGTTCTGCATCATTGATGTAAAAATCAAAGTCAAATACTGTTGTTGAATTGTTACCCCAATGGTTTTTGACTGGTGTTTGCTGTGGTATCATTTTATTTTCTCCTTATTTTTCGCCTGTAACTTGTTTTGCTCTATAATCCGTGTACCCAAGAACTTTTAAAGCACCTTTCATAACATCGCCCTGTATCATGTCATAAACACCTGATGCCGCATTACCCATAGAACTCAATGGATTGCCTGTGAAAGTTTCACCAAAGGCAGCAACTGAGTTCCATAAATCTTGAAGAGTAACCTCACCCTTTTTAAAGTGTCTTATGAGTTTGTTTATATTGCTGATATGTTTGCTCAATAAATCTTGAGAGTTGAATGCTTTGCCCTCTGCTGCATTCAATATGCCGTTTATCCATTGCCCTAAGATTGGATGTTGAGTCAGTACGGATGTGATTGTTCTTAACGGATTGATGTCGGATAACAAATCATCATCTCCACCACCACCCATGGCGGTCAACAATGACAATGAAGATGCCATATTAAACATCGCAGGGAATAACCAACCATACAACAAGGTCATTTTTGCCGCTCTTTGAATATCTGCTTTTTTGCCTGATTGAACTGCGTTCATAATTGCAGATGTGCATTGACGGTAATACTGCCAAGGTGTATTTTGATAAGCGAATGCCATCTTTGCCAATGGACTTTGCGATGCGTTCCTTTGCATATTTGACAATGTTGATGGTATGCTTGATTGTTGGTCGTTGACGGTTGTTTCAATAAATATTCTGAATGCTTGCTCTTTGGTATAACCTTTTTCCATCAATACATCAATGTATGGTTTACCGCCCAATATAATTGCACTTATATCACCGAGAGCAACAGGCATACCCCAAAACTCATCCAACAAACTCATCTTTGAAAAATACCTTGTATCGAGTTCTTTTTTGAGAGCATCCATTGAACCGCCACGGTAGAACCTATCTCTCAAATAATCATTCTCCATCATGAACTCAATATTCTTTTTCCATTGAGCAGGAGTGAGAGTCTGTTTCATAAATTTAGACCACCACTCGGCAGCAGAAACATAATCATCACCCTTGCCATAGTTCATAAATGAGATAAGTTGTTTAAAACCGATTTGCGGTTTAAAGAATATATTTGCTTTTATCAGGTTACTGATAATAGAGCCATACCATTTTTCTTGAAGAGATTTTGTAAGAGTCTGAGCAGTAAACAAATTGCCTGCTAATTGTCCGTAAAATTCTCTTGTAACATCATCACCCCAAGTGTTTTCAATCAATCTTTTTAAGTCGGGATTTGTGAACACTCTATTCACCTCATCCATGTGTTCACCCATGATGATAACTGTGTTTGCTTTTTCAATATGGTCAAATAGAACCGCAAGAGCATTTGCAGATGCAATTCTTATTCCGGGACCTGCTGTCCTTTGTTTTTGAAATTTGCCAGTTGATGACTGATTGACATAATCATTGAACATATCAAGCATTTTTACCTCAGCCTGTTCGGACAGACGAGGGAAATACCCTTTCACTTTTCCGAGTTCGGTGTGATATTTTTTGATATGATATGCGTTGAGTCCGTTCCAATATTTCTCTGCTGCAAGTTGCATCACATCACCGAGCAATTTTTCTTGTTCGGTTAGAGAGTCAAGCATTGTATCAAAGTCATATTTGTCAAATTGACCTTTGTCTTTATCGGTTAAGATTACATAAGATGTCGGGTTTTTAGCCTGAATGTAATAGTATAACACTTCCATCTTTGACAATTCGGTTTCAATTGGTTTCCATTCTTCTGCAAAATCAATATCCTGTCTGACTTGCTGAGTGTATTGAGTAGCATTAAAACCAGTTTCAGGCATTTGTTGAGTTATACGATATGACCCTTGTTCAATGTCAGGAGAGTGTCTTTGAGTGATTGTATAATATTTTTGAGTCATATCAATGAACCTGTTGAAGAGTTTTACATCTCCAAACTTGCCATCATACCCAAAAATCTTTTTTGCTATATCCAAAAACTCTCTGCGGTCTTTACCGACTTGAGCATCTCTTTGTGCATAAAGATAATCAAAAGATGCCCAGTTCTTAATTTTGTCATTGAAAATCATTCTCAATGCACCATTAAAATTAAAACCAACTGAATTAAGTTTTCCTATCTTTTTAATTTCAGGTCTATCTTTTATCTCATCTTTTCGGTTATTTACCGCTCTTGCACATTCATCAACGAGATTGAGTTGTTTCATTCTGCGTTCAAAGTCAATCTCATCTCTTGCTATTTTTGCAGTATATTTTGCAGTCTGCAATCGTTCAAGCAAATCCTGCAAGAACTCGGTTGAATTGTAATATATACCGTTTATCTTATACTTAATGAATAACTCCTCAATAAGTGAGTAGTATTCTTTTTCATGAACTGTATCCGATGTATATTCAGGTTGTTCCTCTTCGTTTACAATTGCATCATACATCTCTTGAACGGCAGCAGAGGACATCTTGTTGATTTCTCTGAGCCGTTCAAAGAGTTTATTTGCAGGATAAGTATATTTTGTTTTCTTGATGCCGTTTTGCCATACATGGATTGTTTGTCTGACTTCCCTGTCAATTTGTTCTGACAATGCTCTGCGGTCAGAAACATCAGCAAGAGTCTGAGCATAATCCATAACATCATCAAGATTTCTTTCAATATCTCTGAATGAGTTGAACTCTTTGAGTTTGTCAAATAATTGTGCCTTGTCGCTTTCGGTCATAAAGTCTAACCGTTTAACGATTGCTCTTGCATATTCGGCAAACTGAGCGGAATAATCGCCATGACCTTTTAAAGTTGCAGCGTAGAGTTTCAAATCTTCTTTTGCTTGTTCAAATTTACCAAGTGATTGATAACGGTCAATTTCATTTGTTTGTCTTTCCCACTCTTTTTGAATATCCTCTTCAATGTATGGATGAACTTTTTTTGACCATTCGTTGTATGCTAACAATGGAATGGTTTTATCGTCAGCATTTTTATACTCTTCAATAATGTACTCAAGTTTATATTCGGTCTGAGCCTTTTCTTCTGAGGTCAAGTCGCCATATTCACCTGCATAGTAATCAGGATTTGCATCAGCATACTCTTGATGGATAAGCACCTCAAATGCTCTTGTTGCAAGTTCTGCATCACCGCCAATCTCTTGATTATTGTAACTGACTCCGGTATCAGAGAAAAATTCTGACCAGTCAGCAAGAAAACCATCGTTTGCAGAAAATGCGTCATCGAGTTCAGCAAGAATATTTCCGATTTCTTCTTGCTGTTTTGCAATACCTTTGCTCTTTCTTTTGTATTCGGGAGTTGCAAGGAGTATCATCTGCAACTGATTATAGTTTCTATATTTAGCAGCCTCAGGAATACGAGAATTTGTCAGAGCATAATGCACAATTGACAATGCTGTATCCCTGTATCTTTTTTGATATTCGGTCAGTTGGTTTTTCTTAAATTTGAGTTTTAACTGTTCAACATCATCATTATATCTTCTGATTGCGTTATTATGTGCTTTGTTGATGATTTGCTCAGCCTCTTGTTTTTGAGCATTGATTGTAATGTTGCCGAGTAACTCTTCAAATACTTGCTCAGTTTCGGGGTCAATCCAAACATTCTCTGCTGCTTGCAAGTTTGAGTACATATCATTTAACCATCTGCGGAAATTTTCAAAAACTTTTTTCAGTCCGTAGTTTGGTGCTTTGCCGCTTTTAACATAAGCAACAAAGTTATTTGCAAATCTTTCATGCTGAAATTCGGTATATTCACCGCTGCCGTCATAGTGTAACCACTTATTGACTGTCATTAACAATTCTTTTGCTCTATCATTATGTTGAGCAAGGTTATTTAATGTAATCAAATAAACGTGTGCGAACTCGTGCATCAGTGTAGATTTATCAGCCTTTTTATTTAACAACACAATGAGATTTTCTTTTTCGGTGCCGTCAAAATTCTTTCTCTGATAAGTGAACCCTCTTGCATTATTGATGTTTGAGTTCATATCATCATTATTTTGAAATAAAGGCTTGATTTCATTTTGTGTTTGTTCTACATTGTTGTTATCTTCACGAGTCGTTTTATTCGACGTTTTACCAGTTTTGGCTAATCGTGAAGATTTTTTATGTTCATAAATATTGTATAAATGTAATGTTTTAACACCTTTTTGCTTTTTGTCGCCTCTCCATTCTTCTGCTTGTAATCTTACGGTGTATATAGTTTCACCAATAGCAACAGACACATCAAAATTGTAATACTGTTTTACATGAGGCTTTTCAGTCTTTTTATTGTTCTCATATCCGTCAGTATTTTTTTCTTGATTTCTTTTTAATTCGGAATTTGTTATGAGTTGTTCAATTGCTTTAAGATACTTATTATTTCTTTTAATTGCACTTTGGTTTAATCTTTTTGGATTTCCTTTTTTGGTCAATTTGTCTATAATATCGGTCGCATCATGTTTTCCCCTCTTGACATCAGTTTGTTTTATATCTATCTTATAGCCTTGAGTTTTTGTATTGAATGAAATACCACTTTTGAGAATATCTCGCAAATGTTTTTCAACCTCTTCAAATGTTGGCACTTTATCAAATACATCGGTCAAGTCAACTAAGTTTGCAGGAACACTATTTTGAGTGTTATTCATTTGAAAATGCACTCTTGTTTGTTCTTTTAAGTCCATACTTTTTGCAGCATCATATTGCGATGTAGGAGAATATGACAAAGTTTTTCCGTCAGAAAATACGACAAGTTGCTGCTCGTCATCATATTCTTGGGTAAACTTTGGACTCTTCGCTCTGCGTTCTTCATCGGTCATATTCATTCTTGCAACTGTATTTCTTGCCTCAACCTCTCCTGCAAGTTGCATATATAGTTCGTCTTTTAATTTGCTTAATGAATAATCGCCCTCGGTTTTTTCTAATTTTTCTAATGCTCTTCTAAAATTATAAGCAATATCTCTTGGTGTTCTCTTCCATATTCTATTTATTTTCGCATCAATATTGCGATATAATCTGCGAACATCATTTATATCCATAGATAAATATTTGCGATATTCTGCCTCTTGACCTCTTTCTCTCATGGTTTCCCACATACCTGTCAGATATTTTTGAGTCCACTCATTCATAAATGAGCGATATTCTTTCTTTCTTGTTTTGCGTGGTATATACCATGAACCGTGTTCACCCCACCACCAACTTTTAAATAAAGTATCCTCTTTCTCATGTATTCTTAAAGTTTGCAGTGCAGAACCGATGACAAAGCGGTCTTTTGACTCTTCTTGCATCATCTTTACAAGGTCTTTTCGTTTTTGCTCGGTTTCAGTTTTTTCAACTACATCAAGAGCATATCTTATTTGTCTTTCAACACTTTCAGGATTACCACCCCAATTGAAATCCTCTGCATCTTGGATATAGTGTTGTATTTCATGCATTAAGATTTTTTTCAATCCACCCGATTGAATTGCGTTATCAGTAATTTGTATGTGTCCACCTTTATAAACTCCTGCTGCGGCTGCAAAAGTTTTAATGTCCGGAACAATATTTACAATAAGAGTATGCAATCTTGGATATGCTTTGAAAAGTTTATCATGTTTTAAGATTTCATCAAGATAATATCTGTTAGCATTTTGACTCTCTCTTGCAGCATCATATTGATGGATAAGTTCAGTTCTTTCATCCATAGTGCCATAATATTGATTTTCAAAATCTGCCTGAGAAATTTTCTTTGAGTCTTTTTGCTCAACCAACTTGCTCATTTTGTAATTAAGTGCATCAAGTTTGTCATTAAATTCTTGATATGTCATTGATGATGTTGGTTCTTTGTATTTGAGTTCTTCTACACTCCTTGTGATTTCAGCATCATTGTCCGATATTTCATATCTCCATTTTTTGTCTGCACCTTTTATCCATCCAGTTTTTTCAAATATTCTATTTTGATGCCATCCTTTTTTATCAAGTTCTTTCGCCTCTTCAAGTTCGTTGATAGCCTCAGCACTTAATCTCTCAGCACCTTTTTCGCCTATTAACTGATAATAAATATTCGGATTACTTTCATCAAAAGTTCCCTGATTATCAACGGATTTGATTTGTTCAGGGTGAAATGCGATATATTCTTCGTTATCATTATTAACTCCGTCATATCCCATTCTCTCAAGTTCTTCTCTTGCTTTAACTCCTGCATTATTTTGACCTTGATACTTTTGCAAAACTTTAAAAGCAGTAGAAAAATCAGCAGGATTTTTTATGCTAAGATAAAAAGCACGAACATTATTGCCATAACCTTGTGCATCAATTTCCCAAGGAGAAAAAAAGTTTCCTTGAATATCCATATTTGCACGAGTTTTTGTTCTATCAAATATATCAAAATTCTCAGTAGTTCCATGATAAACAACAAGCGGCTTACCCTCGCTATCAACAACTTTACTATCACCAAACCACTTTTTGAAAAATCTTGACTCAGTTCCTTTGTTTTTCCATTCTTGACGAGCAAGAGCAGTTTGATTGTTTTCTGCACCTGCTGTATCAATTTTCTGAAATTCAACCTCTTGTATTCCGTCATCGAGATTGTTTGATTTGTTATTCATTGCATCACGCAATGCGGCAGCAAGTTGCGGATTTGTTTGTTCATATTGTGCAATCAAATCCTGTGCAGCCTGAGTATTCTCTTCTGAGATTGTGCCGTTTTTAATATCTTCCAAAAGTTGCATTTGTTGTAAACGGTTATTTATATCAACCTCATCTGCGTAATCTTCAGGAAGAGCATTGAACTCCTCAAATGTTTTTTGCAATTCATCTTCAATGAGTTGACTGTCATTGAATACGACTCTGCCATTCAAGACAGCAGAATTATCAGCCTCATAAGTTTCTTGAGCCTGTTCATCTGACATATTTTGTATGACGATATTAGCCTCTTTTGTAACATCGTCAAGGTTCATACCTGTATTTTTTGCGAGTGCAGCAAAAGCCTCAGACATTAAGGTTGCATTATTCAGAGCCTCATTTTCTTCCATTCCTGTCTTTTTGATTTGCTCAAAATAAGCATCTTTCAGAGTGTTTTTCTTTTCGCTTTCCTCGTTTGTATATCCTGTTATATTGATTAAATTTTCGTTGATAAGTTCTTGAATTTTTTGTTCTTTTTCTCCCTCGGTCATATTATTGAGAGTTTCAATAATTTGCTCATCGGTTGCACCGTTCCTCTCCATATAACTGCCAAGAGTGTGAGATGCAACTGATAAAGTTCCACCTTGCAATGCAACTGCACCTGCTATGACTGCCCACTCATCAGGAGATTTAAAAATCGCCTTTGAATAGTTTTCAAGGGTTCTTTTTTCATCACTTGTTCCGAGAGTAATGTTCATAATATCTTCAACAACTTCCTCTCCAAGTTCTTCTATAAAACCATCGTATTTGACAGCACTTTTGAGCCAATCAACATTTTTACCTTTGATTGGTAAGTTGTTTAATTTCTCGTATGCCTTTGATAATGCAGGAATTGTATTATCAACAAACTTGATAAGTTTCGGATTGCTCGCTAAATATTTGCTGATAGGTGAACCAACATATTTACTTGCTGCACCTGTCAAGCCTTTAATAGGTATTCCGATAAGTTCGCCTGATGACTCAGATGCAAACATTACGAAAGTTTGACCGAGTGATTTTAAGAATGACGTTGCAGGTTTTTCGTCTGACTCTTTAAATATCCATGTGCCTTTGTCGGTCAACTCCATACTTTTATCAAGCAATCTGCCCTGATAATTTGCATAAGTATCATTCCAAGATGTTGGCAGCACTGTATTCACCGCACCTGATGCAGCCATAGACTTAACCCCATGAGCAACCTTATCGGTCAATGATGCACCCTCAGCAAGTTCAGTTGTATAACCGAGAGATTTTAATACCCAACCACCTGCGGCAATTTCAGTTCCGAACCTTATTAAAGATGGCAGAAAATCATGAGCAACTTTACCACCCCAAGTGTAACCTCTGACTGCTTCCTCTTTTTGTTTTTCAAGTCTATGATTTAAAAATCTTAATTCATCTTCTCGTATCGGTTCATTTTTTAAAATATGTTCTTGTATTTCTCTTTGCTTTTTATCGTCAGCCTTTTCAAGAAAACCGCCTACGAACGGCACCCAACTCCCTGACATAAAACTGTTTCCGTATGACTCCCAAAAGTTTATAGGCTTTGTTTTGTCAATATTGCTTTTACGGTTGCCATAGTTATCAACTCCTGCCATAACTAAAACAGGGTCTTGAACTGGTCTGCTTGCGGATACTCTTGCACTGATTTCTGCTTGCCTGTCAAGATATGAACCGACTCTATCGAGGAATGATGCAGTACCATTATTAACTCTTGCATCCCTTTCGGCATTTTTTGCTTTTCGTTCTGCTCTGATACGTTCGCTCTCTGCCTGTCGGTCAATTTCTCTTTGTTCCATATCTTTTATGCGTTGCTCGTATTCTCTATCACGTTGCTCAAGTTTTTCTCTTTTTTCAGGTGATAGGTTTAAATTCGCATATTTATCAATATTGTTATAAGTTCCATTAAATTCAACCGCTTTTCTGCCTGCATATTCAAATGGTGTGATGCCGCCTTTTTCTTGCCAAGCCTTTATATTTGCAGTATCATTCGGAGTGATTTTTGTTATAGGTCTTAACTGATTTATTGTATTAGAATATTGATTTCTAATTGCAGCATCATTAAGACCTGTTCCTCTCATATATTGAATATTATCTCTGACCTCATCTGCTGAAATACCGTTAAGGTTCAGAATATTCATTTCCTCTTGTGTTATATCAACCGTCATTATTTTCTCCTGTGCTAAAATCTATATACACCGTTATTTGCAACTTTTGGCTGCGTAGTTGGGTTCATATTATACAATGTGATATGTGCATGGTTTACATGGTTTGTGCCATGCTGTTTATCGTATTTTCTTTCATCTACGATTTTTGAATTACCATTAAAGTGGGTTAAGATATTCGGGTCAGATGTTCCGATATATTGAACCGTTGGAAGAGCAAGCATTTTTTCATATATTCTGATACGGTTTTGAATATTGTGTTCTGACATTGAAACATCTGCCGCTCTGCCCTCTGAATGTTTTGAGCCTGCCTGATTTCTATATCTGCTTGTTACTGTCAGATTAAGACCTAACTGTCTGCTTATTGTAGGAATTTGATTGTCGGCAAAGTATGTCAGAATTTTTTGCTCGTTCGGTTTTGCAGTTGTATATGCAATATTACGCATAGTTGTTGCATTTGATTTCACATTATCAATGTTTTGTTGTGCCTGAGATTTTTTCTCTTGCACTTTGGCATTTATGCGGTTATTGATGATTTTCATTTTTTCTTCATCAGATGGCATTTCTCCATTGTGCTTTGATTGATAATATGTAAAATCATTCATAACATCACGGATAAATCCGACCTTTTCTCTCATACCTTTTTCAAGTTGCTTGTAGAGTTGCACTCCATCTTGTCCTTTATAACCGAGAGAATTTGTAATGTTTTCAAGTTCTGCATCGGTTATCTTTCTGCCTTTGCGAGCCTCAAGTTCACGAGTCATTGCCCTGATTTCTGAATAAGCGATGTCTTTATTTTTTCCGGTCAGACCAAAAACTGAAACATTACCGCTCAACCCCATGGCTTTAAGTGCAGCATCAATCTTTTTATCATCATCTTTTATCGTTGTATAAAAGTTGCCTGTTTTAATATCATTTTGTCTTTTTAAAAATGATTTGTATTCGCTATCTGATAAAAATCCCCTGTATTTGTTTAAATCTTCTTTTGCAAATCCTTGAGCATCATTAACTGACATATTATATAAAGTTTCCCAAACTTGGTCATCAGTTTCAGGCTGACCGTTTGAGTTTACATAATTCATCAGTTGGAGTTTCATGTGAGGGTCAAGGTCATCAGGAATATCGTCATAAGAAAGAGTGCTGCCGTTTTGTGCAGCAATAACCGCCTTGTTATAAAAATTATCAAGCGACTCTCTTTGTTTCAAGTCTTTGAAATGTTCCTCTTGAGAATAATGTCTTTTAACCCTTGAAAGAACCGCATCGGACATCTCAACATCTTCAATTGCCTCTGCTGCTTTTATTGCATCCTGTTCATTTGAGTATTTGTTGACAATCATTGATGCCATTTCTCTTGCCTGATATTTTCTTTCTTCTTGGTTGATTGCAGACAAATAGCGAGAGTGCAGATTTGAGTTTATATCTTCTCGATGTTCTTCAAAAAATGCTTTTGCCTCAGTCGGATTTTCTTGCATTTTTGTGTCAAGTATTGCACATAATGCCTGCGAGATATTGTCACGAGTTTGCAATTCAATAGTTTTTGCATCAAGGTTTTGCAAAGAACCTTTCCACTGAGTTATTTGTTTAATATTTTCAATCTGAGTTTTAATACCCTCAGGATTATTTCTTTCTGCAACAATATTTGAGATTGCATTTTCAATTCCGAGTTTGCCCTCGGTATCTGCCCATTTGTTTGTTTCTTGCAGGTCATGAGCAGTGGTATTGCTTAAAATACCTGTCCTTTTTTGTGATGATATTGCCTCTAATCGCTTTGATGTAAACCTTGATGTTTTGTGTTCTTTCATCCAATCTGCAACAAAATCATCATAATTCTGCATTATTTCAGGAGATTTGCCTGCTGCATCTGCCCCCTGTTTTGAGAAATATCCATTCTCTTTATCAAGCAAGTTGTCTTGTTTCCACTTTTCAATTGCATTATTGAACTCCATACCTTTTGTATATTCAATAGTGTCGTTTATTTTTAAAGCGGCAGCAGCAATCTGATTTAACCCTTGACCTGCATTAGCCATAGCCTGAGCCTGACCTTGCCCGAACATATAACCGTTGAGATTATAATGTTCATACGGTCTTGCTGCACCGTTCAATCTTTCTTCTCTTCCGTATGTTGGTACTTGCGGCATATATTTCTCCTTAGTTTACATATTCAATAAAATCGTTTATATTTTCTTTTAAAAAATCTGCTACCTTATTTTTAAAACTTTGCTCTTCGATGCACCTTTTAAACCATTCAAAATTGTCAATATCACAGTTATATCTTGCGTGCATGCAGGTTGATGTGCCGTCTTTATCTTTCTTTTCCCATAGAAAAAGAGCAGACTGAACATCTTGCTCGAGCAAACCATTTTGACTAACAACCTCTTTGAACCATTCCGAGAGTTGCTCTTTTCGTGTTTTAAATTCAATTACTTTACTCATCATTCAAGTCCTTTCGGTTTTCTGATCCGATAAAAAAAATCAAATCCTTTTGGCATCAAAGGTGCAAGACTTATCGGGCGAGGAATTGAAAAATCAAATCCCATCCATTTGAGCCAACTTTTTGCCTGCTTATCTTCTGCGAGCATAAAATTGTATAAGAACCAAAATTGCTCATCGTATTTTTTAAATTCCTTTTTGAGTTCTCTTAACAGCACTATTGGATGATTGCTGATGTCATCAGTGCATAATAACCAAACAACACCGACTCCTGGCTCGTCTTTTTCTAAATGACAAGCACCGCCCATGCAAACAGGAACATCGCCCTCTGAGTTTATTCCCATCAGAACATCAAAATCAGTCTGCATGATTTGTTCAAATACCTTTTCTCTCCATTTCTCACCATGGACTGCTTGAACTTCTTTTTTGTCAAATTCTCTCAGATGGTCAAGAATATACAGAACATCTTTTTCATTTTTTTGTTTGCGATACATCATCAGTCATTCTCATTATTCTGAACATCAACGACTGCACTGATTGACAAAATAGTCAGCGGCAGCGGATAAGTTTGTTTTACTTTTATGGTTGCATCAGTTTTCGGTAGAGCAAAAACTGTTGATGCTATATCTTTTGAATATAGATGCCCTGCATGGTTTATCGAGTCATCACATCTTGAATGTCTGAACTCAGAACCATCAGCACCACAAAAGATGAAATCCTCTCTTGAATTATATATTTTTACACTGACTTGATTGATAATTTTTTTCAATCCTTGAGTATTTTCGCCCTCAACATTTAGAGTTTCAAGTTCAAATTCATAAGGTAAGCCGACTACGATTGAAGATGCTTTTTTACCATTCGGCAATGTAATAGAACCATTTTCAACTGTTAGTCCGTCAATAATACCACCATTGACATTGCAGATGACTTTTTCACCCTCAAGATGGTCAAGTCCGCTGATTGTAGATACAGGATTTACAAAGTTTGCAGATAGACCACAATCAACCAAAAATCCTTGTGATGTGTCTTTTATAATTCTTGTTTTTGTTCTTTCAATAAATTTAACATCTTGACCGTTGATATTTCTTTTAATAACAAAATATGCAACATCTTCCAAACCCTCTCTGACTACATCAACGCACTCAAAAGAACCTTTTGTAACAAGTTGAGTCCAACCGCATAATTTTTGTTTTTTGTTGTATGTCATAGTTGCGGCAGTTCCATCATTGAACACTACAAATAACAACCTGTAAGGTTCTTTTGCGTATGCCATGGATACAACCTCTTTACCCTCAAACAGGTGAGAGGAGAACAATGACAACTCATCTCCGTCATATCCCTCAGTCATAATGTCATATCCTAAATCTCTGATGACTGAACCGCCTGCCTGAACAAACAACACCATTGAACCTGAAACAACTGGCTCAATATGAGATGCACCATAACAAGATTGAATAACGGCTGCAGGCATCGGATTTGCCTGAAATACTCCGTCAGTTCCGTTTACTTTCCATTCTGAATTAGATGTCAGAACAATTAAATCTTTCATCGGAATGAGATGTCTTATTTCATTAACCTCTCTATCATCCATTGCAAGTGTAACCGCATCGGTTGCGACTAATGGTCTTGAAACATTGAAGTTATTCGGTGCTGCTGTTTGTGATGACCATAATGTCTGAGGAGAGTTTTTTGAATTTGCATACATTTTTCTTTGCTGAAAATATGCAGAACAAGATGGATAATCATTTGATGTCGCAAACGGATTTTTGTAAACAGGAGCAGTCGACATCAAATGATTATCCATCTTGAAAAGATGTTGCGTTTGCAGTTC
>JAEEGL016468451.1_pt1 | contig 15515 bp, 9 predicted proteins | sample 9134231 | NCBI WGS metagenome assembly JAEEGL01 (sample SAMN16246548, study PRJNA631951) | gut metagenome | biome: gut microbiome; feature: rumen; material: fiber-attached | host: Bos | place: Iran: Karaj | collected 2018-10
ACCGGCTTGTCGGAAACGGTGAGCTTGGAGAGAATGATCGTCTGAACGTGCGTCTCGTCGTTACCGCAGATGCGCTTCATTTCGCCTTCGGCGGTTTCGGTCGGGATCTTGGTTTCGTCCCATGCGCCCCACTTGTGTCCGAGGGCCGCGATCGCGCAGGCTTCGACAGTCGTTAAGACGGTTCCGGCTTCGTTGGAGTATACGTTTCCGCAATCGGAGCAGGTGTAGTATTCCTTGTTTCCGCCCGCTTCGCAGGTCGCGGCAACGGCTTCGGTCTTAACGAGATTGTGCTGATGTACGGGAGGTTCTTCCGGCTTTTCCTCGGGGATTCCGATGCCGTCGGCAAGAAGGTTGCCCTTGTACAGAACGGCGTTCTTGACGGTCATTTCGACGTTGACGTTGTACGTGTAGATCATAAACGCGAGATCTCCGATGAAGGAGAGATTTTCCGTTCCGTTGAACTTTCTCATGAGTTCGAAGTTGTCGACCGTCTGGATGGCTTCGTATTCGCCTGACGCTCCTCTCTCGTAATAGGTCCAGGTCCAGCCGTTAAGCTCGACGACCACGTCGGCAAAGCCCTGATCGTCAAGAGCGGGAACGAAGGTCGCGAACGGTCTCATGCTGGCGTCCTTGTAGCCGTAGCCGGTGAAGTTGGAGCCGTTATAGGCATACTTGACGGCGTTGGCGGCAGGGAACGGGTCGTCCGCGGTTCCGAGGTCGAAGCGGTAGTCGGTCGTGTTGGTGAACGCACCGTACCAGTTGAGTCTGTTGCCGAAGCGGCCGAGTGTAGGACCGTAGGGAGATGCGACGTACGCGATGCCTCCGACGTAGGCCGTGTCGCTTACCGTTTTGAGCTGGTATACGAACGTATACTTTGTATCGGCGGAGACCTTCAGCTGACCGATTCTGTCACCGTACCAGACGGCTCCCTTGGTGCCGTCCGACGGGATGGTCGAGGTATAGGTCTTGCCGTCTTCGGAAACAGCGTTCGTATTGCCGGTCGCGGCATTCTGAATTTCTTTCGCGACGTAGGCTCCGGTCTCGGCGTTGAAGACGAGATCGGTGAGCTTGTCGCCGTCGTTGGCGGCGTCATAGTCGATCGCGGTGTCGTTGTTTTCGATCACGGGAAGAGTGTAACCGAAGGAAGCGGCGGTATGCTCGACGCCCTTCGTGACGACAACGTTCTTAACTTCGGTCTGGGCGCTGTTGTTGTAAAGATATACCGAGAAGCCGAGGTTGTCGCAGGGGAAGTATGCTTTGTTCCATTTTTCGGAATCAAGCATGTTGACCTGATCGAACAGAGTCCATTCTTCGGAATCGGTGGCCTTGAAATACACGCTGTAGAAATATCCGTCGATCTCTACCTTGACGTCTGCAAGGGTGCCGTTGGCGATCGATACGGGACTTGTCGCGTAGTTGGATCCGTCGCTGAGAAGATTGCCCTTGTACTTTCCGCCGGCGCCGTAGGACAGCGAGGCGGATTTTCCGGTCAGTTTGCCGTAGAATCCGAAAATACCGTTATAGTCGGTGTTGGCAAGCGGATCGTATCCTTCAACGTTTTCGGAATAACCGTAGTTGAAATAGAATCCGGCGTTGCCGGCAGGGAAGGACATCTGGAATGTGATGGTGTACTGCTTGTCTTCCCCGAGCTTGAATCCGTCGAAAGCTCCGCCCCAGAACCATGCCTGTTTGGCGTCCGCGGGCACGGTGAACACGGCGGATTTGCCGTCATCGCTCGGAACGGCGGTGGAGGCGGCCATTTTCGCGTCGGCGTATCTGAACGCGAAGGGCTTGTAAACCTCGTCGCCTCTGAAGTCGACGGTGTAGAGGACGTCGCCGTTCTCGGCTTCGTCGTAGGAAACGGGTCCCGTGGGCTCTTCGGCGGGTTTCGACAGAAGCTCTACGGTCGCCTTGAGGGAGTTGTTCTTGTAAGAACCGACGGTCCTGTCGGCGAAGGTGTAACCGTGATGTCTTCCCGCACCGGGAGTTTCCTCGGTGTAGGCGTTATCGTTGGTCCAGGTGTCGAAGCCGAATTTCGTTCCGGCTTCAAGCTTGAAGTCGGCGGCTCCGGTAACTCCGGATTTCTTAAGATTGATCTTGCTTTCAACAAGATAGCCGTTTTCCGTTTTGGTCACTCTGAACATAGCCTTGTCGGCGGGGATCAGAGCGTTTCCGGAAACCGTGGAATCCGGATCTTCGGTGATGAACACCGTCTTGTCGCGTCCGCTGAAGTTCGGGACCGATCCGTTGGATCTGATGACGAACCAGAAGGAGCTGTTCTTGTCGGCGGACGTGTTGTTGGTCTTGTCGTTTGACGGCGCGAAGGACATCGCGACTCCGTCTCTGTCGTACCAGGGAGATCCTGATCCGTCGACAACGCTGTCGGGAGCTACGGTTAAGTCGTTTATTTCGGCGAGGACGTAGATGTAATCTTCGTCCCAGAGGATTCTGAACTGACCCGGGTTATCTGCGACTCCGGTCTTTTTAACGTAGTCGTACGATTCATAAGAATATGCGGGAGCCGTTGCCCAGACGTCGTCTATCGTTCCGTCGATGACGGGAGTACCGTAAGCGGCCTTGAGGGAATTTGTGTCCTTCGGGAATCCGCAGACGGTGCAGACGTCGCTGTCTTCGGTGAAGGTGTGAGCGGCTGCGACGGTGACCGAGTCAAGTACCGTCGTGCCTTCTTCATCCGAGAAGAACTTTCCGCAGTCGGCGCAGGTGTAGCATGCGACGTTGCCGTCGATCGTGCAGGTGGCTTCCTTGGCATCGACTTTTGAAATGGTGTGGATGCCCTTGGCGCAGATAAGCGCGGTGATTTCGGCTTCGCTGAGGATTTCAACCTTCTCGGCAAGTTCAGCGGTCAGCGGAATGCGGTTTGCCGAACGGTCGCCGGTGGCGGTAAGCGTGAGAGAATACTCGCTGGTCGTGGAATCCTTGACGTAGGCGTCCATAGCGTAAGAGAAATTCTTCGTTCCGGCAACGACCTTGTTTCCGCTGATCTTATAGGCGGAGGCGTTGGCGCTTGAAAGTCCGAAGAATACCTGGAAATCTTCGCCGAGGCTCGAAAGAACGCCTTTACCGATGCAGTTTTCTATCAGAGTATCGTTGCAGTTGGTGTAGCCCATAAACTGGCCGACGTAGGTGTTGGGATTGGCTCCCGGGTCTGTTTTGGGGTTGGTTTCCCAATTTTCGCGATAATTAACGTTTTTGGTACCGGTTATTTTTCCGGTGTTGATGCAGTCTCTGATCTCGGTATACTGGTAGTTGCCGCTTTCTTTATAGCCCTGGCCGTAGGTGTAGCTGATGATACCGGCGGCGTAGTTTCCTCCGCAGGTGACTTCACCGTTGTTGATGCAGCCGTCGAAGGAATAAACGGCGAATGCGCCGCTCTTCAGTTCGGTGGTTCCGGTCCCGGCCGAAATGCCTCCGGCGTAACCTCCGCTGGAGAACTCTCCGGTCTCGACGGAGATTTTTCCGTTGTTTACGCAGTCAACGAATTTAACGGACTGGTTCGTTCCCTGTGAACTGGGGGTGAGTCTGGCGATGATTCCGCCCGCCCATCCGGATCCGGTATCGCTGGAGATATTACCGTTGTTAATGCATCTGATCGCTTCTCCTCCGAAGGTGGAGCCGGCGATGCCGCCGACGTAGGATCCTTTTCCTTCGGCTACGGAAGTGATGTCTCCGTTGTTAACACAGTCGGTGTAAACGCAGTACTGATATTTTGCGGCGTTTCCGACGAGACCGCCGAGACGCTGCGTATTGTTGGTTATCGTGTCGGCTACCGCACCGTTGTTAACGCAGTTGGTGAAATAGCTCTTTTCGTGGGTCGCCGCGGTTCCTTTGCCGGTGGTGACCGATCCGATGAGACCGCCGGCGTATTTGTTTCCCTCGTTAAGGGTGACCGTGGCGTTGTTTGTGACGTTTTCGATCGTCACGCCGCTTCCGGCTCTCGAAAGCGCGCCGACGTTTCCGGTGTCGGAAACGGCGCCTTCGATGGTGAGGTTCTTAACGGTTGCTCCGGTAAGGGTGGCAAACACGGGTACCAAAGTCGTGATCTTGCGTCCGTTGCCGTCAAGTGTTCCATTGAAGGTTCCGTACGATGTGTCAAGCGTGATATTCGCGCTCAGATAATAGGTACCGTCGGCTTCCATAGCCGCGAAATCCGCTGCCGAGCCGATCGGGTCTCCGGCGGGGCCCTCTTCGGCGCCGAGACCGATGAGGACGGAGGGAAGAACGATCAGCAGGGAGAGAAGAATAGAAAGTAATTTGCGCATTTTTATCTCCTGTTTTTTTAATAGCGCGCCCGCCGCCCGGACCCGCTTCTGCGCGTCCGGACGGCGGGATTAACGTTAAAAATCAGTTTTTACGGGTCCTGAGAGAAAGCGCCATTCCGAAGACCGAAACGACGGCGAGGGCGAAGATCCAGACGACCGGGTCGCCGGTCACGGGAGTTACCGGGGTGGTGCCGGGATCCGAAGAAGCGGCGGGCGCCTGATAACCGATGGAAGCATCGGGGGTATAGGAGGCGCCCGAGACGATAGCGTCGGTTTTTCCTTCAAGCGCGGTGTAATCCGCAATCAGCTTGCAGTTTCCGGAGTTGGAGGCTGCGGTCGCGAAGGAAAGACGGTCGGTCGAGTCGTTCGCGGTCAGTTTGATCCCCTCTAAAGTGTAGTCGAGCGGATTTGCGCTGGACACGCCGACAATGACCTTGACGGCGCCCGAGATTTTGCCGTCGCCGACGCAGTTCTTAATAACCGTTTGGGGCTGGTTTGTGTAACCCATGAACTGAGACGCGAACGCTTTTGCGACAATCTCGCCCTTGTTTACGCAGTCGGTGATTTCGATCCGTCCGTTGTCTCCGCTTCCGTAAACGTATCCGGCGATTCCGGCCGCACTGTTCGTGCCTTCGGTGGGAAGACCGGAGGAAGAATCGACGGTTCCGCCCTTGCATTCGATCTTGCCCTCGTTAAGGCATTTTGAAACGAATACGCGGGCAAGATAGTTTTTGGCTCCGCCGTGTCCGATAATACCGGCGGCGTCGTTGGTCGTGGAGGTTATCGCGCCCTTGTTGGTGCAGTTGGCGATGGTCACCAGGCTGCCTCTCGCAAGGCCCATGATTCCGCCGACGTTGGATGAGCCGCTTACGGCACCCTCGTTAAGGCAGTTGGTTATCGTGGCGTTGTGATCTTCGTTGAAGGCGTTGTCGCCGCCGAAGCGTCCGATGATACCGCCGGCCAGGCCCTTTTCGGCCGAAACGGTTCCGTAGTTGACGCAGTCTTTGAGAACCAGCGTATTGCCCTGCTCGTAGCCGAGGATTCCGCCGATCATGCAGGAGGTTTCGCCGGTATGAGTGACGTTGCCGTAGTTGACGCATCCGATAATCGAGGCGGTCGTTTTCTCGTCGATCTGGGAGATGATGCCGCCGCCGCGGTACGCGGTGTCTACCGTCGCTTTGTTGACGACGTTTTCAAGAACTACGTTGCCCGATCCTCTGAGAGCGAGCGGGGCAACGTGTCCGTCCGAGGCAGTGTTGGAAACCGATCCCTCGATAACGAGGTTTTTGACGGTGCCCGCAAACTTGTTGAAAACGGGTTTGGATACGGTGATCGTGTATCCGCATCCGTCGATGGTTCCGGTGAAAGCGATTTCATTGTTTTCAGCATCCTTGAAAACGAGAGTATCGGAAACCGTAATATTGTTGCCGAGTTTGTAGTTGCCGTCGATTTTTATCGCGGCGAATTCTTCCGGCGTCTTGATGACCGTCGCTTCGTCGGCGGAAATACCGACGACGGCAAGCGAGACAATCATAAGCACGCAGAGTGCGGTTGCAATGATCTTGCGCATTTTGTGAGCTCCTTTATGGTTTTTTAATTTATTTCCAAAAATGACAATATCCGCCGGCCGGGCTCGCTTCTGCGCGTCCGGACGGCGGGTAAAAATCAGTTTTTACTTGTCTTGAGCGATACTGCCATTCCGAAGACCGAAACGACGGCAAGGGCGATGACCCAGACGACCGAATCGCCGGTAACGGGAGTTGCCGGAGTGGTGCCGGGATCGGGAGTTGTTGCCGACATGGCGGCGATCTTCGCGTTGATGTCTGCGACGGAGGCGATCGCCACCTTGGCGGCGAGATCGGCGCTCATCGGGATCTCGTTGGGGGAAGGAGTCCCGTCGGAGGCGGGAGCGGCGTATGAGAAGTACTTGGTCGAGTCGGTGACGTAGTTGCCCTCGAGGTCGTACTTGGTCGAGTCGTCGCCTGATAGACCGATAAACACGGCGTGCTTGTCGTCCTTTGCGGTAACGCTGCCGCTGCCGTAGCAGTTTTTGATCGAGTTATCGTGGCAGTTCGAATAAGCCATGAACTGGGAAACGAAAGTGGAATCTCCCGTTCCGGTGATAGCCGCGGTATTGACGCAGTCGGTGATGACGGCGTAGGAATACCAGCCTCTTTCAGCGCCCGTGGAATCGAGCTTGGTGGCGCCGTAGAGGTAACCGACAAGTCCGCCGGCGTAGGAGCCGCCGGAGGTCACGGGACCGTTGTTAGTGCAGTTTTTGAGGGTGAGGACCTGAGTGACGTTGAGTTCCGGCTTCTTGGGGTTGCTGCCGTCCTCGGGAGTGGAAGCGCGTCCGACGATCCCGCCGCACTGTCCGTTGGTGGCGTCCAGCGTTCCGTTATTGACGCATCCGGTGATCGTGACCGACTGGTCGCCTCCCTGAGGCGAGGGAGACATCGTGCCGAGGATTCCTCCCATGTTGGCGGTCCCGCCCACGCTGGAGATCTTTCCGTTGTTGACGCAGTCGATAAAGGTTGATCCGAACGCGGATCCGGCTATACCGGCGATGTAGTGAGTGCCGGAGATACCCGTAAGGGCGCTGATGTCTCCGTTGTTGACGCACCTGATATAGGTGGCGGCGGAATATTTGACCGAGTTGCCTACGATACCGGCGATACGGTTCTTTCCTTTGCTTCCGGAGATCGCGCCGTCATTGACGCAGTCGGTGAAGGTGGAGGGGATCTTGTTGTCCTTGCTGGCTCCGGATATGGTGGTGAGCTGTCCTACGAGGCCGCCGACGTATTTGCCGTCGCCGTTCTGGGAGACGGAAGCCTTATTGGTGACTTTGGTAAGCGTCAGGTTGGCGCCGGTCGCGCAGAGGGCTCCGACGTTGGCGGTGGAAGTGACCGATCCGGCGACTGTGAGGTTCGTAACGGTGGCGCTCGTCAGTTTGTCGAAAACCGGTTTGCCGCTGACGGTGACGGTGTGGCCGTTCCCGTCGAGGGTGCCCTTGAATTCGGCGTAGGAATCGGTAAGCGTGATGTCGGCGTCAAGATAGTACTTGCCTTCGGCATCCATGGCCGCAAATTCCTCGGCGGTCTTTACCGCCGTTCCCTCCGCCGCGGAAATACCGACGACGGCGAGCGAAAGGATCATTACGGCGCAGAGAAGAGTTGAAACGATTTTGCGCATGGGAAATACTCCTTTTTGCTTGCTTCGAAGATTATCATTTTATATTTAAAGTTATTATATCAAATTAAAAGCAACGAGTCAACCTTTTTTGAAAAAAAAGTGTTTTTTTCGCGTCTTTTTTTGCTTTTTTTGTGACGGTTTTCGTTGGCAGGCGGAAGAGCCGGTGAATCATTTGTTTTCGCGCTATTGACTTTTTCCGTTTTCAAGGATATAATTATAGCGTATTGATTCCGGAAGATTCCAGGAGGAAGAAAAGATGAAAACGAAGATTTGCGGGATAACCGCATTGATGCTGATTCTGTGCCTGCTCGTTCCGGCTTTTTCGGGATGCGCCGGCGGGACCAAAACCGACGACACGCAGCCGCCCGCGGCTTCGTCCGGGGCGGAGACCGAAGCGGTCACGGCGGAAGAGACCACCGAGGAGATAGACGACAGGATAGGGAAGTACGATTTCGGCAAATCGACCTACAGGATCCTCGCCCGCAAGCTGACCAGCTACGAGTATATGACCACCGAGGACGAAGGGAATATCGTAAAAAGCGCGGTATCGAAGAGGAACCTGGATATCGAGGAACGCTTCAACGTAAAAATCGAACTGATCGAGGAACCGGGCAACTGGGACAACCGCGACGCCTTCATTAAAGTGGTTGAAAACGCCTACGCCGGCGGCACCGACGCCTACGATCTGGTTTCGACCCATTCCGCCTACGCGGTAAACATAGGAATCAAAGGTTTTTCTTACAACCTGCTTGATCTTCCGGAGGTCGATCTTTCGGCTAAATGGTGGTGCCCGATGTACACCGAAAACGTCAATATCGGCGGCGCGGTCTACACGGCTGTCGGAGACATCGGATACACTCTTTACGAGTATATGATGTGCGTCTTCTACAACAAGGATCTGGCGGAGACCTATCACATCGACGACCTTTACGGGATCGCGAAAAGGGGAGAGTGGACCTACGACAAGATGCTCGAACTCTCCCGGGACGTTCACGCCGATCTGAACTCGTCGGGCGTCCCCGACGACGGCGATCTTTTCGGCCTTGCGATGAGCGGGCACGCCTGCCGTCTCTCAGCCACCGCCTGGGATACGAAGATCACCGTCAGGGACGACACCGGAAAACAGGTGATGAACCTTCCGAACGACAAGTATATCGAAGCTTACGCAAAGCTTTACACCTCGATCTGGGAGAACCCGGAGCAGGTGGTGTTCAAAGGCGAGGGCGCGTCGCACGATCCCGAATTCGTCGCAGGGCATATCCTCTTCTTCCCGGAAAAGCTTGCCGAAGCCGCGAAAATGCGCGACATGACTTCGGACTACGGGATCCTCCCGTATCCGAAATACGATCCGGATCAGAAGGAGTACATTTCCTCCGCCCGCGACGCCATGAACGCAGTGTCGGTGATGAGGAACATATCGGATAAGGAAAAGGCCGGAGCGGTTACCGAGGCGCTCTGCATGTACGGAAGGAAATACGTCACTCCCGCTTACTACGAGACGACTCTGAAATACAGATATCTGAACGATCCCGACGCCGTTTACGTGCTTGATCTCATCCGCGACACCATGACCTTCGATTTTGCCATGACCTTCACAAACTCCTTGGGACTCGTTTATTCCATCATGGGAGACAATATCAGCAACAAGGTAAAGGATATTTCGTCGACTCTGCGAAGCGCGGGAAAATCCAACGCGCGCAAACTGGACGACATCTATTCGGCGTACGAAAAGATAAAATAACGTCCGGATTTTCCGCAAATGCGGGCTTTGGAGCGGCTTTTCCGCGGATATTTTAATTTTACTATTGACAAACCGCTCGGTTCCGTTATATAATTATATGTCATTGTGTACGGGCGTTTTCCCCCGGAGCGCAACGCTTCCGAATTAAGAAACAAGGAGGTGCCGAAATGCTCAGAACATATCAGCCCAAAAAGCTTCAGCGTCAGAAAGAGCACGGATTCAGAAAAAGAATGAAGACCCGTGACGGCAGAGAAGTCCTAAAGAGAAGGCGCGCCAAAGGCAGAAAGAGACTGTCTTACTGAAGAGATTACCTTGCGGGGGCTGAAAGAAGGACGATTCCTTTTTGCAGCCCCCGAAAACAAATAACCGGTGTGTAAACGGAAGCGCGCACGGAGCGAAAACGATGAAAAATATCGCGATTACAGAAAACCATCTTTTTCAGAAGGCATACGCGTCGCAGAAGAGCGTCAGGGGAAGGTACGTATACGTCTACGTCCTCCGCGACAGAGCGGCGGGACGGATCACGAAAGCCGATCCTCTCTCGCGCGTCCACAACCGCCTCGGACTGACGGTAGGAAAAAAGATCGGCGGAGCCGTCGAGCGCGTCCGCGCCCGCAGGCTGCTCAGAGAATCCTACCGGCTTATCGAAAAGGACGGGGACGGCAGACTCGGACACGGGTATCTGATCGTACTGGCGGCGTCGGGAAGGATTAACGGCGCCAAAATGCCGGAAGTGCGGGAGGATATCGAAAAGTCCTTTGTCAAGCTCGGGATCCTCAAGCCCGCGCCGGTGCCCGGAAAAGAATGAAATATATTTGTATCGCGCTCATACGTTTCTACAGAAGATTCCTGTCGCCGCTCAAACGTCACTCCACATGCAGGTTCACACCTACGTGCTCTGCCTATGCCCTCGAGGCATATCAAAAACGCGGCTTTTTTGCCGGAACAATTCTCACGGTCGGGAGGATCCTCCGATGCAATCCTTTTTGCGAGGGAGGATACGATCCGGTCCCCGAGAGAGGTTTCCGTCGAACCGGAGAAGCGCCGTCCGGCATCTCGCTGTATGAAACGGACGAAGAAAAAGACGCGGGGCCGTCTCCCGCGCGGACTGAAACGGACGCCACGTCTGGCGTACCGAAAAACGGAAAGGACAGTCCCGGTTGAAACGGGATGATTTTTTAAGAGATGATTGATGCCATACTCGGCTGGATAGGTTCCTTTCTCGGCTGGCTGGACAGACTGACCGGCAACTATATGATCGCTCTCTTCATCTTCGCGCTGATCGTCGAGATTCTGCTGCTTCCGTTCGGAATCAAACAGCAGAAAAACACGATCAAGCAGGCGTCGCTCCGCCCGAAGGAGATGGCGATCAGAAACAGATACAAGGGTCAGACCGACCGCACCGCCCAGCAGCGGATGAGCGCAGAGATACAGGAAATGTATCAGGAGGAGCATTTCAACCAGTTTTCCGGTTGTCTTCCGACGCTCCTTCAGCTACCGATAATCATAGCGCTTTATCAGGTCGTTATAAACCCGCTCAGATACGTTCTCGGTGTCGCCAAGGACGCGATCACCGCCATGACGACCTTCGTCACCGAAACGGCTGAAAACGGCGGGCTCGGGATCGTTCTCGATTCCGCGTCGAAGGGAAACAACACTATCAAACTGGTAGACCTTATCAAGGAAAAAGGTCTCGATTTCTTCAGCGGCGTCGTCGAGTTCGTCGACAAAAAGCCGGAATCGCTGTCAAAGATCGAACTGTCCGGGACAGAGGTCCTCGAACAGTTTACAAAAGCGGTGGACAAGGGCCTTCCGGATTTCAGATTTCTCGGCCTTAATCTTGCCGAAACGCCGAATTTCAAGGCACTCTTCGACAAAGCCAACTGGAACTGGGGCACACTCGGTCTGCTTCTTATCCCCGTGCTGACCTTCGGCGTCTATTTTGCCAGCATGAAGATCAGCCGCAAGCTCAGCTATCAGCAGGCGTCGGGAGACGCCGCGACCGACAAGGCGACCGGATGCTCGAACACCGTAATGGACATAATGATGCCCGCCTTCTCGGTTTACATCACCTTCATCGTTCCCGCGGCTATAGGAGTTTACTGGATTTTCAAGAGCATAATCAGTACGCTGCGGCAGTTCATACTCTTCAAGCTGATGCCCATGCCCACTTTTACCGAGGAGGAGTACAAGGCGGCCGAAAGAGAATACGCGGGGAAGGCTCCGAAATACAAAAAATACAATCTTGATATCGACGCGGGAAAGAACAATCCGCAGTCGATATTCCATCAGGACGACGAGGACTACGTGACTCCCGAGGAAAATGCCGAGATCGAAAAGAAGCTCGGCTCGTCGGATCCCGACGGAAAGAGCCTTATCGAAAAAGCGCCGCTGAAGGACGACGACCGCGGCGACGGAAAAAAGGAACAGAAGAAATAACTGCCATCAGAGGGATTCAGTATGAAAGAAGAAATAACAGTCAGAGCAAAAACGCTTGAAGAAGCGGTCGCCGAGGCGGCGGCAAAGCTGGGAGTCGATCCCGGACAGGTGGATTACCGGGTCGTTACCGAGGCAAAAAAGGGCTTTCTCGGGATCGGAGCTGTCGACTGCGAAATAGCGGCTTCGGCGATCCTTCCGGGAGAGAAGGACGCGCTCAATTTCATAAAGACAATCCTTGACGATATGGGAATAGACGCGAAGATCGAAACCTCCTACGATTCCGACGGAGATTTCGTCATCGACGTCACCGGAGAGGGCGCCGGCGTGCTTATCGGTCATCACGGCGACACGCTGGATTCCCTTCAGTATCTCATTAATCTTGCGGCAAACCGCCGCGAGAACGGTGAAAAGAGGGAATTCGTCAGAGTCAATCTCGACGTCGAGGGCTATCGCGCCAAGAGAGAGGAAGCTCTCCGCCAACTGGCTCGCCGTCAGGCCGAAAAGGTGCTCAAATACAAGAGGAGCGTCATGCTCGAACCGATGAGCCCCTACGAAAGAAGGATTATTCACTCCGAGATTCAGTCGATGAAGGGGGTCTCCACCAACTCCATCGGCAGTGAGAACAACCGCAAAATAGTAATTTATCTTGATCAGACGGCGGAATGATCCGCCCGCCGGGGGCATTCCGGGATATCCGGCTGCCCCCGTCTTTTTCGATACGGAGAGTTCAGATGATCCGAAATTCAGACAGAACCTCGGCGCTCCCGCTTCCCGGCGGCGTTCACTGGACCGGAAGGGCGGAGGAAGCCGTTGCATTCACCGTCAGGGAGCAGCTCGGGAAAAAAGAGCTTTGGCGGGAATTTGCGGACCTGTTCAGATACGAGCCGGACGACGCCGATCTCGGATGGAGATGCGAATTCTGGGGAAAAACGATGCGCGGCGCCTGTCTCGTCTACCGGGCGACCGGAGACGACCGGCTGTACGGAATAATCGAAGAAAGCGTCCGCGATATGCTTTCGACAGAAAGAGCCGACGGAAGCTTTTCGACCTATTCCGACGAACGCCGCTTCTCCGGATGGGACGTGTGGGGAAGAAAATACGTGCTCACCGGATTCCTTCATTTTTACGAAATCTGCCGGGATCCGGAACTTGCCGGGTCTGTCGTCGAAGCGGCCGTCCGCCACGCCGACGCTCTGATCGCGCACGTCGGACCCGGGAAAAAGAATATCACCGAGACAAGCAATCACTGGCTCGGAGTCAATTCCTGCTCGGTACTCGAGCCGGTCGTGAACCTGTACAAGGTGCGCCCGGAGAAAAGATTTCTCGAATTCGCCCGCTATATCCTTTCGACCGGCGGGTGCAGCGGAGGGGATCTTGTCGCCCTTGCCATCGAGGGAAAGAAAATGCCCTTCGAATATCCGGAAAACAAGGCTTACGAGACCATGTCGTTTTTCGAGGGGGCCCTCGAATACTACACGGTTACGGGAGAGGAGAAATATCTTGAAGCGGTCAGGCGTTTCGCCGACGCCGTCGACGAAACCGACGTCACCGTCATCGGCTGCTCCGGATGCACTCACGAGCTATTCGACAATTCGGCGAAAAAGCAGACCGAGTATTCGGAAGGAATTATGCAGGAGACCTGCGTCAGCGTCACCTGGATGCGGCTGAACGCAAAGCTGCACCTGCTGACCGGAGAGGAAAAGTATTTCTCAAGGATCGAAAAATCGGCGCTCAACGCCCTTTACGGATCCTTCAACACGACCGGATACCGGATTTTTTACGAAAGGAACGGAACGCTGCTCGATCCGCTTCCTTTCGACAGCTACAGCCCTCTTTTCAGAAATTCAAGATTCCGCAAGACCGGGGGCCTGAAATTCTGGGGAAACGGGCGCCATTACGGCTGCTGCGCATGCATCGCGTCGGCGGGAGTCGCCCTGCCGCCCCTTCTTTCGGTGTTGCCGGGGAGAGATTGCATTACGGTCAACGGGTATCTGCCGGGAGAGGGAGAATTCCCCGTCGGAGGCGGACGCGTGAAGGTCGTCTGCCGGACCGGCTATCCTTCCCGTTCCGGAGCGACGGTCGAGATTATCCCGTCGGGCACCGGAAAAATACGCGTGTATTTCAGGATACCTTCGTTTGCCCGCGGCTTTGAGATAAAGTCTGGCGGAAAGACGGTTCCGTTCGGCGCGGAGGGCGGATATGCCGCGGTGACCGCGGACGAAGAAAACGGCGAGGTATTCCGCATCGACTGGGAAACCTCTCTTCGGTTCGAGGATATAAACGGGAAGAGGGCGTTTTTCTTCGGACCGCTGACTCTCGCCGCCGATCAGGCAAAACAGGAAGCCGGTACCGATATCGCGGATCCGCTTGAGCCGGATATACACGAGGGATCCGAGTTCTGCGAGCCGGCCCCGGGAGAGCAGATCAGGATAAAGCTTGCTTCGGGACTGATACTGACCGATTACGCCTCCTGCGGACACCTTCCGGGAAAGGAAAGATCGGCAGTCACCGCATTTTTCGATATCGCGAAAAAAACAAAGGAATAATTATCTGCAATGGAAAGAAACAGAAGATTCAGAAGAGGGGATAATCCGGGTGACCGGCTTCTTGCTGTGCTTGCCGTCATACTGGCCGTCGCGGTTATCGTCATTCTCGTGCTTATGATGGTCGAAAACCGTTTCGGCACCAAACGGCCGCCCGAGAATACCGGAACCGCGGAGGTTTCGGCGACCGAAGCCGGACCGGAAACGGATGAACCGTCAGGCACGGCCGGTGAAAGCGACGTTTCCGCTCCCGATTCGACGGCGGAGGAACCGTCGTCTGCAGAAGTCACGACGGCCGATCCCACCGAGAAGCAGACGACCGAAGCCGTAACAACCGCCGCGGAAACGAAGGATGAAACAACCAAGGCGGCGGTCACGACTGCGGAGGAGACCTCGGCCGGAACCGAGGCACCGCCCACGCTCAGGTATCTGACCTCGCCGGTGGAAGGCGCCGTTCTCGTCGGTGTTTCCGACAACGGATTCGCCATCGAGGAAAAGGACGGAATAACCTACGTCGGCGGCGTACTTATCTCAAACAAGACCTACTCGCTGCCGGCGAACTACGATCCGGGAGATCTGACCGAGGAGGCCCGCGCCGCCTTCAACGCCATGCAGGAGGCGGGAAGGCAGGCGGGAGTGTATTTCAAGATCCAGTCGGGGTACAGGGATTACGCGCTGCAGAAGAGTCTGTACGAGAATTACGTATACTGGTACGGATATGCCTACGCCGAGGAATATTCGGCGCATCCCGGCCATTCCGAACACCAGTCGGGGCTTGCAATGGATATCAACCAGGACGGGACCTGGACGCTTGACGAAACCTTCGAAAACACCGCCGAGGGGAAATGGCTTGCCGAGCACTGCCACGAATACGGATACATTCTCAGATACATGAAGGGGAAGACCGGAGTTACCGGATACATTTACGAACCGTGGCACTTCAGATATATCGGCGTCGAAGCGGCTAAGAAAGTTGCCGAAAGCGGACTGACGCTTGAAGAGTATTTCGGTATTACTTCGGTTTATCCGGAGTAAAATGAAGTTTACAGCGGACAGCGACAGGCTTCGCGCCTGGCGGCGCTCGCAGTGAAGACGCGCCTTCGGCGCTGATGAAGACGTGCTTCGCACCGGTGAAGACGCGCCTTCGGCGCGAGTGAAGTGTCCGGCTGGCGCCGGACGAGAAAAGAAACTGAAAAAAACGACAGCGGCACCTGAATGACCGCCGCGACTTTTACCTTCCCCTCGGGGGTAGCGAAGCGGCGGCGCGGTAGTGAATGACAGCCCGGGGGGCTGTCAGAGCCGCGCCGTGCCCGAGCCGCA
>JAEEGL012841069.1_pt1 | contig 15514 bp, 10 predicted proteins | sample 9134231 | NCBI WGS metagenome assembly JAEEGL01 (sample SAMN16246548, study PRJNA631951) | gut metagenome | biome: gut microbiome; feature: rumen; material: fiber-attached | host: Bos | place: Iran: Karaj | collected 2018-10
AATTAAGCGACTTCTATAAATTGTTTGAGAAAATAGATTCGTATCCTGATCCCAGAGCTGTCCTGATGATATATCTCTTAAGCTCTACCGGTATCCGTGAAGGCGAGGCCGCAGGTCTTAAATGGCAAGATGTGGATTATGAGAATCGAATCATCCACATTGAGCGTGAAGCTGTGTATATACCCAGAATCGGCCTCAGGATCACTTCTCCGAAGTCTTCGACCAGCATAAGGGAAATATGTATACCGGACCTCTTATGCGACAAATTGAGGGCGTACAAGGCCATACAAGACAAGGATATTGAAGACCGTTGTGGTATGTATAACGATGAAGGCTATATCCTCACACAATTCGATGGCTCCCCGATTCATGCGTCAACGTTCCGCGAATGGACGAAAAAAGTATTTGACTTCTGTGAAGTCCCCTATGTCACCGTTCATGGCTTACGGCATACATATGCCTCACTTTTGATTGCAAACGGTACTGATCCACGTACCGCAGCATCTCAGCTTGGACACAGTTCACCTGCTCTGACGATGAACATATATGCAAATCCACAGAATGTTGCGAAGCGCAAAGCCGGAGATTTAATCGGGAAAATCATCACAAAAAATTATTAAAAAAAATTTACTGTCCCCAAATTGTCCCCAAAAAACCAAAAAAACAAAGAAAATTTGCAGAATTCCAACAAACCAAAAGCCCGTCAAACGCAATGTTGACGGGCCTTTTCTTCTTGGTGGCTCACTGGAGGCTCGAACTCCAGACCCCTTGATTAAAAGTCAAGTGCTCTACCGACTGAGCTAGTGAACCGTATGGCTGGGGTGGCAGGATTCGGACCTGCGAATGCGGGAGTCAAAGACCCGTGCCTTACCCCTTGGCTACACCCCAGTGAGGGGAGCACGAAAGTGTAAAAAATTGGGGTGGGATATGGGATTCGAACCCATGATTTCTAGTGCCACAAACTAGCGCTCTAACCAGCTGAACTAATCCCACCATGGAATTTCGTGCTTTGAAATTATAAATGTAAGCCTTATTTAAGTCAAGCGTCATTGTCAAACAGACTCTTATTGTACTATAATCACACAAATATAAATATATAAGGACGTGATACCATGGAAAACGAAATCACTGAATCATACATCACAATGCCTGCGGGCTTTAAGGCAGCCGGCGTCGCATGCGGTCTCAAGACTGATTCGGGAAATTCAGGCCCGATGGACCTTTTAGACCTCAACATGATCGAATCTGACGTTCCTGCCACCGTTGCAGGCGTTTACACAAGGAATCTCATCAAGGGTCATTCCCTCCAGCGTACAATCCACGTTATCGATTCAGGCGCTAAGATCCGTGCCCTGGTCGTTAATTCCAAGAACGCAAATGCATGTGTAGGCCCCAAGGGCTATCAGGATGCGGTTGCCATCGCAGATGCTGCCGCAAAGGAGCTCGGCTGCTCACCTGACGAAGTCCTTACCGCTTCCACAGGCACCATCGGTATCCGTCTCAATACGGAAAAGGTAATCTCTGCAATGCCCACTCTCGTCTCTTCCCTTTCAACCGACGCAGAGTCAGCTCACAGAGCCGAGAAGGCCATGATGACAACTGATACTGTTCCGAAGGAAGTCTCCGCAAAACTGACGCTTTCAGGCGGCAAGGAGATAACCATTGCCGGCATGGCCAAGGGTTCAGGCATGATCTGCCCCAACCTCGGCACAATGATCGTTGTCTTCACTACCGATGCAGCCATCTCCAAAGAACTTCTCCAGCCTGCTCTCAAGAAGGCTGTTGAGCATACATTTAATCGTGTTTCCGTTGACGGTGACACATCCTGCTGCGACATGGTCGTAGTCCTTTCAAACGGCGTATCCGGCGCTACGATCGAAGAAGACAGCGACGACCTCGCACTTTTCGAAGAGGCTCTGACATCACTGTCTCTTGATCTTTCACGCATGATCGCAACAGACGGCGAGGGCGCTTCAAAGTTCATCGAAGTAATCTGCCGTGAGGCAAAGACCGCCGAAGACGCAAAGCTCATCGTTACAGCCGTTGCTAAATCACCTCTGGTAAAGACCGCAGTATTCGGCGAGGATGCAAACTGGGGCAGGATCATTACCGCTGCAGGTTATTCCGGAGCTGATTTCGATCCCGAGAAGGTAAACATCCGTCTCGCAGGTCTTCTTGTCTGCAAGGACGGCCAGGCTACGGACTATTCCGAGGATGAAGCATCAGAACTCGTTAAGCAGCATGACATCAAGATCGAGATCGACCTTAACCAGGGCGAATTCGAGGACCGTATGTTCTCCTGCGATTTCTCTTACGATTACGTAAAGATCAACGGAAGCTACAGGACTTGATCCTATAGCTTCCGCTTTTCCTTTGTTTTACGAAACTATCTCGTAGTACGCGTTTGAAGTAAGTTTATAGATCACCGCGTAGAAGATCCCGCAGATCAGTGCACAGACGCCTGCGCAGATAAGCAGCAGCGGCATATTGTCATGGCCGAAAAGCTTTAAGAGCTTATGGATGATGGGAAGAACCGCCGCAAGATGCATGCATGCGACTACGATCGGGATGAGGAACACCGTGAGCATCTGTGAATTGATGCTCTTTTTTATGTTTTCCCTGGTCATGCCTACCTTCTGCATGATGCCGAATCTCGACTGGTCTTCAAAGCCTTCCGATATCTGCTTGTAGTAGATAATGAGAACGCATGAGACGAGGAAGATAATGCTCAGGAGGATTCCCAGGAAGAAAAGGCCTCCGAATGTCTCAACGAAATCCGTCCTCTCTTCCACCCTGCTTTCGCATCGTACGGCATAGAACTTCTGCTGATAGAGTTCATCCCTGATGTAATTCCTGAGGAGATCGTTAAGATCCTTTTGCTTATTCTCATCAAGCTCTGTATCGAAGGCATAGTGCCATTCCCATACGAGCATGGTATCACCTGTTGCGTCCTTATAACGGTTATAACGCGATGTCACTTCCCCGAAGTCATCAACGACAACAACTAGTGTCGTAACTACCAGGTTATTCATTGTATGTTTGAAATCACCCTGCTTCGTATCGATCCTTTTGGCAACCTTAAATGTTTCATCACCGATGATCAGTTCATTTCCGAACTGAAGTTTTCCTTCAATGCCTGCAAGGATCTCACCTGAAGATAAAGTTTCGTTGTTTCCGGTCAGCCTGTTGTAATCGTCAAGGCCAAAGAAATTTACCTGTACTATCTTATCGTAGTCAATAGTCGTAATATTACCGAGCGGATTATCTTCAAACATCTTCACGGGATCTATGTCCAGACGGAGCTTTCCGTTTTCGAAATAACCCGTAACGGAACATGTGGTGTAAGTGTAGCTGTTTGTAATCTTCGCACCGTTTTCTTCAGTCTTTTTGTTTATGCCTTCAGTGACCTTTTCGATCTCTTTGCCGTAACTGTCGGAATAACCGTCATTGCCTGCAGATATGTTAATCTGTCTCGGATACTTATTGTTGAGTGTCTCTTCCTTGTTCACATAAAGAGCGGAAGTCGATGACAGCATTACGAGGATCATGGTAAGCAGGATGCAGATGGAAGCGAGACCTGCGCCGTTTCTCTTCATCCTGTATGCCATTGAGGATACGGATACGAAGTGATTGGTCTTATAGTAGTATTTCTTGTTCTTCTGAAGGATCCTGCAGAGAAGAACGGAACCTGCGATCAGCACAAGGTATGTTCCGATGATGACAAGGACGACGGCTGCGAAAAATACCAGAAGAGCTGATAAAGGCTGCTCGATCTTGAGTGCGAGAACATAGCCGCAGGCCAAAAGGACAAGGCCCAGGATACCGATGAACCAATTTGCCTTCGGGGGCTTCTCGCCTGCCTTGTCGGAATTGATGAGATTGATCGTTCTTGAAAATCTCACCTGTCTTACCGCATTGAGGAAGATCAGGAAGAAGATGAAACCGTATACACCGACAGTGAAAAGAACTGACTCCATGCTGATGACGAACTTATAGCTTGAATCAAGGCCGATCATCTTCCTGAAGCCGAGTTCAGCAAGCTTCGAAAGACCGATGCCGATAAGAAGTCCGCAAGCGATCGAAATAGTCCCGGTGATCAGTGATTCAAAGAAAATGATCTTCCCCAGATTTTTCCTGTTCATTCCGAGCACGCTGTAAAGGCCGAATTCCTTAAGTCTTCCCTTGATCAGAGTCGACTGCGTATAGAACAAGAAGATTGTTCCGAATATGGCCATTATGTTAGTTCCGAGCTTTAACATGTCTCTTGCCGTTCCCGCGCCCGCGAAGTTCTCGAGCATTTTGGAATAGCCGAGCAGATGCATGATGTAGAACACCGCCACCATAAGTATGCATGCGATGATATAAGGCAGGTAAAGCCGGCCGTTCTTGCGCATTCCGCTGACGGCCATCTTGGGATAGAAACCTATCTTCATTACTGTTCACCTCCCTGGGCAAGGAGGTTTAACGTATCACTGATCTTCTGGTACATCTGCTGGTCAGTGCAGTCGCCCTTATAAACCTGATGGAATATAACGCCGTCCTTGATGAACAGAACGCGTGACGCATTGGATGCAGCCTTCGTGGAGTGGGTAACCATAAGGACCGTCTGTCCCAGCTGGTTGACCTGCTTAAAGAGTGCCAGAAGCTCGTCTGATGACTTGGAATCAAGAGCTCCGGTAGGCTCGTCAGCGAGTACGATCTTAGGATCAGTAATGAGAGCTCTCGCGACTGCGGCTCTCTGCTTCTGTCCGCCGGATATCTCATAAGGATACTTCTTCAGGATCTCTGAGATACCGAGCGCGGGAGCGAGCTTATCAAGGCGCGCCTTCATGTCGGCATGCCTTCTTCCGGCGAGTACCAGGGGAAGATAAATGTTGTCTTCTACAGTAAATGTATCAAGAAGATTGAATTCCTGGAAAACATATCCAAGGTTGTCTCTTCGAAACATTGCGATCGCGGAATCCTTTATCGTGGAAAGGTTCATTCCGTCAAGCAGAACGGTTCCTTCAGTCGCCCTGTCGAGTGCTGCGAGAATGTTAAGGAGCGTTGTCTTACCACTTCCTGATTCACCCATGATGGCAACATACTCACCCTTTTCAACGGAGAAATTGACGTTCTTCAGTGCTTCAACTGAAGTACCTCCGAGGCGTGCCTTATATATCTTCTTCAGACCTGTTACTTCAAGTAAACTCATAGATTCATAATTCCTTTCAATTAAAGTCAGCCACAGTATAGAAAAAGGCCCGTGGCCGCTCCATTGAATCTGCTTACGAACTCCTTACACGTTTGTCACATTTTCATACAAAGTATAAGGTATACCTATAAAAACATACAGCACAAACCTGTGGCTTTATGCCCCCTGTCTGATTTGTGTCCTTGTACACACTTTTCAATCACTGTTCACATATCTGCCTTATATCTCCAAATTGCTTTTCGAATTATTCACAGAGAGAAAACATCAAGGAAATCAGCAGCGGTTAATATGAAATCAGGGTTAGGAATTTATCGGTTCGAATAAGGAGTGAAGTATGATTTTTGACCTTGAAAAATATATAGATGAACCGCTTGTTTACTTTGATGACAAGCGCAAGATAGATGATCAGAAGATGTTTTTGCTGGGCCTTAGGATCAGATCCGACATGGTGGATCTCCTGCTTAACGGTGCCAAAGCCGAAGACATCACGGTAAAGAGGCTCGATCCTTCTGAAGATCAGAGTTTCGGCCTCATCAACATGGTTGCGGAATCCGCTCTGTCCGACTGGGATTTTGAGTGGACGGGTGCTTTAAATATTGAGGGAACGCCTGTTGAAACAGATAAAGAGGTATTGCAGGCAAATAACGTTTCAACAGGCGCAAACTTAAGCCAGGTTAAGTGCGGTGAGGAAAAGATCCTCAAAAAGACAATCGCGAACTTCAAGATGTCTGATTCGAAGCACCGCGAAGGCGCCGTGATCAGGGCTCTGCAGGAAGACTTCGCAGCCATCAGCGATCAGCTGAACAGCGAGCTGAACGTCTTCCCTCTGCCTATGAGAGAGATGATAATGATGACTCTCTTAGACAGATTCCACTCATGGGAGAAATGCAACTGGGAATAATCTCTTCAGTTCAAACATACACACAGATTGGCATCGGGTATTACTCGATGCCTAATTCTTTTCTGCGCAGATCAATATATATCTTCGTGCCTTCGCCCTGCTTTGACTCGGCCGATATCTTATGGCCTAAGTTATCCGCGATGCGCTTGCAAAGATAAAGTCCTATTCCGCTTGCGCGCTTGTCTTCACGGCCGTTGAACCCGGTGTATCCGTTTTCGAAAACACGCGGAAGATCTTCTTCCCTTATACCAATGCCGCTGTCTTCTATACAGAGTATTCCGGGATCACTCATGAAGATCTTCACATAGCCTTCGGATGTATATTTGACTGAGTTGGAAATAACCTGTTCGATAATGAACGACAGCCACTTGGAATCAGTAAGCGCTTTATAGCTGACCGTTTCATATTCAAGCTTGAGCTTCTTTAAGATGAACTCCTTTGAATACTTACGTATCGCGGGACGGATTATCTCGTCAAGATCGTATTCTTTTATCAGATAATCGGTGCTGTCAGAATCGAGTCTTAAGAAAGTGAGTACCATCTCAACGTAGGCTTCTATGCGTCCAAGGTCTCCCATCAGCCTTCTTGCGGATTCTGTATCCTCTGACTGCAGATTAAGCCTCATGGCGGCGATCGGAGTCTTTATCTGATGAGCCCAGACCGTGTAGTATTCGATCATGTTGTTATAGTCTTCAGAAGCTTTTAACCTGGACAGTTTTTCTTCTTCAGCAAGCTTGCTTATTATCTGCTGATAATCCTCTTCTATCATATCCTTCGGTGCAGGTATCTCATTCGCATTGAGCTTCCTGTGGCGCCTTATAAAGAACACAAGATCAAATACCATCACTACCAACCCGATGCATACGCAAAGGATCAGAGGATAAAGCACGGAGATCGCGGGCATGTCAAAAAGCAGATACGATGACGCAAAGACTGCAATGAAAACGGCGCAGACGGCGATCACCTTCGCGCAGCTCTTAAGATAGCTTAAGAACAGTTTCATCACTCATCCTCCAGGATGTAGCCCACTCCGAACTTTGTCTTGATGAGATCTTTCAGTCCTGCGGCCTCCAGCGTCTTTCTGAGCCTTCCGACGTTTACTGTAAGAGTATTTTCATCCACAAAGCTGTCGGTCTCCCAGAGCGCTTCCATGAGCTTCTCACGGCTTACGACTTTGTTCTTGTTCTGCATAAGGGTTAAAAGGATCTTATATTCGTTTCTCGCAAGCTCGATCTTATCACCGTCATAAGACAGCGTATTGTCGTTGGTGTTGAGGACCGCACCGCCGGCCGTAAGCGAAAATGAGCCCTGATTAAAATCGTATGCCCTTCTAAGCAGCGCCTGAACCTTTGCGATAAGAATGCTCTGGTCAAAAGGCTTCGGAATGTAATCATCCGCGCCCATATTCATCGCCATGATTATGTTCATGTTGTCGGTCGCAGATGAGATGAATATTATAGGAACGCTGGAAGTCTTTCTGATCTCCTGGCACCAGTGATATCCGCCCATGTAAGGCAGCGTGATGTCCATAATGATAAGATGCGGATCAAGCTCTCTGATCTCGCCTGACACGTTCCTGAAATCGGAAACAATCGTGACTTCCATCTCCCACGCACCAAGGCACTGGGCGATACCGTCAGCAATACCCTTATCATCCTCAACCACATAGATCTTATACATAGCAAGATTATAGCACTCCAGTCCCTGCACTTCGTGTTAAACTGTTTCTCAAAAAAGAACGGAAAACGCTTATGGAATACGCAAGACCCGATTACGAAAACTGCCTCGTCAACCTGAGCAGCTCGATCCTCAGATACTTCGGCGCGGAAACAACCGCACCCACTCTTGTTCTCGCAGACAGGCTTTTAGAGCGTGAATACAGGAACGTCATCATACTCCTAATGGATGCAATGGGAACGTCCATCATCGAAAAGCACCTTGAGCCTTCAGGGTTTCTCCGTTCACACCTCGCAGGCAACTACAGTTCGGTCTTCCCGCCGACGACCGTTGCGGCAACCACTTCCATCCTTTCAGGCCTGTATCCCAACGAGCACGGCTGGCACGGATGGGACATGTTCTTCCCTGAACTCGGCAAGAACGTAACAATCTTCTCGAATACTGAACAGCTCACCGAGGACGAAAACGGAAACATCAAAGAGCCCGCCGTCGCAGCTGATTTCCATGCAGGATTCAGATACTGCCCGTACAAAAACATAATCGAAAAGATAAACGAGGCCGGCGGAAACGCATATTTCTCAAGCCCTTTCGCGGAACCTAACCCGCAGGATCTGGATGCAATATTGGACCGCGTCGAAAAGCTCTGCGATCAGCCCCAAAAGAAGTTCATCTACGCCTACTGGGGAGAGCCCGACAGCACCATGCATGCCAAAGGTCCATACAGCAGCGAGGCACATGAGCTTATGCTCTCGCTCGAAAAAAGGCTTGAAGAATTTGCAGGAAACCTTCCTTCAGACACGCTCCTTCTCATCACCGCGGACCACAGCCAGACAGCAACCGTAAATCACTGCATAATGGACTACCCCGAGATCCTGAAGTGCCTTGTCCGCCTGCCTTCCGTTGAGCCGCGCACGCTGAGCTTTTTCGTTAAGGATGAATGCAAAAAAGAGTTTCCGGAGATATTCAAAAAGACGTTCGGCGATAAGTTCTGGCTTCTTACAAAAGATGAGATACTTAAAGAACAGCTTTTCGGCATCGGAAAAGAACATGAACTGTTCCGTGACATGCTCGGCGATTACATAGCAGTCTCCGTAGCAGAAGACGCCGTCTTTGCTACGCACATCGAAGCCGAAAAGATGCCCGGAGGCCACGCAGGTCTTACAAAAGAGGAACTTGAGATTCCTTTAATCGCGGTCTCTCTTTAAAGGTTTCACGCCTATAAGGAAACTTAACACGGGTATCCTGACAAACACTTCGCAGATCAGGAACGTAAACACATAAGAGATAAGCACGGGAACCAAATACAGAATTGCCGTATTCCCTGCAAGCACTCCTGAAAACAGATACTGGAAGACCACCACGAAAATGTAGTGGAGGCTGAAGAACGCAAAAGACCTTGAAGACATGTAAGCGGACAGTTTTGAGGACTTGTCCAAACCGGCCTTTCCTATCCCCAGGAGCGCGAGCATCATGAACCAGGTTGCGGCATCTTTAACGATGCTGTTGATCATTGCGTTTGACGCCGAGGCCCAAAGTAGCATCCATACGTTCGCTATGTCAGCAGCGATAGCCACCGCAAGGAAGACGAATCTGAGCCTGCTTATCTTTCCGATAACTTCATCATTTGAGAAAACATAGTATCCGATGAGGAAGATGTAAGCATAAAGAACGATGCTCTTGCCGCTTATCTCAATAAGTCCGCTTATCAAAGGCACCGGGAGCCCGAGCAGTACGGCAAGCCACAATGGCGCATTCGCCTCAGCTTTAGGGAACAACTTCTTCTGGATCAATATAATTCCAAGGCAGATAAGCGAGATCACAAACAGATATAGCAGGAACCAGAACTGTCCGAACGAAAAGCCGCCGTCGCCGCCCGTAAGATCGGTAAATTTCGTGAAGAACACTTTATAATGGCCAAAGAAAGTCCCCTGATATCCGCAGTTATGCTTATCCGCAAGGTAAGTCATGACAGGCATAAAGACAAGCGTACCGAACAGGAGCGGAACGATAAGCCTCTTAACTCTTTCAAGGATATACTGCCCTGCTGTCCTCTTACTCAAAGCAAACTTCGTGCTCATGCCTGCGAGAAGGAATAAAAGAGGCATGAGAAACGGGCTGAAAGCCACTACGATGCTGCTTAAAGCCCTGTCCTGCCCGAACATCATGTAATTGGGTTCACCCCAGGCGTTCCACGCCATGGCGGCATGGTACGGAATGAGAACGAGAATCACAAGGCTTCTTAAGTTGTCGATATAGTGTCTGCGCATCGGAATTATTGTATCACAAGCAAAAACCGCCCCATCAGGGGCGGCTTTTGTAACGGACAAAACAGAAAGGGAAACAAATTCTTTTCCTCTGCAGGAAAAACTTTTCGGTGAACCTGTTTCCTTTTTGCAATGCGAATTTTAACAATGACTGCTGTTTTATTATGTTAATTTGCTGTCTTTTTTTTACGATTTCAGTTCGCTTAAACTAACAAAAAAAGCCCCGCTTTTCAGCGGGACTTTGAGTAATCGGTCTTTTTGGAAGATCATTTCCTCCTGATATAGTTCGTGCTCTTCGCTGCCCACTTCTCAAGATCGATATATCTGAGGCACGGATAGACATGGCTGATCTTGCCGTTGATCTTAGGTGTCATACCGTCAAGCATAACGTCATGACCGTATTCATCTTTTCCGACATAGAAGAAAACATCGCCGTGATAGGTATCACATTCGCAGAGGAGATCACCGGGTTTAACATTCTTTACTGAGACCGTCTTGCCCTTAAAGGCCATCTTATGCGAATTGTGAGCGACCTTCTTTTTATGATAATTCTTGTATACCCAAACGGCGAATCCCGTACAGTCGCACTTCTTCTTTGTTTTTCCTCCAAGCTTATAAGGCCAGGTAGCCGCTATGCTGTAGAAGATATACTTCGGCGGGTGCTTATGCTGTTTAAGATAATCCGAGGCTTTCTGATTGTTAGGGAACTGCTTAAGGCACCAGCTTGCGAACTTATTGTTAGCCGTAACAAGCTTAGGCGCCGGGAAATCCTTCATCCTGAGAACGGATTTGTCGCTGTCGGATTTGACTCCGCCAAGGTTTTCATCAGGAGTCTGGCCCGCGGGAAGCACTACTATCTGGATGGCGGAAATGGTATTTCCTATCTCGTCAGTACCGCATCTCAAGCCGTCCTTGGTCCATGCCATCCAGCCCTTTTTAGATGTCTTGACCCTGTAGAAGATACTGTAATCGGGGTTGTAATTGTAAGAATAGTATTCTTCTTCGTCATAGTCATCATTGCAGTAATAGTATCCTTCGTACAGGGCAATTCTCAGGTACTCCAGCCTTTTGCCCGCATCGACCTTCTTCATGTCGAAAGGTGCGTCATAATCATCTACAGTGTCTGCTTTCTCATCACCGAAATCAGGCATATCAACGGCAAGATCAAGATTGCTGTTCGGTACATCCACTCCGACTGCAACGCCTGTGATAGGTCCTGTAACCTCTAAGACCTGACCGTCAGACTTAATGGCTGACCAGCCGTTTGCATCCTTTACGGCATAAGATACTTTTGCGTTCTTTCCCATCTTGAACAATCCTGCTCCGGGAAGAAGCGGCGTTTTAGGCGTTATCTTTGTAAGGCCGTCAATGCTCTTAATGCCGCCTAAGTCACCGGGAGCATCACTTCCCGTGGCTGTAAGCACTACCTGGATAGCTTCGAGTTTGTAGGACAGATCCGCCACACCGGTTTCCGCACCGTTCTTGACCCAGTCGAGCCAGCCGAAAGACTGGACGCAAACGCGGTAATAGACGTCGTAATGGTCGGCAACATCACCTGTGAGCTTGATCTCGACCGCTTCGATCCTCTTGCCCATGGTTCCGCTAGACATACCGTCAGAGGCCCAGCTGCTTTCCCATCCGGTATTCTGGATCTTGGAACGGTAAGAGATCCCGCCCTTGTACTGATTTCCCGTAAGGTTCAGCTCAATGCTGTCGAGCTGCTTTGCCTTGCCTGCAGCACCGGAAACTCCGCCGTTCTTGGCCCATTTGCTGCCCCAGCCGAGGCTTTCTCTGTGTGCTCTGTAATTGACGTTCGTGGCCGATCCCTGATTGGCGGATACTATCCTGATCTTAATTACTTCGATCATGCGTGAATCACTGGGAGAACCTGCAACGGCACCGTCAGAAACGAAGCCCTGGGAATTGTCCTGTTTCTGGAGCTGAACGGAATACTCGACCGTATACTTTGAGGCAAGAGCACCTGTAAGTTCCATCCTGAGGCCTTCGATCCTCAATCCCTTGTTTCTGATTCCGGCTTCATTGCCTTCAGTCTGGTAATCCTGCCAGCCTTTGCTCTGGACATAAACGCTGTATTTGAGGGATCCTTCGACTCCGGTCGGATTCTTAAGGCTGACCGTTATTGCTTCGATCGGCCTGTACTCTTTGTTTTCGCTGGTATTTCCCTTTAATGTGAGCGTCGCGCTCGAATTATCCCAGACACCTTCAATGTCTTCATATCTCTGGGCATAGCTCGATCCTGACAGTGAAATGCCTTCTGCCGCAACAGTTCTGGTCGCGCCGGCAATACTCAGGACGATGCTTGTCGTAATCACTAAAGAGACAGCTTTTAGGAAATTATTTAACCGCATATAAAACCTCCGCTGATAAGGAGCCCGATTATTTGACTTTGATCTTGAAAACTACCGTCTGCCAGTCGGATGCCTTGTAATTGGCATTGCCCGTTGACATGATCTTGATCTTGACCGCGTATGTTCCTTTCTTGGTCTTCTTTTTAACGGTTACGGTTCCGTTATTCTTGTTGATCGAGATGTTCTTGTTGCCTGAAAGCTTGACGCAGTCAAGGCCAGTTCCTGAAGGTGTAATAGCCAGTACTTTTGCGGCTGCCAAAACCTGAGCCTTCTTCTTTACTTTCTTAACCTTAAGAGTTGCTGTCTTGCCTGTGACCGTAAAAGGATTGTCCTGCAGATGAGTAAACCCTGTTGTCTTCAGTTCCGTACAGCCACTGAAAACAGTAGTTGCATCTATTTTGCCGTGCAGTTCCTCTGTAAGGCTGACAGAAGTAAGATTTCCGCAGTTCTGGAAAGCATAATCGTTAACGGTTTCCACACTGTCGGGAATGATAATGTTTTCCAATCTGTCGCAGCTGTAGAAAGCCTTGCTGCCGATCTCTTTAACCCCATAGCCTATAGATACGTTCCTGAGGTTATAACACTGCTTGAACGCATTTTCGCCGATGGTCTCAACGCTGCCGGGGATCACGATCTTTGAAAGATACTCAAGTCCGCAGAACGCATTGTTTCCGATCGTCTTAACTCCGTAGCCGATGGATACCGAGTCAAGGTACTTGCAGTCCTCAAATGCGGATTCACCGATCGTTGTTACCGTGCCGGATATCGAAACAGTACCCAGACATATGCAGTTGTTAAATGCTTTTTCACCGATCTCTTTTACTCCACTGGCGATCGAAACGGTCCTGAGCCTGTAGCAGTTCTGGAAAGCCTCGCTGCCGATAAGGGAAACCGTTCCCGGGATCGTTATGCTCTTAATTGCTGTGCAGTAATTAAACGCACCGAATCCGATCTCCTTTACGCCGCTTGTGATCGTTACACTTGCAAGGTCGGAACATGACTTGAAAGCATAATCGCCGATCTTGGATACGCCCTTGGGGATCACGACCTTCGTTAAGCTGTAGCAGCATTCAAACGCCTTACTGCCGATCTCTTTAACTGTGGACGGGATGGAAACCGCACTGATTTTGACACAGGTTGAGAATGCGGAGTTGCCTATCCTTGTCAGGCCCGCAGGAAGGACAACGCTCGTAACCTTGTCAAAGCCGATAAACGCATAATCCCCGACTGATGTCACACCTTTTGAGACAACGATCCTGGTTGCTTTATCACAGAATTTAGCCCAGGGATATTCACCGGAGTTGATTCCGTCTTTCATTGCGCCTTTTCCGCTTATCGTGAGAACGTTCGTCTCATCGTTAAATGTCCAGCTGAGGGACTCGTAAGTGCCATCCTCTAAAGCGGCTTTAGAAGCCTTTTTGTCTGTTTCGGAAGGAACTTCTGTCTCTTCGGGTGAGGCTTCTTCCTTGTCAGCGGGTTCAGCAGGCTCTTCGGGTGCCGTTTCCGGAGTCGTTTCGGGAACAGTCTCCTCAGGCTCTTTTTCGTCTGATTCAGAAGGCTCTGTCTCTTCTGTTTCGGCGGGTTCTTTTTCAGATTCCGAAGGCTCAGCCTCTTTAGTTGCCTCTGTCTGCGCAGGCTCCTTCTCAGGAGCTTTGGAAGGCTCTGTTTCTTTCGTTTCAGCGCTTTCCTTCACTTCGGGTTCGGAAGGTTCTTGTTCCTTTGTTTCTTCAGGCTCTTTTTCAGCCGGCTTTGCCGTTTCCTTAGCCTTGGGTTTTGCGGTTTCTTTCGCTTCGGTCTCAGAAGTCTCCACGACTTCTGTTTCAGCCGGTTCATTAACAGTCTCATCGGCAAATACCAACGCCGGGACCATTCCGACTGTCATGGCCGTAGCAACAAAACCTGCCAGTAAACGTTTCACTTTCATGCAACTCCTCCTTGAACCCTCATACAGGGGATTTCTAAAAAACAGCAGCCTTAACACAGACGCTGTTCGTCCTAGAATAATTCGGGTATACCACACTCATTGCCTGTAAACTACAAACCCTTATGAATAGAAAAGAAGCTGTAAAGAAATTGTCAAAATAGCTTGCGATATCAGGGTGCCGGACCGCATGAAAAAAGAGCGCCTCATGATCGAGACGCTCTTTGATAAAGCAGTTAACAGAAAGACTGTATTACTCTTCGTCAGCCTTAGCCTTCTTAGCTCTTGTCTTCTTGGGCTTTTCCTCACCCTCAGCAGCTTCCTCAGCCTTGGCAGCCTTCTTAGCGGGTGCTTTCTTAGCCTTTGTTTCCTTAGCTTCGCCCTCTTCAGCAGCCTTCTTGGAAGCTGTCTTCTTAGCAGGCTTCTCTTCAGCAGCATCATCAGCCTTTGCTGTCTTCTTTGCTGCAGCCTTCTTAGCAGGCTTCTTCTCTTCTTCTGCTACGGGCTCCTTGGGCTCAACCTTCTTAGCCTTTGATGCAAGGTACTCTACTGTCTTTCTTGCACGGATGGAATCCTTGATGAAAGAAGCATCATCACCGATTGATTCCTTAACCTTCTCGATGTCGATCTTGTAGGAATCAGCGATAGTCTTGAGCTCTTCCTCGTAATCAGCATCGGAAACCTCAGGATTGAGCTTCTCTGTGATCTTCTCGATAACGAGAGAAGACTTAACTCTTACACGTGCCATAGGCTCGAGAGACTTCTTGAACTCCTCGATGGACTGGCCGAGATACTGCAGATACATGGAGAGCTCGATGCCCTGGCTGCTCATGCGTGCGTTCTGATCCTGAGCCATCTGCTCAACCTCGCTGTCGATCATGGACTGAGGAATGTCGATCTCGCAGTTGTCGCATACTGCACGAACTGTCTCGTTCTCGAAAGCAGCCTTGTTATCCTTGGCAGCCTTCTCTTCCTTGTTCTTGCGGATATCTGCCTTGAGCTCGTCAAGTGTATCGAACTCGGAAACATCCTTTGCAAACTCGTCGTCGAGCTCAGGGATGACTTCTGTCTTGATCGCGTGGATCTTTACGTTGAATGTAGCATCAGCGCCCTTGAGATCCTCAGAGTGATAATCCTCAGGGAACTTAACTTCGATGGTGAACTCCTCACCCTCGCTGTGACCTGCAA
>JAEEGL012893679.1_pt1 | contig 15514 bp, 8 predicted proteins | sample 9134231 | NCBI WGS metagenome assembly JAEEGL01 (sample SAMN16246548, study PRJNA631951) | gut metagenome | biome: gut microbiome; feature: rumen; material: fiber-attached | host: Bos | place: Iran: Karaj | collected 2018-10
CAACAGCGGACGCACCGTGGACAATATCTATATCACCGGTCTCGGCGCTGACTTCAGCGGCCTGTCCAAGCTGGTTACCAACGAGCTGGGCATCAAGACCGTCGGCCTCCAGCATTTGGAAGGTCAGACCCTCGAGCGTTCCTTCAAGGACGGACGTTTTGGCGAGTACATCACCTGCGTCGGTGCTACCATCAATCCCGTTGGATTTGTTTCCAATGAGAAGGCAGGAGCAAAAGGAAAGGAAGCAAAAGCCTCCAGCGCAAAGGATTACACAGCGTTGGCAGTGATTGTGTTCCTCGTAGGCGTGATTGTGGGCGGTGGTTTGACCTTCCTCGGCTACACCAAGCTGCAGGAGCAGGAAGCGCGTCAGGCGCGTAACCAGAAGACACTTGCCGGCCTGCAGGAGATTCAGGTTATCTATGATCGCTATACAACTCTGAAAGCTGCGGATGAAGATGTTGTGGCGATGTATGACAATATCCACAACAGAAATGAAAGTCTGGTTGAATTCATCGAAGAGATGGAAGAGAAGATGCCTTCCGGAATTCAGGTTCTGAGCATGAACTCCGGTTCTGAGACCCTGTCTATGAACATCGTGGTGAACTCTAAAGAAGAGATGGCCAATGTGATTCAGCAGATCAGAAGCTTTGAGTCCGTTAAGAATGTTCAGGTTGGAAGTGCAACTGATCTCATCAGCGAAGAAGGTATGCACACGGTATCCTTTGCTTTGACCTGTACCTATAAGACAAATGAAGAGTTGGCGGCCGAGCAGTCGGTTGCAGAACAGTAAGCGGAGGGTGACACGATGAAAAAAGAGTATACTTTATTGCTTGGAGTTCTGGGTGTGGCCGTCGGCGTCTTGGGTTATTTCTACGGATATCAGAAATTCGTGGAAAAAGCAGATGCAATCGAAGCACAGAATATTGTCGATGAGCAGGAAATTGCAAGACTACAGGCTCTTGAGGAGAATCGTGAACAGTATCTTGCAGATGCCAAGACTTATAACACAGAGATTGCAAAGTTGGTGAATGAGTTCCCCAGTAACTTTTTACCTGAGGATGATATCAAGTATGCGTACTCACATAGTAGTGAGGACGAAAGTAAATTGATGTTGTTTAATATGATGTCCTTTGCTTCGCCGGCTGATGTATATACTACTCAGGCTTATGTTTCCGCAGGTGACACTCAGTTTGTAGAAGCGATCAGTATTCCTTCATATACACTGTACAAGGCACAGACCAGTTATTCCATTCAGTGCACTTACGATAGCCTGAAGGAGATGGTTAAGGATATGTATAATGCCGAGGGGCATAAGACCATCGAGGATATTACGGTAGTCTTCGATAGTGCCACCGGAATGCTGAGCGGGACCATGGTGTCCGATACCTACTTTGTGTATGGTCAGGACAAACCTTATTCGCAGCCCTCTCTTGCACCGGTTCAGTTCGGTACGGATAACATCTTCGGAACGATTGAGTTGGAGAGCAGCAGCGAAACTCAAACGGAAACCGTTGCAGCAGAAGCTTCTGCAGAGTAAGAAAACAATGAGGCATGTAGCAAACACTGCATGCCTTAACGTGTTTAATAAGAACAGTGGAATTCGCGATGAAAATGATGCATAAATCCGGACAAAAGAATAGAAAAGCTCTTAGAAAGAACAATCGCGGTCTCAGCTTGATCGAGCTGCTAGTGGCTATGACCATTCTGACCTTCTTTTCCGTGGTGATTTATCGAGGAATCCTGGTTGCGGTCAAGACCAATGCCAAGGCAGATATTCAATACAAAGCGACCTCTTTGGCGCAGAATACTATGGAAGGGATGAAAGCCACTCGCTTGAACGCTCTTTTGGAGCAGGTTTATGCCCCGAAGTACAAAGCAGATGGCGATGATGCGGGGACTCCTACTGCTGTTACCTTCCTGTCCGGCGCGAACTTGGATTCGAATACGAAGGTAGGTTTTTTTAAAGACAACCAGGTTATTGGTGAAGGTAATACGATTGTTGATTATACCAAAGCGACGGACAATTGCTATTATATGTACGTTGCTAATGCTCTCATGGAGGGGAGATATTTTGATATCCTTGTAAAACTGGACGGAAGCCAATATAGCGTGGATGACACGACTGCGGATATCGGTGCCTGGACCTACAATACAAGTACACTAGTAGCTATTCCGGATATGAATTCCACCTATGATGCTATTTTCAACGATTCTCTGCAGTTGGATGGCGAGGCGTTGAAAGAGTACAAGGAAATCAACAAAACGAAGCCTGTTGAGGAACGTGTTGATGAAGGTGACATTTTACTGAGTGATAGGACAATTGAAGTGACTCTGGATAGCAAAAATACTTGGGGTGGAACTATGTCCTATGAAGAGGCTGTGTATACCTATCATGCGACAGGATTTGTTGAACCCGCATCCTATACGATTACGCAATCGAAAGAAAAACTTCGAAATGTCTTTATTTTCTTCAGACCCACATACGGAACTGACACGATCATTATCAACAACCCGAAGGATTTGGAGGTTAATATCTATCTGATCAAGGTAGATTCCAGTGATGCCAGTTTTAACACAGACAGTCAGATGAAACTGGATGTATATCTGAATGAAAGTAATAACGGTACAGATGTACCGGCGTGTGCTAGTATACAGACTAATCTGCCGATTCCGACGAATAAAGATACCTATGAGCCGGATTTAGCGAAAGGCAATATCCACTTTTATCGTGGGGTGCCGACTGATCTGCCCAATCGTAAGCCTGGTAATTACAAGAATTTTGCGTTGAATAATGTGACGGGCGATTATAACTCTGATGTGATCATGGATGCTTCCGTGTATGTATACCAGAGCACGGAGGCACAGACTCAGTTGGATGATGATAAGTTCTATGGTGACTATACCTGGGATCAGGTGATGAATGCAACCTCCGGAGAAATCGGCAGTAGCGACACAAATACTATGGCTACAATGGAAGGTACCATCAGAAATTGACGAGGCGAAGTAGCATGCGTAAGTTTTGGAAGAATGAAAAAACGAAATTGAATGACAGGGGAGCCGGGATGGCCTTAATGATCGTGGCCATCGGACTGTCCACATTGCTGGTGTCTGTTCTTTTGATGGTATCTTTGTATGATTACCAGATGAAGACGACCGAAGCTGCATCCAAGGATAACTTCTATAGTGCAGAGGCTGTTCTGGATCAAATCCAGACAGGATTGCGCTATGAGGCCTCTAATGCTGCATCAGGAGCATATCAGACTGCTGTTGCGGCGTATGGAGTAACAAGGGGCGCTGATAATTTGACAGCTGAGAATACCCGTATCTTGAAATTTAAGTCAGACTATATTTCGTCTTTGGAATCTTCCATTTGCGACGGAGCCGGCACAGGTGAATATTATGTGGGCGGATTGGATACGGAGTACGTGTCAGCGGTAATAGATGCAGAGACAGGTAAGGTTACTACTCCTGCGCATTTCTCCAAGGGTTTAGCAAGGTATGTAAACTCTGAAATTGCGTCGATGATCATTTCCGGAGAAGTTAAAATTTCCTATAATCGAGGTGCAAACGCTTCTAAAGGCACTATAGTGATCAATGACAATGGAATGGTCCTGAAGGACATCACCATAGATTACCTCGGAGAAAATGGCTATTATGACCGAATCGTTACGGATATCGTCATCGGTTATCCGGACATTTCCCTGAAGGAAGCGTCTATTGCTCCGAATGCAGTTTATTACACATTGATCGCTGACAATGGAATCCTTGTGAAAACCGGAGCATCAGCTCAGTTTAAGGGGGAGATATTTGCCGGAGCTCACGAAAACGAGACACATGCTGAGGCTGACGCAAATTATATGAAGCCCGGAAGCGGCCTCGAACTAAAGATTGGTTCCAGCTTAACTGCAGAGATGGGGTCTTCTGCTACGAAACCGGATCATTTCATCGTAGAGGGAAATACGGAAGTTGATGGACAATCCTCACTGACACTGAATGGTGGACAGTTCTGGACAGATAATATCAACTTGTACGACACATCGAAATTTACAACCGGGTATGAAAATCTATCCTTTATTTCAGACGACCTAACGAGTAACGGAAACAATGCCGAAATAACATTAGAGGGAAGTTATTACGGTTATGCCGGAGGTTCCTTCCCGAAGGTGTCCAAGAACGAGAACGATCCTGAATATTCTGCTGCCGAGAGTAGCAGTGCCATTGTCATCAATGGCAAGAACACGAAGGTTAACCTTCTTATGGACACTCTGAATCTATATGGGAACTCTTATTTGACCAAGAATTCTTTCGCATATGAGATTGGTGAAGCGGTCAACGGCAGCTATATGGATGCAGCCGCTGAGGCTCAGAATGTGTTACTCGGAACTTCTTTGTCTGTGAAGACCGATCAGATAGTATATCTTGCTCCCGCTGAATGCTTGACACTCAGATCGGATTCGACGAAGCATATGGCACGAAATCCCATGCTCTCTACGGAGTATACGGATTGGGCAGCGTCAGTTAATGTAGTTGGCGCTGTAAATACCGCAATTGAATTGCCACAGTTGGGCGGCCTTAGTATTGCGGATGCGTTGGGTGATACATCTGATTCCGTAGGTGCTACTGTGATTTGGCGTAAGATTGGATCGGGTGCCAACAGCCAGACGGTAGCCTATGTGTACCTGAAGTTTTCCAATGCGTTATCGGCTTCAAAATATTATGAGGCATATGTAAATGCCTCAAAGACGAACTTGCAGAAGTATGCTTCCCAATACAACAATACCATCAAGATTGGAAATCAGGTGGCGGAGATATCTACTGCCGGGGCTCTTCAGTACAACATTCGGAATGGCTTGGATAGTGGATCCTTTGAAGTGATACCGGGCAAGGATATGAGCGTAAAGTATGGATATCAGGGGACTTATTGGAACAGATTCCAGGCTTTAAGGGCAATGCTTGTAACGAACATCGGCGCTCTGAAGGACGATCAGTTGAATAAATCCGTCTTTCACAATATTATCAAAACCAGCGAGATTACTGGGTCTGAAGTGTTCAATGTAGATGGCATGATCGGAATCGTGACGAACGAGGATGTGCGTATTGAGAGTGGTAATGTCTATTATGGGGCTCAGAGTTCAGAACTGAGTAAAGTTCGCTTTATCCTGAACACAAAAGATGTCTACATTAATGACAGCACCTACACCGGCTCCATTATTACGGATGGAACGGTATACATTACCGGATCTTCTAAGGTTATCTGTACTGAGGATAACAGTGGTGAGGTCGAGGTTATACTTCGTTACGAGAAGGACAGCGATACGAAGAGCCTCATTGAAAAGTATTTTATCAATGGAGCAAACTATCTGTTTGGAAGCAGCTCTTCGAGTTCCGGAGAGAACGGCATTTATGTGGACTTTAACGAGCTGGTTGTATATAGCAACTGGACGAAAGAATAATTACCCGGGGCATGGTGGACATGAGAGAGATTTGTAGGAGAAAAGATGATCGAGGCGTAACCTTGGTTGAGATGATCATTGTGATCGCAATCATATCGGTGTTGGCCGGAGCCAGTATCTTCCTTTATGGTTTGATCCCAAGCGGTCGGGTTAACTCGGTAGCCAGAAAGACAGAATCCGGATTGGAGAAGACGCGTAATAATGCATTGAGCTTTTATGGGGCGGATTATGTGTTCTCTATGACAAATGGAGCATATTACGGACTGATTCGTGTGGATCGTGATATGGATGGAGCAACGGATGATATGGTCAATCAGGGAGAAGCAGAGGAACTTGGTAAGGCCGTTAAGGTGACTGTTTACTGTAAAGGGGCGGCAGCCGGTTCTACTGAGGAAAGTTATGTGCTTCAAAATGGTAATTCTATGACGATATCTTTTGATCGGTCTTCCGGTGCCTTTAAGCCGATGGCTGGTACATTTGTTAATGGAGGAGGCACTGCTCGTTCCATCAGCGAGACAGACAATATCTATCTGACCAAGATAGAGGTAACCTCGGGAATGGGTCATAAAAGAACCATAGTATGCACGAGATTGACCGGGAAGATGTCAGTCGAATAAAGTTCCGGAAAATGAGGAGTGACCTATGAGAAAGTCATTTTGGGGAAAAGAGAATCGCGGTATCACGTTGGTAGAACTGCTTGTCACGGTTGCTCTGTTAGCGATTGTGGGAGGAGCAATCACTGCGTTCATGAGTTTTACCCAGAGAAGTTATGCAAAGAGTGTGACGAAGACATCCCTTCAGTCAGAGTCCCAGCTGGTGGCCAATCAGATTCAGGAGTTGCTGATCGACGCTGTTGATGTTGCTGAGATTACGGCTGGCACGGAGTATGAAGTGACTTATGAGAGTAAGGATAGTATTTCCTTGATTTATGACGATGAAGCGGACAAAATCACCTACCGAGAGAATGCCAGCGGAGACTCTGCAGATCTTGCTGAGGAAGTAGAGGGATTCTCTTTGGATCTTGACAGAGTGGAAGACGAGCGTACAGTTACTATGTATCTGCGGTTGACCAAGGGCGACGGTACTTCCTTTGCCGCTTCTCATAAGATTTATTTGCGTAATTCTATCCTCTCCGGGACATCAACGAACGAAGACTGGAAGGATGAAGTCACTCCTACTGTAACGAACGTCACAGTTAAGATCAGTCCGGAGAGTCTCTATGTATGGCCCGGTAGTACCTATGCGTTGAGCGCGTTGGTATCTGTGGAGAAGGCAGATGGAACCAAGATCCAGCCGTTGAGCTATCAGGATGTTATATGGGAGTGCACCAATACTTTCGATGACACTGCGAAAAAAACGAAGGTAAATAACAGTACGAATGTACTCGAAGTCGATCTGGAAGAAATTCGAGATGCGGACGGCGAGTTTAACATTATTGCCTACAAGAATATCGATGGTACCAGAAAGGCTTCCGAGCAGACTCTGACTGCCAAGGTTAGAAGAATCGATGATATTTCCTTTACGGATAGTCTTGCAAACAGTGGCATTTCTTCTGTAAATGAGGGAACTCCGAATGAAGGAAAATATTCCGGAGATACCTACGAGGTTACGCCGGGTTCGGAAATTTGGATTCAGCCGGTAATTGAAGGTCAGAATATCGATGATCTGGATCTCACTGATTTGGGTGGATTGGATCTTGTTATTGATGATGACAAGAATAATTATGTGTCTGACTATACCTTCAACCGCTCGAATGGAAAAATCGTAATCAAGACCAACAAAAATGCAAGCATTCCGGATGATGTGGATGCTACTTTTACGGTCACGATTAAGTGCCGTCAGTACGGATTTACCAGAAAAAAACTGGAACTGACTTATAAACTTCGTAGTCAGGTTACTATCAATTTGGTGGAAGTAGGGGGAAATACCGTCACTTCCGGTATGAAGAGAAATGGCATTATTCACCTGAAATTTGACCCCGATACGATTGATGGAATTGAAGAACTGCAGGCATCTGCAAGTGACACAGCAAGGGGAATCATCGAAGTAAAGACTACTTATCTTTTGAATGGTAATAGTGTAGGCGGATCGGAAACATACGAAAATACTATGTATGATGCAAAACAGGTTTCCACCGCTGACAACTACAAGTACAATTATCTGAAGTTTAACTCTGCTACTCCGATGGTGTTTGGCTTTGTGAAAAACAGCACGGATTATGACTTCTACCTGAAGCTTCGCGAGGATACCATAGCTTACGGTAAGACAATGAGCGATAACGGAGTATCCGATAAGCATAAGTTTGACCAGGTGAGGTTGGACGTAACCTATTATTCCTCTGACAAGACCAGCACCTATGGTAAGGGAAGTTATACGATCAATGTAGAGGATGCATCTTTGGAATTCAGCGTGATGTCGCCCACTAAGGATACTCTGGAGAATACCAGGTGGAAGGCTGCTGAGAACAAGTTGCTTGGAAATACGTCTTCCTATGCCGGAGAGGATATTGAGTATATTTACGTGACGAATAATGACAAGGAAGTCGATACTCGCACGTTGTATTACATGATGCCCACTGGTTATACACCCAGTGATGTATTCGGTTTTGATCAGTACAACTCTTCAAACAAGTACATTTTCCGATTCCAGCCTGCAATTAACTATAATTCAGGAGATGATTGGAAGAATCAGCTGGTAGGGGTGGGCAGTGACGGCAAGACATATTCCAATCTGAACGTGACAGACTCTGAAGCGGGCATCCTTGTGGGAGCCTCTGTGGGATCCTCCAAGAGCAACTACACGATCCATAAGTTGACATTCAAGACTTCGGATTTGAAGGATGCAGTGAATTCGAACTTCGGAAGCTGGACGAATGCGGCGGCTGCAAATAATGGAAAGGGCGCATATATTGATGAGTGCTTTGGTTACAGTGCCGATTATAGCGGCTTGACGGGACGAGTGCGCTTTGTCATCAAGAACACAAATGTCTTTATCAATTATCATACCAATGTGGCAAACCAGGTTAAGAGCTGGTATTGTCCTACTTATGATGAGTTAAACGAGCAGGCAAATGTTCAATATGACAAGAATGCAACGTCTGATCGGTATTGCTATGTCTCTGAGGGATTACGTTATCGTGTCTACAAAAAGGACGACGTTAACTATGCTGATTATCAGATTCGAGCTACGCAAACATCTGACTGGGGCGATCCGCTTATTACATTGACATATGATGAAGCCGGAGAGAGTGGAGCTGGATGGTACGATACGAAGCCGACGGATAATATTCATTATGTGACGGCGAAGAATTTATATTATAGCAAACAACTTTCTAATGGAAATAAGTATTATAATCAGTACATTCCGGAAAGTCAGGAGTGCGCAAGTTTTGCTGATGCTACTGAAGAACCTATTCCGGGAAGAGACTATGATTACGTCACAATTGCGGGGCGTCAGTATGATGCCAGTGATGTTAAAGTGATATCGTTAGGAAAAGATTATGGAAACGATGCTAGATACTTTGTGATAACAAATGAGATTATGTATTATGCGTGGGCTAGGGATATTCATTTCAAACCCAAGCAGGTAAAAATAAATAAAAGATGGGTCTATAAGAATTATTGGGAATTCCCGTCTGGTGACGATTTTACTACTACATATTATTGGAAGCAGGATACAATCGAAGAATACGGATGGTATGATGTTAATACTACTAATATCGATACTAAGAATGTAAAGAATAACGGTGGCTTGCTTCCCCAGTACGCGTATATTGATATTTCTAATAGTATGTGGAATTGGAACTGGAATAGATGGCACAATTATTCTGATGCATATTGGAATTTTGTCTATGATCCGTTGACGTTAGGAGTAGATAAGGTGTCGCGATATAATGACACTTACTATGAATATCTGAAAGTAAACGACCAGGATTTGTATCTAGTTCCTCACTATGTAGGGAGGGATGAAGATGATAATTACTATTATGTAGCATACTATAGGGATAATAGATTCCAATATTGGTTAAAGCGTGACAACAGTACTTATAAATTCTATAGCGCTGATATAAATGCACGATAAATACATGCTCTTATGATTGGGATTTTGGTGAAGCCTATGAAAAAGAAACTGTTAAAAATTTTATGCGCCGGTATAGCAGGTATTATTTTAGTCAATTCTGTTCAGTATGTTGTGAAGAAGGAAACGTTGAAAGCAGAAGCGATGAATGATACATTACCGGGTGTGGAGTTAATCCGAGACAATACATTATCCAGCGGAGATACATTCCGAATTCTTGAGATCGCGCCGGATGTTCAGGCAGCGGAAGTCGGATTCTTTATCGAAGGGCAAGAGCCGTTTTCTGTCTTGAGCAACGGGGATGGTACTTGGATTTCCTGGGAGAAGAAGTTGGCGAGCTTCGGTACGGTGGAAGAACGTACTGCTTTTATGAATAGTCTCTATGCAGAGTATCAGACTTATGCCTCTGCATATAGCAAACTACTGAGTTCTGAGGATGCACCTTTTACTTGGGAGATGGCAGATGCTGGCGTTGCTTACCAGGAGTACTCTTCTACGGTGGGAGAGAACATGGAGGGTGTTCATACAATCATCACCTCTTCTGCTGGAAAGCGCGGGTATTTTCAACGGAACAATGAGGGAAGATGGGTGGTCATCTTCCGAAGAGTCTCGAACGTGGCTGACTTAAATGTTGAAGATGTTCTGAATGGTGTAGACCGTGTTTATTATAGTGCGACTTCGACAGCTGAGTTAAAGTATGCGGATCTATTCTTGATGGATTATCAGGATAGTAACGTTCCTGTTTATAAACGTGAAACGGGTGGCTACTATTCCTATGCTGGAACAGCATCGGAAATCTGGGCAAACCTGAAAGAATCCGGAACCATAAAAGAGGGTGACTATTTCTATGACGAGGAGACGAATACTGTCAGTGGAAATGCGATGACGGTTTCTCCAAATGACACCGAACTTTCCGGATATCATACTGTTGATTTCACTAGAATTACCAACAATGAGAATAATCAGGTAGAGGTCGGAACGGAAATCTATGTCATCAATTCCGATATGTCATATACTACCGAGATGGGTCAGTATGATCTTGTGGAAACTGCAGAGGGGTTGGCTGCAGGTGATCAGGTGTACACCAATGCAGATTTGGTCTATTTTAAAGGAGGCATTTCGAATGCGGACTTTTTCCGCGAGGAAGTCTTTGGCTTCGAGACGACGGACAAGTCTAAGTCCAACTTTCATATCGAAGTGACCACCATGACACCGGCCATGCTGAACCAAATTACGGAATATGGTGTTTCAGATACGAATGCTGATTCCTCCAAAATCCGTACTGATTATGATCTGATTTACATTGGAAATGGGGCCTTCAAGGATGAATTGCAGAACAACTCCTACACCGGCTATGGAAACGTTGCGGATATGAGTTACGAAGCCATGAGGCTGTTGTTCTCTTATGTGATGGACAATGAACTCCCTGTTATTGTGGATGCACATTCAGTATTTACCTACAGTAGCGATAGTGAGAATCCTTCTCTTTCTTTGAACAATGTTAATACGAGCACATCTGGAGGAAATTCATACTTCCACTCTTTGGTGGGCTTGTTAATGTCGCCCGTAAATAACAAGTCAGAACTGCTGAGTCAGTTAGCTGTTGGAAACTATTATTGCAATACTTTTGTTCAGAACTATTTCAGCAATAACAATGAAATGGTAAAAACGCTGGAAGGTCCTTCTAGCGATAAGTGGGATTTGCAATATGTCACCGGCAATGTCTATGTCTTTAACGGCCAATACAGCAGATTTATTGATTACATTTCAAACTATCTTACAGCATTTTGGGATTTGGACGATGCTAATGCGGTAGTGGACGGTGGCTTTCAGGAAGTAGCTGACGAGATTGTCAGTGAGAATCTGTATCGTGAGGCCGATGCATCTGCGGAAGTTTTGGATTGGGATGTGACGGGGGCTACCTCACTTGCATATATTATCCATTATCACAATCGCAGAACGTCTGCGGTGAACATGAAGTTGGACGTGCTAGAGATTCAGCCTGCATATATTGAGGCAGCTTATAACGGATATAGAAATGGAGCCAAGGAGGATCCTGGTACTTTAACAAAGAAGATGGTAGCCGATTGGAGTGGCGTGGATGAGAATAATATAACCATTCATACCATGCAGATGGCAGAGTTTGTCGGTAAATTGGACGACTTGAATGCGACCTATGATATGATTTATATTGGCGGTCGAACAAGTGGTTTCGAAGTGGATAATCAGGGGAATCCTGTTTATAACGATCCGGACATGTATGGGTTGGTCTATAGTCATGTCGGTGACGAGTATGTAATTCCGTCCCGGATGAATCAAGATGGGCGCAGAGGCAATCGTTTTATAGGATTGATGGCGAACGAGCGTAACAACAATGGCACTGCAAATACTAATTTAAATGTTACGTACCGTTTCTCTGGTAATGATTTGACGACCGATAAATACAATGCATTGATGGAGTACTTTTGGTCCGGTTATCCGATTATTATTGGATCTGACTTGTTGGATTCGACCGGGAATATAAGCACATTAAGGGTAGATAATTCTAGTTATCTATATGATTTCTTGACCACAGTAAAAGGAAAAGAAAAATGGGTATTCACCGAGGATGAATTAGGAGATAACGGAACAACACTTTTCCGGTTCTATATCACACGTTCTAAATTATCTATTAAGGATGTAAAAGGGAATGCTGTAGATGAAAATGGATTGATTTATGCAACGGATGGTAGCATTATTAGTTCCATTTTGCAACCGGATAAATATTATGAATTAAATAATACTGTAAGCGAAATCAAGGCAGATAGTTATGGAAATTACTATTTGACATTTAAGTTCCAGATTGAAAACTCTTCCGGTGCATCTTATGTGAGTAATTATAAGGTTCAATTGTATGTGGATAGTAATGCGGATGGTAAGTATTCCCTAACCAGCGAGGAATTGCTTCCGTTGACTGTTGATAAAGCAACGTCGAATACATTGAAAGCTAATACTGTATATACGGTTAGCAAGCAGTTGCCATCTTCTTTCCAGGGATGTATTAGCTGGAAACTTGTGGTTTCGCAGGTAGATAATCCGTATGTACGTACTTCAATTAAAGGCTATTCAAGATTGCTGTTGGAGGAGGGACAGCGTCAACCGGTAATAAGAATTTGCCAGCTGATGTTCAACGATGATGCAAGCAAAACATTGAATTTGCAGAAAGTCATCGGAAAATGGAATGGAAAGTATGGTAGTGAGGCGGCTTATACCAATGTAGATTATACGCATGATAGCGGAAGGCATTATAATAGAAATGCTACGGACATGCTTGGAAGCTACATTTTGGATATAACTACCTATACTGCAAATCAATTTAATAATAATCCAAGCGTGATTAATAGCGTAGATGCAGAAGGAAGAGGATTTGATATGCTGATTTTCGGCTTTGCCGATGCATCAGCTAACCTGTATGCCGGATCTGTTACTGAAATAGAGAAGTTTATAAAATCCGGTAAGAGCGTACTCTTCTCTCATGACCTGGCTCAGTATTACTTCAATCCGAGATATGCAACCTCAAATAGTTCTAGTAATAATAATGCATATTATGTCACTAGAAATTTGAGAGCTATGTTGGGAATGGATCCTTATGGAGTAAGTCGGAACAATTACTCTACGGTTCTGGCCAGTGGTAATGGAATGGATCTGACCCAGAGTACGATTGACAGTTATGGGCTTGAAGCTCCGACAAAGAATTCCTCCGGTTTGTATTCGTATAATACATATGATGTAGCGTATAAGCCCAGATCTGGAAAGACCTCTACCGTTGGACAGGTACATGGTCTGAATAACTGGTTCTTGATGCTGTTACGTCAAGCGGATGATCATGGATTCCGTAGATATCTTACGGATTCTAGCTATTATTCGTCATGGGGGCTGTCCACAAACGATTGGGGTGGCACCAATGGAGATGGTAATAATGGTGCAAGTTTTGCAACAAACTATGTGCAACAAGAGAATGATGGTCAGATAACAAACTACCCGTTTAAGATTACCGGTGATAGTGAGGGCTTGGTCAAAGTCGGTACGACCCATCAGCAGTGGTTGAATCTGGATATGTACAGTGATCTCGATGGTGATGGCCAGACAGATATGGTGGTATGGTTTACTTTGTCTCAAAAGAGCGGACAGTACAATACTTCCGGATCCGGATCTTTGATGCTTGACAAAGGTGATGTTACCAATAACTACTATATCTACAACTTCGGTAATGTTACTTATACAGGAATGGGACATAATTCCGCATCTAATGATTGTACTACTGACATGGAGGCAAAACTTTTCCTAAATACCATGGTTGCTTCCTACAATACCGGAGTTCGTGTTCCTGAGGTGGGTACTACAGATAATGATTTGTCCACAGATACTTTCTATGGATATTATGATGCATCTTCTCAGACGAGCCTTGATAGCACAGTAAAGATTGGTTTCAACTTTACTGATCTGAACATGGCTACTGAAAAGAACATGCAAATTCAGTTTTGGACCACCAAAGTTAATGATCTTGGAGAACTAGTAGACGACGAAAATATCACAAAAGCTATGGTGGATAGTGGATGTGTGACAACGTCTATGGGGGATTTGATCAAATCAAACCAGCTGGTAACTGTTGATGGTGTTAGCGGATTTGTTTTGAGCGGACTAAAGGATACCGGAAAATATTACCTGAATATTCCAGTCAGCTACTTAACCACCGAGGGTTCAGAAAACTATGTTGGCAAGATTAAGATAAAAGTACGAAGCCTAGTCACGAAGAGCACTTCTGGTAGTTCAATTACTACACCGACAGAGTGGGGTGAGACAACGGTGAACTACATTAGCGTAAGTTTGTTTGACCTGGATTAAACCGCTCGCACCAACTGAATGATCTACACAGCAAGGCCCGGAGCAATGCTCCGGGCCTTGGTTTTTGTTTTTTTCATAGCATTTGCAAAAGCCCTATGACATTTGCGATTCAAATTGCATATGTCATAGGACATCTGTAAACGTAAAATCACGCGCCTAGGATAGTTAGACACTTTAGACTAGCCGAAAAAACTAGTTGGTTTTTTCGAGTAAGTCTAAAGAGGTAAAACGTCATGGATCAAAGAACGACAAATTTACGATTGCCAAATACAACTTGACAATCTCCGGAACTTGTTTTACCCTATCATCACAAAAGCGAATCCGCTTTTCGCGCACATGCGCATCACGGCAGTTTCTGCCAATTTATTCCATTTGGAATTATTATGATTATTATGATTATTAACGTGTAAAAGAAAGGTTTACAATACATCATATTTGATGTATTGTAGAAGCAGATAATTTGATGGATATATACGATTATTGTACCAACGGTGGCAAAAATCTAATTCTGGAATATATCGATGCTTTGCCAAAGTCGCAGAGATTGGAGCTCTATTCCATCCGCGAAGAGATCAGAGAGCATGGCATGGATGCTTTTGAAAAACTTATAACAAGACAACTGAGGGGCAAGCAGAGAAGCAGGAACTTGACACTGCGATTCGTAGAGGGAAAGCAGAGGGGTTATTGTAAAGGAGGTCGGTATGCTGGTAAAAAGTAATGGAGCTGAAGAACGTAAGATAATCAACGCACTTGTCAGTGAGGACGAGGAGCTGCGCAGACAACACGAGATTTTTGTTGCCGAGATGGCGTTCAAGCAGGAACTGATCAATGCCAGAAAGGCGGAAGAGTTGACACAGAAAGATATCAGTCGCCGGTCGGGTTTATCTCAGCAGGCGGTCAGCCGCATGGAGAAAGGTCAGGGAGGAACGATAGAGACTGTCCTCAGATATCTGGTATCCATGGGGTACACCCTGACACTACGGAAGAACTGATATTTCAAGCTTCCTGATACGGTTTCCTGATGGTATGGATATGGTCTTGAAAATTGAATTTGTGCCAAAACAAAAAGTTTGAGAATGAGCCACAGATCCGTCCTGTGA
>JAEEGL015616270.1_pt1 | contig 15514 bp, 13 predicted proteins | sample 9134231 | NCBI WGS metagenome assembly JAEEGL01 (sample SAMN16246548, study PRJNA631951) | gut metagenome | biome: gut microbiome; feature: rumen; material: fiber-attached | host: Bos | place: Iran: Karaj | collected 2018-10
ATCTGCTTTGTCAATTCAGGATCGAGGATCGTGTCTTCGGCACAGAGCTGTGCTGTCTTCCTTGAGTGGACGTAGCGGCAGGTAGTATATTAATTGGAGTATAGGTCCAATAGTTTACGCTTAGTTTATCTGATTTTGTTCCAGTGTCAAAGTTAGTGCCAAACATTTATCATTCTTATTTCTAAAGAATTCGTTTGTTGACTGCAGTATGCCTACATTATATACTAATAAAAAACGTATGTTCGCCATGAGGGAAGTACTCGACAAACAGACCAAAGAAGTGTTGATAGAGAACAAGAAGATCAAACCATGGAGAGAATACAAGTCTACCGATAATCTGAAGACAGGTCCGGATTCGTTCAATGTTGAAAGAACAACGGTATGGAGTTTTCCAAAGCGTGGAAACTGGGCCTCTCACACCTCGCAATATCGTGGCAATTGGCCACCTGAAGTGATTAGGAACGTTTTAGAGTTGTACTCTAAACCTAACGATTTGATATTGGATCCGATGGTGGGCGGAGGCACCACTCCTGTTGAGTGTTTGTTGTTAGGCAGAAACTCGATTAGTGTTGATATCAACCCCGATGCGATTGCTATAACCAGAGACAGATTGGATTTACCCGGTTACATGCTAAACAATCTTCCTAAAACCGTGCACCGTACATATGTCGGCGACACGCGCAATCTGGATCTAGTCAAAGATAATTCCATTGATTTGATTACCGCGCACCCCCCGTATGTGAACATAATCAAATACACTCAGAAGAGAGAAGGTGATTTATCGCAGATGGATGACTATACCGGTTTCTTCAATGAGTTCAAGAAGGCTATTGCTGAATACTACCGTGTGCTGAAACCAAATGGCATATGTGCAGTTCTCATGGGAGACACTCATAACAAAGGTCATTTCGTTCCTGCTACGACACGTATGATGATTGATTTTCTAAAAGAGGGTTTCGTCCTCAAAGAGGACATAATAAAAAAGGAGTGGAACTGCGAGAGCGATAGCTATTCCAATCGTTATTCGAACGCGAAGTTTCTTTTGACGATGCATGAGCATCTTTTCATTTTCAGGAAATCGTATGATAGCGAATACATACCGAACAGTTCGTTCGATCTGTTCATGTCTTAACTGAGGTCTTTAAGATATCTATCATATCAAATTGAAAATAGATATTATCTTAACGCAGTGTTGCATTACCATATATTGAAATGACGAGAGATAGGAATCCTTTTGTTCGCCCGTATTTGAAATGGGCAGGAGGAAAGAGACAATTAGAGGGAGAGATTCTATCGAGATGTCCAAAAAGAGTTGGCACGTATTATGAGCCGTTTGTTGGTGGGGGTGCCATTTTATTCGCATAGCAACATAAAAGGGCATTCATTAGTGATAAAAATGAGCAGTTAATCTTGACATACAAGGTCATAAAAGATGATGTTGATGGATTAATTGGAAAGTTAGAAGAACATAAACGTAATAATTCAAAAGACTACTACTACACGCAGAGAGGATTAGATCGTGATCCAGTTTTTGATTCACTTTCTGATGTTGAAAAGGCAGCTCGCTTAATATATCTAAATAAGACTTGTTATAATGGCCTTTATCGTGTTAATTCAATGGGTCACTTCAACACACCTTATGGAAGATATATCAACCCATCTATTTATGATGAAGAAGTTTTGCGTGCGGTCCATAAGTATCTAAAAACAAATCAGATAGAAATTAATACTATGAGTTTTGAAAATGCAGTAACAGAAGCAAAAAAAGGAGACTTTGTGTATTTTGATCCGCCTTATGACAGTCCCAACCGTACAAATTTTACAGGTTATCAGGCCGGTGGCTTTGGTCAAAAGGAACAGGAGAAATTAAAAGAAGTGATGGATAGATTGACTGAACGTGATGTAAAGTGCATGATGAGTAATGCCGCGACTGAGTATATACTTAGTACCTACACAATTGATGAAGGCTATAGAGTTGAAAGAGTGCGTGCTAATAGGACGATCGGTTCCAATCTGTTTAGTCGTGAAAAAGTTGATGAAGTAATAATTAGAAACTACAAATGTGACTATGATAAAAAAAAGAAATGATGTCGAATACGAGTCCGAATTCGACTGTGCCTGGAATAAAGTTTTTTCTAATCTTAGGATTCTAGAGTCCATAGAAGACAATGATGTTTTTTACATCACTGCAAAGCAAATAAAGAGTATTTCACAAAAAGAACCCCGTTTAATGGCTAGAATGGAAAGTAGTGAGGATCGTACAAAGATTTTTGATGATAATAATCTAGCAATATTACAGCAGGGGAATAGAGGTAAATATGCTATTGGAAAGTTTGATGCTTTTTTACCTATAGATTATTCGGGCATTAAGAAAACAACGCGTATTGTCCCCTTTATGGATAATGATATAAACGATCCTTTGCGCCCTAAGAGAGAGCCTGAAGCGATACTAAATGCATTTAATTATGGTATGTTTTCACAAATAGCAGATTGTTCTCTTGAGGAGCTAAAAATGGTTAGTTTTGGCCGCAGAGGAACTAATCCGTTTTCTTATTCGATTAAAATATTGGGAAAGGACGAACCTTTTAGGATGGAGATAAGAAATACACAAATGGAGATCGATGGAGTATTTGAAAATCAAGATTGTGTTTTGAATGTAGAGGCTAAAATAAACCCGCGGCCAGATTTTATAATCAGACAGTTGTATTATCCGTATCGTGCCATTGTTGAATTAACAGATAAACCAATTTTAAACATATTCTTAACAGCTACGGCATCAGGTTCAATTTTTGCGCATGTCATGAAGATAAGAGATAAAGAAGATTACAATTCTTTGGAGGTTGTTGATGCAATGAGGTATGATTTTTTTGAACCAATTTCTATTTCAGATATACGGGAGATTTTAGATGGAATACAAATTGTTCTTGAGCCCTCAGACATAATGTTTCCACAAGCAGATTCGGTGGATCGTATTTTTCAAGTATTGGACATTGTAAATTCTCATCCTGGGATTAGCGCATTAAGTATTGGGGAGAAAATGGATCTAACTGGAAGGCAAGGAGCATATTATTCAGCAGCATGTGTGTATCTTGGTTTACTGAAGAGAGACAAGAGAGGTAAGAGCTACAGTTATCGTCTTACCGATTATGCTAAGGTAATGATAGAATCTTCTTGGAAACAGCGTAATTTGATGATGATTAAAGCTATATCGAGACACCTGGCCTTTTATCATTTTATTAAACAATATTTAGACTGTCAAGAGCCACCATCAAAATTCGAGATAACTGAATGGTTGCGTAACAATATTGATAAGCTAAATTGTGATAACGGCACCCCTGAAAGACGGGCAGGAACAGTCTTAGGATGGATAAATTGGGTTATCCAGATTACGACTTACGATGATTGTTGAATGATGTTTTCTACTTCAATAATGCTTACCAATTCATTTGCCATTGTGTATACATCGTCATTCCCTTTTTCATTGGACTCTATCAGCCTGTCAATACCTGCATTAGCATACCCTTCAACAGTTGCGGCAACATCTCTTAAGTTTCCTAATACTTCAATTCCTTTGATAGAAACAGCGATTGATTTGATAATCCATAGATTTGGATTATTTGAATTCATCAGGCTCATAACCCCAATAGAAGATTTTGTTCCTTTGATAGGTTCAAACTCCTTTTTATAATATCCAATCGCAGCCGCAGCAACATAGATATCTATGTAATCCGCTTTGTAAAAAATGCTGTTAGCGTCATTTTTTAGGCGCTCATAGTATTCGTGTTTGCTGTCATCAATATAGGTTTCCGTCCTGGGAATATTAGTCATATTGTATCACCCTAGATTGTCTTATTTCTGGATCATAATTGATTTTATATTCAGCACCGATATTTGGAAGCAAACACTGCCGAACTTCTTCGGTATACTCGGTGTCGGTGGGCAGAATAATAAGTTGTGTTTGGTTTAGGTAAGTTTTTAGCAATTCTGCAATATTCATTCTTGTCGGACCAGATATCTTACCAAGAGGGGTATCAATGAATATGGGGGCAGAAATCCCACTAGAATTATACAAAGCAGCGGTAAAAGAAAGAGCTAACACTTCTTTCTCTCCTGCGGACTGATCTCCGAGGGCTTCCTGTCCATGATCGCTTAGTAAAGAAATCCTATATCTGGGGCCCTCATCAATTATCTTGACATCCGACCATACTTTTCCTTTCCATATCATTTGGAAAAAGTATTGTTTGGTCTGGGATTCTAGATTTTTACGTACTTCTTCTACTATGGAATCACGAATGTCCAGTATGTCATTTCCGATAGTGTTCGAGTATTCAGTTATTTTGTTTAGCGATTTGATTTCAGAATCAACTTCTTCTAGTTGTCTTCTGTATTCATCAAATTCTTCCATTTTAGCGTTTAGTTGATCTATACGGAACTCAATTGAAGCAACCTGTCTCACTTTCTGTTCTCTATCATATTTGAGTGTTTTTAATTCGCTTTCTTTGGAGGCGATAATATCAATATCATAATTTGCTAGCCTATTTGATATGGAATCCAAATTGTCGCGAATCCCTTCTAATTCTCCCTCAAGATTACGAATTTTACGTTGGCAATGTGCGTATTCTGAGTTAAAATTAAATTTATCTAACAATCCTCCGACAACATATTTTCCGACACCAGCTTCTTCCACTATCGAGTTTGGAACTATTTGGTTCAATAAATCTTCAATATGTTTCCTTGAATCGTCATCATCATTCAATTTACGGCCACATATGCATACCCCAGATTCTAATAACTCTCTGATGAAAATTTCTTTGATATTAGGGGGTAACTGACCCTTTTTTGTTCCATCATCAATTAATTTCTTCGTGTGCTGCAATGCACTGTATGCGAACACTATGGGGGTGTATTTTGATATTAATTCTTGTAGCGTTTTCTTGTGGTAATCTAATTCCTTAACCTTAGCGGTTCTCTGTTTTTCTAAATCAACCCGTCTTTCTTGTAATTCAGCAACGATAGAGTCTGAGTTAGTTTTTAGATAATCTTCAATTTGAGATATTTCATCATCAAGATTTGTTATATCTGTATCTAGTGTCTTTTTACGGTTATTTTGTGCTTGAAGCTCCAAGGTGATGTCTTCTGGATCAATTTCAATGCTTGGAAGCTTGGAACTAGTGGTTTTGATTTCTTTCTTAATGTTAGATTCTACGTCAGATAGGGTCACTAGTACTTGATCAATTAACCCTATTTGTGCAATTTGTTCAACGTTTTTCTTTATTTTTACCGTGTCCTCAAAGTATCTATCCATTTGCTCCCCGTCAAAAAAGAAGAAGTTTTTCAATGAGGAGTTTATGAATACTCTCTCGACCACTCCTGATGGATCGTCGCGCCTTACATAACCCTTGTTAGGATCAATCTGGTGACACGAGAATGATGGTTCGAAGCGAAAAGGCATACCTTTTTCTAAACGGTATTTTTCACTGCGTTTAAAAATGTATTCTGGGCTATGTTCTCCTATTGTTACTGTAACCGATGTTTCAGCTATACCCTCGGGTGAATCGAATAATGCCGATTCATTAATTACATCGCGGCCTTGGTTTGTTTTTGATTTGAATATTTCTTCATTGTAGAGGCACCATGTTATAGCATTCATGAAATTTGATTTACCTGAACCATTTACTCCTTGAATGATGGTAATATTTTTCTGTGGATTTGTTGAAAGAGTGACAGAACTAGTACCGTAATATTGACGAAAATTGCTTATTACTACTTCAATTATCTTCATTATTGGCACCTTTAGTTAGTATTTTACGAAAATCAGTTATGCGTTCTTTTTTCAATTTGGAATCCGACCCTATGCGCCATTGAGATTCAAATAGTTCAATGATAGTATTTTTACGGTTTTCGCTTATTGCCATCGACTCTATCTTATCCAGGACAAGTTTACTCAGTGCTGTCATCGAATATATCTCCAATATTGTACTTTAATAATAAATTCATCATGGTTGTGTTATTTTCTTCTTTATTTAGTGATAAATCAGAGAACTCTTTGAACCGTTTGTATTCAGAGATGAGAATCTGCTTTTCATCTTTAGTTGCAGATGCGTTGCGAGGGATTACGATAAAGTCATAGAGTTCTGCAAAGTCTTTACCCTTATAGCGCCTTAAAATACGGCCTCTGCGTTGAATGTATTCGCGCGGATTTCCAGTGCTTGCCATGATTATTGCATTGCGTGTGGCGGGAACATCGACACCTTCATCTAGGCATTTAATCGCAACCAATGTTGAAACAAACCCTTTAGAAAAATCATCTAGAATTGTATTTCTTGTTGAGATATTTTCCTCAGATGTAAATCTATTATTAGAAATATTATTGCTGTTCAGTTCTCTTACTACTCTTTGTATTGATTTGAGGGTATGATCATCTGAGTCTCTGCCGTCTGAGCAGTATATTAGACAATGATCAAATACCCCATTATGTTTATACTCTGGAATTAATCTAATGAGTATTTCGAGTTTTTCAGCAGCATTTTTTGTTATACGTGACCGCTCTACTAACAGTTTATGATAGTATTCCAGTTCACGAGGCGTGGGATTTTCAGTATCAGGGATTGCAATTGAAATCTTTTTTGAGTATTCTGCATATTTTTCTAATTCATTTGGTAGTAACGATACAAAGATTGGGTGGTATTTGTAAGGAGTAAGGTATGTCTGTCCGGTATCTGGATTGACAGTGGTCATAGCTTTTTTCAGGGAAAAAGAGTACACATCCTTTTCAAAATAGTTGTACAAATACGAAGTACCCTCATCATCTAGGTATCTTCCGGGTGTGGCACTTAATCCAAGACGGTAGTCGTATCCATCTCTCAAACCAGTTCTGTAAATATCTGCACCGGCGTTGTGTACTTCATCTGCAATAAGAAGTTTCTTTCCTCTAAAGAGTTCTACAAGCGATACAAATTTTTCAGTAAACAGAGTGTCATAGGTAGTTATGAATGATATCGATTTGATTACACCAACACGGTAGTCTGCGGCATATGTTTTACCTGTGGTGTACCATTTCTTGGAATCGCCAAAAGATTCAATTATTATGTCTTCGCTAGGATCAGTCAATAAGTGTTCTCTAAGAGAAGATAGCCATGGATTTTTTATGAGATGTTGAAAGGGAACTGCCACAATCAATACTATTTTTTCATCGGTATTCTCAATTAACTCTTTAGCAGCATATAGTGCAGTTATTGTTTTCCCAGTACCTGTTGCCATGTTAAAAATGCCGCGATATGCATTATTCTTCCAGTTTTCTATAGCGTCTTTTTGATACTCTCTTAGATATGACTTTTCCGCTTTCTTCATTAAACGGAGTTGATGACGATCCGTTGGAACTCTCTTTATCCAAGATTGTTTTATTGCATCTGGTAGTGAGACTGTCAAAGAACGGTTATGGGTGCCAAGTTTCCAATATTTGTTGAATTTGTTCTGGTGTCTAATAATGTGTGAAGATCCGCCCTCTTTCCAGCTGCAGAATACGTCAAAATCTTCAACATTAGAAACCCATCCAGACAACGTTTCGTTAATCGAACCCGAGAATGAAATTGAGTTACTATCAGAATCGATAAAAATACCAATTTTTGAATGAAAAATGCCTGATTTATCTATTTCATCAGCAGTTAATAATCTCCCATTATTATTTGTCAGTATAACTAATCTTATTTCAAGGCGGTCATTTAATAACATCCATCCAAGTGCTTCAGTATAATCATTCTCAAAGAACTCGCTATTCATGGATTTACTTAGACATTTCGACATTTCTTCTTCAAATACATGGGGATCAGAAATTTTTGTTATAACATCTACGTCTTCATAACTCAATATCGGGCTACAGATAATGCGCATTTTTCCATCATTATTTATCAATTGAATTAATCCTTTGGCAGATATTGAAAAGGATGAGGAGCGGAAAAAACCAGAGATTCTGTCATACGATTTGGAATTTGATAGTACAGGTATGTAAAAACAATTTACAATATCATCTGTATCAGAATCGTATCCTGATTCAAGACTCAGATCCTTGAAAGTACCCATCGGTTGTTAAACTATTGGAAATAATATAATTGTTATCCCGAGTTATTTTGTTTTTTAGGGTTATTATGTATTCCGGTATTTGAGAATCTTTATCTTATCATTGCTCTACAAACAACTGTCTTTATGGCCTGGATCTGATGTAGCGGTTCAGATCTTCTTGTATTTCTTTTTCGTGCATATTAATTGCGAGTTATAAAGGATGTTCAGAGCTTTACACCCCTATATATCGTTCCTTGGACTTATAGAATATTTTAATCTCCCAATCATCTATGCCGAGCTTTTCCATCACACTCCTGATAATCTTGAATTTATCTATGTTGTTGATATTGGTGTATATGAACAAACCATGACCTATGGGTGAATAATTTTCGTGTTCTTCAGTCTTGAAATTGAAGCTAACATCTCCTTTTGTTTTATTCATCACCATGTCTCTGATGTCTTCATAATAGACTTCGCAAATGTTAGTCATAATTTGAGTATACACTTTAACAGCACTCTTAGATTCTTGATAGTCATTATTTATGGAGTAACCATAGACTGAGATTTTCCGGAGTAGAGTGAGGTCACCATACATAACATCAACGAATAATTCTTCTTCCTTTGGAGGTATATATGTTGAGGTGAGCATAGGGCGATTAGTAAGGAATTGATCTACTGCCCAGTCATTCCTATTCTTGATATTCTGCTCTTTCCATTCTGATATCTCTTTGAATTTAGAATTCAAATGGAGATCGCTGTCGGCTAATCCAATATTTTTACCTTCCTCCACGATATGAAGTTTGGTTGAATATGGATAATTGCTGTATTTGCCATTATATGCACTAAGGGTTAGATTGCCTATCTTATCCAACCAGGTACTGTGAATGCGGGCATAGTCATCACCAAGATAATCAATCCATTTCTGACTTAATGTCTGAGGCATTACATGCTCTATTGTTAAGTCATCGGAATTGATGCGTTCTAAGACATCTGAGGAATCATCGTTGTTATGGTTAACAATCGACAGAATAACACGGCAACTAGCTTTGTTATCATAAAGGACTCTATTTTTGAGTTTATCCTTAACGAAATCATCGTCACAATAAGCAACAGCCCCTTCCTTGTGAAGTAAAACATATTTCAGTTTTTCGGAGAAAGAACCTTCTCCTTCTAATAAGGTCGTATTTTTATAGAGGCTACCGAAGACAGAGTTTAAACCAGTGGAGTATGCTCCAGCGGCAGTCCTCCTGACTAGATAATTCTCGATAGCAATAATACTGGATTCTACATCTTCTTTAGATATACTTTTTTCATAATTGTATTCATAAATTAGACGCATTATAACTGGATAAGAAATCGTAAGGCCCAGATGATTAATGTATCTTAAGGATCTCGTTGCTTTGGTTGACAATGAAACTTCGTTCTTACAGATATTCATGTATATTTGCGAATAATTTTTGATTTCGTTAAGAATATAATTGCCCTCTTCACCAGTTTGCTTAGAGTTTTTCTTTAACATTTTGAACTGTTCATAAACTTCAGATTCTTTCACAGTTTTTGAGGAAGAAGCCATTAGGTAGTATCTGAAGAACGTAGATACATCGAGATTTGAAAGATTATCCTGAATATCTTTCCAATAACTGTTATAGACATTTTCTTGATCCGCAGAAGTACGATTCATCATCACATAATTACGTATACGATCAGCATCTTTTAATGAAGCGCCAGTTGTATTGATGCTTTCAAAAACAGATTGGGGATCGTCACCCTGATCTACACTTAACTGTATAGGCATAAACCAAAACTTAAACAATTTGTTGAATAAGATATCTGCAGTGCAGTTTCTAGTTTCGCAAAAGTTGATTATTTCATTATAGAAATAACGATAATTAATGGTCATCTTTGAGTTTTCAATAATTGTTTTAGAGCATAACAGGGCATCGTATGCAGCAACATCGCTTTTCGCAGGAACCAGAGTATGGCGATGATTGTTGATAGGATCAAAAAGATGACTTTCTAAAAATGATAATTTTGATGTATCTGAAAAAGTTACAGCTCCACTTTTAACAGCATCCCTCATTGCAATTAATAAGAGGGCTATTGAAGTAAGACGTTGTTGTCCATCAATGATGATCCTGGAATCATTCGCACCCATACTGTAAATAACAGCGCCTAGGAAATGCCTAGGTATGATTTCTTCTCCATCTGCGTTGCGTTTTTGAGGTGCATCCACAAGATTGATGAGATCTTTGAACAACTGACTGCAATTAGACTCTTTCCAATCATAGTTTCTCTGATAAACTGGAATTCTTAGTTGAATAGTACCAAGAAAGAAATCAAAGGTTCTTGATGCACCGTCCATATTACAAGAATGGTTTTGTTTTATTAAATAATAGCAGAATTTAAGAAAGGTCTCTTATAAAAACTTCAATTTCGTTATTAGCAACTTTTGGATGTATTACTAGGAGATGTTAGAATTATAGTTTATTTGAAAGCGATAGTTTAAGAAGATTCTGGAGGTTAATATGCCGACAGATGACATCTGTATTCATTAGTATTAGATTCTGTTTTTATATTGACTATAATTTGCTAATATAGCTAGAATGGGGGGGGGTGTTTGAGTATTTTTCATGATTATACTTAAAGGTGAATCTTATTGATTTTCATATGGTACTTGTTAAAAATTAACCAAGAAGTTGCTTTGGAATTCTTGTATCGGAAGCGTACTATTAGGCGAAGCTTAAGTGCCCAAGATGCTGGAAGGAGCTTAATTCTTGGGACAGGAGCAAGGTTATCTGTCTCAAGTGTAGGGGCGTGATGGATATTGACGAAGAGAGCTGTATGATAATCGATTGATGAGCATCCAATAGATACAATTGAAGAAAAAAGAAGGGCCGAAAGCCCTTCGTAATCAAATGGTTTGGTTTCTTCTGGAGCAAAAAATCAAGTATCTGTTTGGTTGAGCTCCTCGAATTTCTTCTTCATGGTAGGATTGTCTTTGGTCAGCTTTTTGATGCTGAGCTCCTGTGCTTTACCGTTAGCAATCCTGAGCTGTCTTTCGGATCCAAGGAGGCTGTCCTTGACCTTTTGAAGATGGTCGATCGTCTTGTCGATCTCTTGGATAGCAGTTTCGAATTTTTTGCTAGCTATCTCATAGTTCTTCGAGAAACTATCCTTGAATGCGTTCATGTTTTCCTCGAAATGGGTGATATCGATGTTCTGATTCCTGACCACCATTAGTTCCTGCCTGCACTCAAGCGAGTTCCTGGACGCGTTGCGCAAGAGGGTGATCATCGGTATGAAGAACTGCGGCCTGATGACGTACATCTTCTCGTACTTGTAAGATACATCAACGATCCCGGTGTTATAGAGTTCGTTGTCCGGCTCCAGCATGCTGACTAGTACCGCATATTCGCAGTTCTTCTCTTTACGATCCTTGTCCAGTTCCTTGAAGAACTCCTCGTTCTTGTGCTTGGTCGCTGTCTCGTCGGCCTCGTTCTTCATCTCGAACATGATGCTGACGTATTCCACGCCGTCCTCGAAGTCCCTGAAGATGAAATCTCCCTTCGAACGAGAATCGGAGACCTGATTGTCCTTCTCGAAGTAGGCGTTCTGGAATGCTGTGGGGCGGAGCTTGTTGAACTCGTTCATGCAGAAGACCTCCAACGATTCTCCGATCATCTTAGTGCTCTGTTTCGCTTTAAAGTCCTTGTAGAATTGGACCTCCTCATCCTTCGCTTTCAGCTGAGCCTCATATTGACTCTTAAGGTTGTCCTGTTCTAATCTGCTCGTGGCTGCATCATGCTCCCTCTGCGCCTTCAGTTCTGCGATTTCCTTGTCCTTGAATCCTAAGGCCTCAATTTTGTTCTTCTCTGCTTCAGACAATGCGAGTCTTTTCTCGTTCTCCCAGTTGTTCTGCTTTGCTTTGAGTTCAGCGATCTCCGACTCCTTTGCTTGGATGGCGGAGTCCTTAGTCTCTTCGACCGTCTTGACCGCCAAGGCCTTCTCCACCTCGAATCTCTCGATCTTCGCTTTGAGTTCAGCGATCTCGGAGATCTGCGCCTGTATGGTGGAATCCTTCGCTTCTTCCGCTGTCTTTATTGCAGCCGATTTCTCCAGATCGAATCTCTCCAGCTTGCTCCTCAGATTAGAGATCTCCGCATCCTTGGCGTTGATTTCATTTGAGTATTCCTCTTTGGTCTTGCTGAGGATATCATTGTGCCTCTTCTCCTCCTCAGCTTTTGTCAGTGCGACAGCATCGTCCTTCTCCTTTGTGAAATGTTGGACGCGGTATTCCATCTCCTTGGTGAACTCCTTGTCGCGGACCTGGTTGGCAAGTTTGGCGTAATCGGTCTCATCAATCTGGAAGATTTTCCCACAGTGGGGGCATTTTATCTCATTCGTATGTTGCTCATTTTCATTCATATTATCACCTTAATCATTGTAACTGTTCGAAATCATTCTTCAACAAGATGTTTTCATTGTTTTGGATTCATATATTCATTTCAGATACACCACTATACCGCCGAATTTACCGCTGTATTCTCCTGACAGCACATCCCCTTCGTTGTAGGGGAGGATACTGCTCAGTCCGGAGAGGATCAGCGTATTGTCCATGCAGATGACAGTACCGTTCTTGTCCTCCCTTATCAGCAGCATCTTGTGATCAGCAGAAAGATGAACGAAATAACGGGACTTCGTGAAGCTCTCGGACGTCAGGGAATCGGGTCCGGAGCGTTCAATCAAACTCACCTGTGGTTCAGCGATCTCTTTGAAATCTGTCTGAGGTCTTGGCTGTTCTGTTGCAGAGGACGCCGCCGTAGAAATCTTGGCAGGTTCGTTCTTGAGTACCGTAATCTGTGCGGTCAGAAGCTCGATCTTTTCCTCATTGGACTGGATGATTCCCTTGTCCTGCTCGTTGATCTTGCCGAGTTCATCCAAGTCGTTTTTCAGTGTTTCGATGGTCTTGTTGAGCTCTTCCGTCTTTTCTTCTACGGCCTTGTTGATGCGTTCTTTGATGATATCCTGATATTTCTCGTCCAGGAACGGCTCGAGTATCGTCCTGTTGTTCTCCCAAAGACTGAGGGCGAAGGAATCCAGCTGATCCTTGATCATCTCATACAGGAATGAGGCATCTATCTTCCTGAGAGGTATCGCGAAGTAATTCGCATAGGTCTTGGGATTGTCGGACAGAGAGACCAGCCAAATATCTCCTGCACGGAATTCCGTGGTGTGGTCTTTATCCGGGTATACGAATTTCCTGTTGTATTGTCCGGACAGGTTGTTCTTTTCGTCGTAATCGAATCTGACCACAGCGGCCTTCTTCAGAGGCGCCCAATCGGATTCGGAGGTGCCGTATTGCTCGCCCATCTGTTTCTGGAAATTGAGAAAATCCATCATTCCACCTCCACTTCGCCCTTTTCAGTCGGATTTGACATCATCAGTAACGGAAGTTCATCCAATGCGATGAACTTGTCAGTCTGGCGGATCATCTCGCCCGCACAGGATGTTCTGAACGCTGCGACCTCCACCCTCTTTCCGGCGGACTGTATCTCCTGTATTGCGGGAATGAAATCTCTGTCGCCGCTTACTACGATGGCAACGTCATAATTGTCCTTCAGTGCATGCACTACCATCTCTACGGCCATAGATACGTCAACCTCCTTCTGTATCTTCGCTTCGGTATCGTATGAATCCCTTGCGATCACACGGAATCCGTTGTATCTCAGCATATCATGGAAGCGTTTGGTCCTGTCTTCGGAATCTACTATGTTCTTACTATCAAAGATATACGCCCCTACGAGTTTCCTGGGGCCCTTCAGATACCTGGCCAGAGCTATGTAATCGAATTCCGTATAGTTTGAATCCTTAGTGACGGATTTCTTCATATTCATTAGGTCTATGAAGAGCATAACCCTATCGTTCTTATCGAATGTAATGATGGACAATCAATCACGCTCCTTCAATACCTTCAGTATCTCGTCCAATCTATCCGCTACCGCCAACAAGGCATATGTTGTACCGCCTTCCGGTCCGGCGCATTTGCTCTTAGCTTTTCTAACCAATTCGTCATAAGTATACGCAACATTACTGTCAAACATCTGTTTCGCCTCTATTTTCATGATATTATTGTTGTAAAGTGTTTGGGGCGGGCCCGGCAGGCGGTTCCCCGCCTGCTTCAGACCCTGTTCATTCGCTCGACTTTACCTCCCTGAGGATCGTCTCCGTGTTCTCCAGGAGCGTCCTCAGCAGGGGCATCAGTTCCTCCTCCTTCGGCCTTTCCAGCCTGGATTCCAGGGCCGAGATCCTATCGTTCGCCGCCTTGAGCCTGTCCTCCAGCCTCCTGCACTCGGCTATCAGGCACATCTTCTCCGCTTCCGCGTCCTCATAGTCCATCTGGAGGGACCCCAGCCTCTTCTTGAGGTCGTAGATCTCGTCCCTCTCGTCCTTCCAGTAGTCCACTCCGTTCCTCGTGTTCATGATCTGTTCCTGAAGGCATCTGATCTCCATCTCCTTCAGCTTAAGGGTCCTGAGGGGTTCGCTGATCTCTTCACAGTTCTCTGTCTCCCCGTTAAGGGAGATCTCTTCGTCATATTCCTTCGACATGATTCTTCCTCCTCCTGACATTTCTCGAGAGCATCCGCTGATCGATTACCAACGGATGCCCCCGGTGTAAGGGGTTTTAAACGGTTTGGTAAGGGTTTCTAAATGGTTTGTAAGGGGTTTCAAAGAGGTTTCATCTCAGCAGCAGGTTGTATCTGCCCGAGACTAAGGTGTTTCCCTGGTATTCGCATCTCACCTCATACTTGAGGCGCAGATTGGGGAGCACATCGTCGATCAGGACGAAGTTCTTTCCCTCGTCTGGCACATACCTTCCCAAGACCATGTTCCCGCTCGGTGTCTCCATGATCAGGGACACGGAGAACCCGGGGTTCTCCACGGTCTCGTCGGAAAGGAGCTGGAAGATCACCATGGATCTCCCGTCGTTCCCGACGCAGAGGGTCATCAGACCGTCGTCGTCGGTCCAGGATTCCATCCTGGTCTTGAGCTTCCTCGATTCCTCGTTCTTCTGGAGCCTGCGTTCCTGGTCGTACAGCTGCTTTTGGGCTATAGTCATCTGGCGGTCTAGTTCCGCCAGGTCCGCCCTCATTGAATCGTTCCTCTTCTTCAGCGAATCGAGTCTCATTCTGTATTCCGCGTTGTCGTCCGGATTCTCTTCGATCAGTCTCCTTACCATCTTCGTTTCTTCTTCGTTGTTCTTCAGCTCCATCATGGCGATGTGGCGCCGGAGTTCGGTCTTATCGACCATCGCCTTCAGCGATGACATCTCTCTGAAGATGGCCTCGCGTTCGACGTAGTCGTCTTGGAGGTCCTTGATCTTGATGGGTTTCCCGCTCTCGGTATCCTTGGGGGTGCCCTTCACGGTAAGGAAGACCTTGACCTCTTCGGGTTGTGG
>JAEEGL016148274.1_pt1 | contig 15514 bp, 12 predicted proteins | sample 9134231 | NCBI WGS metagenome assembly JAEEGL01 (sample SAMN16246548, study PRJNA631951) | gut metagenome | biome: gut microbiome; feature: rumen; material: fiber-attached | host: Bos | place: Iran: Karaj | collected 2018-10
CTTTAGCTTTAATTTCTATTTTTTCTCCATGTTCATCTGTTCCTGTTTGTAGATAAACATCGTATCCTTCTAATCTTTTATATCTTGCTATAGCATCAGCAAGAACAATCTCATATGTATTACCTATATGAGGTTTACCAGATGTATAAGCTATAGCAGTACTTATATAATATTTTTTCTTTTCCATATTATCACTCCTATTTCCCAGTAGAACCAATTCCACCTTTTCTTTTTCCTTTTATTTCTTCTTCATCATCAACAGTTAAATACTTAACGAATACTCCTTGAGCTAACTTATCTCCTACTTTTACTTCATAATCCTTATCTCCATGATTTATTAATTTAACTGAAAAATGACCTTCATTATCTTCATTATTATAAAAATCAGAATCAATAACACCTACACTATTAGCTAAAGTAACATTATATTTATAGCCTTGACTACTTCTACAAAATATAAATAACACTTCATCTTCATTCATCGAAACTTTAAGTCCTGTTTTAAATATTTTAGCTTCACCAGGTTTTACTATTCCTTCCTCAACACTTCTTATATCATATCCAGCACTTTTCTTAGTACTTCTTTTAGGTAATTGAATTGAATCATAAAGCATTCGATCATCCTTAACATCTTTAATAAATTGTTCAAAAGATATTTTTTCAAATTTTCTCATAAGTATTCACCTCCAAAAAAAATCATAAATTAAAAGGACGAGATATACCCGCGGTACCACCTTAATTTATGATAATTCATACACTTAATATCTATAACGCGATAAACGTTTTAACTCCAGAGCCATGTTCATTTTATTCCTTCAATATTCTTTTTTCACCAACCAAGAACTCTCTAAATTAATACTCTAAAACTACTCTTTCCTTCACAGTCAATTAAATTATAGATAACTTATACCACAAATATACCATTTCTTCAAGTAAAAAAGCTAGATTTACATCTAACTTCTAACTTCTTCAATTGTCCCTATAATATCATAGAATTCTTTACTAGTATCTGTTTTACTAGAAGCATTAGTCCAAAAGAACACTTGTAAATAACTATCACTTACTTTCAAGAAATAAATTCTTCCATAAATGCTATCTTTACCTTCTCCATAAGTAAACTCTACCATCTTGCCATCATATCCACCAACATGAGCATTCTTAACATTATTCTTATCAAATTCATATAATTCAGCATCTCTATCAATTGCTAATTCTTCCCATTTATCATAGGTAGGAAAATCTGTTTTAGAATTTGAAATAATCATTAAATACTTATGTTCACTTCTACCAGCTAGTTCTAATATTGCTTCTTCATTTAACTCCCCTTCAGGAACTCTTTCCCAACTATTAGGAACTTTAATAGATACTTTTGTATCATAACTAACATATTTAACAAAATCCTTTGTTGGATCACTAGGGGTATTACTGTCTTTATTTTCTTCTGTATCATCGCTACCACCTATTACCATAATAGGAGTATCCTTCTTTTTTTCTTCTTGACGAGGTTCTCCACATCCAACAAGTAACAACGAAAGTAATAATATAATTAATATTTTACTCTTCTTCAACTTTAACACCCTTTTCTTTTATCTCTTTCTTTACCTCTTCTAATAAAGGAACAACATAGTAAATAAAATGATCTTTTAACACTATTGTTGTTAATGCAATTATAACTTTTTTATGTTCATATTTCAATCTAAAACGAGGATTAATACTATATGCTGTAACAAAGAATTTTTCACCATCAATTAGATTCGATACTTCCTCAGGCAATTCTATTTCTATCTCTCTATCAGATTGTCTTACTGTATCTATTTTTAATTCCTGAGCTTGTTTTTCAAACCATTCTTCATACATATAGATTTCTATTTCTTTACTTATCTTACCAAATCTATCTTCTAATTCATTTTTTACTTCTAATAGTTTTTCATATCCATCTATTTCATTAATCTTTTTATGAATTTCTATTTTAATATCTTCATCACTTACATAATTATCACTAATATGAGTTTCTACTTCTATTAAAGACTTATTACTGTTATTTTCTTCTTCATCTTCTTCAATTTTTTCACCCTTCATGCGTTTCATTTCTTCTTCTAATAACTTTAAGTACATTTCTATACCAACAGTATCAACAAAACCTGCTTGTTCAGAACCTAATAAATCTCCAGCACCTCTTATACTTAAGTCCCTCATGGCTATTCTATATCCACTACCTAATTCAGTAAATTCTTTAATAGCTTGTAATCTCTTTATAGCAATATCATTTAACATCTTATTCTTATCATACATTAAATATGCATAAGCAATTCTATTACTTCTACCTACTCTTCCTCTAATCTGATATAACTGCGATAAACCAAAATTATCTGCATCATATATCAGTAAAGTATTAACATTACTTATATCTATTCCTGTTTCAATAATAGTAGTACAAAGAAGAATATCATATTCTCCATTTACAAATGATTCCATAACTCTTTCAAGTTCATTCTTACTCATTTGTCCATGAGCAATAGTAATACGTGCTTCAGGTACTAATTTATGTATTTGATCCATCTTTGATTCAATAGAAGCGACTTTATTATATAAAATGAATACTTGGCCATTTCTTGATAATTCTTTATATATTGCATCTTTTACCAACAAATCATTTTCTTGAATAACATAAGTTTGTACTGGATATCTATTAGTTGGAGGTGTATCAATAATTGATAAATCTCTTAAACCAGATAAAGCCATCTTTAATGTTCTAGGTATTGGCGTAGCCGATAAAGTTAAAACATTAACATCCTTTTTATATTCCTTTATCTTCTCTTTATGAGTTACACCAAATCTCTGTTCTTCATCTACTATAAGTAATCCTAACTTACTAAATTTAACATCATCACTTAATAATCTATGTGTACCAAATACTAAATCTATAGTACCTTTTTCTAATCCTTCTAATATTCTTTTTGTTTCCTTACTAGAAGTAAATCTATTTAATAAAGCAATCTCTATTGGATAGTTTTTAAATCTATCCAAAGCATTCTCATATTGCTGTTTAGATAGTATTGTTGTAGGACATAAATAAAATACTTGTCTATTATTAACAATTGTTTTAAACATTGCTCTAAAAGCTACTTCTGTCTTACCAAAACCTACATCTCCACATAATAATCTATCCATAGGTATAGGAGAATCTAAATCTTTATCAATATCTTCTATCGCTTTAACTTGATCTAAAGTCTCAGTATAAATAAATTCTGAACCAAATACTGCTTCTTCTGCATAATCCTTATATGCTTCACCTTTTATATTACTTCTAGCAGCATATAACTTTATTAATTCCCCACTAATATCTTTAATCTTATTCTTTAACTCTCTTTTTTTCTTAACCCAACTAGTACTATTTAATCTATCTAATTTAGGTACAGTACCTTCCTTACCAGCATATTTAAATATAGAACTAATCTTTTCAACAGGTATGTAAATCTTATCATTTCCTTGATAATTAATCTGTAAATAATCCTTCTTCAAACCATTTTTAGTTAACGTAATTACCCCATTATAAATACCAACACCGTGTTGACTATGTACTACATAATCCCCTATAGTTATTTGGGAGAAGTCTTTTAACTTTTTACCTACTCTATAAGCACTCTTGTAGTTGACAACTAAAGCCTTAGTTCTTTCAATATCATTAGCACTTATTACTACATATTTATCAAATATAAATCCTTGATTAATATTTTTATAAAGTATATTAATCTCTCTATCTATAATATTGTTCTTCTTGACAATATGATAACTTTCAAAATATGGTACTAAACTTCTAAATTGATTCTCATTATTTAAAGCTATAATAACTGTTTTACCATTACTAATATTTTTACGACAAAAAGTACTTAACAATTCAAAATTACTTTGAAAGTTTTCTATTTCTTGTGACTTATAACTAAGTACTTTACCATAATCATTATCATTCACTGTATTTAAATATATTACATAATCATAGGAAATATCTTCCATTTCATACATATATTTCTTATTACTATCATTCTTATCATTATATTCAACTATATCATTCAATAATTTTTCATAAGCTACATCTATTTGATCTCTATTAATCATAAATAAACAAGGATTATTCATATAATCAACTAATGAACTATAACTATTTCCTACTACTTCCGTATATGGCTTTAATAAAATACTATCCACTTCTTTTATAGATAATTGAGTATTCTCATCAAAATACCTAATAGATTCTATCTCATCACCAAAGAATTCTATTCTAATTGGATGATCCTCATCAATAATAAATAAATCTATTATATAACCTCTTACTGCATACTCCCCTGTTGTTGTTACTAAACTATCTCTAACATAACCATACTTATCTAATAAGTTTAATATTTCATCCCTAGTAATACTATTCTTTTTATCTATTACATATTCCAAATTAGAAGTATTGTTCTTATCAGGTAAAAACCTTAAATAACCCATTAAATTAGTAACTACAATACATTTCTTACCTGAAGCCAAAGTAGTTAATGTTTCCAATCTCTTTACCTTTAAATCAGGTGATATAGCAACAGCTACACTAGTTATAAAATCATCCATAGGAAATAAGAACACATCTTCTTTAACATAATTCATTAATAGATCATAATATACATTTGCTTCATATAAACTATTAGTAAGTATTAAGACATTCTTATCATCAGAATAGAACTTATTTAACACGTAAAAAATGTTTAACTCTCTTGTTAAACCCGTAACAGTTAATCCATTTTCATACTTAAAATATTGGTTTAAAAAATCCATAAATCCCCCTATTTCTTCGTATTATATATGTTCATAGTCCTATCTATTCCTTCTTTAATAAAACAATTTATAATCTTATTAAAAGTACTTTGCATATCTTTAAAAGTATCCATATCTTCTTTAGAAAACTTACCCAAAACATAATCTATAGTATCAATACTTTTATCATGAGATATACCTATTTTTAATCTTGCAAACTCTTTAGTTCCAAGATTATTAATAATAGATTTAATACCATTATGTCCACCAGCACTACTATATTTCTTTAATTTATATGTACCAAAACATAAATCTAAATCATCTTGTATTACTAAAATATCTTTAATATCAATATTATAATAATCTACAAACTTTCTTACTGCTTCTCCAGAAAGATTCATATAAGTTAAAGGTTTAATAAATAATACTTTCTCCCCATTAATACTTTTTTCATAATATAAAGCCTTATACTTCTCTTTCCATTTATCATCATCAATATAAGAATCTAAAACAATATAACCAATATTATGTCTTGTATTCTTATACTCATTACCAGGATTTCCTAATCCCACTATCATCTTCATAATATCACCCCATAAATATTCCTTTATAAGTAGATAGATTACTAATATTAATTCCTTTAGGTACTACTAAACTTCCACTATTTCCATTCTTTATTGCTTTTATAAGTACCATCTTAGCATTTTCATCACCAGTATATACAAACTGTAACTTTTTAGTACTAAAACTATACTTACTTAACACATTTAATATCTCTTCTAACCTATCACATCTATGTACCAAATATAATATCCCTTTATTTTTTAATACATATCTAGCTGATTTCATTATATCTTCTAAATCCATTTCTATTTCATGCCTAGCTATTGCTTTTTCTTTTGATAAATTTGTTAAAGAAGTATCTTTATCATACTTAAAATAAGGCGGATTACAAGTAACAATATCTACTGATTCATCACCAACATATTTAGAAATATTCTTAATAGAATCATTTATCACTTCTATCTTATTTTCCAACTTATTTTCTTTTATACTTCTACAAGCTAAATCATAAATACTTTTTTGAATCTCTACTCCAACATATTTAGTATCCATTTTAGTAGATAGAATTAAAGGAACTGGTGCATTGCCAGAACAAAAATCTACTACTTTTTTTATTCTCTTATCAACTTCAACAAATTCAGCTAATAAAATGGAATCTAAAGAAAACTTAAAATTATCATTATCTTGATATATGTACAAACCATAATCAAACAAATCATTTTTTACTATTGCCACAATCTAATTCTATCTCCCTTATTACTCCATCTACATCTATCTTATATTTTCTTTTTAATATATCAACAGACACTACTTTACCAGATCCATATTCACTTTTAACAGTTTGACCAACAGCAGGCATTCCTTCCTGACATCTAGTATATTCTTCATCTTCATAAGTTAAACAACACAATAATCTACCACAAGATCCATTAATCTTACTTGGATTAAGTGCAATATTTTGATTCTTAGCCATATTCATAGTAACCGAATCAATATGAGATAAGAAGGTAGAACAACAAAGTGGTCTTCCACATTGACCAATGCCACATATCATTCTTGCTTTATCTCTAGCACCTATCTGACGTAATTCAATTCTTGTTTTATATATTGCAGCTAATTTCTTAGCTAACTCACGGAAGTCAACTCTTTCATCAGCAACAAAATTAAATAACAATTGCTTTTTATCTAACGTATATGAAACATCAAGAATATTCATGTTTAATTCTAATTCTTTAACTATTTCTCTTGACTTAACTAATGCTTTTTCAGCAGCAGCCAAATTCTTTAAATAAGTATCATTATCTTCTTCAGTAGCTATTCTTTCAATAGTTTTCATATCATCTAAACTGATTTTTACTTCTTTTTCATTTACTCTTCTAACTACTTTTCCTAATTGAATACCTTTCTCTGTATTAACTACAACATAAGTATTATTATCTATTTCTAAATCTAAACCATTAAAATAATAAACCTTACCTTCATCTTTTAATACAACTCCATAAATATTATTCATAAATATTCCTCATTTCAATTACAAATTTATCTAAAATCAACTCTATGTTACCATTACTTTGTAAATATTTCAAAACAGTTTGAACTAAATCTATCAATTTTACTAATCTTTCATTATTTGAATCTTTAATAATATCTAGATTATAATCCCTTTTCTTACCTATTAAAACATTATATAAAATACTAACCATATCATTAAAGAAAGATATCCATTCTTTCCTATCATTAAAATACTTAATACCTTCTAATTTATTATATAATATAGCATCACTATTTTTATATACACTATTTAAATATTTTTCAATTTTATCTATTATCTCAATATTACTATCATTTTCTTCGTAATATAAACTATATTCCTGACATCTACTTCTTATAGTAGAAATAACATTCATTTTATTCTTAGTTAAATAAAAACCTACTACATTATCACTTGGTTCCTCTAAAAACTTTAATATAGAATTAGCACTAGAACTATTTAATAAATCACATTCATTAACTATATATATATTATATGATGAAAATACAGGAATCTTATTAAACTTTTCCATTAATTCCTTTATTTGTGTCTTTTTAATTTGGGTCCCATCTGGATATATATCTATTAAATTAGGAAAACTATTATTATCTATCAAATAACATATATTACATGATTTACTCTTACACTCAGAATTATATTCCTCACTACAATTAATAATTTTAATAAATTTAATTAATTCATCACGACATCTTTCTAAGTTATTTGTTTCAAACAAAAAAGCATGAGCTAATTTATTCTCATGGTATCTATTCAATAACTCATTAAATACCTTATTTTCAAACAAGATATCACCCCTAGCTAAGATATCTTCTTACGATCACTCAATGCTCTATCTAATGTTATTTCATCCAAGAAATCTATTTCAGCACCCATCGGAATACCATATGATAATCTAGATATTTCGACATTCTTACCTTCTAATATCTTCTTTAAATATAAAGTAGTTGTCTCTCCTTCTATAGTAGATTTCAATGCAATTATTACTTCAGGATTTTTCAACTCTTTAATTCTATCTAACAAAGAAGATATATTAATATCTTCAGGATTTATATCATCAATTGGTGATATTAAACCATTCAACACATGATATACACCATCATAATTACCAGCTTTCTCAAAAGCAAAAACACTCTTATAATCTTCTAAAACACATATAACATTCTTATTTCTTCTTTCATTAGAACAAATATTACATATATCTTCATCTGTTATATGCCCACATATTTTACATTTATGAAGATTATTCCTAGAATCTATCATTGAAGCGGCAAAATTATTAACATCATCTTCAGATAAATTAAGTAAAGATAATGCTAATCGTTCCGCACTCTTTTCGCCAATACCTGGTAATTTTTTAAAACAATTTATTAAATTCGCTAAATTATTTGGATATATCATTAGAATAATCCACCAAACTGACTTCCGTAAGGACCTAACATATTTTCGTTTTCTTTGTCAATTTGTTTCATAGCATCATTAAATGCAATAACTAACATATCTTGTAATACTTCTAAATCATCTTTATCTAATGATTCTGTTTTAAACTTAACAGCGATTACTTTTCTATCTCCATTTACTTCTACATCTACCAATTCTGATGTACCAGTAAAAGTCTTCTTACTTAGTTCTTCTTTTTTCTTAGTTAAATCTCTTTGCATCTTTTGTGCTTGTTGCATTAACGCTTGCATATTCATAATATTTACCTCTTTCCTTATTCTATTATTTCATATGAATCAAAGATATCTTTAGCTACTGATTCAATATCATCTTGATTAACTTCTTGGACTTCTTCTTCAGTAGATAAAACCTCTTCTTCAATATAATTATATTTTATTTTATTTTTAACATTTATTCTATACTTTTCTACTTCTTTTTTCCATAAATCATCATTTAAAGCAGCAAATCTTACCTCTGATCCATTAAAATTCTTATAATAATTCTCTATTTTAACAATCTCTTGGTTAATTAAAGTATTTGTACTATCATTTTTACTTTGAATCAATACATATTTACTAGAAGCAGCAAGTACAGTAGTATCAGCAAGTAGCGAAACTATACTTCTATCATTACTCATTAAATAATTAAAGAAATCAACCCATCTACTCAATACATCATTCTTAATTTTTTTATCTGCTTCAGCAAAACAATTATTAATTCTTGTATTAATATCAAATATTGGTTTTTTGGCGACTTTATCGGTATTTCCCAAGTTTTCAAAATTATTTCCCAAAGAATCAAAATTATTTCCCAAACTATTTTTATTCTCTTTTTTTTCACTAATTTTATCTTTATTTTCAATCAAATTATTTCCCGGGAAATAATTTTTACTGTCTTTTTCATCATTTTTTACACTTTTTTCACCAAAATTATTTCCCGGGAAATAATTTTGATTATCAAAAACTGTGGATAACTTGTTATTTTTAATATATTTTAATAAAACTATTTCAATTAATACATATGGATTAACATTTATACTAATATTAGCCATCAATTCATTAAGGTCAACTATCATATTATATATATCTTCATAGTATAAGCTATTCAAACTATTTCCCAACTTAATATCAATAGCTTTATTTCTCAAATTAAGTATCAATTTTTCTAAGAAAACATTATAATTTGTTCCACTGTTTCTAATAGATTCCATAAAACCGACTAATTTATCAGTATCAAGCGAATCAATAGCCTTAATAATACTTTCAATCTTATCATTAGCTACACTTCCAAAATTATCTGTAACAATTTCTACAGTAATCTTTTCATTATTAGCTGACAATTGATCTAGAATACCTAAAGCATCTCTCATTCCACCAGCAGAAATTAAAGATATTTCTTCTAAAGCATCATCTGTTATCTTTATCTTCTCTTTCTTAGCAATAGATTTAAGTCTTTCAACCATAGAATCCTTGTCTATTGGTTTAAAATCAAACCTTTGACATCTAGAAAGAATAGTAATTGGAACCTTTTGTATCTCTGTTGTAGCTAAAATAAACACCACATGTTCAGGAGGTTCTTCCAATGTTAATAACAATGCATTAAAAGCACCTGGTGATAACATATGAACCTCATCTATTATATATATCTTATATTTCAATTCACTTGGAACTAATTTTACGTTGTTGATAATTTCCCTTATATCATCTACTCCATTATTAGAAGCTGCATCTAATTCAATAATATCTGGACTATTATCAAAAGATAAACAAGAATTACACTTACCACAAGGATTACCATCATGTAAATCTTCACAATTTAATGCTTTAGCAAATATCTTAGCAGAACTAGTTTTACCAGTACCTCTTGGACCTGTGAATATATATGCATGACTTGTTTTACCATTAATAATCGCATTTTTCAGCATCGAAACTGTATATTCTTGTCCTACTACATTATCAAAGTCAATAGGTCTATATTTTCTGTACAACACTTTATATGCCATAAACCTCACCTGTTTCTTATTATAGCATAAAAAAAGAGATATAAACTATCTTTTATTCCTAAAATAATCCTTTATTATATTGCTAAAAAGATCGTTATATTCTTTGTAATTTTCTACCTTTATCAAATTATTTAAATAGTTATTGTTATCACTTGAATCTACAAAATAATATACATTATCAATTCTTGCTTCTTTAATAATAATTGAACACATTTCACATGGTTTCAAATTTACTATTAAATCATAACCATCTAATCGCCAATCTTTTATTATTCTTTCTGCTTCAATTATTGCATTTATCTCAGCATGACCTAAAACATTGTAACTATTTTGTCTATTATTACAAGATTCACTAATAATATTTCCTTTTTTATCGACAATTATAGCTCCTACAGGTATTTCATCATTTTCTTTGGCAATATTTACCTGATCTAATAATCTTTTAATTATTCTTTCGTTAATCATAATATCAACTCCAAAAAAAAAGTGCACACAGAAAGGGATTGATGTGGCTGCTACTTTCCAGTCCTGACCAAGTTACAATATTTCTGTTGCACTAAAATATTATCAAAAACTTATTATTTAGTCAATTTCTTTTTTAATGTTCCACGTGGAACATTGTAAAAAATATCAACATATCAACACCCAATGTTCCACGTGGAACATTCTTCACAATCTCCCATAATAAAAGGCTTCAAACGATTTTGAAACCTTTTTTATTATAGTTATCCACAAGTGTTTTTTAGTTTACATTTTCTATTTCTGTATCATCTGTTTTTTCAATTTGATTATCAATTTCATCGTCACTTAGATTGTTGATAACTTCTTCAGATGAATTTGTTTTAATTTCTATTTCACTGTTTGAATTGTTGATAACTTGCTCATTTGAATTACTACCTGTTTCATCATCTTTTTCTTTATCTACCAAACTAACTGTTGCAACTAAACTATCATCCTTTAATTTCATCAATCTAGTACCTTGTGTTACTCTTCCTAGTGTTGATATCTGATCGGTAGACATTCTCATTACCATACCTGCATTAGTAATTATTACTAAATCAGTATCAGGTCTATAAATCTTAAATGAAGCAATATAACCATTCTTTTCACTTACATTTAAGGCTTTAACACCCTTACTTCCTCTCTTAGTTTCTCTATATTCACTAACAGAAGTCTTCTTTCCATATCCTTTTTCAGTAACTATTATTACTTCATCATCTTCTGAAGCAATTTCAGCCCCAATACAAGACATTTGTCCAAGTTCGATACCCTTTACACCAGAAGCTGTTCTACCCATTATACGGACTTCTGATTCCTTAAATTTGACCATACGTCCACCACTAGAACCAAGAAGAACATAATTATCTCCAGAAGTTTTTCTTACAGATATTAATTCATCGTCTTCTTTTAATGTAATACATATCTTACCATTTTGTCTTATATTCTTAAACTCATCTAAAGATGTTCTCTTAACAAGTCCAGATTTAGTAACAAATAATAAATTATCATTTTCATTTACTTCATCCCTACTAATTTTGATAATAGAATTAACTGATTCTTCTTTTTCTACTTGTAATAGATTAATAATAGGTAATCCCTTAGCTTGTCTACTATATTCAGGAATTTCATATCCTCTTAATCTATATACCTTTCCTTTATTAGTAAAGAATAGTACATCATCATGTGTTTGTATATTGATCATTTGTTCGACAAAATCTTCTTCATTAGTAGACATTCCTTTAATACCTATACCACCTCTATTTTGAGTTTTAAAGGTATCAGAAGTAGTTCTCTTAATATAACCTTTATTTGTTAAAGCTATTATAACGTCTTCATTAGGTATTAATGATTCATCTTCAATATAATCAATAGCTGTCATATCTATATGCGTACGTCTTTCATCAGCATATTTATTCTTAATTTCAAGCATTTCCTCTTTAATAATATTCATTATTCTTTCATCACTAGCTAAAATAGAACGTAAATCATCAATTAATGCATGTAATTCTGCTAGATGATTCTCTACTTCTTCTCTAGCCATACCAGTTAATCTTCTTAATCTCATATCCAAGATAGATTGAGCTTGTAAATCATCTAGACCAAATCTTGTTATTAATTTTTCTTTAGCTTCTACATCTGTTTTAGCTCCTCTAATTATTTTTATAACTTCATCTATATTATCAAGAGCTATCTTATATCCTTCATATAAATGTGCTTCCTTTTCAGCTTGAGCTAAATCATACTTAGTTCTTCTAATTATAACTTCTTTTTGATGTTCAATATATTTTACCAATATATCTTTTAAACCTAATGTCTTTGGTCTTCCTTGATCTAACATCAAGAAAATAATACCGTAATTTGTTTGAAAATCAGTATGTTTATATAATTTATTTAATATTACCTGTGCATTAGCATCCTTTTTTAAAGTAATAGTTATCTTAATACCATTCTTCATATCTGAATGATAATCAGATATTCCTTCTATTATCTTATTGTGTACTAAATCAGCAACTTTATTCTTTAGATCTTGTGTATTAACTCCATATGGAACTTCATCTATAACAATATAATTTCTACCATTTCTTTCTTCTATAGTTGCTTTACTTCTAATTGTAATAGATCCTCGCCCTGTTTCATAAGCTTTTCTTATTCCACTATTTCCCAAGATTAAAGCACCTGTAGGAAAATCTGGTCCTGGTACAATTTTCATTAATTCATCTAAAGTAACATCAGGATTGTCAATAACTGCTACACAAGCATCAATAACTTCTCCTAAATTATGTGGAGGTATATTAGTTGCCATACCAACTGCTATTCCCATTGTTCCATTAACCAATATATTTGGAAATCTTGAAGGTAAAACAGTAGGTTCAGTTTCTGTTGCATCGAAATTTGGTATCTTATCAACAGTTTCTTTTCTAATATCTCTCAATAATTCCAATGATATCTTTGATAATCTTGCTTCTGTGTAACGCATTGCTGCTGCTCCATCACCATCAATATTACCAAAATTACCATGCCCATCTATTAATTTATGTCTATAACTAAACCATTGTGCCATTCTAACCATAGCTTCATATATTGAAGAATCTCCATGTGGGTGAAATTTACCCATAACATCTCCAACTATTTTTGCACATTTTACATGAGGTTTATCTGGAGTAAATGAAGATTGATACATAGACCATAAAATTCTTCTATGTACAGGTTTTAAACCATCTCTTAAGTCTGGTAAAGCACGAGCTGTTATAACACTCATTGAATAATCAAGAAAAGAATCTTTAATCTCTTCTACAATATTATTATGTTCTACTCTATCCATTACTACACCCCCTAAATATCAAGATTCTTAACGTTTTTAGCATTCTCTTCAATGAATTTTCTACGTAATTCTACTTCATCACCCATTAATTCAGAGAATACTTGATCTGCTAATCTAGCATCTTCAACTGTAATCTTTCTCAATACTCTTTTTTCTATATCCATTGTAGTTTCATTTAATTCATCAGCATTCATTTCTCCTAGACCTTTCATACGAGCAATCTCATATTTAGTACCTTTATCCTCTAATTCTCTTACAATTTCATCTTTTTCAGCATCTGTTAATACATATTTTCTATTTTTACCATATGTAATTCTGAATAGCGGAGGTTGAGCTGCATAAACATGACCTGCTTCCACAATAGGTCTAAAGAATCTATAAAACAACGTTAATAATAATACTCTAATATGTGCTCCATCTACATCGGCATCTGTCATTATTATTATCTTATCATATCTTAATTTATCTAAATTAAATTCATCACCAATACCAGTACCAAATGCTGTAATAATTGATTTTATTTCATCATTTCCTAAAGCTTTATCTAATCTAGCTTTTTCAACATTTAGTATTTTACCTCTCAAAGGTAAAATAGCTTGAGTCATAGAATTTCTTCCTTCTTTAGCAGAACCACCAGCTGAATCTCCCTCGACTATGAATATTTCACATTCTGAAGGATCTTTAGAAGAACAATCTGTTAATTTTCCATAAAAATTAGTAATATCTAAATCTTTCTTTCTTGTAGCTTCTCTAGCTTTTTTAGCTGCTAATCTAGCGCGTGAAGCAAGTATTGTTTTTTCAATAATAATCCTTGCTTCTTGTGGATTTTCCATTAAAAATCTTTCTAATCCTTCACTAAATACATCATCAGCTATCTTTCTTACTTCAGCATTACCTAATTTGGTCTTAGTTTGTCCTTCAAATTGTGGATCAGGGTGTTTACAACTGATAATCATAGTTAAACCTTCTCTAACATCATCACCAGTTAAAGCATCGTCATTATCTTTTAATAATTTATTACTTCTCGCATAGTTATTAATTATTCTCGTTAATGCACGTTTAACTCCATCTTCATGTGTTCCACCTTCATAAGTACTAATGTTATTTGTAAAAGAATATAATTGAGGTTGATAATCAGTATTATATTGGAAAGCAACTTCTAAAGATATACCATTCTCCTGTCCATCTACATATACTACATCTTGATGTAATACTTCTTTATTCTTATTTATTTTTTGAACAAATTCAATAATTCCGCCATTATATAAGAATTCATTTTTCTTTTCATTTTCTCTTGAATCAATTAAAGTTATTTTTAATCCTTTATTCAAAAAAGCTAATTCTTCTAATCTATTAGCAAGAATATCGTAATTATATACAGTAGTTTCTTTAAATACTTCAGGATCAGCTTTAAATGATACAGTAGTACCAGTTCTTTCAATAGGACAATCATCTATTATTTTTAATTCTCCTACTGGATGTCCACCATTTTCAAACCTCTGAAAATATATATGTCCTTCTCTATATACTTTAACTTCTAACCAGCTAGATAAAGCATTAACAACAGAAGCACCAACACCATGTAATCCACCAGATACTTTGTAACCGCCTCCACCAAATTTACCACCAGCATGTAGTACGGTGAAAATAGTTTCAATTGTGGATAACCCAGTCTTTTGATTAATACCAGTTGGCATACCTCTTCCATCATCTTTAACAGTAATTACATTATTCTTTTCAATAGTTACTTCTATATCATCACAATACCCAGCTAAAGCTTCATCTACAGCATTATCAACAATTCCCCATACTAAATGATGTAAACCTCTTTCACTAGTTCTTCCTA
>JAEEGL016725044.1_pt1 | contig 15514 bp, 14 predicted proteins | sample 9134231 | NCBI WGS metagenome assembly JAEEGL01 (sample SAMN16246548, study PRJNA631951) | gut metagenome | biome: gut microbiome; feature: rumen; material: fiber-attached | host: Bos | place: Iran: Karaj | collected 2018-10
TCGGGCATCAGCTCCTGCATGGAGTGCATGTGCTTGTTCTGCTCGTTCTTAGTGTCGTCGTTCAAGGGGTTGGGGGTGCGGATACCGGCCACCACGTCCTCGCCCTGGGCATTGATAAGCCACTCGCCATAGAACTGGTTGTCGCCAGTGGCAGGGTTACGGGTAAAGGCAACACCGGTGGCGCTGCTGTCGCCCATGTTGCCGAACACCATGGCCTGAACATTGACAGCGGTGCCCCAGTCGTCGGGAATACCTTCAATCTTGCGGTAGGCAACAGCCTTCTTACCGTTCCAGCTCTTGAACACAGCCTTGATACCGCCTTCCATCTGGGCCTTGGCATCGTCGGGGAACTCCACGCCAAGCACCTCTTTCACCTTCACCTTGAAAGCCTCGGCCAATTTCATCAGGTCCTCGGCGGTAAGTTCGGTGTCGCTCTTATAGTTATGCTGAGCCTTATAGTCGTCCAGCATGTCGTCCAATTGCTTGCGGATGCCCTTGCCGTCGGCGGGTTCAATACCCTCGCTCTTCTCCATCACCACATCGGCATACATCATAATCAAACGACGGTACGAGTCGTACACAAAACGCGGATTGTTGGTCTTCTTCAACATTCCGGGGATAGTCTTCGACGAAAGACCGATGTTCAACACCGTGTCCATCATACCGGGCATCGAGCTTCTTGCACCCGAACGGCAGCTCACCAGCAGGGGATTCTCCGGGTCGTCGTATTTCATGCCCATCAGTTTCTCCACGTTGGCCATGCCTTTCCACACCTCGTCCATCAAACCTGCCGGCAACTGGCAGTTGTTGTCATAGTATGCCGTGCAGCATTCAGTAGTAATTGTCAAACCAGCGGGCACAGGGAGACCCAGCAAGCACATTTCAGCCAAATTGGCACCTTTACCGCCGAGCAGATTCTTCATGTCGGCCTTACCCTCGGCAGTCTTGCCGCCAAACGTGTAAACAAATTTCGTCATATTGTGTTAGTATTAATATTTATTCAGAAATTGAAAATGCAAAGATACACATTTTTTTTCATATTTTAAGCAATAAACCCTACCAATGTGAAAAATTTAACAGACACCCCTCCCCTCGCACTATATAAAACAATGTATCATACACAATTATAAACATCAACAACAAATACACATAACGCCAGCACAGAGGCTGCAGTATTATTTCAACAGACAAACTTTGGTGTAGGGTCGCTCGTTCACCCTTTCTTATCCATCAGTTCTCCCATATTTCTCCCATCCTGCATGGGAGAAATATGGGAGAAATATGGGAGAAGTAGTGGTGAAGGAGCGAAGGATGGGGGGGAGAAAAAGAAAGCCCCCGAAAATCGGGGGCAAATCCTGTTCTTATCTTAACAAAACAAAATCAAAACTATGAAAAATCAGGGATTTTCTTTGGGGTTGATGCCGGTGATGATGAGCTGCACTTTGACGAATTCGTTGTCAGTTTTCTTTTTGTTGTCGAAAGCGGCAGTGGCGGCGCGTTTGATGTCGGTGGGTGTCATGCCGGAGGTTTTGATGTTCTCTTCGGGGACACCGTTCTTGACAAAGAATTCTTTGACAGCTTTGGCGCGCTCGAGCGAGACGAGCTGGTCATGCTCGGGGTCGACACCGTAGGTCTGCACCCAGCCTTTGATGGTGAAGGCTACATCGGGGTGGTTCTTGAACATTTGTACATAGTTCATGAGGTTGGAGTCGGAGGCGGGAAGCAGTTCATACTCGTTGCCGAAATAGATGTCGGAGATGGGATAGACGGTGCCTCGCTCGGCACGGTAGAGTTTCATGCGGAGGAGGGTGTCTTCCTTAAAGCGGTCGGCGTTGAAATCGTAGAAGATTGAGAAATAGCCGTCGCGTTTGGCATAGAGGGTGTAGTTGAAGCCGGGGACGAATTTGACACGGCCGCCACGGAATTTTTCGTTGTGGACTATGACACGGTTGTTGGTGTTCTTTTCGAGGATGGTAAGGTTGACGTCGACATTCTTGCGGATTTTGGGGTCGTAGAAGGAAACGGGGACTTCGAAGGCTTCGACAAAGATGGACACTTTGATGCTGTGGCCGGAGCCTTTGGGAGTGACATTGTCGAGCATGATGTAGTAGATTTCGCCTTTGCGAACGTCAATGGAGCGGATGTGACGTTTGGTGGAGGCTTTGGTGAGAAGGATGTCTTCGGCTTCGTGGAACATGCCTATGGTACCCATAGCGGCAGCCTTTTCCTGCTGCTGACGAGCCAGCTTGGCAGCCTCGGCGCGGGCTTTGGCATCGAGTTTTTCATCGCTTGCGCCCGTAGTGGCTGCACCACGTTTAGGCTTGGCGAGCAAGGCGCTGTCGACAGCGGAGAGGTTGACGGCGACGGGCAGCACTTTGTTGCACTGGATGTGGTTGCTGAAGTAGGCATCGGTGTATTTGTATACAACCATGTCGTAGTCGTCGGCGGGGTTTTCCTGCGTTACCGCAATGTCAAGTTTGCCGTTGTAAGGAACGGTGAACTTGTACCACACAGAGTTGTGCTCGAACTCGGGGAGGTTGGGGTGGCGTTTGTCAGCCATGACCTCCATGATGCGGCCTGCACCCTGGGGTGCGGAAGTTGGGCCAAAGGTTTGGTCAACGCTAAGGGGTACGGCGAAGAGGCAGTCGTTGCTGTTGTAGGGCAGCTGGATGTGGGCTGTTTCGGGAACAACAGTTTTGCCTTTTTTGCCCTTTTTATCCTTTTTAGACTTCTTGTCTTTGGCGGATTTCGAAGTTTTGGTGCTGCTTTTCGTTTTGCTCTGGGCTTGGATGTCGGAATACCCAAATATCAGAGTACAAGCGAGTAAAGCTATCAGAAAACGTTTCATTTTACTGTTATTACATTAATTTTAAACCAAATATTCAACAGGCAAAATTACGAATAATTTTTGAATTGGAAGTTTTTTTGAGAAAAAAAGTTGCAACACCTTCCAAGAGATGGTCAGGCGGATAGTCTTAAGGGCCTACATCAACCTGTGACAACTTGCCCGGCAATCTGCTTATATATTACCTCTTCCCACACCCTTCTTCCCACACCCTCATACCCGAAGAAAAGGAAAAGGGCAACCCCACCTCGGAGAAAACAAACTACAATACCGTTACGGTAAATATATGATTCTTCGTGTTGTACAGGCATTTGTTCATGGTTTTCTGTTTATGTCAGATAATTTATGTAGTTTTGCAAAAACAAAACAAGACATTAACAAGCAACCCCACACACCATGAAAAAGTATTATCTCCTTGCAGCAGTCATTGCCGCCTTGCTACTGGCCACGGGCTGCCAGAAAAACCACATCGCCGCCGAACTGGTGGATGGCCAAACATTCAATGCCGCCATTCCCATAACAGCCAGGGCTGTGGTATTTGAGTACAACAGTCCAGTTGATGCCGGCACACTGCTTTCCACAAGCAACTCTCCCGTCCCAATATACGGCAATCTGGATGGCACTACATGGAGAGTCTCCACAAGGGCCTACATGATAAATGCCAATCCCGATTGCAAACGGATGTTCGTATACAAAAAAATCAATCCATCTACACACCTTTATGAACCCAACATAACTCAAATTGTCTTTGGCAAAGGTTTCAACACCGAGAATGTGACAAGTATGGGAGGGATGTTTTGTTTATGCCCCTACCTGGAAAGCCTCGATCTCTCCGTCTTCAACACCAAGAATGTGACGGATATGAGCTTAATGTTTTTTGAATGTAGTAGCCTGAAAAGCCTCGACCTTTCTCACTTCAACACCGAGAATGTGACGAATATGAGCTGGATGTTTAATAATTGCACCTGCCTGGAAAGCCTCGATCTCTCCGTCTTCAACACCAAGAATGTGACGGATATGAGCTACATGTTTGGTGAATGTAGAAGCCTGAAAAGCCTCGACCTCTCACACTTCAACACCGAGAATGTGACAAGCATGAGCTGTATGTTTAATCACTGCGGCAACCTGGCAAGCCTTGACCTCTCCAACTTCAACACCGAGAAAGTGACGGATATGAGCTCTATGTTATGTGGCTGCAGTAAACTGACAAGCATTGACCTCTCCCCTTTCAACACCAAGAATGTGACGAGTATGGACTATTTGTTTTTTTGTGTAGCAGTCTGACAAGCCTTGACCTCACCAACTTCAACACCGAAAATGTGACGAATATGGAAGATATGTTTTTTTGCTGCAGCAGCCTGACAAGCCTTGACCTTTCCCACTTCAACACAGAGAATGTGACGAACATGTGCTCAATGTTTAGTGGCTGTAGCCAGTTGACAAGCCTTGACCTATCGCACTTTTACATGAATAAAGTATCTAAATATGATATGTGCTTTGGGCTCTCCACTACTTCCAAACATTGCACAATCACCTGTACAGCGGCTGTACAAACGGAATTGCAAAATGGCACCGCCCTGCCCACACCTGGGGAAGGAGTTACGTTCACTTGGTTGAGACCTACATCCAAGTAAATTGACGGGTTCGCATTGTAGAGGCCTTTTTTTCTGCTGTGGCGGATTTGCAATCCGCCAGAACGCCCCCTCTCTCTCAACGGGATATTTCCCCACCACCCTGTTGAAAGGGAACCATAAAAAAAACGGTGCCCGAAAGGGACACCGCTTTTAGTATCTGCCACTGTGGAGTGGGGTTTTTTCTTGAGGTATTTGTCGAACCAGTCGATGAAATTACGATGCCAAAGGAGGCTGTTCTGGGGACGGAGCACCCAGTGGGTTTCGTCGGGGAAGTAGAGGTAACGGGCATCGAGACCGCGGAGCTTGGCGGCGTTGTAGGCGGCCATGCCTTGGGAGGCTACGATACGGAAATCGAACTCGCTGTGGACGACACATATCGGGGTGTTCCATTTGTCGACAAAGAGGTGGGGAGAATTGGCATAGGAGTGGGCAGTCTTGGCATTTTTGACCCAATATGGGCCACCAAGGTCCCAATTGGTGAACCAGTATTCCTCGGTTTCGAGGCACTGTTGCTCGAAGTTGAACATGCCGTTGTGGGCGAGGAAGGCTTTGAAACGGTGGTTCTCGTTGTGTCCTGCCAGCCAGTAGATGCTGTATGCACCGAAGGAGGCTCCGCAGGCACCAATGCGCTCAGCGTCGATTTGGGGAATATTCTTGGCGAAGTAGTCGGTGGCAGTCATGTAGTCTTTCATGCAGAGTCCACCGTAATCGCCGCTGATTTCCTCACACCAAGCAGTTCCGAAACCTGGGCATCCGCGACGGTTGGGGGCGATGACGAAGTAGCCTGCGCCGCTCATGACTTCAAAGTTCCAGCGGGTGCTCCAGAACTGGCTGACCATACTCTGAGGACCGCCTTCGCAAAAGAGGAGAGCGGGATAGATTTTGGTGCTGTCGTAGTCGTAGGGGTAGATGAGCCATACGAGCATTTCTTTGCCGTCGGTGGTGGGAATCCAATGTTCTTCGGTGCGACCCATTCGCACTTGTGAAAGGACTTCGTTGTTGATGGCAGAAAGTTGTTTGCCGGTCTGGTTTTCTTTGTCAAGGAGGTAATGGAAGATTTCGGCTGGGTGCTGCATGGAGACTTCGTTGGCGTAGATGTTGTTGCCTTGGAGCGAGAAGCCGTTGATGTCGTGGACATCTTTGGTCACCTGACGGATGGCACGGCTGTTGACATCGAAAGCGAAGATTTCGTTGGTGCCGCGATACATGACAACGGCTGCAAGCTGGCTGTCGTCGTCGCTCCAGGAGATGCCGCTGACACCGTAGTCGAAGTCGGCGGTGTAGTCGGTACGGTGGGTGGTGGCAAAGTCGAGAACGATGAGACGGAGGTTGTCGCTTTCGTCTCCGTCATGTTCCATGCTTTCCCAAGCTATTTTGGTACCATCGTGGCTAAAGACAGGGTTCTGGTCGTAACCCATGATGCCTTCGCTGATGTTGACGGTGGTGCCGTCGGCAATGGTATAGACGTAGATGTCGCTGTTGGTGCTGAGGGAGTAATCTTTCCCGGTCTTGGCACGGCAGGTGTAGGCTATGCGGCTGCCGTCGGGCGAGAAGTTGAACTGCTCGACACCGCCCCAGGGGCGCATGGGGCACTCGTAAGGTTTGGAACCGATGACGTCAACCACATTGCCGAGGTCGACATTCTTTTCGGTGAGGGGGGCAAGGAAGATGTGGGGGTATTCGTCCACCCAGCTGTCCCAGTGACGATACATCAAGTCCTCGTTGATGCGTCCGGTGGTTTGGTCGAGCCCGGCATAAAGGCGTTCGATGCTTTCGGGACGCTGAACAGGAAGGTCGCTGATGTAAAGGATTTTGTCGCCTTTGGGGGAAACTTTGAATCCATCGAGACCAGCCTCGATGGTGGCAAGTTTTCTCTCGCTCTTGCGGTTGACATTCATCGAAATAATATTGTTTCCACGCGCGAAGAGGAGGGTGTTGTCGTTGAGCCACACGGGGTTGAACTCGCTTTCGGCGGAGTTGGTAACGCGTACCGCCTGGCCGTCGCCGGAGGTGGGTAGGAGATAGATTTCGGCATTGCCCTTGTTCTGGGCGATGTCGTAATAGGTGTTGGTGAAGGCAATGCAGCTACCGTCGGGGCTGACGGCGAACTCGCCCATTTTGCCAAGGCTCCACATAATCTCTGGGGTGAAACGCCCGTTGTCAACAGTCACCACAGGCTTGCCAATTACATTTTTCATTTCCTGCTGTTTGTGTTTACAGCCGACGGTGAGCAGGAGAACGGCTGCAAAAAGAATTACTGTCTTTTTCATTAGCGGTACAATTTTTTGCAAAAATACGACTTTTTTTAGAAACAAAGAAAAAAACTTATAAGATTTCATGGAAAAGTAGTATTTTTGCAAATTATTTAAAGCACTGGAAAAAGGCATTAATGTACACTAAACAATTTGACAGTCAAGATATAACGAAGTTTCTGCAATGGATTGCGGAAGCACGGAATATTCTGTTGGTTTCGCACATGAATGCCGATGGTGACGCCTGCGGGAGCCTCATGGGCCTGACATTATTGTTTGACCAAGCCTCGATGATAGGATGCAGTGTGACTCCTGTGCTGCCGAATGGCTGCCCGAAGAATTTCGAATGGCTGCCCGAGTCGGGACGCATTATAAAGGGGGAGAGCGATACCCAAACGTGGGAAAAGATGACGGAGGAGGCCGATTTGATTGTTGGGGTGGACATGAATGCTGCATCGCGAACCGACATGTTGGCGGAGCCCCTGCGCAAGGCACGCTGCCACAAGGTTTTGATAGACCATCACCACAACCCCGACAGGGAGGAATTCGAACTTGTTTTCTCAGACCCTGATATTTCGAGTTCATGTGAACTGGTGCTTTGGCTTTCACAAGCGATGTGGGGCGACAGATTTCTGAACAGAGAAGTGGCCACATGCCTTTACGCAGGCCTTTCGACCGACACGGGCGGCTTTGCCTTTAGTTGCGAACAGCCGAGTTGTTTCGAGGCCGCTTCCATGCTGGTAAGATATGACATCCACCCTGCCGAAATTCACAACCATATTATCAATACTTTCAGTGTAAACAGGATGCAATTCTACGGTTTTGCGCTGAGCGAGAGGCTGCGCATATATCCCGACCAACGTGTTGCACTGATGGCTTTTTCGCTCGACGACCAGAAACGCTTTGGTGTAGGCGGAGAGGATATGGAAGGGTTGGTGAACTACACATTGATGATGAAAGAGATGGAGGTGGGTGCATTGCTGAGAGAAGAGGTTGGAAGAACCAAGGTGTCGTTGCGGGCGAAATATGAAGTGAACGTAAATCACATTGCCCAACAGCTTGGAGGCGGCGGCCACACAAAAGCGGCAGGTGCCACATGCAAAATGCCGCTGGACGAGACTCTAAGAGAAGTGGAGAAACTGTTGGGGGTAGAAAATGCCAAACCACTGGATTGCAATTCAAAAGGATGAAACGGTTCTGTTATATAATATGGATTGGATTGGCTGCAGCACTGGCTTCGGCATGTGACCGTACACCCACTATTGAATTGGAGACTGACAAGACTGCAGCTGTGAAGGAGAATATGATTAACGCCAACCGAGTTGTCATTCAATCTGAAGCCACCCAGATAGATGCCTATATCCAACGGCGAGGGTGGAAAACGACACCGCTGAGATGCGGCGCCCGCTACCTGTTGCTTGAAAAAGGAGAAGGTGCATCCATACAGGCTGAGGATACAGTGGTGGTGACCTATAGGCTGGAAGCGCTGGACGGAACCCCCATCTACCGACACCAGACCGACACCTTAGTGGTGGGGCACAGAGAGGTGACACCTGCCTTGGACGAGTTGCTTGAAGAACTGACTTATGGCAGTACATGCTGGATGATAGCCCCTTCGAACAGTGCCTATGGAGTGGTGGGAGACGGCGACAGGGTGGCTTCAAGAACCGTCATCGTTTATAACATTCAAGAAATAAAGAAAAAGAATAACAACAAATAATAATTCACAAAAAAAATCATGAAAAAAACTTTATTGTTTGCCTCTATGGCACTCACATTAGCCGCATTTATGACGGCTTGCAACTCCAACAAATTCAATGAAGCAGAAAACGGTCTACTGTACCGTTTCGAGACCACCAATCCCGAAGGTGCCCAGCCCAGTGCCGGTGACCTCTTGGTTGGCGAATTGATTCTGCGTTTGGAGAACGACACCCTGTTTAACAACACCGGCAATCCCGACCGTATCTTCCAGGTGGCTGAAGCCCCCATGTTCAAGGGCGACATCCAGGAAGGTCTTCTGATGATGCACGTGGGTGACCGCGCCATCTTCAAGATTCCCGCTGACTCCATTGGAAAATTCATGCAGGGTCAAATGCCCCCGATGTACGAGAGCGGCGCCGGCCAGTTCTTCTACTATGAGATTTCGCTGATGGACATCGTGACCAAAGAAGACCTCGCCCAGGAACAAGCCAACTTCATCGAAGAGATGAACCAGCGCAAAGAAGACGAGCCCGCCACTTTGGCCAAGTACATTGCCGACAACAACATCACTGTGAAGCCCACCAAGAGCGGTCTCTATGTGATTGTAAACAAAAAAGGTAACGGCCCCAAGGTTGCCGCTGGCAAGAAAGTTGCTGTCAACTACACCGGCCGTCTGCTTGACGGTACCCTGTTCGACACCAGCCGTGAGGCTGACGCCCGCGAAGCCAACAAATATCAGGAAGGCCGTGAATACACTCCCCTCACCTACACCGTGGGCGAACAGCCTATGATTAAAGGTTGGGATGAAGGCATCATGGGCCAGACCGCTGGTAGCGACATCACCCTGGTGATGCCCTCCGAACTCGCTTATGGTGGCCGCGGTGCCGGCAAGGACATCATGCCCTACAGCCCGCTGGTGTTCAACCTGACTATCGAATCAGTCGAATAACTGACTCAATGATTTATGGATGGCGGATGGTGTACTCCGTCCGCCATTCTTTCATATCCAATACTTCAAAACACTAACAAACACTACCATTCCAAGATGAAGAATATTGTCATTTTCGGCGCACCGGGTGCAGGCAAAGGCACTCAGAGCGATTATATTGTGGAAAAATTCGGTCTCACCCATATTTCGACAGGCGATTTGCTGCGAAAAGAAATTGCCGACCGTACACCGCTGGGTCTTCGCATCAAGGACATCATGGATGCAGGACAACTGGTAAGCGACGACATTGTGGTGGAGATGATAGACAATGCTATTGCCCGCGACACCAAGGGCATTCTCTTCGACGGTTTCCCCCGCAATGTGGCACAGGCTGAAATCCTTGACCAACTTCTGGCAAAGCACGGCCGCAGCCTGACTTGCATGATACGGTTGGATGTGCCCCGTGAGGAATTGATACGCCGCATGTTGGAACGCGCCAAGATTAGCGGACGCAGCGATGACAACGAGGAGACTATCAAGAACCGCCTTGTGGAATATGAGAACAAAACCCTGCCGGTATCAACATACTATAACAAACAGGGCAAGGAAATAAAAATCAATGGACTGGGTGACATTGCCCGAATCTCGCAGGACATAGCCAAGGCTATCGAATCACTATAGATTTGTTCATGGCTGCACACCTTAGGGGACACAGTCAAAGATAATAGCAATAAACACTTTTCAGAAAAACAATGACATCCAATTTTGTCGACTATGTCAAGATTTTTGTCCGTTCGGGCAAAGGCGGAGCCGGATCGGCACATCTGCTGCGCGTGAAATACAACGCCAAGGCAGGTCCCGACGGAGGCGACGGTGGTCGCGGAGGACACGTCATACTGCGCGGCAACAGCCAGCGGTGGACACTCCTGCACCTGAAATACACCAAACACGTTTTTGCCGAGAACGGACAAAACGGAGGCGACAACTTATGCACCGGCCGCACAGGTGCCGACCAGATACTGGATGTGCCACTGGGGTGCATTTGCCGCGATGCCGAGACGGGCGAGATATTAGGCGAAGTGACAGAAGACGGACAGGAGGTTATCATAGCAAAAGGCGGTCGTGGCGGCTATGGCAACGACCATTTCAAATCTCCAACCAACCAAACACCCCGCTATGCCCAGCCCGGTGAACCCGCAGTAGAACGATGGGTAATTATCGAGCTTAAGGTTCTGGCGGATGTCGGACTGGTTGGGTTCCCCAACGCCGGTAAGTCCACCCTGCTAAGTGTTGTTTCGGCTGCCAAGCCGGAAATAGCCGACTATCCCTTCACCACCCTTGTCCCCAACCTCGGCATTGTGAAATACCACGACAGCCAATCCTTTTGCATCGCCGACATCCCCGGAATCATTGAAGGAGCCAGCGAAGGCAAAGGTCTCGGACTGCGTTTCCTCCGACACATCGAGCGTAACTCCGTTCTCCTTTTCATGGTTAGCTGCGAACAGTTGGACATAGCCAATGAATATGGCATCCTGCTTGAGGAACTACGCCGCTACAATCCCGAATTGCTTGACAAGCAACGGGTCTTGGCAATCACCAAAAGCGACATCATTGATGAGACCATGATGCAGCAACTACAGCAACACTTGCCGCAGGACGTGGAGACCATCTTCATTTCCGCTGTCACAGGATACCATATCGCCGAATTGAAAGACCTCCTTTTCAAGAAATTGAATACCAATGTCTGAACTTGAAACACTTGACACGGTTGCCTTTTACTGGATAAACCACCACTACAACCCAGTTGCCGACTGGTTATTGTGGATTTCCAGCCAAAACTGGTCATGGGCGATAGTATTGATAACAGCATTTTGTCTCACCACATTACGCAGAGAGCCCCGCCAATGGTGGCTCGTTTTGCTGGGCATAGTGCTTTGCTTCCTGCTTTCAGACCGCATTTCCGTGCTCTGTTTCAAAGACGTATTCCATCGGTTGCGTCCCTGCCAGACTTTAGAGGATGTCCGCATGTTCCGCACCTCGTGTGGTGGACTCTACGGCTTTGTCTCGTCCCATGCCGCCAACGTATTCTCCCTCGCAATCTTCCTGAGCCTGCGTTTCCGAAAAATAGCCCATAACCGCTGGCTTTTCCCCACACTGATATTCCTTTGGGCGGTGATAGTATGCTATTCGCGTCCATATTTAGGCAAACATTATCCCGGTGACGTGGTATGCGGAGCTCTGCTGGGTCTTTGTATCGGAACGCTTGTCTTTTTCATTATCCAATCCATTGAAAAATTGGTCAATAAATACCGGACACAAAAAAAACTTGCTTGACCATGAAACAAAATTCATTCTTTTACGTATATAGGGACGTGCTTACTTATTTTCAAAGATGTATTTGACGGGACGTCTCCGAAGCGGGGACGTTCTCGTTTAATATTATAGAATAAAATAAACAACATATCAACATTATGACATTCTTAGATATCATCATCGGCATTCCATTGGTCTACTTCATCTATAAAGGATGGAAACGGGGCCTCATATTCGAAATCGCCACCCTGCTTGGCATCATAGCCGGATGCTGGGCTGCAATACACCTTTCCACATGGGTGGCCGAATCGCTTCATCTCGAAGGCGAAGGCTCTATTCTTGTCGCTTTTTTCATCACCTTTGTGGGTGCCATAGTAGCCGCCTATTTCCTCGGCAAAGCAATAGAAGGGCTCTTCAAGATGGTTAAAGCTGAATTCCTCAATAAACTATTGGGAGCCGTTGTTGGAATGCTTAAATGCCTCATCGTCATCAGTATTCTCCTCAACTTCATTCTCCTCATCGACCACAACAATGTCCTTATCACACCCAAGCTACAAGAAGAAAGCGTCCTATACAAACCCACCTACACCATAGGCAACAAACTATCCTCCTCGCTCAAAACCTACATCATCAAGAAACGGGAAGAACTCTCCACTAAAAAAGACGAAAACGAGCCATGCTGATTCTTGCTCCTATGCAAGGACTTACCGAGCTAATGTTCCGGAAAGTATATCACCAATGCTTCCCCGGAGCCCTTGATTGCTCCATTTCTCCATTTCTTTCACTCACCCACGGCAACCTCGCAGACGCATGGAAGAAAATCGGCGACGTGCTACCCGAAGCCAATAGCGACTCCATCCCTGTTATCCCTCAAATTCTCGGCAAAGAGCCCATTGAGTTTGTCGAGCTGGCCAACCGTCTTTATGACATCGGCTACACCGAAATAAACTGGAACATCGGTTGTCCCATGCGTCGTGTCACAGCCAAGCATCGAGGCAGCGGCCTTCTCCCCTACCCTGACGAAGTCCGCGCCATTCTTGACCACATTATTCCTCGCCTCAAGCCTGACCTTAGCATCAAGATGCGCCTCGGCCTTCACAATCCCGATGAAATCTTTAATCTCATCCCAATCCTGAACGACTACCCTCTCCTAAACATTACCATCCACCCCCGTACTGGCAAACAACAATACTCTGGTCAGGTAGACCTCGATACTTTTGCCCGTACATTACCCCTCTTGCATCACAAAGTCATTTACAACGGCGACATCTGCACCACTGCCGATTATCGCAGAATCAGCCAACGATTCCCCCAGATTCAAGATATTATGATTGGTCGCGGCATACTCTACGACCCCCTTCTCCCTCTTAAAATCAAAAACAATCACCCCGACGACCTTCCCGCCACCCTTCACTTCATTCTCTCTCTCACCGATGCCATTGACCAACTCCCTATACGGCAGGAAAGCCAGATGCGCAAAATCAAAGAGTACTGGTGCCTCCTGCGCCGCAGCCTTCCTATCACCGAACAGCAAGCCACAACTGTCCTCCACGCCAAAACCCCTGACGAAACACGCCTGCGCCTACGCACAATCCTTGATAATCTTTAGGAAACAACACCTTTCAAAAAAAATACAATCCATCATAATAAAACAAGCAAATCCACGTTACACTTAACAATGAAAAAGAGCATCCTTTTCCTCATCCTCATGCCACTTCTCGTGGCCGTAGTCGGTTGCAAACATAGTACTGCCACCGACAACATGTCCAACGAAGAAATTCTCCAAGTACTTGACATCAAAATCCACAAACACCCCAAAGACGACAACCTATATTACGACCGCGCCAACATATATCTCAAACTCAACCGAGTCAATGAGGCCATCTCCGACCTCACCCACGCCATTTCCCTCAACAAAAAAGAATACAAATACCACCTCCTTCTTGGCGATGCATATTTTGCCAACGGTGATGTGGAACACAGTTACAAAAGCCTTCAACAAGCCCTCGAACTGAAACCCGACAGTCAAGAAGCTTTTCTCAAACTGGGAGAAATAGCATATTACAGCCGCGACTACGACCGTGCCATGGACAATCTCGGCAAAGTCACCGCCAAAGACCCACAGAACCGCACGGCATTGTTTATGAAAGCCTTTATTTACAAAGAAACTGGCGACACCAATAATGCCGTCATCCTGTTGCGCAAAGTCTGCGACCTCTATCCCGACTACGAACCCGCTTTTGAAGAACTCGGCATGCTCTACGCCACAAAGCACGACCCTATGGCCATAGAATATCTCAACACTGCCCTTCGCATCGAGCCAAATAACACCAACGCTCTTTATGGTCTCGCCATGTACTATCAAGACCTCAACCAACCTGACAAAGCCGAAGAAATCTACAAACAAATCCTTGACATCAACAGCAACCACAAAGAGTCCTGGCACAACCGCGGATACATCCAGATGTTCACTTACGGCGACTACCCCGAAGCCATCGATCACCTCACCCGTGCCATTCAATGCGACAGCACATTCATCGAAGCGTGGACAAACCGCGGATGCGCATACGAACTCCTTGGCGACAAACGTCGTGCCCACGACGACTTCATGTCGGCACTAATGATTGACCACACTTATCAACCCGCCATCGACGGCCTCTCACGCACCAAATGACAATAAAAAACAATCAAAATTAACAAATATGAGCACACTTAAAGGACGCAATCTTATTTCCATCACCGACTTCTCCAAAGAAGAATACATCGAGGTGTTGGACATTGCCGAAGGTTTTGAACAGAACCCCAAGCAACGCATTCTCAGCGACAAAGTAGTCGCCACTCTGTTCTTCGAGCCCTCCACACGTACCCGGCTCAGTTTCGAAAGCGCAGCCAACCAACTTGGCGCACGCGTCATCGGCTTCAGCGATCCCGGCGGAACCAGTGTCCAAAAAGGCGAATCGCTCCACGACACCATCGTAATGGTTTCCAGCTATGCCGACCTCATTGTCATGCGTAACCCCAAAGAAGGTTCCTCGCGCTACGCCTCTGAAGTTGCCACCGTCCCCGTCATCAACGCCGGCGACGGAGCCAACCAGCATCCCACCCAGTGTATGCTTGACCTCTATTCCATCCGCAAAACTCAAGGCACCCTTGAAAACCTCAACATCGCATGCGTTGGCGACCTCAAATACGGCCGCACCGTTCACTCCCTCGTCCAGGCCATGTGCAACTTCAACGCTACTTTCCACCTCGTTTCACCCACAGAACTCAAACTCCCCTCTTCCGTCAAGATGAGTATCAAGAATGCCGGCCTCCAATACTACCAGTACACCGACATCCAGAGCGTCATCCCCACTGCTGACATCATCTACATGACCCGTGTACAACGCGAACGCTTCCCAGACCCACTTGAGTATGAGCGCGTCAAAGACAGTTGTATCCTTTCCGCCTCAATGCTTAAAGGATGTAAACCCAACATGCGCGTACTCCATCCGCTCCCACGTGTCAACGAAATTACCACCGACGTCGACAGCACTCCTTACGCTTACTACTTCCGTCAAGCCCAGAACGGAGTATATGTCCGCCAGGCTCTCATGGCCGCCATCCTTGGTGCCAAATAATCATTCATCATTATTTACAAACAACAAAGCAAAAAACAAACCATGGATACTAAAAAAGAACTTGTCGTCTCTGCCATTGAGAATGGCACCGTCATCGACCATATCCCCACCGAGTCCGTATACCACGTCATCCATCTCCTCGGCCTTGAAGAGTACAAAGACGAGGTCCTCATCGGCAATTACCTTGAAAGCAAAAAACTTGGCCGGAAAGGTATCATCAA
>JAEEGL013457323.1_pt1 | contig 15513 bp, 16 predicted proteins | sample 9134231 | NCBI WGS metagenome assembly JAEEGL01 (sample SAMN16246548, study PRJNA631951) | gut metagenome | biome: gut microbiome; feature: rumen; material: fiber-attached | host: Bos | place: Iran: Karaj | collected 2018-10
ACAGGCAGGAAAATAATTGTAAAAGAAAGTAGACAAGAAGTGAATAATCTAGTAAAATCGTATAGAAAGGATATTTCTGTCAATTGATGCAATTTGATGGAAGCACAGGTGAAATATCGTGGATCTGGCGACCATTATAGGCTTAGCAGTCTGCCTTGCTCTATGTATATTCGGAATTGTATTCGGTAACAGTTTTTCCGTAATTCTGAACTTCATGGATGCGCCGTCAGCGCTCATCACTTTCGGTGGAGCATTCATGTGTATTCTGGCTTCTTACACGATACCGGAATACATAGCAGGTCTTAAGTCTATACTTTTGACATTCAAAGGTGGCGCCCAGGATATAGCGGGCGTAATAAAGAAAATCATCGATCTCTCCAATGTAGCACGTAAGGAGGGCTTATTGTCGTTAGAGGAAGCAGCCGGCGAGCTTGATGATGCTTTCCTCAAGAAGGGCATCCTGCTCATCGTCGACGGTACAGACCCCGAGCTTGTAAGAGGCATCATGGAGACGGAGATGATGAGTATCGATTCGAGGCACAGGAGCAAGATCGGATTCTGGGAGAATCTTGGTGCCATGGGTCCTGCATGGGGTATGATCGGTACCCTTATCGGTCTGGTTAACATGCTTCAGAACATGGACGATCCTTCATCGATCGGTCCTTCCATGGCGGTCGCATTGCTTACGACATTGTACGGCTCGCTTCTTGCCAACTGGATCTGTGCACCTGTCGGTGCCAAGCTCAAGGCCCGTAACGAAGAAGAGATGATGAGCAAAGAGATCATGATAGAGGGACTCCTGTCCATTCAGGCAGGTGAGAACCCCCGAGTAATAGAAGAGAAGCTTAAGTCATTCTTAACACCTGCCGAGAAGGCGGCGATGGAAGCAGCCCAGGGAGGTGAAGGCGATGGCTAAGAGGAAAGCAGAAGAGCCGCCGAAAGGCGCGCCGGCGTGGCAGTCCACCTTCGCCGATCTGATGAACCTCCTGCTTTGTTTCTTCGTGCTTCTGTTCTCGATGTCAACCATAGATGCTCAGAAATTCCAGGAGATCGCGGCGTCATTTTCGAACACCTTCAGCATCTTTCAGGCCGGAGGCTCATCGTTCAATGACGGATTGCTCATAAGCAACGGTGTGAGCCAGCTTAACAACCTGGATATGTATATAAGCAATACCGGAGCTGCGGCTGAGCAGACAGCCAAGCAGAACGACATGGAGAAGGATGAGAATGATTCAGGTTCTGCCGAGGATCTGAAGGAAGCTCTGGAGGAGGAACAGCTCAAGGAGAGCGAATCTCTTGCGGAAGCCGTATCCGAGGCTCTTGTGGAGAACGGTATAGATAAGGATGTGGATATCCAATTCACGTCACAGTACGTACAGCTGACACTTAAGGGTTCGGTACTCTTTGATTCGGGTTCTGCGGAGCTTCGCAGCGAGGCCATGTCGATGGTCAGCAAGATAGCCATGATCCTTGAGAGATATGCGACGAGTACGATCGAGATAGAGGGACATACGGATAATGTTCCGATACATACGAGTCATTTTGAGAGTAATGATGTATTGAGCTCCTACAGGGCGCTTGCCATGTTTGATTATCTCGTGGAGAATACGAGTCTTGATCCCGCCAAGATCAAGCACTCCGGCAGAGGTGAATATATTCCCGTAGCCGACAATTCGACACCCGAGGGCAGAGCCAAGAACAGACGTATCGAGATCAAGATATATAACAGTTTGAGTGCAGAGAATTAGGCTGCTTTCGGATAGGAGAGGAATATGAAGAAGAATATGATATCAATCCTGGTGCTTGCATTGCTCATCGTCAATGTAGCGCTGACAGCGATAATGATGTTCTCTGTCATGGGCACCATGAAGAAGACGGCCAGACTGATAGACGGTATATCGAGTGCCCTGTCTCTTGAGGTTGCGGATGCATCGGAAGCAGGCGGTGAGCCTGAAGCCGAGATCACCATGGAGGATATAGAGGTAGTTCAGATCCCTGAGCAGATGACCATTTCTCTTGCCAAGGGTGCTGACGGAGAGACCCATTACTGTCTCGTATCGGTTTCACTTTCTCTTAACAAGAAGGATCCCGACTATGAGAAGTATAAGCCGATGGTAGAGAGCAATATGGACCTCATCAAGAGTGAGATCTTCTCGGTCATCCAGTCTCATCCCATCGAAGAAGCGGAGAGCAATCCGGATATGCTTCGACAGGAGATACTTGAGAAGATACAGAAGATGTACGACTCCAAGTTTATTTATAACGTGGTATTCCGCGACATTATGTTCTCGTAGAGAGAATGATGCAGAGTTGGACCTTAAAGGGTTTGGCCTGAGACATAAATGTTCTCGTAGAGAGCATCCGATACTTCGGACAAAGGAGGTGAGCCTGCTTGGGTGAGGTATTATCTCAGAACGAGATAGACAGTTTGCTGGCTGCCTTAAGTACCGGTGAACTGGACGCCGAAGAAATATCAAAAACTGACGAAAAGCAGGTTCGCAATTATGACTTTGCCAGACCTGCGAAGTTCTCCAAGGAGCACTTAAGAACACTGGAGATCATATATGAGCATTACGGCAGACTGTTATCCACGAACCTTCCGCTATATCTTCGTAAGGCCGTGCAGGTATCGGTAGCCAGTTCCGAGACAGTCGTGTTCTCGGAGTTCTCCAATGCACTGAGTAATCCGGTAATATTGGGAATCGTGAACTTCAATCCCCTGCAGGGACAGATCATCATAGAGCTTGCCCCGAATCTGGGATTTGCGATGATCGACCGAATGCTTGGAGGTCAGGGGGTCCCGATAGACAAGGAGAGGGACTTTTCGGATATAGAACTTGTCATACTGAATAAGATAATGACTATCTGTATGACGCTTATGAGGGATCCATGGAAGAACGTGGTGGATATAGAGCCATTCCTTGAGAGGATAGAGACCAATCCCCAGTTCGCCCAGATCATCGCACCGAATGACATGATCGCCATCGTGACACTCAATATCAAGATAGGCGATGTCGAAGGTTTCATGAATGTCTGTCTTCCGTTCAGTACGGTTGAGGACATAATGGACAAGCTGAATACCAAGTTCTGGTATTCAACGATGAAGGAAGCAAATGACGAGGATTACTCACAGAATGTTGAGGCAATGATCAGGCGTGTGGATGCACCGATCAAGGCAGTGCTCGGCAAGAGCGTTATAACAGTCAACGACTTCGTCAATCTCCAATACGGCGATATCATCAGACTCAATACGAGGACTGATCAGGAATTGGAGATATATGTGGGGAATATTAAGAAATTTATGGCTATGCCCGGTAAGAGCGATGACAGTTATGCTGTAAGGGTTACATCAGTCATAAGAGAGGAGGAATAGAGCATGGATGGTGGTATTTTATCTCAGGACGAGATAAATGCACTACTTGGCGGAATGGCCGCAGATGCACCGGCCGCAGATGCTGCAGAAGAACCTGCCGCTGAAGCGCCTGCCGCAGAAGCACCTGCCGAAGCCGCGGCAGCACCGGCATCCGGAGCGTTTACACTGACGGATATCGAGAGAGATGCCATAGGTGAAGTAGCCAATATTAGCATGGGAACATCAGCCACGACTCTTTTTTCCCTTGTTAATCAAAAAGTTAATATCACTACCCCCGTTGTCAGTGTCAGCAACTGGGAGAAGCTGACAGCGGATAAGGAAAGGCCCTGTGTATTCATACAGATCAAGTACACTACCGGACTTGACGGATCCAATATCCTGATCCTTAAGGAAGAGGATGTTAAGATCATCACGGATCTGATGATGGGTGGTGACGGAACCAATACGGAAGGCGAACTTGGTGAGCTGCACTTAAGCGCCATATCGGAGGCCATGAACCAGATGATGGGTTCGTCGGCAACATCTCTCTCACAGATGTTAGGGAAGATGATCGATATATCCCCGCCGACAGCGGATCTGGTGGATGTACAGACCGAGAAGCTTGAGGGCACTGAGGTAGCCAATTTCCTTGCAGGCGAGTTCGTAGAGATCGCATTCAGGATGCAGATCGGAGAGCTTGTAGACAGTACGATCTTACAGCTCTATCCGATAGAATTCGCCAAGGAGATAGTTGAGACCTTCATGGGAGGCGGATTGCTGGAGACAGCAGCGCCCGAACCCGAGCCGGAACCTGCGCCCGCACCTGCGCCGGCCGCAGCACCCGCACCGGAACCGGTAGCCTACACACCGCCGCCGGCAGCAGCACCGCCACCGGCAGCAGCGCCGCAGCCTGATATGACAGGAATGCCTTATCAGGGAATGCCTCAGGGAATGCCGTACGGAATGCCGTATGGAATGCCTCCGGGAATGAACTATCAGACAGCGCAGTTTGAAAACTTCCAGGGCGGACTTGGTGCACTGGCAAGTAATGAGAATATTGACCTGATCCTTGATGTTCCGCTTGAGGTAACAGTGGAACTCGGAAGGACCAAGAAGTCAATATCCGAGATTTTGGACTTCTCTCCGGGAACTATCATAGAGCTCGACAGGATAGCCGGAGAACCTATAGATGTACTGGTCAACGGCAAGTTTGTAGCCAAGGGAGAAGTTGTAGTAATCGAAGAGAGTTTCGGTATTCGTGTAACTGAGATTATTAAATAAGTTAGGAGTGGAGAATTATGGCAAAGAACATTTTAATCTGTGATGACGCAGCATTCATGAGAATGATGATCAAGGACATCCTCACCAAGAACGGCTACAATGTTGTGGGCGAGGCAGAGAACGGTGCCAAGGGTGTTGAGAAGTACGGCGAGCTTAAGCCCGATCTGGTACTCATGGACATCACAATGCCTGAGATGGACGGACTTCAGGCACTGAAGGCGATCAAGGGCTCTGATGCAGATGCCAAGGTCATCATGTGTTCCGCTATGGGTCAGCAGGCTATGGTTATCGAATCTATCCAGAACGGTGCCAAGGACTTCATAGTTAAGCCTTTCCAGGCGGACAGAGTAATCGAGGCGGTTAAGAAGGTTATAGGATAAGGAATATATAAGAATGGATTCCTTTGTGCAGTTTATTACCGTACTGCTCATATTTGTCTTCGTGCTGGCCATAACCTATTTTGTCACCAGATGGATAGGAGGCTTCAACCGGAGGCAGAGTATAAGCGGTAATATAGAAGTGATCGAGAGCGCACGTATCGCACCGAATATATTCGTGGAGATAGTGCGTATCGGGAAGAGGTATGTGGCTCTTTCGGTCTCAAAGGAGAGTTCTGCGTATATCTGTGATGTTCCCGAAGAGGATATCGTGTTCAGAGAGGATGGCTCCGCAGGAGGTGTCAATTTCTCTGATATCCTTAATAAGGTACGTAACAGGAGTGATGCGGAAGATATGACCGGTCCTTCGGAAAGCCACCGCGATGAATAGAGATTATCATGGAATGATTATTAGAATAATGAGAACATTATGCCTGCTGTTAGTGGTAGGCATATTGTGTATATGCCCGAGCATAAGAGTGCATGCCGTGGCTGTCGAGAACGGGACTATGGATTCCAATCTGACCGGTTCCACGGATGAGAGGACCAATATCAATCCGCCCGGAGCTTCCGACAGCGGAGACGATCTCAAGGAGCTCAACATAGCCAATACCGTGACCGTGACATATGACAACGGCAACGGAACCGTCAACGGAGCGTTGCGTATACTCATAACGCTTACCCTGATCGGTCTGGCACCGATCCTGATCATATGCCTGACGAGCTTTACCAGGATCATAATCGTACTGCACTTTACAAGACAGGCACTTAATACACAGTCCGCACCTCCTAATCAGGTGATCCTGGGGCTGGCACTTTTCCTGACCTTCTTCATAATGTCACCGACCATAGCAAGGATCAGAACGGAAGCGATCGAACCCTTTGACAAGGGACAGATAGAACAGCAGGAGGCCTTTGAACTGGCCATGGATCCGATAAGGGAGTTCATGTATCCCCAGACTCAGACCAAGGACGTCAAGATGTTCATGGAGATCTCGGGTGCGGAATGGGACGGCAATATCGAGAGCATACCCAATGCAGTGCTGATCCCGAGTTTTATGCTGAGTGAGCTGAGAACGGCATTTATCATCGGATTCATGATATATATACCCTTCATAATCATCGACATGGTAGTTGCTTCTGTGCTTATGAGTATGGGTATGATGATGCTTCCTCCGACGACCATCTCAATGCCGTTTAAGATATTGCTCTTTGTGCTGGCAGACGGATGGAACCTTGTGATAGGTAACCTGGTAAGAACATTCTATTAGAGGTAGATAATGACTATAGATGATGTTACTAAGATAATGAGCCGAGCCTTATATACCATAGTGATCACTTCTGCTCCCGTATTGCTTACATCGCTTGTGATCGGTCTGATCGTCAGTATATTCCAGACCGTGACTTCCATACAGGAGCAGACGCTTACATTTGTCCCCAAGCTCCTGGGGATATTTCTGGCGCTGATCATCCTTGGGCATTGGATGCTTAACAATATGGTGGGGTACCTTACCGAACTGTGGCGGGACTTCACCCTGTATATCAAGTGACTCAGACAGATAACACATTATGATAGATTATACCATCAGTATGGACAATCTGGAGTATATGCTGTGTATACTCGTACGAATAAGTATGTTCGTCTATGTTGCGCCTTTCTTCTCGCAGAGAGGGACGCCCAGGATGGTAAAAGTGGCGCTTTCGTTTTTTCTGACAGGCATGATGTACTCGATATTGGGCGAACACGAGCCCCTTCAGTATGAGACAGTGTACGGATATGCCGTGATCGTGCTCAAGGAAGCGCTGACCGGTGTCATCATCGGATATTCGGCAGCGATATGCAATACGATAGTCGATTTTGCCGGAAGGATAATGGATATGGAGACGGGTCTGTCCATGAGTAATCTGGTGGATCCCAGTACCGGAATGATGGGAAGTATGTCCGGTGTGCTCTATCAGTATTCCATAACGCTCATGCTGATCCTGTCCGGGATGCACAGATATCTGCTCTCAGCTCTGGCTGAGACCTTTACGCTTATCCCGATAAACGGCGCCGTATTTGATCCTGACAGGCTGCTTGAATCGATACTTAAGTTCGGTAAGGATTATATAGAGATAGGTTTCAGAATATGTCTTCCCGTGTTTGCGGTGATGCTCTTACTTAATGCAGTACTTGGAATAATGTCCAAGGTTGCTCCGCAGATGAACATGTTTGCAATAGGTATGCAGCTTAAGGTTTTGGTGGGTATATGCATCCTGTTCTTTACGGCAAGCCTTATGCCGGTTGTCGCGAATTTCATATATACGGAGATGAAGACCATGGTTGCGACCTTTGTACGATCCATGATATAGGGTGTTCGCCCTGCGCGAAAGGATCATATGGATTGCTGATGCCCTTAGACCTGCAGTTTTTTGCGGATGACGGAGAAGGCGGTGAGAAGACCGAGCCTGCCACTCAGAAGAAACTGGAGGATGCGAGAAAGGAAGGACAGGTAGCCAAGAGCAGGGAGATCGCCAACGGTATCGGTCTCTTTGCACTGTTCTTAGTCATGAGGCTCTGGTCGGGACCTCTTGGGATCAGATTTTTAAGGTCATTTGATTCCGTATATAATCGCATACCCGAAGTGTCCAAGCTGCTTGGTGGAGTGGCTCCGGACAGGGATCTGACGGCACTGCTCAGGTCTCAGGTGTTACAGGTGATCATCATGCTGGCACCTGTGCTTATAGTCGGAGTCCTTGTGGCGTTTCTGTGCGATTATGTGCAGGTAGGGTGGAAGCCGACAGCCAAGCCGCTTCAGCCCAAGTTCAGTAAGCTGGATCCGGCAAAGGGAGTTAAGAAACTGCTTTCTGTCCAGTCGCTTGTGGAACTGGTCAAGTCGATCCTTAAGATCCTGCTGATAGGATATATGACATATTCGTATCTTAAGGGTAAGGACCACCTGTTGTTCGGGCTGCTGGATATGCCCATCATGCAGGCGGTCAGACTTATCGGAGATACAGTGACCAATCTGGGCATGAGGATATCTGCCGTATATCTCATCATTGCGGCAGGGGACTTTGCTTTTCAAAAGTATAAGTTCAACAAGGATATGAAGATGACCAAGCAGGAGGTCAAGGAGGAGTATAAGAATCAGGAAGGTAATCCTGAGATCAAGGGTAAGATCAGACAGCGAATGAGAGAAGCTTCTCAGAGGCGTATGATGCAGTCCGTTCCTTCGGCCGATGTGGTTATCACCAACCCCACGCATTATGCGGTTGCGATCAAGTATGATTCCGCTGTTGCACCGGCACCTCTGGTTCTGGCCAAGGGTTCGGATTATCTGGCACAGAGGATCAAAGATATGGCCAGAGATAATGATATTTACATAGTTGAGAATAAGCCGTTGGCACGTATGTTATATACCAATGTGGATGTGGGCTCGATGGTCCCTCCCGAGTTATATCAGGCAGTCGCGGAAGTCCTGGCTTTTGTATATCACCAGGAAGGAAAGATTTGATCCATGTACCCGGTACATGATAAGGAGTAATAAATGTTGACACAGATGAAGAAGGCCGATGTGGGCGTGGCATTATACATCCTGGCTGCATTCGTAATGTTCATCATCAGCATACCTAACTGGATCCTGGATATATTGCTTGCGATCAATATTGCAATCGCATTTACGATATTATTCACCTGTATGTTCAGCAAGGAAGTATTGGACATGTCCTACTTCCCTACGATGTTACTCTTTACAACCATATTCCGTATCGCACTTAATGTGTCGAGTACGAAGCTCATTCTTACCACGGGTGATCCGGGTAATGTGGTGGAGACCTTTGGACAGTATGTGGGCGGCGGTGATCTGATCATAGGATTTATCGTTTTCATAATTCTGATCATCATCCAGTTCATGGTCATCAACAAAGGTTCCGAGAGAGTAGCCGAGGTTACAGCCAGATTCACGCTCGATGCCATGCCCGGTAAGCAGATGGCTATCGATGCGGATCTTAATACAGGCGCCATCAGCGATGAGGAAGCCAAGAGAAGAAGAGAGAAGATCCAGCAGGAGAGCAGCTTCTTCGGTTCCATGGACGGTGCCGTGAAGTATGTTAAGGGAGATGCTGCTGCGGGTCTTATCATCACGGCAGTCAATCTCATAGGCGGTCTCGTCATGGGTATGATGAGACAGGGACTTGACTTCAATGCCGCCATACAGAAGTATACGATCCTGACCATAGGTGACGGACTGGTATCACAGATACCTTCGCTACTCATATCGCTGTCAACAGGTATACTCGTGACCAAGGGTTCGGCGGATGCGGACTTCGGTTCAGCTCTTGTTGGACAGCTGTTCGGCATCCCTAAGGTGCTGTATATGGTCGGTGCCGTTATATCATTCCTTGGTATCGTGACACCTCTTAATCCGATAATCTTTATCACGATCGGTGTCATCTTCGTGGTGGTCGGCCGTATCATGGCAGGTACGCTGGAGACCGCGGGTATAGAGAAGGAAGTTGCGGAAGAGGAAGTAGCCGCGGAGGAGATAAGGCAGCCCGAGAATGTCAACTCGCTGCTGCAGGTGGATCCCATCGAGCTCGAGTTCGGTTACGGTATCATCCCGTTGGCTGATGTCAATCAGGGCGGCGATCTTCTTGACCGAGTGGTCATGATCAGACGTCAGATCGCTCTGGAACTTGGTACGGTGGTACCCATCATAAGACTGCGTGATAATATCCAGCTCAACCCCAACCAGTACATCATCAAGATCAAGGGTGTGCAGGTATCGGAGGGTGAGATACTGTTCGATCATTATATGGCAATGAATCCCGGTTATGTGGAGGAGGAGATAACGGGTATACCTACCTTTGAGCCTTCATTCCATCTGCCGGCCATATGGATAAGCGAGAGTCAGAGGGAGCGTGCGGAGAGTATGGGATATACGGTTGTTGATCCTCCGTCTATCATCGCGACACACCTGACTCAGGTCATAAGAGAGCATATAGCAGAGCTTCTCTCAAGACAGGATACACAGAATCTCATCAACAACATCAAGGAGCCCAACCCTACGCTTGTTGAGGAACTCGTTCCCAAGATGCTGTCGGTGGGTGAGATACAGAAGGTACTGCAGAATCTCCTTAAGGAAGGAGTGTCCATAAGGGATCTGCTGACGATATTCGAGACATTGGCGGATTATGCTCCGACCACTAGAGACCCGGATATACTTACGGAATATGTAAGGCAGTCTCTTAAGAGAGCCATAAGCAGCAAGTTCTTTCCGGCCAATGAGACTACGAGCGTGGTAACACTTGATCCCAAGCTTGAGCAGAAGATAATGGGAAGCGTCAAGCAGACGGAGCAGGGAGCATATCTTAACTTGGACCCCGATGTCACAAAGGCGATAATGAGGTCGGTTGAGACAGAGACAGCCAAACTTGAGGAGCAGGGCAAGGCTCCCATAATCATCACCTCACCCATAGTGAGGATATACTTTAAGAGACTTACCGAGGACTACTTCAAGGACCTCATCGTCGTATCGTATAATGAGGTCGAGTCCAATGTGGAACTGCAGTCAGTGGGGATGATCACCGATTGATACAAAAACGCTGCCCGCGCATCCGTGCGCAGGACTTACCGCGTTTTTGCAACCCGACGTCCTGTCGGGGGGATAAGAAAGAGCAAAAATGGTTATTAAGAAGTTTCAGGGAAAAACCGAAGCAGAAGCAACAGAGAATGCCAGGAAGGAACTGGGAAGTGCTGTTGTAATAATGAATGTCCGAAACGTCAAGAAGAAGGGTTTTGGCGGTTTGTTCAAGTCACCCATGGTCGAGGTGACGGTTGCGCTTGAGGAGGAGAATGAAAAGCCACAGAGCAAGGCACCGACCATGACTGCATTGGAGCAGCTGGCAGCCAGACAGAAGGAGATCAACGATAAGCGTGCCGCAGAGACTGCACAGAGTGTAGCTAAGACCAAGCCTTCGATGCCGTCAGGGATAAGCGAGGCCATTGAGAAGGGCAATATCCTTCCCGATGATACGCCGCCGCGCCCGAGGGCAGATGTCATAGAGAAGCTGGATTCGCTTGAGAATCTGCTTAAGGACAGACTTGACAGTGTTTCGACCAAGGATGAGGGAAGCAGGGATACGAAGGAAGCATCCGATGAGAAGACGGATGATTCTTCCGATAGCATGCGCTTCACCAAGCTCCTGTACAATATGATGATAGACAATGAGGTGCATGAGAAGTATGCCGGAGCCATCATAGAAGAAGCCGAGAAGACTAACAAGCCGGGCATGCCTTTTGACTATATGCTCACCAACATATATCAGAAGATGATCCTTAAGTTCGGCAATCCTACGGTCATAACTCCTGCAGAGAAGGGCCCGAAGGTCGTATACTTCGTAGGTCCGACAGGTGTGGGCAAGACCACTACGATAGCCAAGATCGCTTCCAAACTGTGGGTTGAGGAGAACAAGAAGGTAGCGCTTCTGACAGCTGATACATACAGGATCGCAGCGGCTGAACAGCTCCATACATATGCCAATATCCTCGGTGTTCCTTTTGAGATCGTATATTCTCCTTCGGATATGGAGCAGGCACTGGAGAAGCACCATGCATGTGATTTCATCCTTGTGGATACGGCAGGACACTCGCATCACAATGAGGAGCAGCGTGCCAATACCAATCTGATGATCCACGCCGTGGATGAGATGGCGGAGTGCGAGGTCTATCTTGTATTAAGTGCCACGACCAAGTATCGCGATCTCATAAGTATTGCCGATACATATAAGGAGATGAGTGATTACAAGATCATCTTTACAAAACTTGACGAGACTACGGCACTGGGCAACCTGCTTAATCTTCGCCTCTACACGGGCTGTGAACTGTCCTATGTGACATACGGACAGAATGTCCCGGATGACATAGACAGGTTCAATCCGCAGACAACCGTCAAGTCCATACTGGGCGGCGGTGAAGGATAAGACCGGATCACGGCCTTAAGGGTGAGCGCTCTTCGGACGCAACCCGTTATAAAGAAATTCGTTTGTGAGGAATACAATGGATCAGGCGGAAACACTAAGAAATATAATAAAAGCAAATAATAATCACACAAGGCCTCTTGCCAGAGTCATAACCGTGACAAGCGGCAAGGGCGGAGTCGGTAAGTCCAATACGGCGATCAATCTGGCCATACAGTTCCGCAAGATGGGACAGCGTGTCATCATCCTTGATGCGGACTTCGGACTGGCCAATATAGAGATAATGTTCGGTACTGTTCCCAAGCATAATCTGTGTGATCTGATATATCAGGGTAAGAATATCAAGGAGATCATCACATGGGGGCCCGGAGAAGTCGGCTTTATCTCAGGCGGAAGCGGAATAGCCGGACTGAGTAACCTAAGCCGTGATTACCTTATATATATAATACAGAATCTTGCGGAGCTTGATGCGATCGCAGATGTGATCATAGTAGATACCGGAGCCGGAATATCGGATGCGGTACTTGAGTTCTTAGTGGCCAGCGGAGAGATACTCTTAGTGACCACTCCGGAACCCACATCCATAACGGATTCGTACTCACTGCTCAAGGCGCTTAACAGACATCCGAGATTCTCTTCCGAGGAATCCAAGATCAAGGTTATCGCCAACAAGGTATCCGAACCCGAAGAGGGTAATGCACTGTTCAATAAGCTGAATGTTGTTGTACAGAGATATCTCAAGCTTCCGATCACATATCTCGGATATGTGCCTCAGGATGACAAGCTCTCTCAGGCCGTGATGCAGCAGACACCGGTCTCACTGGCAAATCCGACTTCCAAGTCAGCCAAGGCTTACGAGAACATAGCTGCACATCTTATGAACAGAGAGATGAATATGGACGTAAGAAAGCGTGGAATGGCGGCTTTCTTCTCTCATATAGTAACAGGAAAGAAACTTGATAAATAGGAGTTAGAGCATGATCGAGAAATATGTCATACCCGGACAGAAGGTGGACTTAAGGGCAGTTAAGAGGAATACTCTCCAGAATGAGAATACTGCTCCCGAGAGAACATATACCACCAAAGTATTTGATGTCATAAGCGAGGACAGGATAGAGATACTTATGCCCATAGAGGCTACGAAACTCATCCTTCTTCCCGTGGACGGAGAATATGAGCTGTTCTTCTATACGGATATGGGATTATATGAGTGCATAGGCAGAGTGGTAGACAGATATAAAAGCAACAACGTATATATCATACTTGTTGAGATGGAGACCAACCTGCGTAAGTATCAGAGAAGAGAGTTCTACAGATACAGCTGCGCTCTGGATATGGATGCCAGAAATCTCTTCGAGGAAGAGATAGACAAGATGGAGCAGAGAGGAGAATATCATCTGGTTCCAGGTCTTCCTCTCAAGAGAAGCATAATCGTGGACATAAGCGGAGGCGGACTGAGATTCGTATCCGATTACAAATATGATAAAGACAGCCTGATCCTGTGTAATTACAAGCTGTTCGTCAAGGGCGAACCCAAGGAATACAAGCTCGTGTGCAAGATCCTGGATGTTAAGGAACTGGAGAACAGACCGGGTGAATATGAGCACAGAGTTCAGTATATGAACATGGATAATGATGAAAGAGAAGAGATAATACAGTTCATTTTTGAAGAAGAACGCAGAAATCGACACCGACAGAAGGGCTTTTGACAGAAAATTACGCAAAAAGGTGAAAAAAATGAAAAAAATCCTAGTTGTAGATGACTCTGCACTCATGAGAAGGGTGTTCAGTGATATAATCAATTCTGATGGAAAATACACAGTTGCGGACGAGGCTAAGAACGGTCTCGAAGCACTGGAACTTCTGAAAAAGAATACATATGATGCAGTGGTCCTGGATGTGAACATGCCTCAGATGGACGGCATAGGATTGCTCCAGGCGCTTAAGAAGGAAGGCATCAAAGCCAAGATCCTTATGGCAAGTACCCTTACCATGGAGGGTGCCAAGGTCACGATGGATGCTCTCGATCTGGGAGCCATGGACTTTATCCATAAGCCGGAGTGGTCGTTCAAGGTCAAGGATGAAGAGTTCGTTACGAGATTTATGGGACTCCTCGAGGCTGTGTCCAATGCAAGTATCGGAGCTTCATTTGCCAAGCCCAATCAGGGAAGGCAGAACACCAAGAAGGTTGAGGATCTTGCAAGGAAGAGCACAGGCAGACTGACGGGCAACAGGATCGTGGCCATAGCGGTATCCACGGGCGGACCCAAGGCTCTGCAGAGTGTGATCCCGTTCCTTCCGGAAGATCTTAACGCACCGGTCGTCATGGTCCAGCATATGCCCGTAGGCTTCACGGCTTCACTGGCCGAGAGAATGGATAGCATGAGCAGGATCAAGGTGGTTGAGGCCCAGGAGGGAGATGTGCTGCAGAAGGGTTGTGTCTATATCGCCAAGGGCGGTATGCATATGAACCTCGTTAAGAGCGGTACATCGGTCAAGGTTCATTATTCGGATGAACCGACCAGAGAAGGTGTCAAGCCCTGCGCCAATTATATGTATGAATCGCTGGCAGACTGCGGTTATGACGAAGTGGTGTGTGTGGTCATGACAGGCATGGGTGCTGACGGAACTGAAGGTATAGGCCATCTTAGAGAAAAGAAGAAGATTTTTTGTATCACACAGGAAAGCAGTAGTTGTGTAGTGTACGGAATGCCGAAGGCAGCTGTCAAGGCCGGCTATTCCAACGAGGAGGTTCCTCTTAAGGACATTGCACAGGAGATTATTTTACACGTGGGGGTAAAATGAAATGGATGTTAGCCAGTATCTAGAAGTCTTTATCGACGAGACAAACGAACACTTACAGAATCTGAATACTTCGATTCTGGACCTGGAGCAGAATCCTGACAACATGGATACCGTCAATGAGATATTCCGTGCTGCCCACTCTCTTAAGGGAATGGCAGGAACCATGGGATATAAGAGGATGCAGGATCTGACTCATGCGATGGAGAATGTATTCTCCAAGGTAAGAGACGGTGAGATCAAGGTAAACTCTGCCATGATCGATACCATATTCCAGTGCCTTGATGCCATCCAGGAGTATCTGGATAATATTCAGGGCGGTGGTGACGAAGGCACCAATGACAATGCTGCCATCATCAAGTCCTTAAACGGATTCTTAAGCGGTGAAGCACCTGCAGAGGCAGGCGACGAGGAGGATAAGGGCGCAGCAGACGACAAGCCCGCTGCAGAAGCTTCATCTTCATCATCAGACGGCCGCAACAAGTGGAAGGACATTGCTCTGACAGAGGAGCAGGTTGATGTGATCGAAGCTGCCAAGAAGGACGGCAAGAATGTCATCGGACTTACGGTATTTGTTCAGGAAGCATGTATCCTTAAGTCTGCGAGAGCGTTCCTTGTATTCAAGGCTTTGGAGGAGCTGGGCGAGATAATCGTATCCGTTCCTTCTACACAGGATATCGAGGACGAGAGATTTGAATACGAATTCAGTGTGATACTTATTACGGAATCGGACGTTGACAC
>JAEEGL010181385.1_pt1 | contig 15512 bp, 10 predicted proteins | sample 9134231 | NCBI WGS metagenome assembly JAEEGL01 (sample SAMN16246548, study PRJNA631951) | gut metagenome | biome: gut microbiome; feature: rumen; material: fiber-attached | host: Bos | place: Iran: Karaj | collected 2018-10
GTGATTTATTTGAATTAACTGGTTTTTTAGGTAATACTATTAATACTTATTCACATGGTATGAAACAAAAATTAGCTATTATAAGTGCCCTTATTAGAAAACCTAAAATACTTTTATTAGATGAACCATTTGTTGGCTTAGATCCAGTTAGTAGTCATAATTTAAAAGAAGTTATGAAAGAGTTAACTAAAGATGGTGTAGCTATATTATTCTCAACTCATGTACTTGAAGTAGCTGAAAAATTATGTAATAAAGTTGCAGTTATTAAAAAAGGTAAATTAGTTGTATTTGATAGTATGAAGAAAGTTGTTAAAGATAAGTCATTAGAAGATTTATTTATGGAGACAGTTCATGAATAAGTTTTTACAGATAACTAAAATTAATATTTTACAGATCTTTCAACCAGTTAAAAGTAATAATTCAAAATATAAAACTGAAAGACGTAAAAAGAGTTTAAAAACACTTGGTATTGTAGCTATTGTTGGTTATATAATGTGGTATATATCATTTCTAACAAGATCACTTTTACCAGGATTTATAGCAATGGATAAACCATTATATATTATTGCATTTCTATTTATGATATGTAGTGTATATATCTTCTTTACTAATGTATTTAGAATTAAGAGTGTTTTATTTGATTTTAAAGATTATGATTTATTAATGAGTTTACCACTTAAAAGAAGTAGTATTATAACTAGTAAAATAGTTTCATTATATATAGTTAATTTATTATATTCATTAATTATTATGATACCTGGTTATATTTCTTATGTAACAATGGTTAATATGCCTAATGATTTAATATTCTTTATACTACTATTTACTATTCCAATTATTCCATTATTAGCATCTAGTATTATTGGTATTATATTAACTTGGATTACTAGTTTCTTTAGAAATAAAAATATTGGAAGTTATGTCGTTAATTTATTAATTGTATTTACAGCTTTATTTATTTCATTTAAAGCAGGTAGTTTAAATGATGCAGAAATAGCTAATCAAGGTGTTAATATGGTTAATGGTTTTAGTAAGTTTTATCCATTAATTACTGTATTTGTTAATTTAATAGAAAACGTTAATTATATTAATTTATTATTATATTTTGCCTTACCTTTTGCATTGATGGCGATATTTATTTTATTAATTAATATTGGTTATACACCATTACGTAGTAGATTATTAAAACAAAGTGTTAAAACTGATTATAAAATAGAAGGTTATAAACATAATAGTCCATTAAAAAGATTATATTTTAAAGAATTAAAGAGATATTTCGCTAATTCATTATATGTTATTAATACAGCTTTTCCATGTATTATGATCATTGTTTTAATAATAGCAATGTTAGTATCTAATACGGATTTATTAAGTAGTATTACTAAAGTAGCGGATGTAAAAGAAGTAATTACATCAAATATATTCTTAGTGCTATCTTTAGCATGTGCATTATCTTCTACAACTCATGCATCTGTTTCACTAGAAGGTAAATCACTTTGGATTATGAAGACTATTCCAGTTAAAGCAAGTACAATATTCTTAAGTAAAATATTAGTTAATTTAACTATATTAATACCAACAGTAATAATAAGTGGAACATTCTTTGGTTTATATTTACATTTATCAATAGATAAAATGATTTTATTATATTTAATACCACTTGCTTATTCGGTTTTTACAGCCGTTGGTGGATTATTATTAAATTTATTATTTCCAAAATTTGATTATGATAATGAAATAAGAGTTATTAAACAAAGTTTACCAGTATTCTTAATTATTTTATTAGGAATGATTGCAGTAATTGTACCATTTTCATTATTAGGAGGAAATTTATTCTTAATAACTATGCTTGTTATTATACTTGATATTGTTTTAATTGCTGTATTACATTATTATGGCGAAAGGAAGTTTGTAAAATTATGAAAGTAGTACCAATAATTCCTGCACTTAATCCAGAAGATAAATTAATTAAATTAGTTAATGATTTAAAAAAAGATTTTGATAAGATTATTATTGTTAATGATGGTAGTGAAAGTGATGAAATATTTAATCAATTAAAAAAGATTAAGGAATGTATTATTCTTACTCATGAAGTTAATATGGGTAAAGGAGAGGGATTAAAGACAGCTTTTAAATATTATTTAAATAATCTTAGTAATAAGTATTCTGGAGTAGTATGTTTAGATGCAGATGGACAACATTTACCAATAGACGCAGTTAATATGAGTGAATTAGTTATTAAAGAAGATAAGTTTGTTTTAGGAACAAGATTATTTAATACTAAAAGTACACCATTTAGAAATAAATTAGGTAATCGTATTACTTCAAGAGTATTTAAATGGCTTTATAAAGTTTATATTAAAGATACACAAACTGGTTTAAGAGCTATCCCTAATCGTTTAATAAAACCAATGCTAAAGATCGAGGGAAGTCGTTTTGAATATGAACTTAATATGTTAATAGAATTAGTTAAAATGAAAGAAGAAATATTAGAGTATGACATTAAGACTGTTTATTTAAAAGATAGTAATAAAAAAAGTCATTATCGAGTATTTAAAGACTCATTTAGAGTTTACAAAGTATTGTTAAGTGGAAGAAAAAAATAAAAAAAATATATAAAGAAATATTTTAATGATGTTATAATTGAATTAAGGAGTGTATATGGATTATAGGGATGAGTTAGTTGATATATTTAATAAAGTAATAGAAAGTAAAGGTTATAAACTTGAAATTTTTAAAAAACCATTTAAGGCAATTGTTCGTGATAGAAATGGAAACGAATTAGAACTTAAGCAAACTGGGGAAAGAGATGCATTTACATTTATAGGACACAATGATGATGTCATTCGTGTTAATGAGAGTGGCATTTTAACATATGATTTGAGAAAAGAAGGTTTTTCAATTCAAGTATGGCATATCATGGAAGGACCAACTATTGAAATAGAAAACTATGGTCATTCTAGGCTTATGGATCAAAAATCAAAAGGTGATAAGATTACACTTAGAACAGTAGATTATGAATCAAAAAATAATAAACATTTTATTCGTTTAATAAATCAAAGATGGTCAGAAAATAAACCTGTAGAAGATGCTAAAAAAGAAATACTAATTACTCAATATCAAACAAGTGAATGGGGCGAAGCATATATAGAAGAATACTATCATCAGAATAAAAGAGCGATACCAGTTGATGTTAATAAATATTATGAAATTATATTAGACACTATCGATGAATTTAATTTCTTTTATCCTGAAGAAATGAAGAAGATCTTAGAAATTGCTCTTCCTGCAATAAGATATCAAATTGATAACTTACAACATGCGAAAGAAAGAGCACTAAATGCATTAATCGACCGCTGTAAAAAAAATAGAGGAGATTTCCATTATAGAAGGAAACAACTAATTGAAGAATATGAATCTAAAATAAAAGGATATGACAACGATATAGTAACTTTAACTTCTACAATTATGAAATCTACTGCAGAAAGACAAAAAGAATTTGAAGCAATTAGAGCAAGAATGGCTGAAAGAGATGATTTTCCTTTAAATGGATTGTCTTTAGATGATATAAATTCGCAAATAGAAGATCTTAAACTTAAAATTTGGCGAACAGAGCGTGGTAATGAAGATAAAGATGATGAATATGTGCCAGAGGATCTAGCGCATTTATATGAAGAATTAGGAAGATTTGAATCATTATGTAGAAATCTAAAACAACACAAATAGTGTTGTTTTATTTCTAAAATTATAAAAAAAATATGGTATTTGTCATAATTAATGGTATAATTATAATAGGAGTGATATATGAGAATAGATAAAGATGTTTTAAAGGAATTATATGATGGATATTCTGAAATGTTAGGTTCGATTGGATATCAATTGGATTTAGATATTGATAATTTTATAGTTAAAATATCTGATATAAGTGGTAATAAATTAAGTTTTGTTGTCGAGGAAGGTCCAATTGAAGATACAAAAGTTATTTGTTTTAAAGGTAATGAAAAAGAAATAATATCTCTTGATTCTACTGGTGAATTTGAGATTGTTTATCCAAATGGTTTAACAATTCATCTTGGTTATATGTATGGTGGACCAAATATTAAAATAGTATCACCTAAAGAAGATGGTCGTCAACAAGAGCCATATACTACTTTAAACTGTGATACAGATATAATTGAATTTATATTAGGAAGAGCAGACGATGATGAAAACACTCGTTCTATACATGTTAGAATAGATAAAAACATACATGGTAAAAAAGAAACAGAAGAACCTGATGAAATATTCATTGTTCAAGAGAAAATTGGTGATGAAGTTAAGGCACATATTGAATCTAATGATGTATTTTCTTCTGAAGTTACTCCAATACAAGCTGATGTAGGAATTTATTATGGTCTTATATTAGGTCATACTAAAAGAAATGATTATGTAGCACCTCTTAACACAAAAAGAGCTTATGATATAGTTCTTCCTGCATTTAGAATGCTTTTAAATGCTTATCAATATACTAAAGAAGATAAAAGTTTAAGTGAAAGACTTGATCAGTTACTTGTTGAAAGAGAAATGATTGAAAATGATAGAGATAGAATTAATCAAAATTATGAAGAAGATATGGCAAGACTAGAAGAAAATTTAAGAAAAACAGATGCTGCAATAGAAGCATGTAGGCTAGAATTATTAGAGAAAAGTGCAAGACGTGGTGAAGATTATTCTACTGATGGTATTTCAATTGATGCAATTGATAGAAAAATAGAAGAACTTCAGAGTAGAGTTGATTATGCAACAAGTGGATTTGCATATGATCCTGATGTTACTGATGCGCGTAATAGTAGTTTCGAACCTGAAAATGTTGAACCATTGATTGATCGAATAAATATACTAAGAGAAATAAAAGATAGAATTAGAACGATGTAATAACATCGTTTTTTTATTTGATTATTAATAATTATTGTGATATAGTATTCCGTGGTGGTTTTTATGAATAATAAATTTCTATCATTTGTTGAAAAAATGGGGTATAAGGTTGATTATAGTGATAATATAGATGATATCAAGATATATGAAAATGGTGAAAGCCTTGTAGAAATTACTACTGAAAAATATAAATTATTTCTTGGTGATAATGGATTGGTATTTATATTTAATAAAGATGGTAATAATTTTATAAAAGTTGGTATAAGAAACATGATTATTATTCATGATATGAATAAAGTATTAAAGAATAAAAAACATGATTATACTAATATAATTATGGATATATTAGGTACTGATAGTGAAATAAATTTTGGTATAAATATTAATAAAAATACTGGATTAAGTTATATAGTAGTTAGTGTGATTGATAAAACTAAAAACAAAACTGTTTCTTCGATTAAATTTTCTCAAGATGTATATAACGTACCTGTATATTTTAATGGTAAAATAAGTACACATAGTGGTATAGAAATAGATGATAATATTAGAGTTAAAATTAGAAATGAAATAATTAACTTTCTTAAGCAAGTTTTTACCTCTGGCTATGATGAACATATAAAAAAGGGTATAGAAGCTATTACCCCAGCATTAGATGCATATATTGATGAAATAGTTAGTCTATGGAGAAAGAATTTAAATAAATATATTAATCATTATAAAGATTTAAAACAAGGTGAAACTAAAAAAGAAAATATTGATGTTTTAGACATAATGATTGATCAATTAGAAGGAAAAAAAAGTATAAAATAATGATAGTGTTGCCTTTTATGAGGAGCTTAATGCAAAAATTAATGGAAGAAAAAATAAAAGAAGCTAAATACTTCTTTTAATTTTTATCTACTATTTCTTTAGAAAGACCAATATAATTACTTGGAGTAAGTTCAAGTAATATTTTTTTATCATCATTAGGAATATCTAATGTTTTAATAAACTTATGTAAATCTTTTTTATTTAATTCTTTACCTCTTGATATACCTTTTAATAATTCATAAGCTTTAGGTACTTTATTCTTTCTTAATACAGTTTGAATAGCTTCTGTAAGTACCTCATAATGATCTTCCAGTTCATCTTTTAATAATTTTTCATTTACTTCTAATTTATTTAATCCAGTTAAACTTTCTTTAACACTAACAAGTGAATGTGAGAATATAACTCCAAGATTTCTTAGTTTGGATGAATCAGTTAAATCTCTTTGCATACGTGAAATTGATAGATTATTAACTAATGCATCAATTAATCCATTACTAATTTCAATATTAGCCATTGAGTTTTCATGATTAATTGGATTAACTTTATGTGGCATAACACTAGAACCTACTTCTAATTCTTGTTTCTTTTCTTTGAAATATCCTCTTGATATATATAACCACATATCACTATTCATATCTTTAATGATATTATTAATTATTTTTATATAACTTAACAAAACACATAATATATCATGTGATTCTATTTGAGTAGTTAATGGATTATAATCTAGCTCTAAACTGTTTACAAAGCCTTTAGTTATCTTTATCCAATCAACATTTGGAAAAGATATAACATGTGCATTATAATTACCAACTGCACCACTAAATTTACTTCTTAGTTTCAAATTATTAATTAATTCAATAACTGATTTTAACCTGTATGAGAATATTTTAAATTCTTTACCAACTGTAGTAGGTGATGCATTTTGTCCATGTGTATGACCCATCATAGGAGTCTCTTTGTAAGTACTAGATAACTCATCTATTTTAGTAATTAAAGTACTTAAATTATCTAAATATATTTTTAATCCACTCTTAATCATTAAATTATAACTAGTATTATTAACATCTTCACTTGTTAATGTAATGTGAATAAATGGTACTAATCTTTCTAGTTTTAATTCATTAAATTTAGTTTGTAAGTAATATTCACATGATTTAACATCATGTTTAGTTACTTTTTCAATTTGTTTTACAGTAATTGCTTCCTCTAAGTTAAATTTATCTATAACACTTTGAATATTATCTTTTTCTTCTTTAGTTAATTTTTCGTCAATAATTTTTTTATCAATTAAATATAATAACCATTTAATTTCTACAATAATTCGGTATTTAATTAGCGCATATTCACTAAATGAATCAATAAGTTCTTTAGTTTTTTCTAAATATCTTCCATCAATAGGGGATAGGGACAATAATTCATTCATAATTACCTCACAATGATATTATCTCTACCTGCACCAGTACCTATAAACTTAATTGGTGTATCAGTTAATTCTTCAATACGATTAACATATTTCTTAGCTTTTTCTGGTAATTCATCAAATGTTTTGCATTTACTAATATCACCAAAGTTACCTTCGAATTCTTCATAAACTGGTTTACTATTATTTAAGAAATCCATATTTGTTCTAAAGTATTCAGTTTTCTTTCCTTTATATTCATAAGCTACACATAATTTAATTTTATCTAATTTGCCAATAGTATCTAAATGATTCATAGCTATACCAGTTAATCCATTAATTCTAATTGCATAGTTAAGAGCTACAACATCAAGCCAACCACATCTTCTTGGTCTTTTAGTAGTTGTTCCATACTCATGACCTAATTCTCTTATTTTATCACCAATTGCATCTTTAAGTTCTGTTACATAAGGCCCTTCACCAACACGAGAAGAATAAGCTTTAATAACACCAATAACTTCATTAATGTATCTTGCACCTATACCAGTTCCTGTTGATACTCCACCAATAGTTGGATTTGAACTAGTTACATATGGATAACTTCCAAAATCAATATCAAGTAAGGTTGCTTGTGCACCTTCACAAAGAATGTTTTCATTCTTCTTTATTGCTTTATGCAACATTGTTGTTGTATCACATACATATGGTTTAAGTATTTTAGCATATTCTTTATATTCTTTATATATTTCATTGAAATTAAGTTTATCATGTTTATTGGCTTTTAATATAGTATTTTTATTTTTTACATTTACTTTTAATAAATCTTTAAATCTTCTTGAAATAAAGTCTTCCATACGAATACCACAACGTTCAAACTTATCACAATAAGCTGGTCCTATACCACGTTTTGTAGTACCTATTTTATTCTCTCTAATATCTTCTTGCATTTCATCTAATGCAATATGATATGGGAATATAACATGAGCTTTCTCACTAATATATAAATTATCACATGGATATCCATTAGCTTTTAAATTATTTATTTCTTCGATTAATACTTTAGGGTCAATTACAACACCATTACCTAAAACAGCTTTAGTACCTTTATGTAATATACCACTAGGTAATAGATGGAAAGCAAATTTAACTCCATCAACTTCTACTTGATGACCAGCATTATTACCACCTGAAAATCTAACTGCATACTTAGCATCCCCAGATAAATAATCAATTACTTTTCCTTTCCCTTCATCGCCATAAAAAGCTCCTAAAACAACGTTAACATTTTTCATAAATACCTCCAGTAATAATTATATATGAAAATCATTAATAAATAAATATAGTGTACTATTTTTATTGATAAAAATTGCATTTTATGGTATAATATGAAGATGTTTTTGGGGGAAATATGGACATATTAAAACAAGAAATCGAAATACTAAAAAATAAGATTAAGATAGAAATAGAATCATTTGCTTATCATAGTGATACAAAGCATATTAAAGATACTTTATTAGAGGAATTAAATAGTAAAGAATATGATGAGAATGATGAATTAAGTGTTAAAGAATATTATGCATGGTTAAAATCATTTTATGAAGTTAAAATAGCTTCAATTAACCAAGCAATAATAAATGATAAAAATGGTAATATATTTGATAATTCAACAGAAGAACAATTAGAAAAAATCTCTCTTTTAAAAAAAGAAATAGAGGAAGATTTAAATTATATAACTACTAATTATCCAGAATTTAATGAAAGTACAATTAAATTATATAATGAAATAAATGAATATTATGAAGAAGCTTATAATATTGTAGTTGATAATTGTAAAAATAAATTTAATCTTGAAGTTGGAGTTAAAGATGATAGTATTGAAAAAATAAGAAATATTCTTTCAGTATTTAAAGATGCTTATTCAGTAAGAGAAAGTTATATTGCCAAACTAGAAGTTTTTAATGCATCTTGTGATAGTATAAAAATATTTAATGAAAAAGATAAAAAAATAAAAGAAATACTAGCTAAAGCATATAAAGTAATAGATGATGAAGAAACTATTAAAGTAATTAAAGAAATAGAAAATAATTATGATACAGGTATTCGTCAAAGTGTTAAAGATGAATTACTTATATCAGGACCAGATAAGATTCAAAAGAAAATGGAAGAATCATGTGGAATGATTGAAGATATGACTAATAACGAAATAAAAAGAGATTATTATCTAAGAGAAATTAAAAACATGACTTTAAATATTGATGTTAAAAAATTAATGGATATTAAAGAGTATGTTGATAATAATGATTTTCTTAAAGATTTATTTTATAATAATTTGTATATCTTAGTAGAAAAAGAAAAGTTTTTAGTAAGAAAATATCATGATATTAGAAGAATATATCCATTATTAGATGAAAAAACTATTCTTGGATTAGAAGAGAAGTTTTTAAAACGATTAGAATTATTATCAGAAGAAGAAGCTAGTAATGTTGTTACCGAATTAAAAAGAAATGGTTATTCTAATACTTTAGATAAAAAATACCTAGAATTTTTTGAAAATCAAGAATTTACAAATAATCAAGAAGTATATAGCGAAGATACTAAATATTCATTGCGTCAATTATCAGATATTCACGACGACTATAGTCATACTTATTGGGCGGAATTTGCTTTTTCAGATGTTGAAGGCGCACATGTTAGAAAAATATGGCCAATTTTTCGTAAATTTAAACATCTTCATAATGTAGATACATATGGTAAAAACTTTGCATTTATTGATTATGAAGGAATGCTTAGAAGAAAATATGCAGTAGTTGATTTTAAGACAGGAAAAATAGTTATAGTGCCACGTAAAATTAAAGGATGGCGTGTTGATTGTCAACTTGGTTATTACCTCCGTTGGTATCGCAAAACAGATAAAGATTGTTGGACTATAACAATTACTACACCTGACTTTGAAATAGTTAGAGTACTTCATGATGTTGTTGAATATAGAGTAGATAACATAAAAAAACAATTGATAGTTAGTGACAAATATTATAAGGTGAGTATTTATGATCAAAACTTAGATTTAGTTAAAACTATAAATATGAACTATGACTTTAACTTGATAGAGGCTAATGATGGTGTTACATCTGTTAAAACAGATAAAGATATTATGTTTTGTGATACTTTAACTTTTGATGTAATAGATTCATGTAAAAAAAGTAATGAAATGGCTACTAGTCTACATGCATATAGTGAAGGATTATATAATTATGTAGATAAAAATGGATTAGTTGGTTATAAAAATTTAAATAAAGATATCGTAATTGAACCAAAATATCTTAAAGCAGGTCCATTCTTAGATAATATTGCCACAGCAGTTATTTTAGAAAAAAAAGAAAAGATAGCTGACGAAAGAATTACTGATGAACATGGAGAAATTAAAAATATTAGTAAAAAAGTAATGGCAAATGTTAAAGTAAATGGTGTTATTGATCGTACTGGTAAATTTACTTCATTAATAGATGTGTATAAAGAAATTTATTATAAGAAAATGGAAGAAATAGAGAAGTATAAATCATCTAATAGAGGTAGATATAATTGGGATTATTATTATTTTTTTGATGTATGTTCTTATTCAACCATGATACCCTCACTCAAAACAAATTTTAAAGATGGAAGATATGAAGTATGGCATGGTGGATGGAATGAAGTAGTTGGATATATTTATACAAGCAATAATTATTTAGTGAATATTGATACACCAATTAAGGATATTGATTTTGATGTTGAAAAAGGAATTAGTAAAGTTAAAAGCAATTTAATACAATAGGGGGATATATGGATATACTAAAAGATAATATTAGTAATCTAAAAGAAAAAGTATTATTAGCAATTGATCAATTAGGTCTTTATAGTGAACTTAAATATGCTAAAAATATCTTGTTAAAAGAATTAAATGAAAAAGAAATTAATACTTATAATTCATGGCTCAATACTAATGAAATTGAATTAGATATAATTAATAAAGATATTATTGATAATATTAATAAAGAAATTGATGAAGATTTAAGTGAACAAGATAAATTAAGTATAAAAATAGAAAAGATGATTGATTATTGTTTAATTAATTATCCAGATTTAGGTAGAATATTAAGTAGTTCATATAAAGGATTGTTAGAAAAATACTATGCATGGTTAGAAGTATTTTATGAAAATAAAGTTGAATTAATTAGTAAAAGTATTAAAGATAATAGTAATAATAGTATTTTTGATAATAGTAATAATTCTCAAGTAGAAAAAATTGATGCACTAAAAAAAGATATTAATGAAGCAATTAACTATATATCAAATAATTATCCACAATTTGGTGAAAGTATTAGAAAATCTTTTGATGAATTACAAAAATATTATGAAAATGCATATGATGATACTTTAGATACAACTAAAAAAAGATATGATATGGAACTTGGTATTATGAAAGATCCAGTTTACAAATTATATTTTGAAAGAATGGTTGCATTACCAAAAGAACCAATCCTTTCTCTATATCATGATTCATGTACAGTTAGAAATTCTTATATAAATAGATTAGAAAGTTTTAGTAAATCATGTGGTAATTTTGGTGTGTTTGCCGAAAAAGATGCTAAGATAAAAGAGATTATTAAAAAAGCTTATAAAGAAATAGATGATGATAGTGTAGTTAAAATGATCAATAAAATAGAAGAGAATTATATAAGTGCAATTAATCTATGTATAAATAGCAATTTCTCTTTAATGGGTATTGAAAGAGTGCAGGACAATACTTTAGATCAATGTAATAAATTACAAGATTTAATTACTAAAGAAGTAACTAAAAAAGAATATTATAATGAAATAAATAATATGAATTTAAATATTCCACTAGATAAATTAATGAATATTATTAACTATGTTGAGACCAATGATGTATTTAAAGAGGAATTATACGATAGGTTATATGTTTTAATTGAAAAAGAAAAATATTTAAAACATAGATATAATGCTGAACCTGAAATTTATCCACAACTTAGTGAAAAACAAAAAGTAATATTAAGAAAAAAATATATTAATAGTTTATTAGATTATTCTGAGAAAGAGACTACTGAAATAATTGATAAGTTAATGAAATATGGTTATATGAGTTTAATGGATAACAGGTATAAAAATTTCTTTGATAGTTGTGATTATAGTAATAATCCAACTCCAGTAGGTGAAGATGAAAAATATCGAGTTTTTGATGATACTACTGTTATGGGTCTTGCAAGTATATTTTCATTTATAACATATGCTGGTGAAGGAATACAGGCACCTTCTTACGCCAGTGAATTTGATAAAAATCTAGTGAAAGAGACAAAGTTTTTTGCTTCAGATTTCTTGTCTCATAAAGTGAGGGAGAATTTAAGTTCAAAATATGTTTGGATAAAAGCTGGAAGAAAGTATTATTTTGTTGATAAAGTAACTGGAGAAGTAATTAATCTTCCAAAGGAATTTGGTGTTTTACAAGCAACTCAAATGTTGGATTTTTATGTAGATTATTATGGTGATAATACTTGTGATATATATAATGAAAATTTTGAAAAGATAAAACATCTTGGTCCAGTTGAATCTTATAGAATTGATTCAGTTAAAAGAAATGTTGCTATATCATATTCTAAAAGTTATGATGGAAATTATTATATAGAGATATATGATAGTAAATTTAACTATATTAAGACAATCTCTTGTGATGAAATACTTGAATATAGTCATTTAGTTTCAATAAACGATGGTGTTTTGGCACTATGTAATAAAGATTGTGTAGTATATTATGATTATATTGATATGAAAGTTATTAGTAGAAGTGTTGATGCACCATCAGTTTACTTTGATTATTGCTATAGTGAAGGTTTATTTGTATTTAACAAAGGATTATTTGGTGGCTTTAAAGATATAGATGGAAATGAAGTTATTCCACCAATATATAGATGTGTATCGCCATTTATGAAAAATATAGCACTTGTAACTAATACGGAAGATGAATTAGGATTTATTGATCGTACAGGTAAGTTTTATCCTGGTGATGAATGGTTAAGAAATATATATTCAAATAAGAGGAATTATTTTATAACTCATGAATTACCAACAAAAAAAAATAAACATGAAATTGGTTATAGATATCAATTTTTAAAATATTCAGAAAAATATTTAAACCATAGATGTATTGAAATAGATCCTGAATTTGGAAAATATAAGCTTGAATTAAATGAGAATGGCTATCAAAAAATGTATTTTTCAGTAATTGATCACTATACAATTGGTGATAATACACCAATTAAAGATATTGATTTTGATATAAAGAAAGGGAAAATTTTTAAAAAAAAGTTTGATTGATAAGAAATAACGATTATGTTATAATAACAAAATGTTAGGGAGTTTATATGAAATATGATAATTATTATGAAGAAGTAGCTAAAATGACACTTAATACCAGCTTAGAACATGTATTATATATTTTGGATCATTATGAACATGAATTATGTAATGAAGGTAGATATAATACTATTTTAAGTAGGAAAGATTTAGAAAATAAATTTGATTTTGCTTCAATGTCAGCACAACTAGATGATTTAGATTTATTCTATAATGTTTTATATGTAATAGTGGAGAAAGAAAAGTATTTACAAAATAAGTATGATTATAAATCTATACTTATTGAAAAACTTAGTAAAAAGTCTGTAAAGAAATTAGAAAAGATATTTGTTGAAAAAACTGGAATGGATACTGTTGATTATTTAAAAGAAGTAGATAAAGATTTAGAAAAATATTTTGATAATAGCAAATTTGAGAAAAAAACATGGTTTACAATTACTTCTAATAAATGTGCCTTATATCATGGTGAATTATATTATAGTGATAAACCACAAGGTCCAATTATTTATGAATTATCTCCAGAATTAAGTATTAGGGGAGAGAAAGTAGTAGGAGAAAACGGAGGATGTTTCACTTCTGATGATATTGATCCAAAATATATTTGGGTAATAAATGAGAAAAAAGAACCAAAACCTTTTTGGAAAGTATTTTCTAAAGCTCCTATAAGTAAAAGTTTTTCTTTAGTTGATAAAGAAACTGGTGAAGTAAGTTTATGTCCACTTAGTGTACCTTATGTAGCAAATGAGAAAAATATGCCACGTCGTATATCAAATTTTATTCTTTATCCACATAAAGATCCTTTCTCATATGATGTTTATAATTCTAATTATGAGTTAATAGATAAAAATGTAAAATATTTTAATGCTGATTATAAAAATGGATTTGTTTTAGTTAAACATATTGGTCAAGAAAAAACACAAATTAGAGATGGAGAATATAAAGAAATTGGTACTATCAATCAACCAATAATTGAAGAAATAATTAATGACAATTATCCAATGCATGATGAGAGAATATATCATGCTAATGATGGTGTAGTTGCAATAAATACTGGTAAAAGAATTGTATACTATGATTATCTAAATGATAAAGAAATTGATAATTTCCTTATTACAGACAATCTTATGAGATATAGTTATTTTGCCTATAGTGAAGGGTTGTATAATTTTATTAATAAAGATGGTCTTCATGGATATAAAGATATAAATGGAAATGTTGTAATTTACCCTAATTATGCTGTTTCAACACCTTTCTTATGTAATGTTGCATCTGTGTTTCAGAAAACAAGAGAAACTTATGCATCATCATTCGACCCTAATTTTTTCGCAGGATGCAATCTATTTGTTATAGATAAAAATGGAACAAAATATTCATATCGTGATGTAGTTGAACAAATATTTGGCAAAACACATGATGGCTATAATAGATCAATTAATTATTTTAAGAGATATATGAGTTCTTGGTGGAGTAAAAAATATAAAATAGTACCAGATTTTGCTAAACAAATGAATCGAATAATAGCAGATGATAATACGGCAAATTTAATAGGTAATGAATGGTATGAAATTGATAATAATACACCTATTATTGAAACTAACTTTAGAACTGATGAAAAAGTAATGGAAAAAAAGTAATATTTATGGAATATTACTTTTTCTTTTGATATAATAAATTTGAAAGTGAGGTTATTATGGAATTAAAAGGTAGTAAAACAGAACAAAATTTAATGGCTGCTTTTGCTGGAGAAAGTCAAGCTAGAAATAAATATACTTATTTTGCTAGTAAAGCTAAAAAAGATGGTTATGAACAAATAGCAGCAATATTTGAAGAAACAGCAAATCAAGAAAAAGAACATGCTAAAATGTGGTTTAAAGAATTAAATGGAGGAGAAGTACCAAGTACACCAGAAAATCTATTAGCAGCAGCAGAAGGTGAAAACTATGAATGGACAGAAATGTATGAAGAGTTTGCTAAAGTA
>JAEEGL011029349.1_pt1 | contig 15512 bp, 18 predicted proteins | sample 9134231 | NCBI WGS metagenome assembly JAEEGL01 (sample SAMN16246548, study PRJNA631951) | gut metagenome | biome: gut microbiome; feature: rumen; material: fiber-attached | host: Bos | place: Iran: Karaj | collected 2018-10
CGAGCGTGTGCGTGTCGGACTGGCGAAGCAGGTATTCCGCCTCGTGTATTTTATACGCGGTGTTTACGGTGACGAGCACTGCGCCTATCTTCGTAGTCGCCCAGAAGGTTATGTACCACTGCGGCACGTTCGTCGCCCATATCGCCACGTGGTCGCCCTGGCGCACGCCCATGGCTATGAGCGCGCGGGCGAAGGTATCGACGTCCTCGCGGAACTCGGTATAAGTGCGCGTATAGTCGAGTGTCGTGTAGCGGAAGGCATACTGGTCGGGGAACTCCTCGACCATGCGGTCGAGCACCTGGGGGAAGGTGAGATCTATGAGCTTTTCCTTGGGCCATACGTATTTGCCGGTCTTTCTGGCGTTGTCGTAAAGCTGGCGTGAGGAGGTGCCGCGGGAGTCGTAGCGGCTCATGAAGTGCGCGAACTGCGGGAAGACTATGCCGGCGTCGGTAAGCTCCGGAGCCCAGCGCTTTACCCACTCAAGGGAGATGTAGCCCTCATAGTTTATCGAGCGCAGGGCGAGCATTATGTCGTCTATCGGCAGATCGCCTTCGCCCATCATGCGGTATTTTACGCCCTCGTCCGTCATCACGGAGTCTTTTATGTGTATGTGCTTAACGTAGGCGCCGAGGTTCTGTATCGTGGTCTCGGGGCTTTCGCCGGCGAAGCGGTAGGGATGGTGCACGTCCCAGAGTGCCGCCACGGAATCATAGGGCACGCGTTCGAGCACGGAGCGCAGGCGCGAGCTGTCGCAGTAGACTCCGCTCGTTTCAAGAAGCATGGTCACTCCGTGCTCCTCGGCGTAGGGGGCTATGCGCAGCAGGGCCGCGACTATAACGTCGTCGTCCACCTCGTAGACGGGGCCGGGCAGAGCGTCGCACAGCACGCGAACGTAGGGTGTGCCGAGCTTTTCGGCAAGATCCACGTAGCCCACGAGCTCCTGATAGTTCTCGTCCGCCTTGTCGGCAAAGCGCAGAGAGCAGCCGGAGGAAAGGCAGGGGATAGTCAGGTGCAGGGCTTTGAGCTTTTCGACGGTCGCCGCGACGTTTTCGGGCGCGAAGGGCTTTGCCCTTATCGCGATTATCTCGTTTCCGAGGCCGCGGACCTCTATGCCGTCAAAGCCGAAGTCCTTTGCCATGGAGTAGATCTCAGTCCAGGTGAAATCCGGACAGCCGAGAGTGGAAAAACAGATCTTCATTTCAATCCCTCACAAAACGGTATTCCTGTGCCGGGAGTCTTTTTTGCGCTGGCAAAACAAAAGCCCCGGCCTTCTTACAAGGCCGGGGACGTATAAGCTACGCGGTACCACCCCGATTTGGCGTCCGATCGCCCGGATGCCCTCAGCAGGTCTCAATCAAGACCCTTGCCCTAACGCGGCTGGACGGCCCGCCCTAAACGCAAAATTCAGGCAGGCGGCTCGGAGATGAGCTATACACGGAGGACGCCGCGCTGCCTCGCACCGGCCGGCAGCTCTCTGAAACGGGTTGGTTCCGTCTTGTTCTCGTCATCGCTTTGTGCAGATTTTAAGACAAGCGGCGCTTTTTGTCAATAGTTCAGGATGTAGATTAATCAGAACAAATAAGTCAGCCCCGTGAGCAAAATGCCGAAATTATCGGCGTATATCTCGCCGAACTGCGATATGGGCAGCGGGTTTTCGCCGCTTCCGGCCTCTATGGTATAGCCAGGGCGGTCGTAATCCTGTATGAACCAGTCCTTGTAGCCGGCAAAGCCGGAGGCGTAGGGCGTTTCAGAAACGGCGTAGCCGCTCGCGGCGGCAAAGGCCTGCGCGAGCTCAAAGGAGCGCGGGGGATCATAGTCAAGATACTTCCAGTAGATGGTCTTGCCCTGCGTGTGATATGAGAGAGTGAGATCAAAACCGTTTCTCCGCGTCAGGTCGTATACGGCGCGGCTCTCCGGCGCGGAGAGCGCGGCGCTGCCTACGTAATCGCGCGGCGCGGGCGAAACGAAGCCCGCGGCGTATTTTATCTCCTTCGCCAGCTCCCAGTTCGCGGGGTAGTTCAGGTTCAGATCGGTGCCGGCGATATTCGCCTTCCAGCCGGAGGGGAAGGGTACGGCGGGATATTCGGCCGCGATGCTCCGGGCAAGGTCGTAATACCGCCCCGAACTCGTCGCGCCGGTTACGAGGTTCACGCCGTCCGGATTCACCATCGGCATGAGAAAAAGAGTGCATTTTGAAAAAATATCCGAGGCGCGCTCGTTTCCGAGCCTTTCCCCGAAGGCGAGCGCGCGGCAGGCGGTTTCGAGAAACGTCATCAGCAGCGGGGAGTTTATCCACTCGTTGGCGTGATGAGCTGCGTTGTAGAAAACTTTTCCCCCGCCGCTGCCCAAGGTGAAGAGCAGAAGCTTTTTTCCAGAGACGCTGCTCCCGGCGGAACTCACGCGAAGAAAAGGATAACGCGCCGCGAGCCCCTCCGCGCAGAGAGACAAAAGCTCATAGGTGAAGCTTACGTTGTCCGGGACAACGCGAAAACCCAGCGGGATGACGAGCCGCGAACCTATGCGCAGCGACAGAGGGTCCTGCGCGGGATTCGCCGCTGCGATAGCGCCGACGGTGCTGCCGTATGCCGCGGCGAGGCGGTAGAACGTATCTCTCGGCCTTACCGTGTGGCGCATATAGCCTGTAAGATAGGGGTTCAGTGCCCGCCAGGTCACGGGACCGGCGACGCCGTCCGCGCTTATCCCGGAGGCGCGCTGAAAGCTTTTCAGCGACCGCTCTGTCCTGGAGCCGAATATGCCGTCGGGCTTGTCGCCGAGATATCCCGCCCGGTAAAGCGCGAGCTGCAGCATCTCCGTATAAGCTCCCCGGGAGCCGGGGCGAAGTGTTTCCATACGTCTGCTCCTCTCGTTTTATTATCAGCATATGCGCAGAGAAAAGCGCGCGTGAAAACAAAACAAAAAATGGGACCGAATCTTTATGCCGGTCGAGGCAATCATATTATGTGACGCGCACGCGATAATCAAAATGAATAGAATTACAGATGATGAAAATGCTTCTTTTCGCGTTTATAAAAGCCGCACGGCGCAGGCCGAGGAAAAAACTGAGCAGGTAATTGCGATATTTTTTGTCACGCTTTTTTGAGCTTTCGGCGAGAGATATTAAGAGCGCCCGAAAATCGATGCGAAAGGAGGAGATGCCGATGGGCACGAAAAAACGCTTCGGCAGAAAAATGTGCGCGTTCAATAAAAAAATAAAAAGCGCGGCTGCGGCGTTCCTGGCGGCGGTCATGCTCTCCGGATGGGCGCTGGCGGCGGGGAACGCGCCGGAGGAGCTGATACCGGGCGGCTTTGCCGTCGGAATAGTCATGGAGGCGGGCGGAGTGATAGCGGCGGGCTACACTCAGGTCGAAGGCGCGGAAGGGAGCTTTTCTCCGGCGGAGGAAGCCGGGCTGCTGCCGGGAGACCTTATAACGCACGCCGGCGGCCGCAGGATCCTCTGCGGAGAGGACCTTTTCAACGCTCTGCAGAGCGGCGGGGAGAGTATCGAGCTGCGTTTTCTGCGCGAAGGGAAGGAGCACACGGCCGAGCTCAGGCCGCGCACGGGGATATCCGGAAACCGCGAGGCCGGACTGATATTCAGGGATACCGTTGCCGGCATAGGCACGGTGACCTACGTCGATCCGGAAAGCGGAGATTTCGGCGCTCTGGGGCACGCCGTGAGCGAAAACGGCGGTGTAAAGCCCGGAAGCGGCGCCGGAACGGTCAGCCCCGCGAATATCACCGAGGCGGTACCCGGCAGAGCGGGCGAGCCGGGCATGCTGCGCGGCGATTTCTCCGTCCGGGAGGCCGTCGGCACGATAGAGGCGAATACCGAAAGCGGCATATTCGGAGAGATGGAGCAGGACTTCGTTTCCACGCTCGGCGAGCCTGTTTCCGTGGCGGAAGAGAGCGAGATATCGCTCGGCGGCGCCGTGATACTGGCCGATATAGAGGGCGGCGAGCCGAGAAGCTACGACGCGGAGATAATACGGCTCTACCGCGGCCGCGAGGACGGAAGATCGATGATGATAAGGATAACGGACAAGGAGCTTTTGGAGCGTTCCGGAGGCATAGTGCAGGGGATGTCGGGCAGCCCCGTCATGCAGAACGGAAAGCTCGTGGGTGCCGTTACGCACGTTTTGCTCAGCGATCCCTCGAGGGGATACGGAATAAGCATAGAAAAGATGCTCGAGGCGGCGTAAAAAACGGAAAAACGGAGGCCGGAGAAATGACTTCGGCCTCCGCTATTGACTTGTGCGCGAGAACGTGTAATATATTACAATAAGGAGTAACAATACTGCATGTTGGCAACAAAATCCGAAAACAAGAAGGATTGATACAACATTTTGTATTATCAGCTCGAATATCGGCGAAAACTTTTATCCGCAAAAAGGGTTTTGGATATTGCAATAATTACCTAAATATGGTAAATTATCGGTAAGTTGATATCCGAAAGATAAATAAGTGCGATACCGGCCGCTTCACATACTATTATACGGAAGGTTGGAGGTTTGACCATGGACGGGAAGAAACGTGTTTTCATAGCCGATTCAAACGAGGATTTCCGCACGCTGCTTTGCGCGGCGCTGAAGTCTGAAACGAGCATCGAGGTAGTCGGCGCCGCGGCCGACGGCTTCGAAACGCTGCGCAGGGTGATAGAGCTCGGGCCGGACGTTCTGATAACGGACGTCGTGCTTTCGCGCCTCGGAGGGCTCAGCGTCCTGCAGAGGCTGCAGGAGGGCGGCGCGAAGATGCCGGCGGTGATAGTGCTCTCCGCCTTTGCGACGGACCGCGTCATAACCGAGGCCGCGGCGCTGGGGGCGCAGTATTTCATAGCCAAGCCCTGCGACGTAGGAGATCTTATCGAAAAGATCGTCAGCGCGGCCGATCCCGTCCCGCTCAAAAAGCAGGAGGAAAAGAACGACTCTCTCGGCATAGAGAGCATGGTCACCGAGATAATCCACGAGATAGGCGTGCCCGCGCACATTAAGGGTTACCAGTATCTGCGCGAGGCGATAATGACGGCGATAGACGATATGGACGTAATAAACGCCGTGACGAAGGTGCTCTATCCGGACGTGGCGAAGAAGTTCGGCACCACGCCCTCGCGCGTAGAGCGCGCGATACGCCACGCGATAGAGGTAGCCTGGGACAGGGGCGACGTGGAGATACTCCAGAAGTATTTCGGCTACACGGTCTCCGGCATCAAGGGCAAGCCCACGAACAGCGAATTCATCGCCATGATAGCCGACAGGCTCTCGCTCGAGCTCAGGCAGGAAAAAGCGAGATAGGCGATCATAAAGCGTTATAAAAAGCGGCTCCGGCGTTATGCCGGAGCCGCTTGAGCTTTACGGGGAAGATTATTTCTTGTAGCTGTCCTTAAGGCCGACCGAGCGGTTGAAGACCAGATGCCCGGGCTTCGAATCCTTGCTGTCCGCGCAGAAATAGCCCATGCGGAGGAACTGGAAGGAGGCCGGCGCCGTGACGTTCGCCAGCGAGCGCTCCACCTTGCAGCCGGTGAGGACCTCCAGGGAGGCGGGGTTGAGAAGCGTCATAAAGTCCTTGTCGGCGGCGTCGGGCGCGGGATCGGAGAAGAGATTGTCGTAAAGGCGTATCTCGGCGTCCGCGGCGGTGGCGCAGTCCGCCCAGTGTATAGTGCTCTTTATCTTCCTGCCGTCGGCGGGGTCGCCTCCGCGGGAGGCGGGGTCGTATTCGGCGTAGACTTCTTCAACGTTTCCGTCGGCGCCGCGCTTGCAGCCCGTGCATTTCACGACGTAGGCGGCCTTGAGGCGCACCTCGTTTCCGGGGAAAAGGCGGAAGTACTTTTTCGGCGGAACTTCCTCAAAATCCTCGCGCTCTATCCAGAGCTCTCGCGAGAAGGGGACTTTTCTCGTCCCGTCCTCGGGACGCTCGGGATTGTTTTCAACTTCGAATTCCTCGCTCTGGCCTTCGGGGTAGTTGGTGATTATCAGCTTTACCGGGCGCAGCACGGCCATGACTCTCGCGGCGGTGGCGTTGAGGTCTTCGCGCAGACAGTGCTCGAGGAAGCTGAATTCCACCGTGCTCGTGGCCTTGGCGACTCCTATGCGCTCGCAGAAATTCCTTATCGAGGCCGGGGTGTAGCCGCGGCGGCGCAGACCGCAGAGCGTGGGCATGCGAGGATCGTCCCAGCCGGAGACGAGACCGCCTTCCACCAGCGCGCGCAGCTTGCGCTTGGACATGACGGTGTAGTTTATGCCGAGGCGCGCAAATTCTATCTGGCGCGGCCTGGAGGGAAGCGAGAGATTGTCTATTACCCAGTTGTAAAGAGGCCTGTGATCCTCGTATTCGAGCGAGCAGAGAGAATGCGTGATGTGCTCGAGCGCGTCCTGGATCGGGTGGGCGAAATCGTACATCGGGAAGATGCACCACTTCGTGCCCTGGCGGTGATGGTTTATATAGCGTATGCGGTAAAGCACAGGGTCGCGCATGTTGAAGTTGCCGGAGGCGAGGTCTATCTTGGCGCGCAGGGTCATGCGCCCCTCCGGGAATTCGCCGGCGCGCATGCGGCGGAAGAGATCGAGGTTCTCCTCTATCGGCCGGTCTCTCCAGGGGCTGACGGCGGGATGGGTAAGGTCGCCGCGCTTTTCGCGGAACTCCTCCGGAGTCAGCTCGCAGACGTAGGCCAGCCCCTTCTTTATAAGCTCCTCGGCGTAGCCGTAGGTCTGCTCGAAATAATCGGAGCCGTAGAAGAATCTGTCGTCCCAGTCAAAACCGAGCCAGTGTATATCCTCCTGGATGGCCTCGACGTACTCCGTATCCTCGCGGGCGGGGTTGGTGTCGTCCATGCGCAGGTTGCAGATGCCGCCGAATTTTTCGGCCGTGCCGAAATCTATGCACAGCGCCTTGCAGTGGCCTATGTGAAGGTAGCCGTTAGGCTCCGGGGGAAAGCGCGTATGCACCTGCATGCCCTCGAAGCGGCCGCCGGGCGCGAGGTCTTCCTCGATAAAGCTTTCTATAAAGTTTTTGGCTTCGCTTTCGTTCGGCAAAGCCGTGTTTTCGGTATTATCCATTACTGTCCCTCCAGACAATGAAAGATCGATAACTGCGATAATAAAGCATTATACACTTTTCGGGCGAAAAAGAAAATATATTTGTAAAAACTTTTGCGCCGTATTATACTGTAATATATATTTCTGATCTCCGGAGGGACCGATATGGAAAAGAAAGGCCTTTTTCACATATACTGCGGCGACGGCAAGGGCAAGACCTCCGCGGCCGTGGGGCTCGCCGTGCGCGCGGCGGGCAGCGGGATGAGGGTGCTCTTCACGCAGCTCATGAAAAGCGGCAACAGCTCCGAGCTCGCGGAGCTTGAAAAGCTGGATAATATAAAAGTTCTGCGCGGGCCGGCGGTGCGCGGCTTTTCGTGGAATATGTCCGATGAGGCAAAAAACGCCCTCTGCGCCGAGACGAAGGCGTTTCTGGACGATCTGAGGCCGAAGCTCGCGGAATACGACATGCTCGTTATCGACGAGTGCTGCTCCGCGGTCACGAAAGGCTTTATGCCGCTCGGGAGTTTTCTGGAGTTCATAGCCTCGCGGCCGGAAGGGCTGGAGCTCGTAATAACCGGGCGCGAGCCGCCGGAGGAGATCGTTGCCGCGGCGGACTACGTTTCGGAAATAAGAAAAATAAAGCACCCGTTCGACAGCGGAATAAAAGCGCGGCGGGGAATAGAGTTCTGAAAACGGAAAATGCATCCGATAGCCGGAGACGCGAAAGCGCCTCCGGCTTTTTGCATATCGGGGAGGGGAGCAAAATATAATTCTGGTACAAGCACTCGGGAGGCGAAGCGGTGAGGGACTTCAAATATCTTGAGGCGGCGCGGCTGCTGCCGCCGTCGATAAGAGCGGCGGCGCTTTCTTTGGACGAGAAGAAAACGGCGCAGGCGGAGGAATTCCGGCTCAGGGCCGGGCGTGCGCCCACGGTGCTTCTCGCCGGGCGCGAGAGCGAGCTTCCGGGCGCGGGAAGAGTGAGCCCGACGGAGCTCGATTTCGTTGTGGAAAAGGCCTCGGGAGCTTCGCTGCACACGGCGGAGGAAACGCTCAGGGAGGGCTTCGTCACTGCCTCCGGCGGGCACAGAGTCGGCATATGTGCGGCCGTAGGGGCCTCCGGCGGAGAAAAACGCGCGGTGAGCGCCCTGCTTTCCGTGAACGTCCGCATAGCCCGCGAGATACGCGGCGTGGCGGACGCCGTTCTGCCAAAACTGGAGGGGAAATACGGCTTTTGCTCCACCATCATAATCTCCCCGCCCGGGGCCGGGAAGACGACGCTCCTGCGCGATATCATACGCGGCCTTTCAAACGGCCGCGGCTGCGGCAGAAGCTACCGCTGCGCCGTAGCCGACGAGCGCCGCGAGATAGCGGCGGTGAGCCGGGGAGTGCCGCAGTTCGACGTCGGAAGACATACCGACGTCATCGACGGAGGCGGCAAAGCCGATTCGCTCCTTTCGCTGATAAGATGCATGAACCCGGAGGTCGCAGCCGTGGACGAGATAACCCGTCCGGAAGACCTGCGCGCAGCTGAAGCGGCGGCCGGCTGCGGCGTGAAGCTCATAGCGACGATCCACGCCGGAGGGCTCGACGAGCTCAGGCGGAGAGACGTCTGGCGTGAGCTCGGAGAGATATTCGAAAGAGCCGTTGTCATCTCGCGCGAGAACGGTTCGCGCCGTTACAGAGTATATGAAACGGAGGAGAGCGGTGCTTAAAAGCCTGGGTATTTTTTCAGTCGCGGCCGCGGCGGCATACGCGGCCTGGCGCTGTGCGGCAAGCCGGCGGGAAAGAAGGCAGGTTCTTTCGGCTTTGCTGGGTGATATCTCTCTTCTCAAGCTCGAGATATGCGAGAGACTGCTTCCGCTTCCGGAGGCGCTGGAAAAGCTCTCAAAGGAAAAAGTCACCTGCCTGCGGGCGTTCTTTTCCGACTGCGCGAAGGAGATACGGACCTGCGAGGATCAGCCCTTTGCAGAGATATGGAGCCGCAGTGCGCAAAAGGAGCTCGCCGAAGAGCTCACGGCCGAGGAGCTGGAGACGCTGGCGGAGCTCGGGCGCTTTCTCGGCAGATACGGGGCCGAAGAGCAGCGGGAAAAGCTCGGAAACGCGGAGCGGCGCTTCGAGGACTTCCTTGAGCGAGAGCGCAGGCAGGGCGCGGCGCGCGGCAGGATGAAGGCTGCCGTGAGCCTTTGCGCGGGGGCCGCCGCCGTGATACTTATGCTTTAGCGGAGGATGGCCGTATGGATGTTGATCTTATTTTCAAGATCGCGGCAGTGGGCATAGTAGTCGCGGTGCTCAACGTCCTGCTCTCGCGCTCCGGGCGCGACGAACAGGCGCTCATGACCACGATAGCCGGCCTGGTGGTCGTGCTGGTGATAGTGGTGCGCGAGATAAGCAGGCTTTTCACGCTGATAAAAGCGCTGTTCGATTTCTGATATGGAGCTCGCTGCAAAGGCCTTCGCCGTATGCGTGCTTTCGGCGTCGGCGGCGATTTTAATAAAAAAGGACAATCCCGCCGGGGCGCTGCTGCTTTCGGCGGCCGCTGCCGCGGTCATGCTGGCCGCGGCGTTCGGATACGTACTGAAAAGCGTTGAATTTTTCCGCCGCGTCCTCGAGCTCACAGGGGTGTCCTCGGCACTGGCGGCGCCGGTGCTCAAGTGCGCGGGGATAGCGGTGATAACGAAGTTCGGCGGGGATATCTGCCGCGACGCGGGCGAGAGCGCGGCGGCGGGCGCTCTGGAATTCACGGGAGGCGCGCTCTCGCTTTACTGCGCGCTGCCGCTGCTGCAGAGCGCGCTGAGGCTCATGGGGGAGCTGATCTGAAAAGATGCGGATGATAAGATTTACGCTTTTTGCGTGCCTGCTCGCGCTCCTGACCTGCGCGCGTGCCGGCGCCCTGGACGTCGAGGCGGAGCTTTACAAGGCCTCCGGAGCGGACGGGCTTTCCGCCGCGCTCCCGCGCGAGGCGGCGGAGGCGCTCGGGGATGACGAAAGCCTGCAGGGCAAGCTTTCATCTCTGGGCGAAAGGGCGGCGGAGCTGCTTTTTTCGGGGCTGAAGGCAGGCGCGAGGAGCGGGGCCCTGCTGCTGGGCACGGCGGTCGCGGCGGCGGCCGCCTGTGCGCTTTTCCCGGAAAGCGAAAAATACGTCACTCTTGCCTCGGTCTCCGCCGTTGCCGTTATCCTCCTTTCGGATACGGGCGGCTGCGTTGCCGCGGCAAGGGAGGCGGTGAGCGATCTGAGCGCCTTTTCAAACGTGCTGCTGCCGGTGATGGCCTCGGCCTCGGCGGCGGCGGGAGCCGCGGTATCGGCCGGGGCGCAGTACGCAGCTGCCGCGCTTTTTATTAACGTATTCATCAACCTGTGCGCGAAGACGGCGCTGCCGCTGATTTTCGCCTATCTCGCCGCCTGCATAGGCGCGGCGGCCTTCGATTCCGAGGGGCTCTCCGCCGCGGCGAGGGTAATAAAATGGGGCGCGGCGACGGTCATTACGGCGGTGCTGCTCGGTTACGCCGTCTACCTCGCGGTGACGTCCGCAGTTTCGCAAAGCGCCGACGCCGCGGCCGTGCGCACGACGAAAAGCGTTATCGCCTCGTTCGTGCCGGTGGTCGGCGGCATGATAGCGGACGCCTCCGCGAGCGTGCTTTCGGGCGCGGCTCTGCTGCGCTCCTAAGCAGGCGGCTTCGGCATCGCGGCCACGGCCGCCGTATGCGCGGGGCCGTTTATAAAAACGGGCGCGCAGTACGTCATTTACAAGCTTTCCGGCGGGCTCTGCGCCGTCATCGGCGGGGGAAGGAGCGCGCGGCTCATAAGCGAGGCCGGCTCCGCCTTCGGCATGCTCACCGGCATGACCGGGGCGATGGGGATAATGCTTTTCGTTTATATCACTGTCTGTATGAGGGCGGTGAGCGGGGCGTGACGCAGCAGATACGCGAGTGGATACTCGGCATTGCGGGCGCCTCCATGATAGCCGGAGGCGTGACGGCCCTTCTCCCCAAGGGAAAAAGCGCGCAGGCGGCGCGCTTCGCCGCGGGGCTGCTGGTGCTGATAATGACGGCCGCCCCGCTTTTGAGGCTCGGGGGCGGGAGCATGGCGGAGCTCATAAGCGGATATAAAGCCGGAGCCGGGAAATACGGCGGCGATATCGAAGAAATAGGCGGCGATATCGCGGCGCGTATCATACAGGCGGAGGCCGCGTCATATATATTGGACAAAGCGAAGGAGCTTGGCGCGGAAAACGCGGAGGCCAGGGTGTTCACGCGGCGCGAGAGCGGGAGCGGACTGCCGTATCCGTACGCCGCGCAGATAAAGGCGCAGGCGGATGAGCAGCTGCTCGAGCGGCTCAGAAGCTGTGTGCTGGTCGAGCTGGGACTTGAAACTGTGGAGATAATACGATGATGATCGATGCGCCCGGCGCGGCCGAAAAAGTGAAAAGGTTTTTCTCGCGCTACAAGGCTGCGGTCATACTCCTGGCGCTGGGGCTGGCGCTCGTGCTTCTCGCCCGGGCAGGAAAGAGCCCGGCGCCGGAACAGCCGGCGGAAGCGCCGCGGGAGCCGGAGTTTTCTCTCGCGGCTGAGGAAAAGAGATTCGCCGCCGCGCTCGAAAGGATAGACGGCGCGGGCGAGGTGGAGGTGGTCCTGACGCTCAAAAGCGGAGTTTCAAGGACTCTCGCCGAGAACGAGAGTTCATCCTATGAAAGCGCGAAGGAGCAGGGCGACACCCGGCTCGAATCGAAAAAGGAGGCGGTCTTGACTTCCTCCGGCGGCTCGGAGCGATCTCCGGTGACGCTCTCGTACTCATATCCGGAGTATCAGGGGGCGCTGGTAGTCTGCCGCGGAGCGGGCGAGGCATACGTGCGCCTGGCCGTAACTCAGGCCATGTCGGCCCTCACGGGCCTTGGAACAGATAAGATCAGCGTGGTAAAAATGGACTAACAGGAGGCGTTTATGAAACTTTTCAAGCGTAACATGGTCGTACTGACGGTTCTGATGTTCGTGTGCGTAGCGGTGTATCTCAACTGGTCCTACAGCAGGGGAGACAAAAGCAGCGATACGGTGATATATGAGTCGGAGCAGACGGCGAAGGAAATGGCGGCGGTGATGGACGATTATTCTCCGGCAGAGGACGCGGGGCTCTTCTATACCGCCGGCGGGGCGGAAGAGGAAAAACAGGTCCTGCAGGAGCAAAGCGAGCCGGCCGATAACGAATATTTCGCCGCGGCTAAGCTCTCCCGCGAGCAGTCGCGGGACAGCGCCGTGAATCTTCTGCGGCAGACGGCGGACAGCAGCGAGGCTTCTCAGGCCGTCAGGGACGACGCTCTCGCCGGCATAGCCGCCATGGCGGAATATACCGTCTGCGAGGCGGATATCGAAAACCTGCTCATGGCGAAGGGCTTCAGGGAATGCCTCGTTTTCATGCGCGACGATTCGGTGAGCGTTACCGTCGGAGCGCCGAAGGAGGGGCTCACGAGCGCGCAGGTCGCGCAGATAACGGACGTCGTTATGTCGGAGACAGGATTCGGAGCGGAAAAAATAAAAATTGTAGAAGTGAAGTAAATATGGCTTTATTTTTCGCTCGGGATGTGATAAACTCTCTGTATCACAGAAAAGGAGTGGTCTGAATGGCTGAAAATAAAGAGTATGTGACTCATTCCGATGAAAAGGGCAGCGTTAACATATCAGAAGACGTTATCTGCGTCATAGCCGCCGCGGCGGTAGCCGATATCGAGGGCGTCGCGGGCTTTGTTTCTCAGGGCAAGGAGCTCGTGGATATGCTCGGGAAGAAGAATATATCCAAGGGCGTCAAGGTGGATATCACCGGCGACGACGTTACGGTAAATACGTTCGTGTCTCTCAAGCAGGGCTTTTCCGTCGCGGAGACGGCGGCAGCCGTGCAGGAGGCCGTTAAAAACGCGGTGGAGTCCATGACAGGGCTCAACGTGCCGGCCGTAAACGTAAACGTCTGCGGCATAGTATTCGGAAAGTAAAGAACAAAGGCATGAACGCCCCCTCGAAACAGGGGGCGTTTCGCAAAACGGGAGGCTTCACAGATGACAAGAACCGCCGCGCGGGAAGTGTGCGCGCGCATAGCCTATGAAATGAGTTACGGCTCCTGGGACGCCGGCGAGCTGCTCGAAAGATGGCTCGATCCGGAGTATTGGGACACTCTCGCGCAGGAGGATGAGCTCTATAAGGATTATCCGGATGAGAACCAGAAGGAGTATATCGAGAGGATCGTGCGCGGCATAGCGGAGCACGGCACGGAGCTCGACGACTATATAGAAAAATACTCCCGCGGCTGGAAGTTCTCGCGCATCTCCAGAACGGCCGCCGCCGTGATGCGGCTTTGTATGTTCGAGGTGCTGTATGTTCAGGACGTGCCGGTCAAAGCCGCCGTGAACGAGGCGGTGGAGATGGCCAAGAAATACGATACGCCCGAGACGGTCTCTTTCATAAACGGAGTTCTTGGAAGCTTTGTAAGAGGCGAAAGGCCGCAATGAAAAACGAAACGAAGATACTCGGAGTCGGCGAGCTCAACGCGCTTGTAAAGGCGCTCGTCGATTCCGAGCCTTTGCTTTCCTCGGTGCTTGTAAGAGGAGAGCTTTCAAACTACAAGATATATCCCTCCGGCCATCATTACTTCACCTTGAAGGATCAGGAGTCCTCGCTGCGCTGCGTAATGTTCAAGCGGGAGGCGGCGAAGCTCCGCTTCAGGCCGGAAAACGGCATGAAGGTAATAGCCGGCGGAAGAGTCAGCGTATATCCGCGCGACGGAGCCTATCAGCTTTACTGCACCGAGATCAATCCGGACGGCCTCGGCAGCCTCTATCTCGCCTTTGAGCAGCTGAAGGAAAAGCTTCTCGCCGAAGGGCTTTTCGACCAAAGCGTGAAAAAGCCTCTGCCGCCGTTTCCGGAGAGGATCGCGGTCGTCACGTCGCCTGCGGGCGCGGCCGTACGGGATATTATCCGCGTGCTCGGCGCGAGATGGCCTCTTGCGGAGGTCATACTACTCCCCGTGAGAGTGCAGGGCGTCGAGGCGCCGCGCGAGATATGCGCCGCCCTGCGATACGCGGACGCGAAGCTTGACGCGGACCTTATAATAACAGGCCGCGGGGGCGGCTCGGCCGAGGACCTCTGGGCCTTTAACGACGAGAACGTCGCCCGCGCGATCTTTGCCTGCAAAACTCCGGTGATATCGGCCGTCGGCCACGAGCCGGACGTTACGATATCGGATTTCGTCGCCGATCTGCGCGCGGCCACGCCGTCGAACGCGGCGGAGCTCTCCGTTCCGGACAGGGAGGAGATATACGCCTTCTTCGAGGCGGCGGAAAAGCGCCTGCGCGGAGCCGTCGCTGCCGGAATAGAGGGCAGGAAGCAGCGGCTGGAGCTGCTTTCAAAGCGCAGGGTGATGGAAATGCCCGCGGCTTACATTGACGATAAGCGCCTGCGGCTCGACCGGCTGCAGAGCATGCTCTCGCACGCGGCCTCGCAGGGACTTCACGGCAGCAGGGAAAAATTCGCCGCCGCCGCCGCCTCGCTCGACGCGCTCAGCCCGCTGAAGGTGCTGGCGAGAGGATACTCGGTGGTCTCGGGAGAGAACGGAAAGATAATAAGCTCGGCGCGCAGCGTGCGCACCGGAGAGAAGATAAAAGTGGTCCTTTCAAAAGGATCGCTCGACTGCACCGTAGACGAAAGGAAGCTCAAATGAGTAAAGAAAAGACCTTCAATTTCGAGCAGAGCATGGCGCGGCTCGAGGAAATAGTGAAGCTGCTTGAAAAAGGTGACGCCCCGCTCGATTCTCTTCTCGAACTTTACGAGGAGGGGACGGAGCTCATAAGAAAATGCTCCAAGGCGCTCGACGCCGCCGAGCAGAAGGTGACCAAGCTTGCCCGCAACGGGCAGGGCGAGATAGAGCAGGTGCCCTTTGCCGCGGAGGAATGAGATGAAAGCGCAGTATGAAGCCTACCGTTCCATGGCGGAAAAAGCGCTTGAGGAGCGGTTTTCGGCAAAAGATCCGGCCTGCGCCCCGCTCAGAGAAGCTATGGCCTATTCGCTGCTGGGCGGAGGGAAGAGGCTGCGCGCGGTGCTTGCACTGGAGTTCTGCCGCGTCTGCGGCGGCAAAGCGGAGGACGCGCTGCCCTTTGCCTGCGCTCTGGAGATGCTTCACGCCTATTCTCTCATACACGACGATCTGCCCTGTATGGACGATTCCGACATGCGCAGGGGAAAGCCCTCCTGCCACACGGCCTTCGGGGAGTGGATGGCTCTTCTCGCGGGTGACGCTCTGCAGGCCGAGGCCTTCGGGGCCGTGCTCTCCGCGCCGGTGGACGACGCCAAAAAGGCGAAGGCCGCCCTTCGCCTCGCGGAGGCGGCGGGCTGCGCCGGGATATGGGGCGGGCAGTATCTCGATCTGGCGCAAGAGGGAGAGAAGCGGAGCGCCGGGGAGGTGGAGCTGGCCGACAGCCTCGAGACGGCGGCGCTTAGAGAAGCGGCG
>JAEEGL012791893.1_pt1 | contig 15512 bp, 12 predicted proteins | sample 9134231 | NCBI WGS metagenome assembly JAEEGL01 (sample SAMN16246548, study PRJNA631951) | gut metagenome | biome: gut microbiome; feature: rumen; material: fiber-attached | host: Bos | place: Iran: Karaj | collected 2018-10
GCCTGCATCTGCTCCATGGTGTTGAAGTTGAAAGCGGGGATAGCATAGCCACCGGCTACTGCTCTCTTGAACATCTCGCGGGTATTCACGAGACCCAAATCCTTGTAGTTTACCATTTTGATTTACAATTTAACGATTTACTATTTATGATTTATTGTCTTTTTCCAATTTTTCGAGCGCAAAGGTACGAAAAAGTTAAGAGTTAAGAGTTAAGAGTTAAGAGTTTTCGGCCGGCGACAGCTCTTTTTTGACGTTTATTTGCAGTTAGCCCGCACATCCGCACAAGTTTTGCAAAACGCAGTTTACAAAATTTGCATTGAGCATTAAGCAATAAGCAACAGCCCCACCTGATGGACGACGGCCGAGACGACCCACGCCACAACGGTGGTATAGACGGCGGCAAAGGTAGCCCAGCGCCATGAACCCGTCTCGTGCTTGATGGCCACAATGGTGGCGATGCAGGGGAAGTAAAGCAACACGAAGAGCAGGAAACAGTAGGCTGTCAGCGGCGACAAGCCCTCCAGTCCGCCCAGCACGCCCATCGTCGAGGCGACAATCTCCTTGGCACCTACGCCGCAGATGAGACTGACATCGAGCTGCCAGTTAAAGCCCTGAAGCATGAACAGCGGCTCCACGGCGCGTCCCATCGTACCGATGAAACTCTCCTCCAGCGACGGGGCAACGCCCATCGTACCGAAGTAGCCTAGTGCCCAGACCAAGATGCTGGCCACGAGGATGACGCCACCCATCTTCTTCAGATACTCCTTACCTTTCTCCCACGTATGGCGGGCGATGGCCTTGGGTGTAGGCCAGCGGTAGGGTGGCAGTTCCATGACAAACGGCGTATCCTCGCCCTTGATGACAAGCGACGAGAACACCTTACTCATGATGACGGCCACGACGATGCCCACGACATAGAGCGACAGCATGACCCACGCCTGATACTGCAAGGCAAAGAACGTACCGGCTATCATGATGTAGATGGGCAGGCGGGCCGAGCACGACATGAACGGCAGAATCATCATCGTGATGAGGCGCGAGCGACGGCTCTCAATGGTACGCGTTGCCATGACGGCAGGCACGTTGCAGCCGAAGCCCATGATGAGCGGAATGAACGACTTGCCGTGCAAGCCCATCTTGTGCATCAGTTTGTCCATAATAAACGCGGCACGGGCCATGTAGCCGGAATCCTCCATCAGAGAAATAAAGAAATAGAGTATCAGGATCTGGGGCAGGAACACGATGACGGCTCCCACACCGGCAATAGCTCCGTCGACCACCATCGAACGCAGCGGTCCTTCAGGCATCAGCGCATTCAATTTCCCTGACAACCACTCGACACCCATATCAATCCAGTCCATAGGATACTGGCCCAGCCAGAACGTGGTGAGAAACATCACGAAAAGGATGAGGAAGAAGATGGGAAAACCAAGGAAACGGTTTGACAAAACATTGTCTATCAGGTGGGTCATGTGATAGGTATCCTCCTTCGACCCCGTCTTGTAGCCAGCCTCCTTCAAGGCACCGTTGATAAAGCCATACTTGGCATCCATGATGGCCGTCTCCGAGTCGTTGCCCGTCTCCTCCTTGACACGGGCCGAAGCACGGTCGCGGGCGGTGGCCAAGTCGCGGAACACCTGCATACGCTGTTCGCCGGCCATGTGGTTGCCCAGGTAGTCGAGCACCTGACTGTCGTGCTCCAGCAGTTTCAGCGACAGGTAACGTGTAGAGTAGTGCTGACGGATGTGCTCATCGGTCTTCAGGTACTTCTGTATCTCGCTGATACCGCCCTCAATCTCGTGACCGTAGTTGATATGGATATGACGGGCCTGTGTACTGGCATTCTCATAGACCTTGATGACCGTGCGAAAGAGTTCCTCAACGCCCATGCCACTCTTGAAAGACGTGGGCACCATCGGCACACCGAAAAGGGTGCTGAGCACCTGTAGATCAAGCTGATCGCCTCGCCGTTCGAACTCGTCGTACATATTCAGTGCACAGACCATGCGCAGGTCCATGTCTACAAGCTGTGTCGTCAGGTAGAGATTACGCTCCAGGTTCGAGGCGTCGATGACGTTGATGACCACGTCGGGCAACTGCTCCGACAGATGGCTGCGGACATAGAGTTCCTCGGGACTATAGCACGACAGCGAGTAGGTGCCGGGCAGGTCGGTAAGGCTGAACTCGTAGCCAAAGAACGAGGCATGAGCCTCGGACGCATCGACGGTGACGCCGGAGTAGTTGCCGACGTGGCCGTGAGCACCCGAAGCGAAGTTGAACAACGACGTCTTGCCACAGTTAGGATTGCCGACAAGAGCGACGTTGATATGACGACGCCGACGCAGAGCAGCACTACGCAACTCACTCTCCGTCAACGGCTTGACATCTTCTTCGACGCCACCTTCCAGCTCTTGTTGCTTCAGCTGCTTGGCCTCGTCCTCGGAGACCACCTCAATCATCGCTGCCTCGTCGTGACGCAGCGACACCTCGTAGCCCATAAGTTTGTACTTGACGGGATCCTGCAAGGGTGCGTTAAGCAAGACCTCGACGGTTTTTCCCCGGATAAAGCCCATCTCAATGATGCGCTTGCGGAAGCCACCGTGGCCGAGGACCTTGACGATGACACCGCTCTCTCCTGTTCTTAATTCTGATAGCTTCATAAAACAATTTTCATAATTCCAGCGCTGCAAAGGTACGAATAAGCAAGGGAAAAATAACCCTTCGCCGCGTTAATTTCTGATAAAAGAGCGGAAGTTGACAGAAAAATGAGTACCTTTGCACTTTATAATTACAATTGAAAAGAAACAATGGCTTGTATACTCCATATAGAAACGAGTACCGATGTGTGCTCAGTAGCCGTCAGCGAGGACAGTCAGGTCATCTTCCAGCAGGACGACCATTCAGGTCCCAACCATGCAGAGCGGTTAGGCTCAATGGTTGACGAAGCCCTGTCGTTTACCGACAGTCACGCCATTCCCTTCGACGCCGTAGCCGTCAGCTGCGGCCCCGGTTCTTATACGGGCTTGCGCATCGGTGTGTCAATGGCTAAAGGTGTCTGCTACGGCCGCGACCTGAAACTGATTGCCGTGCCCACGCTGGAGCTGATGTGCGTTCCCCTGCTTCTCGGCGAAAAGATTGAAGAGGGCGCCCTACTCTGCCCCATGCTCGACGCCCGTCGCATGGAGGTCTACGCCGCTCTCTACGACCGTGCCCTAAAACCTGTTCGCGAGATTGGTGCCGATATCGTCGATGCCGACACTTACCGCGAATGGCTCGACCGTCAGCCCGTCTACTTCTTCGGTAACGGTGCCAAGAAGTGCATGGACGTCATCAACCACCCCAACGCCCGCTACATCGACGGTGTGGAGCCGCTGGCCAAGTGGATGATGCCGCTGGCCGAGCGCCGGTGGCTACAGGAGCAGTTTGAAGACGTGGCCTACTTCGTACCATTCTACCTAAAGGATTTTGTAGCCAAAATGCCTAAAAAAATGCTTTAAGGAAATAAATCGCAAATTGTCAAATAGTAGATAAATCGTAAATCGTCAAATAGTAAATCACATAGATGGAAATAAAAGGATTAGACTACAACACCCAGCGCGAGAAACTCGCCATGCCCGAGTACGGTCGCGAGATACAGAAGATGGTTGACCATGCCATCAGTCTGCCGACGAAGGAGGAGCGCAACCTGTGCGCCCGGACTATCATCAAGCTGATGGAAACGAAGATGCCGCAGCTGCGTGGCAATACGGACTATGAGCAGACACTATGGGATCATCTCTACATCATCAGCGACAAGCGTTTGGACATTGACTGGCCCTACGACGTGTCGGAGGCGGAGAAGATTCATGCCAAGCCACAGCCCATACCACTGCCACAGAACAGGATTCGTCAGCGCCACTACGGCAAACTGCTGGAAGAGGTCTTCGAGAAACTGAAAGAGATGCCTGCGGGTCCTGAGCGTGACGAACTGACACGCCAGACGGCGAATCAGATGAAGCGCGACCTAGCCACCTGGGGACACGGTTCCATGGACGACGAGAAAGTAGCTGACGACCTGGCACGCTATACGGACGGCATCATTCAGCTGGACCTGAACAACCTGACGCTGGAAAAGGTGACGGCTGTTAACAACGAACCAGGCAAAACAAGAAAAAAAAAGAAATAGACAATGGCAACATTTGTCATCGAAGGCGGTCATCCGCTGAGCGGAACCATTACGCCACAAGGAGCCAAGAACGAGGCGTTACAAGTGATCTGTGCCACCTTGTTGACTAGCGAAAAGGTAACCATTCACAACATTCCTGATATCCGCGACGTCAACAACCTCATACAGTTGCTCAAGGACATTGGGGTGAAGGTTTCGAGAAACGAGAACACCTTTACCTTCCAGGCTGACACACTGAACCTTGACTACCTACAGAGCGACGAGTTCGTACAGAAGTGCGCCGCCCTGCGCGGTTCAGTACTGATGATCGGTTCGCTGCTGGCCCGCATGGGCAAGGCGGTCATCACCAAGCCTGGTGGCGACAAGATTGGACGCCGCCGTCTGGACACCCACTTCCTCGGATTCGAGAAGCTGGGCGCAAAGTTCAACCATGTGGAAGGGCGCGACGTCTACGAGCTCAGCGCCAAGCGTCTCAAGGGCACCTATATGCTATTGGACGAAGCTTCGGTGACAGGCACAGCGAACATCGTGATGGCAGCCGTCTTTGCCAAAGGCACCACCACCATCTACAACGCTGCCTGCGAACCTTACGTGCAGCAACTATGTCTGATGCTCAACCGCATGGGTGCAAACATCAGCGGCATCGGCTCGAACCTGCTGACCATCGAGGGTGTCGACTCCCTGCATGGCACGGAGCACCGCATACTGCCCGACATGATTGAGGTTGGCTCATTCATCGGCATGGCAGCAATGTGCGGCGATGGCATCCGCATCAAGGATGCTGCCGTCGAACACTTAGGCATCATCCCCGACGCCTTCCGCCGTCTGGGCGTGAAGATCAAGGTGGAGGGCGACGACCTCTGGATTCCCCGTCAGCGCCACTACGAGATACAGTCGTTCATCGATGGTACCATCATGACGCTGGCCGATGCGCCCTGGCCCGGACTGACGCCCGACCTGCTCTCTGTACTCATTGTCGTTGCCACACAGGCTCGCGGCTCAGTGCTCTTCCATCAAAAGATGTTCGAGAGCCGTCTGTTCTTCGTCGACAAACTCATTGACATGGGGGCCCAGATTATTCTCTGCGACCCTCACCGCGCCGTCGTCGTCGGTCACGACCGCAAGATTACGCTGCGTGGCGGACGCATGTCGAGCCCCGACATCCGCGCTGGCATCGCCCTGCTTATCGCAGCCATGAGTGCCAACGGCACCAGCCGCATTGACAACATCGAACAGATTGACCGCGGCTACGAAAACATAGAGGCTCGTCTTAACGCCCTTGGCGCAAACATAACAAGAAAATAATCTAGAACGTCTAGAAAATCTAGAGAATCTAGAAAACCAATTATATGATAAAACAAGAAGAAGTCTTCCGCATCGGTCGTCTGGGCAAGACGCACGGCGTAAAAGGCGAAGTATCGTTCCAGTTCGACGATGACGTCTTCGACCGTGTCGACTGCGACTACTTAGTACTCGACATCGACGGCATCCTTGTGCCGTTCTTTATTGAGGAGTACCGTTTCCGCAGCGATAGTGTGGCCCTGATGAAGTTCGAGGACATCGACACCCAGCAGCGGGCCGCCGAGCTGACGGGCTGCGACGTCTACTTCCCCCGTGCCCTCGCCGATGAAGATGATAGCGAAGTTTCCTTCTCTATGCTCATTGGCTTCGACTTGATTGATGAAGATAGTGGAAAAACTATCAGTCGCATCGCTGCCATCGACGACAGTACCGTCAACCTGCTCTTCGAACTGGAGGACGGACGTCTCATTCCAGCCAACGACGACCTGATACATCATATTGACATGAAAGGAAAGACCATCACAATGGACCTCCCTGAAGGGATTCTTACGTTATAACAAATGGTAAATAGTAAATCGTTAAATAGTCAAATGAAACGGCAAATAGCCATTCTCGGCTCTACAGGGTCGATAGGCACTCAGGCGCTCGAGGTTATCGAGGAACACAGCGACCTTTATGAGGTCTACTGCCTGACTGCCAACAACAAGGTGGAACTACTGGCCGAACAGGCACATCAGTTTAAGCCTGCCGCCGTCGTCATTGCCAATGAAGCACGCTACGACGAGCTACGCCGGCTGATGGACGATATGCCCGACGTCAAGGTCTATGCCGGTGCGCAAGCACTCGACGAGATTGTTGAGGCCGGCCCCATTGACATGGTGCTCACCGCTATGGTCGGTTTCGCTGGACTGTCGCCCACCATTCACGCCATCAAGGCCGGCAAGGCCATTGCCTTGGCCAACAAGGAGACGCTGGTAGTAGCCGGTGAGCTGATACTGGCATTGGCACAGCAGTACCACACACCCATCCTGCCCGTCGACAGCGAGCACTCCGCCATCTTCCAGAGTCTCGTCGGCGAAGACCAGAACCCCATAGAAAAAATTCTGCTGACAGCCAGCGGCGGTCCGTTCCGTCTAAAATCGATGGAAGAGATTGCCCACGTGACAAAAGCCGATGCCCTACGCCACCCGACATGGGACATGGGTGCCAAGATTACCATCGACTCAGCATCGATGATGAACAAAGGCTTTGAGGTCATCGAAGCCAAATGGCTCTTTGGCGTCGATGCCAAACAGATACAGGTGCTCGTGCATCCACAGTCAATCGTCCATAGCGCCGTACAGTTCCAGGACGGTTCCGTCAAGGCGCAACTCGGCGTACCCGACATGCGGTTGCCCATCCAGTATGCGTTCTCGTTCCCCCGTAGGTTGCCGCTGAGTGGCGATAGGCTGGATCTCTTCAAGGCCCAGCATCTGGAGTTTTTCGAGCCCGACCTCAAGAAGTTCCGCTGTCTGGCAATGGCCTACGAGGCACTGGCTCAGGGCGGCAACATGCCGTGTATCGTCAATGCCGCCAACGAGGTGGTCAACCGCGCCTTCCTCGAGGACCGCTGCGGCTTCCTCCAGATGGGCGACGTCATCGCTGAGACCATGCAACGGGCAACGTTCGACAAAAACCCCGACTATGACATCTATGTCAAGACCGATGCCGAGGCCCGCCGCATCGCTGCTGAATTACTGGAGAAATCGTGAAATCGCATATTCGTTTAATCGTATCACCGTATAATCGTAAAATCGAAAAATAGTAAATCGTCAAAACGTAAATAAATAAGATGGAAATATTTCTGATCAGACTGTTACAATTCATGCTGGCCATCGGCCTGCTGGTACTGCTCCATGAGGGCGGTCACTTCTTCTTTGCCAAACTTTTCGGTGTACGTGTTGATAAGTTCTACCTCTTCTTCGACCCGAGCATTTGGAAATGGGACGGCTCGCTGTTCAAGTGGAAGCCTAAGGGTAGCGACACACAGTATGGTGTGGGATGGTTGCCTCTTGGCGGCTACTGCAAGATTGCTGGCATGATAGACGAGAGTTTCGACACAGAACAGATGAAACAGCCCGAGCAGCCGTGGGAGTTCCGCGCCAAGCCCGCCTGGCAGCGCCTGCTCATCATGATTGGCGGTGTGCTGGTCAACTTCCTGCTGGCACTGTTCATCTACTCAATGATTCTCTTCCACTGGGGCGACACCTATGTCCCCGTGAAGGACATGACCCTCGGCATGAAGTTCAACGCTGAGGCTAAAGCCCTCGGTTTTCAGGACGGCGACATTCTCTTAGGTACCGACAAGGGTACGTTCAAGGATTTCTCGGCCGACCTCTATCGCCAACTGTCTGAAGCAACACGTGCCGACGTGTTACGCGACGGCCGCAAGGTCAGCATCACCCTGCCCGGCGACCTGAATCTTCTGGAAATGCTCAAGGCCGAGCCGTCGTTCGTCCGTCCGCTGATTCCTGCCGAGATCGACAGTGTCCTGCCCGGCACCCCCGCCGCTGAGATAGGTCTTCAGAAAGGCGACCGCATTCTGGCCATCAATGGTACCGCCATCGACTCCTACAACGAGTTCATGGACCAGATAGCCCGCCTCGGGGATGTACTGGCCGCAGCCACGACTACCTCCGACAGCCTTAAGGTACGCCAAGCTACAGTCGTCTTTGCTCACGGTGACAAGACCGACACAGCCAATGTCGTACTGAGCGCTGACCTTAAGCTGGGCTTTGCTCCGGTTCTCCTCAACCAGATTTACAAGCCGTACACCCGTGAGTACAGCTTCTTCGAGAGCATCCCTGCCGGCATCAAGTACGGCTGGAACGTGCTGGCGGGCTATGTTGATGACATGAAGTACATCTTCACTGCCGACGGCGCAAAGTCGCTCGGCGGTTTCGGAGCCATCGGCTCGCTGTTCCCGCCCGTTTGGGACTGGTATATGTTCTGGAAGATGACAGCGTTCCTCAGCATCATTCTCGCCTTCATGAACATCCTGCCCATCCCGGCTCTTGACGGTGGCCACGTGCTGTTCCTCATCTACGAGATGATTACCCGTCGCAAACCGTCCGAGCAGTTCATGATACGTGCCGAGTATGTGGGCTTCGGTATTCTCATCCTACTAATGGTTGTCGCCAACCTGAACGACATCCTGCGCTGGCTGGGATATCTTTAATCAACAGACGATAGAACAGAGGAATAGGAAATGAACGACAATAGCAACGCTCCCCAGCAGTGGGACCAGTTCTACCTGAAGGACGTCTCGTTTGTCAACCTGATGACGCGGCGCATCTTCAACGTGCTCATCGTGGCCAACCCCTACGATGCGTTCATGCTCGAGGACGACGGCCGCATCGATGAGAAAATCTTCGACGAGTACATGGAACTGGGCATGCGTTATCCACCCACGTTCACACAGGTGTCAACCACCGACGAGGCTAACGAAGTGCTGCGCACTACGGACATCGACCTGGTCATCTGTATGCCTGGTAATGCCGACAACGATGCCTTCACCGTTGCCCGCGAAGTGAAAGCTGCCCACCCCCAGATTCCCTGCGTGGTGCTGACGCCCTTCTCCCACGGTATCACCAAGCGCATTCAGGACGAGGACATGTCGGTCTTCGACTATGTGTTCTGCTGGCTCGGCAACACCAACCTCATCATGAGCATCATCAAGCTCCTGGAGGACAAGATGAACATCGAGCACGACATCCGCGAAGCCGGCGTGCAGATGATACTGCTCGTCGAGGACAACATCCGTTTCTACTCCTCGGTACTGCCCAACCTCTACAACTACATCCTGGCACAGTCGAAACGCTTCTCTACTGAGGCGCTGAATCCCCATGCTGCTGCCCAGCGCAAGCGCGGTCGTCCCAAGGTAGTGCTGGCCACGAACTACGAGGAGGCCATGCAGATATACGAGAAATACCACGAGAACACCCTCGGCGTCATCTCCGACACACGTTTCCCCATGAAGGACGTTCCAGGCCGATTGTCACACGTCGAAGAGGGCGACCCTGAGGCAGGTCTGAAACTGCTGCGCGAGATACGCCGCCGCGACGAGTATGTGCCCCTGATTCTCGACTCCTCGGAGACCATTAACGCCGAGAAAGCCAAGGCCGAGGGTTTCCATTTCATCGACAAGAACTCGACGAAGATGAATGTCGACCTGCACCGTCTGATGGAGGAGCACATGGGCTTCGGCGACTTTGTTTTCCGCAACCCGCAGACCAAGCAGGAGATTGCCCGCATTACCAGCCTGAAAGACCTGCAGGACAATATCTTCAAGATTCCTGCCGACTCGCTTATCTACCACGTCTCACGCAACCACATGAGCCGATGGCTGACGGCTCGCGCCATCTTCCCAGTATCGGCTTTCCTGAAGCACGTCACCTGGCACAAGCTACAGGACATCGACACCCACCGACAAATCATCTTCGATGCGATTGTGCAGTACCGCCGCATGAAGAACATCGGCGTCGTTGCCGTCTTTGACCGCTTGAAGTTCGACCGCTACGCCCATTTCGCACGTATCGGCGAAGGCTCCCTTGGCGGCAAGGGCCGCGGCCTAGCGTTCCTCGACCGCATCATCAAGCGTCATCCCGAGCTGAACCAGTACGACGGCGCACAGGTCTCCATCCCGAAGACCGTTGTTCTCTGCACCGATTTCTTCGACGAGTTCATGGAGAAGAATAACCTCTACCCCATCGCGCTCTCCGATGCTCCCGACGAGGAGATACTGCAGCACTTCCTGCGGGCTCAGTTGCCCGACTCCCTGATAGCTGACTTCTTCACGTTCTTCGATGCCGTGAAGTCGCCTATTGCCGTTCGCTCGTCATCGTTGCTAGAAGATGCACACTACCAGCCCTTCGCTGGTATCTACTCCACCTATATGATTCCTTATCTTGACGATAAGTATGAGATGCTGCGTATGCTGGCCTGTGCCATCAAGGGCGTGTATGCATCAGTGTATTATAAGGACTCGAAGGCGTATATGACGGCTACCCAGAATGTGATTGACCAGGAGAAAATGGCGGTGATTCTGCAGGAGGTAGTTGGTAAACGTTATGGCGATCTGTATTATCCGAACTTCTCAGGCGTGCTGCGCTCGCTCAACTATTATCCCATTGGTGAGGAGACGGCAGAGGAGGGTATTGCCTCACTGGCTCTCGGACTGGGTAAGTATATTGTGGATGGTGGTCAGACACTCCGCGTATCGCCCTATCATCCCACGCAAGTGCTTCAGACTTCGGAAATGGAGACAGCACTCTCGGAGACACAGACCCGTTTCTATGCCCTCGACATGGCGCATATCGGTAATGATTTTAAGGTGGATGACGGCTTTAATATTAAAAAGGTACGTGTGAAACAGGCGGCTGAAGATGGTGCACTTACTTATATCGCCTCGACCTATGATCCAACCGACCAGATTATCCGCGATGGTATCTATGAGGGTGGACGTAAGATCATCTCTTTCTGCGGCGTGCTGCAACATGGTGTCTTCCCATTGCCTGAACTGCTTCAGATGACGCAGCGACTGGGCTCTGAGGAGATGAAGCGTCCTGTGGAGATTGAGTTTGCTTGTAACCTGAACGATGATCGCACGGGTGAGCTCTACCTCTTGCAGATCCGTCCGATTGTGGATTCCAAGCAGATGCTGGATGAGAATCTGGAGGCGATTCCGGATGATACTTGCCTCTTGCGCTCTGCCAACTCGTTGGGACATGGCATCTCTGAGGATGTCACCGATGTGGTGTATGTCAAAGCTGACGATGACTTTACGGCGGCAGAGAATCCCTATATTGCCGACGAGATAGAACAGATGAACCGGAAGTTCCTGGCAGAAGAGAAAAACTATGTGCTGATAGGTCCGGGCAGATGGGGCTCCAGCGACTACTGGTTGGGTATCCCCGTGAAGTGGCCCCATATCTCTGCAGCCCGTGTCATTGTGGAGACAGCTCTCAAGAACTATCATGTGGATCCCTCGCAGGGCACGCATTTCTTCCAGAATCTGACCTCGTTTGGTGTCGGTTACTTTACCATCAACACCTTTACGGGCAACGGCATCTTCCGTCAGGAAGTGCTTGATGCGATGCCGGCAGTGGAAGAGACGGCTCATGTGCGCCATGTGCGCTTTGAGCATCCCCTGCGCATCCTCATGGATGGAAAGAAACAGTTGGGAGTTGTGCAGCTGCCCTCATTGTCCGCCGAGGCGTGAGAAGTAGTCTGCGATATCGTCCCAGGTCTTAAAGGTGTCTGAGCCGAAGCGAATCAGCGCACCCATACCCTCTGTCTGCTCTGCGTCGATGAGATAGTCGCCGTAGAGCAGTGCTTTTTGGTTTGTAAATACTGTGTGGCCATAGGCCGGCACAGTGATATACTCATAGAGCCACTGGTTGATGTCGGCATAGTGCTGGGGCTCGGCAGGGGCTGGTGCCACGAAGAAGAGCTGATAAGTCTCCAACAGGGTACGTACTGTTTTCTGGGCAGAACTCTGTGGCTTTCCCCATTTATCGATCAGCGTGTTCACATCGATATAGACAATGGGACGCTCGCGTCCTTCCTGACGATCATCGATCCAGCGGATAACTGGTACAACGGCATGCATAAACGACTGGTCGTTCATCCGATGTTCACCATGAAAGCGGATGGCGGTAGAGTAGTGGGTGTGGAACAGATCGTAGGTGTTTAACGTGGTGTCGGCATCGCCGAAGAGCCCCCATACACGTTGCTGATCCTCAGCGTCAAGGCCCTCAAAGCAGTGCTCAGTTATCTCCTTATAAGCTTTTACCAGCGTCTTGGTGACGATGAAGTCCTGGATACCGTCGAGTCTGGGGTTAGAGAAATGCTGAGCACCCATCATACCGTGTTCCTTCATGGTGTCACCCATCTCCAAGGCGGGGTTCACCATGATGCGGTCGTAGCCGCGAAGCATCTCTGTATACATACCTCCCATCGACGTGCCGATGATGATGTCGGGTTGCTCCTTTTCGCACACCTGTCTCAATAATGCCATCGCGTCTGTGGGCTCTACAGGCAGATCTGGTGCCACAACGGTGGCATTAGGTAACACCTCGCGGATACGTGTCACAGTACCAGACTGGCCTGATGAACCGAACCCGTGTACATAGAGAATCTTCTTTCCCTTCATTAACTCGGGGAACTGTTTGATATACTGATTAGTCTGTTCCATGTTGCAAAGATAGTGTAAATTGAGAGAAAAACCAAATATATTTGGATATTTCCGTGATGAAATCTATCTTCGAGCGATACTCAAAGTTGACGATAAAATAAGAAAAAGATAAAAAAAGTGGAGTGAATTGAACAACTTTTCACTTTTTTTCTTACCTTTGTCCCCAAAATAATAATAAACCATATTACAATAACTTTAAAACGTCAAATGATTATGAAAAAGTATCTTGCAGAAATGGTGGGCACGATGGTGCTCGTGTTGATGGGTTGCGGCGTGGCCGTTAGCCTGGGTTGTGATCCTGTGAACAATATCCCCGCTGTGGTGGGTACGGCTTTAGCCTTCGGCCTGTCTGTGGTAGCAATGGCTTATACCATCGGTGGTATCAGTGGTTGCCACATCAATCCTGCCATCACTTTGGGTTGCTTCCTGACAGGACGCATCAGCGGTAAGGATTGTGGTATGTATATGCTGTTCCAGGTGATTGGTGCTTTCATCGGTAGCTTGTTGCTATACATCCTTACGGAGAATGTGCCGGGACTCGATGGTACTGGTGCCAATGACCTGCAAGCTAACGTGTCGATGCTGGGTGGTCTGTTGGCTGAGATCATCTTTACCTGTGTGTTTGTGCTGGTGGTGCTGGGTGCTACTGCAAAGACCAATGGTGCCACGAACAACTTCGCAGGACTGGCTATCGGTCTGTCGCTGGTGTTGGTACACCTTGTATGTATCCGTTATACGGGCACATCAGTGAATCCAGCCCGTTCTATCGCTCCTGCTGTGTTCCAGGGTGGAACAGCTCTGGCAAACCTCTGGATCTTCATCGTAGGTCCTTTCGTAGGTGCTGCCTGCGCTGCCGGCATCTGGAAGCTGATCGACAACGAGAAATAAGCTTATTTTCCTCCAGGGAATTTCGACTGTAGGAATTGGTTGAAAGTCTCTTTGAATGCATCGGTGACGCGGATAATCTCGTCACCGATGTATATACAATCGTTACGATCTACCTTGCGAATCTTGTCAAGGGCTACAATATAAGAGCGGTTGACACGCATAAACTGTTGCGGTGGCAGCATGTCTTCCACTGATTTCATTGTAAGGTGGGTGATCAGTGGCTTACGCACATCTTCCAGATAGAACATCACGTAATCCTTCATCCCACAGACGTAAAGAATCTGTGAAAGGGCTACTTGGCGGTATTCGCCATCGACCTTGAGGAAAATTGTCAAAGGAGCATTATTCATGCTTTCCCGAGGGGAATAATATTCCTTCGCTTTCTCCACCGCCACCATGAACTTATTATAGCGGATGGGTTTCAGCAGGAAGTCGAGGGCCTTTACCTCGTAGCTCTCAAAGGCATATTGCTTGAATGCCGTCGTGAAGATGACGCGTGTCTCTGAAGGGATCATGTGGGCCAGCTCCATACCGTTAAGGTCTGGCATCTGGATATCCAGAAAGAGCAGATCGGGTTGCTGTTCCTTGATGGCGTTGATGGCTTCTACGGAGTCGGTAAAAGAGCCCAGCAACTTTAGTTCAGGTGTCTTAGCCACAAACGACTCCAAGAGCTTAACTGCCAGAGGCTCGTCGTCAACAATCATGCAGGATATAGTCATAACTCTAAATGCTCAACTTAATATATACGTGGTAAATATCATTCTCAAGCCACTTCTGCCAAGTGTAGCGGTCAGCGTACATCAGGTCCAAACGGCGACGGGTGTTCTCCAGTCCGATACCAGAGCCGCTGCGGTCGGCATCGTTCTTGGGATAGTTCGTGTTGTCACAGGTAAAGATGATACTGTGGTTTTTCTGTTCCAGATGGATGTCGATCATCGAACTCCGGCTGCTACTCACCCCGTGTTTGAAGGCATTCTCGATGAGTGAGATGAACAGCAGGGGCGCTATCTCCACATCCTGCTCGATGTCGAAGGTGGTCTTCACTTCCGTCTTCTCGTTGCAGCGTAGCTTCATCAGCGAGATATAGTTGCGCATGAACTCTACCTCACCACTGATGGGGACAGTCTTCTTGTTGGTCTCGTACATCGCATAGCGCAGCAGGTCGGAGAGCTGTGCGATGGCATCCTGTGCAGCATCGGGGTCGATCTGGGTGAGGCTCGAGATGTTGTTCAACGTGTTGAAGAGGAAGTGTGGGTTGATCTGGTTCTTCAGCCACGCCAGTTCTGCCTCTGTGTTCTTCGCTTTTTCATCTTTCAGCTGTTGTTTGATGTCGCGGTTGCGGATAAAGTGGCGGATAGCGATGGCAATGCCGGCAACGATACAGTTGAGCAGCAAGAACATAAACATTCCTCCAAAGAAACCTATCCACATCTCGGATGACATCTTAGGCATATTGGGGATACTGTCGCGACGAAACCATAGCATAAAGAACTGGTTATTAAACAACGGAATCGCTATCAGGTTACACAAAGCGAAGAGCCAGTAGCGCGTCCGGTTGCTCAGTTTATTGTAGATACGGAAGGCACGGGCTTCCTTTTTATCCATGAAGAACAACAGAGGACCGAACACGTAGAAGTTGACGAAATAAATGAGGAACGGCGACAATAGGAGATTAAACACGACATTGAATGATGTCTTGGCAGCCTCATAATCCTGTGTACTGAGCCACGTCGCTATGGGTAGTGCCAGTATGATGATGGTCCACACGACGACATTCACCAGGCACGACGTGAGGTGATTTCCTCCCATGGCCTCATAAAGATCATTCAGAAATTCTTTCATACGACTGCAAAATTACGAATTAACCAGTAAAGTACCAAATATATTCCGCATATTTTTACTGAACATTGCCAACACTGTTGA
>JAEEGL013052151.1_pt1 | contig 15512 bp, 15 predicted proteins | sample 9134231 | NCBI WGS metagenome assembly JAEEGL01 (sample SAMN16246548, study PRJNA631951) | gut metagenome | biome: gut microbiome; feature: rumen; material: fiber-attached | host: Bos | place: Iran: Karaj | collected 2018-10
ATCCTTGGTAAGGATGAGGTCACCGGTTCAAATCCGGTCAGCAGCTTTTTTCTTTTCCCGGAGGGCAGTCCCCCCGGGTTTTTGTTTGCCGTTTTGTTCTAAAGCAGTCGCTTTTCCGGACTGTTCCCGGGTGATCTCAAAAGATTCGGCCCCGGTCCTGCTCCGCCGGCTTTTTCTCCGTTCAGAAGATCTGTCCCGGCAGCTTCAGTTTGATCTTTGGCGGGAAGTTTTTATCGAATTCCTCCACATCCCCGTCACTGACGTAGTATCCCTGCGGCGTCCGGTAGACGCCGGTGATACCGTCCAGATAACCGGGGATCAGTTCCCTGCAGAGGAAGAAGGAATCGTCCGCTCCTTCCGGAAGATCGTGATAGCGGATGCCGAAGTTTCTGGCATGACCGAAGCCACTTTTGCCGTAGAAGCCGATATTTCCCTCGAAGAGGACCGCGCCGTATCCCAGCGCGCGTGCCTTTTCCAGGCAGAAGTCGAGCAGTTTTTTGCCGTATCCCCTGCGCTTCAGTTCCGGGGTGATGCAGATCGGGCCCATCGTCAGGACCGGGACCGTTTTCCCGTCGTCCGCTTCGATCACCGTTTTCATGAACATGTTCTGGCCTATCAGCCTGCCGTCCAGTTCCATGACAAAATCCAGATCCGGAACGAATGCCGGATCGTCACGGAGCACGTGGATCACAAAGTGCTCGCTGCATCCGGGCCGGTAGACGTTCCAGAACGACTCCCGGATCATATTTTCCACGGCACTGTAGTCGCCTTTTTCTTCCGGCCGGATCAATAAGCCGCTCTCATTCATCGAGTTTTTACCTTTCCGTTTTTTCAGTGTTTTCCGAGGAGCTTCGCGGGCCTTACCAGCCCTTCACCAGTTCTTCCGGATCGGTCCAGGGACGGTTCTGCTTGACAGCCGTTTCTTTCAGAGTCAGATATCCGCCCCAGCAGGTCATGCCTTTCCGCAGCAGCGGATCCTCTGCGACCGCTTTCTCAAAGCCCTTGTCCGCCAGCTTCAGGAGGTACGGAAGGGTCGCGTTCGCCAGTGTGACCGATGCGGTGCGCGAGAAGGCGGACGGGATGTTGTCCACGCAGTAGTGCAGGACGCCTTCCTCCCGGTAGACCGGATCGTCGTGCGTCGTGGAACGGCAGGTCTCGACCGCCCCGCCGTCGTCACAGGCGACGTCCACGACCATCGCGCCCGGCTTCATCAGTTTCAGGTCCTCCCGGTAGACGATATGGTCCCGGCGTTCCTTCGGCCAGTTGATCGCGTTCAGGAAGACGTCCGTCTCCCGCAGACACTTTTCCAGATTGAAACGGTTCGAGATAAGGAAGGAAACGTTGCCGGGCAGATACTTCTTCGCCTCCCTCATCGCGTTCATGTCAATATCCAGGATCCGCACCTCGTTGCCGAAGGCCGCCGCCAGTTCCGCCGCGCCCAGACCCACGTTGCCGCAGCCCAGTATGGTGATCACCGGCTGGGGCACGCCGGCCACGTTGGCCATCATGGTCCCCGGGCCCCCGTGCACGGACTGCATATAGTAAAGCGCCGCCATGAACCCGCCCTTGCCCGCCAGCTCGCTCATGGGCCGAAGCAGCGGGAAGCGTCCGAAGCGGTCCTGCACGTCCTCGTAGGCGATCGCCGATACTTTCCTCCCGAGCAGAACGTCCGTCTCTTCCGGGTGGGAATTGGAATGGATATAGGTCATCAGGATCTTTCCCGGCTTCATGAACCGGTATTCTTCCGGAAACAGTTCCTTGACTTTATAGATCAGATCGCTCTTCTCCCAGACCGTGTCCCTGTCCGCGATCACCGCGCCGGCGGCGCGGTATTCCTCGTCTGAAAAGCCGCTGCCCGCTCCCGCCCCTGTCCCGACCAGGACCTCATGGCCGTGACGGACGATCTCCTGCACCGTGGCCGGCACTGCCGCCACGCGGAACTCATTGGGTTTGATCTCTTTCGGAATACCAATGATCATAACTAAAGCCTCCTTGCTGTTCTGCCGGGATTATATCACCCCGACGGGCGGGATTCAAGGCTGCCCCCCGGCGCCAGGCGCCCCTTTCCCCGAATCGCGGAAAGTGCTATAATCGCGGTGCAGTCCAGACACTGCGCATCCATCTCCCTGCCGGAGGCCTGTATGAGGATCACCAGCGATACCCACCTTAGCTATCCCGAACTGACGCTTTTCCAGGCGCTTGAAAAGGCCGCCCTCGCCTGGCCGGCCTCTCCCGCCCTGGAATTCTACGGACGGAAGATCTCCTTTGCCTCGTTCCGCGAGGATATCCTGACCTGCGCGCGGGCCCTTGCCGCTCTGGGCGTGAAGGCCGGGGATACGGTCACCATCTGCCTGCCGAATGTGCCGCAGGCCATGACCGCCTTCTACGCGGTCAGCCGTCTCGGCGCCGCAGCCCAGATGCTTCACCCGCAGTCGGCCCGCAAGGAGATCGAATACGCGCTCCGGCTCACCGCCTGCCGCCTGATCATCACCCTGGATATGTTCTACGAGACCGTGATTGCCGCCGTCCGGAACGTCGACTCCTCCATAACGGTCATCGTCGCCCGCACGGAAGACGAACTCCCGGCCGCCGCGGCCGCCGCCTTTTCCCTTACGGCCGGGAGGAAATATCTCGGCTTTCCTTACGCCGGCGAGGGCATCCTCTGGAAGGCCTTCATGAAGACCGGCCGCGCGGAGATCCCGCTCCCGGAGGTCGGTTTTGACCGCAGCCACACCGGCGTTTATCTCTGGAGCGGCGGAACGAGCGGCTCCCCCAAGGCCATCGCCCTCAGCGACTACAGCTTCAACGCCTGCGCTGTCCAGGCCCGCGCCGCCATCGACGAAGAATTCGGTCCGGGACTCAGCATGCTCAGCTGCATGCCCTGTTTCCACGGCTTCGGCCTCTGCATGAACCTCCACGCAGCCCTCATCTTCGGAGTCTGCTGCCTGCTCATGCCCAGCTTCAATATCAAGACCTACGCCAAGACCCTGATCCGGAACAAGCCGAACTACATCGCCGGCGTCCCGACCATCTTCGACGCCCTGCTGGGGATCCCGAACCTGGAGAACGCGGATCTCTCTTTCCTGAAGGGCATGTTCTGCGGAGGCGATACCCTGCCCATCCCGCTGAAGCAGAAGGTGGACACTTTTCTGGCGGCCCGCGGAGCCTCCATTCAGATCCGCGAGGGCTACGGGCTCACCGAGTGCGTGACGGCCTGCTGCCTGACGCCGAAAGACGAATCCCGGGAGGGAAGCATCGGCCTCCCCTTCCCGGACACCGACTACAGGATCGTGAAGCCCGGCACCGCCGAAGAGCTTCCCGTCGGGGAGACCGGCGAGATCATCCTGACCGGTCCGACCCTGATGCAGGGATATCTCGGCGAACCGGAGGAGACCGCGGATGCCCTGCGCGTCCTTCCGGACGGCCGCCGCTGGCTATACACCGGCGATCTCGGGTGCATCGACGGGGACGGCTTCGTCTATTTCAGGGGGCGCATCAAGCGGATGATCATCACGAACGGCTTCAACGTCTATCCGATCACGCTGGAGCAGCTGCTCCTCTCCGACCCGGAGGTGAAGGAAGCCTGCGTGGTCGGCGTGCCGGATCCCCGCCGCATGCACAAGGTGAAGGCCGTGATCGTGCCGGCGGCCGGTGCGGACGAAGCGGCCCTCAGAGCGCGGCTCGAAGCCCTTCTTACGGAATCGGTCGCCCGCTATGCCCTCCCCCGGGAATATGCCTTCGTGCAGGCCATCCCCCGTACCGTCCTGGGCAAGATCGATTACCGGAAGCTTGAGGAAGAATAAAGGCCGTTCACGGTTCTTCGTGGACAAATCAAGCGTTTTCGGCTATAATACGGATCGGAGGCAGGAACGTGCCTCCGATTCTTTGCCTTCGGGCAGAAAGGAAGCTTTTTTATGAAGAAGCGTCAGTTCAAGGCCGAATCCAAGCGCCTGCTCGACCTGATGATCAATTCCATTTATACGCACAAGGAGATCTTCCTGCGGGAGATCATCTCCAACGCCTCCGACGCGATCGACAAGCTCTATTATCAGAGCCTTACCGACAGTTCGGTAGGCCTGAACCGCGATGATTTCGGGATCCGGATCGTACCGGACAAGACCGCCCGCACCCTGACAGTCAGCGACAACGGCATCGGCATGAATGCGGAGGAGCTGGAGGCCAACCTGGGCGTCATCGCGGCCAGCGGCTCCCGCCGTTTCAAAGAAGAAAATGAAAAGCCGGAAGGCGAGGAAAGTTCCCTGATCGGCCAGTTCGGAGTCGGTTTCTATTCGGCCTTTATGGTCTCCGACCGCATCACCGTCATTTCCCGGAAATTCGGAGATGAACAGGCCTGGAAATGGGAAAGCGAAGGGGCCGAAGGCTACACGGTCACCGAAGCGGAGCGTGCCTCCGCCGGCACCGACGTGATCATGCACCTCCGGGAAGACAACGAGGAGGAGAAGGAGGACTACAGCCGTTTCCTTGACGAATATACGCTGCGGGATCTGGTGAAAAAGTACAGCGACTACATCCGCTTCCCGATCCGCATGGATATGCCGAAGAGCCGCCGCAAGGAGGGGACGCCCGACGACAAGCCCGAATGGGAGTCCTACACCGAGACGGAGACCCTGAACTCCATGATCCCGCTGTGGCAGCGGAAAAAGACCGAGGTCACCAAAGAGGAATACGACAACTTCTACCGGGCCCGCTTCGGCGGCTTTACCCCGCCGCAGTCCGTCATCACGATGGCAGCCGAGGGGGCGGTCACCTTTAAAGCCCTGCTCTTCATCCCCGCCGAGCCGCCGGTGCAGTACCGGACGACCGAGTACAAACCCGGCCTGCAGCTCTATTCGAACGGCGTGCTCATCATGGAGCGCTGCGAAGAGCTTCTGCCGCCGCAGTTCGACTTCGTGCGCGGCGTGGTGGATTCTCCGGATCTCAGCCTGAACATCAGCCGGGAGATGCTGCAGCACGACCGGCAGTTAAAGCGCATCGGCCAGAATCTGGAGAAGAAGATCCGGAGCGAACTCCTCAAAATGCTGAAGGATGACCGGGAAGGCTACGAAAAGTTCTACATGAACTTCGGGCGGCAACTCAAGTACGGAGCCATGGATCTGGACCGCGAGAAAAAAGAGCAGCTGGAGGAGCTCCTCCTCTTCTATTCCTCGCATGAGAAGAAGCTGACCACGCTGGAGGAATACGCCTCCCGCATGCCTGAGGAGCAGAAATACATCTACTATGCCACCGGCGAGAACGTGGACGCGATCGACCGCCTGCCCCAGACCGAACTGGTCCGGGACCACCGGATGGAGATCCTCTACTTTACCGAACCCGGCGATGATTTCCTGGCGAACATCTTCATGACCTACAAAGAGAAGCCCTTCCGCTCGATCATCGACGAGGATCCGGAGCTGGAAGACGCCCCGAAGGCTGACACGGAAAATGTGTACAGGGACAGCTTCGCCTTTATCAAGGAAACGCTGGGCGACCGCGTGAGCGAAGTAAAAGCCTCTTCCCGCCTGAAGAACCACCCGGTCTGCCTCGCGAGCGGCGCCGGCGTGACCTTCGAGATGGAGAAATACATGGCTGCCGTCCGGCCCGACCTGAACATGAAGGCGCAGCGGATCCTGGAGATCAACGTGAATCATCCGGCTTTCACCGCCTTTGACAAGGCCCGGACCGAAGACCCGGAAAAGGCGAAAAAATACGCCGAGATCCTCTATCAGCAGGCCGTCCTGATTGCGGGACTGCCGCTGGAGGATCCGACGGAATATACCGACCTTCTCTGCTCTCTCTGGTAAAGAAGCTGCGGAAAAGGCGGCGGGGGTCTAAGCCCCTGCCGCCTTTTCCGCATCAAAAAACCGCTGCTTGCGCAGCGGTCTCCGGTTTTCCCGGGATCAGTCTACACTGTAAGGAAGCAGCGCCAGATTGCGGGCACGCTTCACAGCGGTGGTCAGAGCTCTCTGGTGACGGGCGCAGGTCCCGACTACCCGGCGGGGCAGGCTCTTGCCGCGCTCGGAGATGTACTTTTTCAGCCGCGCTACGTCCTTGTAATCGATCTCGCCTTCCTTGCCGCAGAACGCGCAGACTTTTTTCTTTCTGCGGATCGGGGCATGCTTTCTAGGCGCATCCGTCTTCTCGCTTTTATTGGTAAAAGCCATCGTAATACCCTCCTGGATTAAAAGTTGAACGGCAGCTCTTCGTCTTCCACGCCGTCCGGGATGTTCATGAACCCGTCACTGACGGCCGGACGCTCCGCATTGCCGCTCTGCGCGGGACGCGGGCTGCTGCCCTGAGCATTTTTGCTCTCGGCAAACTCGATTTCTTCGGCGATAATCTGCACGCTGGTGACCTTCTGGCCGTCCCGGTTGGTGTAGTTATCGTTCTGGATCCGTCCGGAAAGAAGGACCTTCGTGCCCTTCTTCAGATATTTCTCCACAAACTCGCCCTGTTTGCCGAAGGCGGTGCAGTTGAAGAAATCCGCATCGGCGTCCCCGTTTCTCTTGAAACGACGGTCGACCGCCAGACTGAAACGTGCGATCGCGTTGCTGTTTTCTCCGCTGGAATACCGGACTTCCGGATCTCTGGTGAGTCTCCCCATCAGAATGACTTTATTCATTTTTTCCTCTTTCTCAGGCTTCGTCCTTGACGATCAGGAACCGGATTACCTGCTCCATCAGACGAATGTGGGCTTCTACTTCCGCAGGGCAGCCGGTCTCGGCTTCGAACTTGATGAAGTAGTAGTAAGCTTCGCTCATCTTCTGGATCTCGTAAGCGAGCTTCTTCTTGCCCCAGTCGTCTACGTTCGTGATGGTGCCGCCGAAACGGGTCACGTACTCTTTCACTCTTTCCAGAGCGGCGAGTCTCGCCTCGTCATCGATGGCAGCACTCAGAACTACGGCTAATTCGTACTTGTTCATGCTGAACCTCCTTTTGGTCTTCGGCCCTCCTTCTTATGAGGAGAGCAAGGATCGTGATATGTCACGGAAGGGTATGTTAGCACGGAAAGTGCGGGAATGCAAGCATTATTTCGGGAAAATACGATGGTTTTTTGCGGTAAGACAAGGAGATGATCCGGGTCTCCGGCCGGCAGGGGAGCGGGAAAGGAAAGCCGGCCCCGCGGGACCGGCTTCCTGTGAACGGGCTTCTTACAGGCCCATCTGAAGCTTCAGAGCTTCGAGTTCGTCGTCGACCTTGGCGTTCACTTCGCTGTCTTTGTAGCGGGCCTCGGCGGCGGCCACTTCGTCGACCGTCTCCTTCTCGTTCAGCTTGGCCATCGCGTTCGCCTCGTCCAGCTTCTTGTTGATGCGCTCTTCCATGCGTCCGAAAGCGTCCATCGTCTTGCCGGCTCTGGCAGCGGCGGTGGACTCGACGAGTTTGTTCACCTGCTCCTGGGCCTTCGCGATCTTCAGCTTCGCTTCCAGCTCTTCCTTGCGGGCGTTCAGCACAGAGATGTCGCCGACCAGCTTGTCGTGCATCTGCTGCATCTTGACGGAGTTGGACTTCGCGACTTCATAGATCTGCTGCAGGGATTCGCCGGTCGCTTCCAGTTCCTGTTTCTTCTTGATGAAGGTCTTCGCGTCTTCTTCGCTGCCGGCTTCCAGGGCCTTCTTGGCCAGACGCAGGTATTTCGCGATCTGCTCCTTGTTGGCCTCGACGTTCCTTCTGGCCTTCTCTTCGTCGGCCATCACGGAAGCGGTCTCCTGCTTCACTTCGGCGAGATCGGCAGCCAGATCTCTCAGATACTGGTTGATCATCTTCTCAGGATCTTCCGCCTTGTCCAGCAGAGCGTTGATGTTGGCTGCGATGATGTCTTTGAATCTGGATAAGATACCCATTTTCCTCTCCTTTTTCTCTCGAGTTATTTATCTTTCTGATCGTCCTGATCATTCTGATACTTGGTTTCCAGTTCCGCCAGACGCCGGTCGGCGTAGGTGGATGGTGTTTCCGCGGTCTCCGCGGGGGTCACGGTCTGAGCGGCCGTTTCTCCCTCTTTTTCGTACTTCCCTGCCAGATCGTTCAGATGCGCATCCGCGTAGGTCTGCAGAGGGGTATTCAGGATCTGCAAGGTCTGCTCCGCCTCCAGGTTCTTCTGTTTCTTTACGGCTTTCCAGATGAAGAAGGCGATCACCAGGATCACGAGGATCAGGAAGATGATCAGCACGATCCGCCAGGCTTTCGCGGCGGTCTTCATGATCCGGGCCGCGGCATCTGCGAAGGCATCCGAGAACATGCGGTCCTCCCGGCCGTCCGGATAGGTATCGAAATCGTCGTAGTAGACGTCGATGTAGTCCAGCAGGATGTCGATCGCCTCGTCGTCCATGACGAGCCGCGCCTCGGTCCCGGCCCAGCAGTAGGTCACGTAGTTGGAGTAGGAATCGTCCTCATAGAAGCCGACGTAGACGAGCAGATGCGCGTCGTCCTCGAACAGTCCGGCGTAAACGGCCGGCAGCCAGGCTTTGATCTCCTTCAGCAGAGCCGACGTCCCGTCCTTGGTCGAGAGGTCCTCCTTCGTCAGGGTCCGCCCGTTCACCTCGTCCGAGATAAGAAGGTACGGCTGCACACCCGTCAGGCTGTAGAACTTCTTCATGCCCTTGAGGAGGGTCGTGCGGGAGGCGATCCAGTCCAGGTCGTCCTCGTAATAATCGGTCTCCTTCACCGCCCCGGAGGACAGCTTTTTGCGGTTGACCGTCGATTTCGTGATGTCCGACTTGATCTTGTTGCCGGTCTTCTTGGAGTCGGCCGTATAGCTGTAGTCATAGCCGTTTCCCTGGCCCGCCTGCGTCTGCGCCCCGCAGCGTGTGAGCGTCAGAAGGAGCACCAGTACCGGCACGATCAGGAGCAGGGAAAGGACTCCCACCCCGAGGCCTCTGCCCGTATTCACCTGAGCGGTCTGCACCGGTTCAGGCGCCGGCTGCGGTGCCGCCGGACGGACGGGCTCATAGCGGTAGACCGACTGCGTGACCGAAGGGCCCGGCCGGTACTGCCCGCTGCTCTGCGGGCGGCTGCCGAACGCGCGGTAACAGGTGCTTCCCGAAGGACGCGTGCCCGAAGGGCGCCGATAGCTTCCGCCGGGCGGCCGGCTGCCGGACGGGCGGTAGTACCCGCTGCCGGACGAAGGCCGGGACGCGGAAGGCCTGGTGCCGCTGCCGCCGGAAGAGCCGCGCGAAGCATTGCCGCCCCTGCCGGTGGAGAAAGAACCGCCCGAAAAGCCCCGGCTGCCGGACGAACCTTTCGAATAGCCTCCTCCGACGTGGCCGCCGCCTCCGCCGCCGCTCCCTCCGACACGGCCGCCTCCGCCGCCCGAGGTACCTGAACCTCCTCTGCCCATGGATGCCCCCTTACGCCTGCGGCGCGGGAGCGGTCTCTTCCGCTTCCAGTTCCGCGGCGGTCACAGCTTTCCCGTCGCGCCAGATCCGCTCCAGATCATACCAGAGCCGTTCCTCGCGGGAGAAAATGTGGACCACCACGTCCGTATAATCAAGCAGCACCCAGCGTCCGCCGCGCAAGCCCTCGTAACTGCGGCAGGGAATGCCCAGCTTCGCCATGGTCTCCTCAGCCGTATCGACCAGACTGTCCACATGCGGGGTGTTCTTTCCGTGCATGATCATGAAATAGTCGGCCAGGGTGGAGACGCCGCTGATGTCGATGACCGAAATCTCCTGCGCCTGTTTTTCATTCAGTGCCCTGTACAGGGCGAGCACCTGCTCTCTGGAGCTTGGTTTCATTCCGTATCGCCTTTCTCCGGGTCTGTCTGTTTCCCGTAGGTTTCCGCCACCTCCACCGTGTTCCGGTCGATGCGGCGGCCTGTTCTTCTAAGGTGCGCCACCGTTTCCTGTGCCAGGATGCCGACGGCTTTATCCAGCTGCCGGAAGGCCTGCTCCCGGCACTCCTCTTTCCGCGGCAGTTCCCGCCGGAAGGGTTCGATATAGTCCGCCACGTAGATCATCATCTCCAGGCGGGTCATCGGCACGTGGCCGGTCGTATGCCAGCGGATCGCCGACAGGACTTCCGGGTCCTCCGCGCCGAGCACGTTCCGGGCGATCTCCGCGCCGGCCGGTCCGTGCCCCAGCGCGTCCGCAAAGGGTTTTCCGCAGTCGTGCAGCAGGCCGGCCAGCCGTGCCTTTTCGACCGGCACGTCGCGGTACACGTCCGCCAGACGCACCGCGGTCAGCATTACTCCGATACTGTGGCGCAGGCGTTCCGGCATCAGAGTCTCCTTCAGGAAGAAGAAGCACTCCCTCTCATACTCCGTCGCGTCGCAGGCATCCAGCAGTTCCTCATTCGTCAGTTCCTCCGGCTGCCGGTAAAGATGATGCCGCTCGATGTAATCGTAAACACCCTCCGGCAGATCTTCCGGCTTCAGGCTGCCGGCCAGAAAGCTTTCCCGGATCCGGCTCGAGGAGACGGGCATATCCCGGAAGGGCATGAAACGGACGTCGGCACCGAAGCGCTGCCGCAGTTCTTCCGCGGCCTGTTCCAGATCCTCCCGCTCGACCGCCGTATCCCGGCAGGCCGACAGAAGGACCGCCAGCCGGCAGATCGTCTCCGGCAGGCGCCAGCAGGCCAGATCCCGCAGAGAGTCCGCGCCCAGGATGAAGAACCACTGCACATCCGGGTACTCCCGGCTGAGTTCCGTCAGGGTGACAGCCGTGTACGTCGCGCCGGTCCGGTTCAGTTCCCGATCGGAGAAAACCAGCCGGTCCTCTCCGCGGATCGCCAGCTTCACCATGGCCTCCCGGTGCCGTTTCTCACTGATGCTGCGGCCCTGTGCCTTGAAGTAGGAATACCCCGAGGGCATGATCCAGACTTCATCCAGGCCGAAGGTGTCGCGCGCACAGCGAGCCATCTCCAGGTGAGCCTCATGGATCGGGTCGAAGGTCCCGCCCAGGATGCCGATCCGCCGCTTTTCCGGGACCGACGCCGCTTTTCCGCTCCCGGATGCGCTCAAAGAACCGCCCATCAGGGCAGTTCGATCCTCTTTTTGGTTTTGGACGGACGGTACAGGACGATCTTCCGTCCGATCACGGTCACGACCTGCGATCTGGTGCGGCCGCCCAGAGCTTCCGCCACGCCGCGTATATCGTCAAAGTTGTTTTTCAGAAGAGCCACCTTGACCAGTTCACGGGCTTCCAGCGCCTCGCTGACCGCTGTGCAGATCTCGGGCGTGAGGCCGGATTTGCCGATCTGCATGATCGGATCCTCCGCCGTCGCCAGTTTCATCAGGTAACTCCTCTGCTTGCTGTTTAAATCTGCCATGGATTCCTTTCCCCGCCATGCGGGCCTCACAGTCTCGTTATTTTTGTATCATACCGGGAGCCGAAAATCAAGGTGCGTCCCCGCGGGCGCTGTGAAAAATCCGTGAAAGATTTCCCAAAAAAACTGTTGACAAGCCTCCGTCCAGGGTGTATATTAGCCGAGCATCCGTAAAGGAGGCCTGCAGTTGTGGCGGAATTGGCATACGCGCATGATTCAGGTTCATGTCCACTTAAGTGGGTGCGGGTTCAAGTCCCGCCAACTGCATGATTGAAAGCCGCTAGAAGCGGCTTTTTTCTTTTTATGCAAAAGTATACGGCCCTTCTCCGGCTGACTCTTCTTACCTTCCTTCCGCTAATACATCACCCTCCGTATTCCTTACCTTTTCTATCTGAAACATGCTTTTCTTTCCTTCTGATTCTTGTCCTTTTCCATTTTGGGATTGACAATTGCCGCCGCCTGTGATAAGTCAGACTTGAATCGTCTGCCCGGGAAAAGGCAGATATAAGAGGCTTGACATACAGCCCGTACTATCATGAGGAGGAGTCCAATGGCGGCCAAATTTGCTTACACGATCTGGCAGTGGGGCGGCGAAAAGGAAAACGTCATCACCGCCTGCAGGGAAGTATCCGAGCTCGGATATAAGTATTTCGAAAGCACCAAGCCCTTCATCGACGTTTTCAAAAACGACAAGGAAGAGCTGCGCGATATCCTGGCAATGTACGACATCGCCCCGACCGGCGCCTATTTCCATCTGAACGGCACCAAAGAGAACGATATCGACGACCTCGAGGCGAAGATCCCGTTCATGCTGGAGTTCGGCATGAAGCTCATCACCGTCCAGGCAGTCGGCGTGCACGGACGCAGCGCGAATCAGGAAGAACTGGATTACGCCCTGAAGACCATTACCCGGATCGGTAAGATCTGCAAGCCTTACGGGATCCGGCCCAGCGTGCATCCGCACTTCAACACCACCTGCATGATCCCCAGCGACATCGACTTCATCCTGCAGAACACCGACCCTGAGGAGGTCTGGTTCTGCCCGGATACCGCCCACATCACCAAGGGCGGGGGCGATGCGGCCGCGATCGTAGAGAAATATAAAGACCGCGTCGGCTTCACCCACCTGAAAGACATTCAGAAGAACGTGGAACTGAAAGTGGAAGGCATGGAGCAGGGCAAGGAAGTGTATTCCAACTTCCTGGAACTCGGCGAAGGCAACGTGGACTTCGCGTCCGTTTTCCGCTCCCTGAAGAGCGTGAACTACGACGGATTCCTCTGCGCAGAGCTCGACCGCAGCCGCTTCACCAATAAGATCAGTGCTGAGATGTGTATGAAGTTCCTGAAGGCCAACTGGTAAGTCAGGTATCTGAGAAAGGGATAAACTATGTACAGAGTAGGTCAGGAAGAACTAGACGCCATGAAGCGCGTCATCGACAGCAGACAGCTTTTCCGCTCCAACAAGGGCGCACGGGAAGTGGATCATTTTGAAGAAGAACTCGCCGCTCTCACCGGCACCCAGTACGCTCTCGCCGTTTCCGGCGGCACCGGCGCCCTCATCTGCGCTCTGGTCGGCTGCGGCATCGGCCCCGGCGACGAAGTCATCGTTCCCGGCTATACCTTTATGGCCACCGCTCTCGCGGTGCTTGCCGTCGGCGCCATCCCGGTGCTGGCCGAGTGCGACGAGACCTGCACCATCGACGTCGCCGACGTGGAGAAGAAGATCACTCCGTATACCAAGGCCGTCATCCCCGTGCACATCTGCGGCTTTCCTTCCGATCTGGACGGTCTCAAAGCCCTTTCCGAGAAATACGGCTTTGTGATCGTGGAAGACGCCTGCCAGGCCGACGGAGGCAGCTATAAAGGAAAACGGCTGGGCAGCATCGGCAAGGCCGGCGCGTTCAGCTACAACTATTTCAAGGTCATCTCCTTCGGAGAAGGCGGCGGCGTGGTCACTAACGACCGGAAAGTCTATGAGCGTGCCCTGATCTATCATGACGGCGGCGCGGCGTTCCGTCCGTATGCCGGCGATCTGCAGGAGCCGGTCTTCTGCGGGACCCAGCTGCGCGTCGGCGAGCTGTTCGGTGCTTTCATGCGCACCCAGCTTACCCGTATCGACGGGATCCTGGCTGACCTCAGACGGATCAAGAAGACCATGACGGATGCCCTGAAAGACGTCCCCGGCATCGCCTTCGCTCCTTCGCACGATATCGAAGGCGACTGCGGCACCACGCTGCCCTTCCGTTTTGACTCGGAAGAAAAGGCCCGCGCGTTCGCGGCGAAGTTCGACCCGGCCGATATCCGCGCCTGGCTGCCCATCGACAGCGGCAAGCACGTCTACTACAACTGGGATCCGGTCATCGCCCAGCGCGGCGCCCACTGCGAAGCGATGAATCCCTACAAGCTGCCGCAGAACGCGAAGCTGAATCTGCAGAAGTACGATCGCTTCAGCCTGCCGCAGACCAACGACATCCTCTCCCGCACGGTCTATTTCAGCCTGAATCCCGACTGGGACGAGGAGAAGGTGAACCGGCTGATCGAGCTTGCCAAGGCGAACGTTCAGTAAGATCTTTCCAAGCGAAAGACCGGGCCCCCGAAGGCCCGGTCTTTTTCTGTTCTGATACGGGGGAGGTCCCTTACTCTTCCGCTAATTCAGGCTTTTTGGCCCCGGCGAGACCGAGAGCCTCCTTCGCCAGTTCGTCTGCCCGGTCATTGTTCGCGTCGCCGCTGTGGCTCTTCACTTTGACGAAACGGATGTCCAGCAGGGTGCGCACTTTGTCGTAGTAGGCTTTGTAGGCCTGCGTAGCCGGCTTCCGCGCCTTCCATTCGCCGCTGCACCATTTGGCGATCCCTTCATAGTCGTGGTAGATGACCAGCTGCTTCATGCCCATACGGCGGGCGAGGGCCATCGCCGCCTCGGAGCCGCGGATCTCGCCGGCCACGTTGCGCATAGCCGCCATCTCCGGATCCTCGAAGCGCTGGGAGAAGGTCTTCTCCTCCCCTCCGTACAACATCAGAACGCCGCAGGAAAAGGCGCCCGCCTCCGCGTCAAAGCTGCCGTCGACCCAGGCTTCCATCACCCGGGCCTCCTCCGGCTCTTCCCGCCCGGTTCCGCCTGCCAGATAGGCCTTGGCATCGGCCAGTTTCCCGAAGCTTTTATACTCCGCACCGGAAAAGCCTTCCACCTCCTGCCGGCATTCCTCCCAGGAGAGGTAGATGCCCGGCCGACGGCCTTCCTTTACCGCATAGTATTTCTGCGCCACGCTGCGTCTCCTTTACGGTTCTTCTGTCGGTTCTTCGTCCCAGACCTCGTCTTCTTCCTCAGAAGGTTTCTTTTTGGAGGGATCCGCCGCTTCAGCCCGGCCTCCCCTTTGGCCCAGCATCGTGAGCAGCACCAGAATGATCACGAGCATCGCTCCGATCACACCCAGCCAGATCCAGGGAGAGACCCCGGAGAGGAAGGCCAGGGCGCCTTCCGCTTCGGTCGGCTGCGGAGCCGCCGAAGAGGCTGCGGGAACAGACGAAGCCGTCGGGGCGCTGTTCGAAGAGGAGTCGGCCGGCGTCTCTTCCGAAGAAAGAGCCATCGTGGGTTCCGTGATGAAATGATACCGCTGCAGGGTCTTCTCTTCCGGGTCGAAGAGGTAGAACTCCCGTCCGCCCGCCTCGTTTTCGGCGTAAATCAGATAATGGTCGCCGCTGTTCGGCCATGCGGGGGCCAGGACGGTCCACTCGCTGCCGCTTACGTCCGTGATCGTTTTCGGCTCGTACCCGCCGGGGATCTCCGGTGCTTCCAAAGGCGAGATGGGATACAGCTTCAGCTGCGGGACCACGTAAGCCGGGCGCCCTTCCGTCGATTCTTCCGTCGTCTCTTCTGTGCTCTCTGCCGTTGAGCCTTCCGTGCTTTCCTGCGTCGGCTCTTCCGTACTCTCCTCCGTGGAGGCCTCTGTCGAAGGCTCCGTGGGCGGAGGCGTCGGAGTCTCGGTCGGCTGCGTCGGCGGCTGTGTCGGAGGCTGCGTAGGCGGGTCAGTAGGCGGAGGTTCCGGCGGGGCAGGACGGTTGATTGTGACGTTATAGTAGTTCTTCGTCTGTCCGTCTTCGGCCGTCACCCGGATCTGAAAACGCGTCACACCGACCTGCAGATTGCGCAGATAATTGTTATACTCGTATTTTGCACCGGCAGAAACAGCAAAGTTGAAGGCGATCGAAGTCGTTGAACTGTCCACGTCCAGCGTGTAATCGAATACATGGGGATCGAA
>JAEEGL014106869.1_pt1 | contig 15512 bp, 12 predicted proteins | sample 9134231 | NCBI WGS metagenome assembly JAEEGL01 (sample SAMN16246548, study PRJNA631951) | gut metagenome | biome: gut microbiome; feature: rumen; material: fiber-attached | host: Bos | place: Iran: Karaj | collected 2018-10
ATTTATTGTAAGAATTTAATATCAAGTATTTTGCGAAATTGCAACATTGATAAAAACTATTTAAAAAATGTAATTTCACTGAAAAACAAAATATTCACTATCATAATGCCAATGATTTTGGTAGCATTATTATTCACAACAATTATAGGTTTTTCTCAAATTGTTGAACAAAAAGGTGAATATATGTATATTTCTAATAAAATGCTATTAGAAAAATATGTTACAAGAACAATATATACTCAAAGAGAAATAGATAATGAATTAAGTAAAATCGAATTATTAAATGATAATGATAATGTTTTTATAATATATTCTGTTGATAACTACAAATGTCTAAAAGATCAAGAACTAAGTGAATTCTTTTTGAAGTATACTTTAAAAGAAGCAGAAGAACATAATGGAAGAACCTATGATACATATGGAATTGATAGACAAGGTGTAGAAAAAAAGATTACAATAGATGGGAAAGAAGCATATGTTGGTATAATATATGATATAGCACCATTAGATTCAGTTATTTGGTTTGTAATTAGTATACTAAGCTTATTTCTAATTAACTGTGTGGTTTTATTCTACATTTCAAGATCTATTGCGAATGACGTAAAAGAGGTTTCTGATGCCTTAAATAGAATAGTTAAAGAAAAAACTAAAATAAGTAAAACAAAATTACCAATAACATCAAATGATGAGATTGCACAACTAGTAATTGCTTTTAATGAAATACAGAAACTAACAGATGAACATATCACTAAAATAGAAGAAAACCAATATACAATGCAAAGACAAGCTCAATTTGCTATACTAGGTGAATTTGCAGGAGGACTAGCTCATGATTTAAATTCTCCACTATCTGCAGTAAAATTGGATATTTCAACACTTAAAAAATATATGAATTCAAGTAAGATTTCTACAGAAGATGAAACAAGAAATAAACTAAATGAAATGTTAGAAAATATAGATAGTAGTTTAACAAGTATGGGAACTATCATTATGGGCGTAAGAAATCAAATAAGAGCAACAGGTGATAGTGAAAAAGAAGAATTCTTATTGCAAGATGTACTTGATGGAATCAAGATTCTATTTAGAAGTGTATTAATGAAAAACAATTGTCAGTTAGAAACTAATATTCCAGAAGGTTTAAAGATTTATGGTGAAAAGAATAAGCTTGATAGGGTAATAGGAAACTTGGTTAAAAACAGTACTGATGCATATGTTTCTATAGGAAAAAAAGGAGTAATCACAGTTGAAGCAACTAATCAGGGTGATAAAACTGTAATTGCTGTAATTGATGAAGCAGGCGGAATTGATGAAAAATTAAAAGATACTCTATTCAAAGAAATAAGAACTACAAAAGCAGAAAAAGGAACTGGATTTGGATTGTATTATTCAAATACAATTATAGAAAGCAGTTATAAAGGAAGAATGTACTTTGATTCAACTAAGGGTGTTGGTACAACCTTTTATATAGAAATACCTAATTTGAAGGAGGAAAAATAATGGAAGAAAACATTTATAAAAATGCAAAGATTGTTGTAGTAGACGATGTAGAGGAGGTTTTAAATTCTACAAAAAACTGTCTTGAATTTGAAGACATGCAAGTTGAATGCTTTTCAAATCCAATCGAAGGACTAGAATACTTAAAAAACAATAAAGCAGATGTACTATTACTTGACTTTTTCATGCCACAAATGAATGGTGATGAATTTGTAGAAAAACTAAGACAATTTAATGAGGAAACAATAGTAATACTTCAAACAGGATATTCAGATAAAATTCCGCCACTAGAAATGATAGACAAAATGAATATTCAAGGATATCTGGATAAACTTAAAGGAGAAGATGAATTAATCCTAATGACTAAAGCTGCAATAAAAACAGCACATTTAAATAAAAAGATTATTGAAAAAGATAAGGAAATTTATAAATTAAAATTTAAAGATTCTATCAAAGGTGGATTAATTTCAAAATTAGTAAATGAAGCAAAAGACCAATTAATGCAATTAGCAGTAATGAATTCTTCTATTAAATCAGATACAAATGATTATGGAGCAGAGACAAGAGGAATAGATAATGCAATAGAGAGAATGGGTAAATTATATACTGCATTAAATTTTGAATCTGAAGGTACTCTTAATACAAATGATTTAAAAGAAATTATACAAATATTACTAAAACCTACATTACTTATAAGTGGTTCTACTCTAATGTTTGAAGAATCTGAAAATTTCTTATTAGGGGATAATGTTAGTGATATTGTTTATTCTATAATTGAAACAGTCGAAGTATTAATTCAAAATAGTAAAAATGATATAAAGATAAAAGTTGAAAAAGATGGCGACAAAACCAAAATTATAACAGAAGCACAAAATTTAGATGATAAAGATTTTAGCAATTTGAAATTGTTAATAAATGATAGTCCAATTGAGATATCTAATAATACAATAACAGTTGAGTTATAATTTTTAATTGACATTAGAAGAGGGAGAATATATATGAGCGAATTTGTTAAATACTTAATAGTTTTTGGTGTATCAATGGTTCCATTGATAGAACTAAGAGGAGCAATTCCAATTGCTGTAGCAATGGGGTTACCAAAACTTACATCTTTTATTATTTCAATTATTGCCAACATGATTCCAGTACCATTTATATATCTATTTGCAAGAAAGGTTTTAGAATGGGGAAAAGATAAAAAATACATTGGTAAATTCTTTACATGGTGTATTGAAAAAGGCGAAAAAGGCGGAGAAAAACTAAAAGAAAAAGCTGGAAGAAGCTTATACTTTGCATTATTCTTATTTGTAGGAATTCCAGTTCCAGGAACAGGAGCATGGACAGGTACATTAGCAGCAAGTATTTTAAAATTAGACTTTAAGAAAACGATAATAGCAGTTATGCTTGGAGTTTTGCTTGCAGGAGCAATAATGATGGCAGTATCTTTTGGTTTATTTGAGATAATATTTTAGATTATAATAAAAACTATATGTGAAATTTTAAAATTGAAAGGAGATTTTCATATGTATAATGATGGTAAAGTCTTAATAGGAAAAAGTGCAAATGATGAAATGTATATTGTACCAAGTATGGCTAATAGACATGGATTAATAACAGGAGCATCAGGAAGTGGTAAAACAATAACATTAAAGGTTATGGCAGAGAGTTTTTCATCTATGGGAGTACCAGTGTTTTTAGCAGATATTAAAGGAGATTTAGCTGCAACTTGTATGCCTGGAGAAACAAGTGAAAAATTAGAAGAAAGATTAAAAAAATTAAACATAGAAAATTTCCAATATAAAGGTTTTCCGGTTGTATTTTGGGATGTATTTGAAAAAAATGGACATCCATTAAGAACACCAATTCAAGATATAGATACAGTTATTTTAGCAAGAATGCTTGGATTAAATGAAGTACAAACTGGAGTTTTATCAATAGTATTTAGAGTCGCAAAAGAAAATGATTATGAAATTATAGATATAAAAGACTTAAGAACAGTTCTTCAATTTGTTGCAGATAATGCAAAAGACTATACAGTAGAATATGGAAACGTAGCAAGTCAAAGTATAGGAATAATTCAAAGAGCATTATTAAAACTAGAAGAACAAGGTGGAGATTATTTATTTGGTGAACCTGGATTTGATATAAATGATTTATTAAAACTAAGCAGCAATGGAATGGGAAATATTAATATTCTTGATTCTACAGAACTATATCAAAAACCAGATTTATACGCTAGTTTCTTACTATGGATTTTATCAACATTAAACACAACTATGCCAGAAGTTGGAGATATGGATAAACCTAAAATTGTATTCTTCTTTGATGAAGCTCATCTATTATTTAATGAAATACAACCAGATATGCTAGAGAAGGTAATTCAAATTGTAAAACTAATTCGTTCAAAAGGTATTGGACTATACTTTATTTCACAATCTCCAGCAGATATTCCAAATGAAATATTAGCTCAACTTGGAAATAAAGTTCAACATACTTTAAGAGCATATACACCACAAGAACAAAAAGTTGTAAAAGCAGTGGCAGATTCATTTAGAAGTAATCCAGAATTTGATACTCAAGAAGCTATAATGGCTTTAGGAACAGGGGAAGCTTTAATTTCATTTTTAAATGAAAAAGGTGAACCTAATATAGTAAATAAAGCAACAATTCTTCCACCACAAAGTATGATGGGAGCACTTGATGATTCAATGAGATTAATGATTATTAATAGAAGTGAATTTAAAGGAAAATATGATAATGAAATAGATAGAGAATCAGCTTATGAAATAATTACAAAGAATAAGCAAGAGGCAGAGGCTGAAAAGAAAAGAATAGAAGAAGAAAAGGAAGCTGAAAAGAAAAGAATTGCAGAGGAAAAAGAAGCAGAGAAAGCTAAAAAGGAAGAAGAAAAAAGACAAAAAGAGGAAGAAAAAGCTCAAGAAAAACAAAGAAAAGAAGATGAAAGAGCAAGAAAAGAAGCTGAAAGAGAAGCTGAGAAAAAGAGAAAGAATTCAATTTCATATAAAATAGAAAAACAAGCAGGAAGAACTGCAAATGCAACAATAAATTCAATTGCTAGAAAAATTGCAAATGAATTATTTAAAGGATTGTTTAAAAAATAATTTATAACTCTATAGAAGTATAGGAGGATTCAAAAGATGGCAGAATTAGATATGAAAAAAGGTGACAATAGTTATATACAAGAAAAACCAGAAACTGTAATAACACAGAAAGAAATTAATGAAATAACTCAAGATGATAAAAAAATAGGAAAAAATGATTTTGCAAATCTAGCATATGATGAACTAACATATAATACAGATACTGTAGGCATAGTAACTCAAGCAATTAGAGATCAACTAAGAAGTGAAGCAGAACAAGAAGCTGAAGCTAGTGCAGAAATTACTAATGATGAAGGAGGTCAAAGATAATGACCGATAGTTTAAGCCAAGCAATGTATGAAACAAGTGTTATACTTGATAATACAGAAAAAAGATTAATTGATAAAATTCCTGAAAAAGTAATTAATTCAATAAAATCAAAAGCAAAAATGGAAAGAGAATTTGTATATGATACAAGTAGAAAATTAAAAGATCAAGATATTACAGATATGACACGTGGGCTACTTGCAATTATATATAGAGATTATTTTTGCGATGAACAAGAAAGAAAAATCTATAATGAGTTTTATAGAACTGCGGTGCAACAAGCTGAACTTGAAAAACAAGAAAAGTATAGCGCAGATAAGATTTTTCAAAACAAAAAGAATCAAAGAGTAGCAACTAATATGTCACTAGTACCATATGAAAAGGAAACAATCTGGACAAAGATTGCAAACAAATTAAAGCATTTATTTAAGAAATAGAAGGAGCAAAAATGAAAGAAGAATTTATAGCATTATTAAAATCAACAAATAGAGAAGGAATGGATAATTTAATTGATTTTTTAGAGAATAAAACAGATTTTTTTAAAGCACCAGCGAGTACTAAATTCCATGGAAACTATGAAGGTGGACTTATGGAACATAGTATGAAGGTATATGAAATATTAAAAGAAAAAGTTAAAACAGCATGTATTGATATACCTGTATCTGATGATACAGTAAAAATTGTTGCATTATTACATGATATTTGTAAAGTTAATTTTTATAAAATAGATTATAGAAATGCTAAAAATGAACAAGGAGTATGGGAAAAAGTACCATATTACACTGTAGAAGATACTATACCATATGGACATGGTGAAAAATCTGTAATGATGATTACAGAATATTTAAAACTAACAAGTGAAGAAAAATATAGTATTCGTTGGCATATGGGATATACTGAGCCTAAAGAATTATATACTACAATAGGTTTAGCATATAGAAAATATCCTTTAGCATTATTAATGCATGAAGCTGATTTAGAAGCAACAGCATTTTTCAATATCTAGAAATTTATAAAGAAGCAACAAAAGTTTAAAAAAACTTAGCTGTTGCCTCTTTTATTTTGCGTAAAATTGTTATACAATATGTACAAATTGTTTTATTATAAGGAGAGGTTACATGAACAAGAAATGGGAATATGCAAATCCTAATGAAGAAGAAGTTAATAGAATATCAAAAAAATTTGGGATAAGTGAATTACTTGCTTCAATATTAGTTAATAGAAATGTTGTAGAAGATGAAGATATTAAAAAATTTCTAAATCCTACAAGAAATGATTTTTATGATCCATTTACTTTGCCAGATATTGAAGTAGCTGTCGACAGAATAATAAAAGCTATAAATGAAAAAGAAAAAGTAGTTATTTATGGTGATTATGATGTTGACGGAATTACAAGTACAACAGTATTAAAAAAATTCCTTGATGAAAGAGGAATGAATGTTGGTTATTATATTCCAAATAGACTAGATGAAGGATATGGGCTAAACAGAGATAGTGTTACTAAAATTGTAAATGATGGATACAATTTAATGATTACAGTAGATTGTGGTATCTCAGGAATAGAAGAAGTTGAACTAGGAAATTCTTTAGGATTAGAAACAATAATTACAGATCATCATGAACCTTTAGAAGAATTACCAAATGCTGTTGCTGTTGTTGATGCAAAAAGAAAAGATAATAAATATCCTTGCAATCAATTAGCTGGAGTTGGTGTAGTATTTAAATTAATTCAAGCTATTTCAATCAAACTTGGATTAGATGAAAAAGAGTATTTAAAGTATTTAGATCTAGTTTGTGTTGGAACAATATCAGATATAGTTCCATTAGTAGATGAAAATAGAATAATTGCGAAATTAGGATTAAAACTTGTTGAAGTAACAAAAAATGTTGGATTAAAGACATTATTAAAATCAATAGGATTTAATGTTATAGATTCAAACACAGTATCATTTGGAATTGCCCCAAGAATCAATGCCTGTGGTAGAATGGGATATGAGATAGATGCTTTAAAACTATTTTTGACAGATAATAATAAAGAAGCAGAACAACTAACTGAAAATTTAAATAAATATAATAAAGATAGACAAGATACAGAAAAAGAAATTGTAAAACAAGCTTTAGAGAAGATAGAAAATGAAGATTTAAAAAAATCAAGTGTAATTGTTTTAGGAGACGATAGATGGCATCATGGCGTTATTGGTATTGTTTCATCAAAACTTACAGAGCAATATTTTAAACCATCAGTATTGATTTGCTATGAGGGTGATGTTGGAAGAGGTTCTGGAAGAAGTATACCAGGATTTGACCTTCATAACGCTTTATGCAAGTCTAGTAAATACTTAGAAAAATATGGCGGACATGCAATGGCTGTTGGACTTAGCTTAAAGAAAGAAAATTTTGAAAACTTTAAAGCAGAATTAGATAAGATTGCAAAAGAAGCAAATATTGATGAAATAATTCCAATCATAAAAGTAGATAAATTGATTAATTTAAAGAATATAGACATAAAAATGGTAAAAGAATTAAGTTTACTAGAACCATTTGGAGAATCAAATAAGAAACCATTATTTGCTTGTAAAAATTTAAGAATAGATTCGATAAGAGCTCTAACAGAAGGAAGACATTTAAAGCTAACACTAAGAGATGATAATTTTGTAATGGACGCTATTGGATTTAATTTAGGTAATCTAGCAGACGATTATACAATTGGTGATAAAGTTGATATAGTTGGAATGCTTGAAATTAACGAATTTAATGGAAATGAAAAAATACAATTCAATCTAAAAGATTTGATGAAATCATTATAATAATCAAATAAATCTTACTAAATTGGAGGAATAGATGGAAATACAAGAAGATGTAACAATTCAAGGTATTATTACCCAGATGAAAAAGAATAATAGAAAAACTGATACAAAATTGATTATGAAAGCTTATAAATTTGCTGAGGAAAATCATAATGGACAGTTTAGAAAATCAGGTGAACCATATATAATTCACCCTGTTTGTGTTGCACATATTTTGGCAGGAATAGGAATGGATGATGCAACAATTTGTGCAGCTCTCTTACATGATGTGGTTGAAGATACTCCTGTAACTAAAGAACAACTACTAAAGGAATTTGGAGAAGAAATTTCTGCAATGGTTGATGGTGTTACAAAATTAAGTAGAATTCAGTATGTATCAGAAAAAGAAATGCAAGTTGAAGATTACAGAAAAATGTTCCTTGCAATGGGAAAAGATATAAGAGTTATTCTGATAAAATTAGCAGATAGACTTCATAATATGAGAACATTAAAATCATTAACAAGAGATAGACAAATTGCTATATCAGAAGAAACTTTAAGCTTATATGCTCCCCTTGCTAATAGACTTGGTACTTATTCTTTAAAATGGGAATTAGAGGATTTAGCATTTAAGTATCTATATCCAGACGAATATAGAGAACTTGTTGCAGGACTTGATAAAAAAAGAGAAGAAAGACTTCAATTTATTCAAAGAATAATGGAACAAATTAAAGTCGAATTAAAAAGACAACATGTAGATGCTGAAATAACAGGTCGTGCAAAGCATTTATATAGTATATATAGAAAAATGAAAAGAGATAATAAAACTTTAGATCAAATCTATGATTTGTTTGCGCTAAGAATACTTGTAAATTCTGTAAAAGATTGTTATGCTGCATTAGGTGTTGTCCACGAACTATATAATCCAATGCCTGGAAGATTTAAAGACTACATATCAGTGCCTAAAACAAACATGTACCAATCTTTGCACACAACATTAATAGGTGAAAAAGGTACACCATTTGAAGTACAAATTCGTACTTGGAACATGCATCAAATAGCTGAGTTTGGTATCGCTGCCCATTGGGCATATAAAGAAGCAAATAAAAACAAAAAAACAACAGTTACAGTTGAAGATGATAAATTATCTTGGATTAGAGAAACTTTGGAATGGCAAAAAGATGTGCAAGATCCAGAAGAGTTTTTAAAGACATTAAAAACAGAATTATTTGAAGACGAAGTATATGTATTTACTCCTAGAGGCGATATAAAAGTTTTACCTAAAGATGCTACACCAATAGATTTTGCTTATGCAATTCATGCTGAAGTTGGACATCGAATGATAGGTTGTAAAATAAATAGTAAGATTATGCCTATTGCAACAACACTTAATAATGGGGATATAGTTGACATTATGACATCCGAATCTCCAAAAGGACCAAGTAGAGATTGGCTTAAATTTGTAAAAAGCTCATCAGCAAGAAATAAGATTACTCAATGGTTCAAAAAAGAGCAAAGAGAAGAAAATATCGAAAAAGGTAAAGAATTATTAGAAAAAGAAATAAAGAAAATTGGTATGACAACACAGGAGATTTATAAACAAGCATATGTAGAAGCAGCGTTAAATAGATATAAATATAATAGTGTTGAAGATATGTATTCTGCAGTTGGATTTGGAGCAATTTCACCAGTTAAAATCATTGCAAGAATGCTTGAAGAATATAAAAAAGATCATAAAGAAGAAGAACTAGAAGAAAAAATAGTAGAATTAACTCAAGAAAAGAGAGAAAAGAATAAACAATCAAAAACTGGAATTATAGTTGAAGGAATTGATAACTGCTTAGTAAAACTTTCTAAATGTTGTAATCCTGTTCCGGGTGATGAAATAATTGGATATATAACAAAAGGAAGAGGAGTTTCAGTCCATAGAGCAGATTGTATTAATATTGGAAGCTTACTATCAGAAGAAGGTCGTATGATAGGAGTTAAATGGGCAAATGAAGAAGTAGCATCTTATACAGTTGATATTGAAGTATTTGCAAATGATAGATTAGGATTAGTTGCAGACATTCTAAGAGAAGTTCAAAATACAAAAAATAAAGTTTTAGCAATAAATGCTAGAACAACAAAGGAAAGAGTTTGTATTGTTGAATTCACAGTAGAAGTCCCAAGTTTGACAATTTTAAATAATATTTTGAAAATCTTAAGAAAAATTGATAGTGTATATGAAGTTAAGAGAAAGAAATAGAAAAGATAAAAGATAGAACATGTATTGCATTTATAGGAGGAAGAACAAATGATACTAAAAATACTTAAAATTAATACAAATATAGATCCACCAACTAATTGCTATATTATTGCTGACGAAGATACTAAGGAGGCAATGGTAATAGATCCAGCAGGTGAAGTGGACAAAATAATAGAAATGCTTGATATACTTGATGTAAAAATAAAATACATATATATAACTCATTGCCATGGAGACCATATAGGAGGAGTTGAAGAACTAAAAAATAAAGCTGGTGGTAAAATTCTAATTCTTAGACAAGAATATGAGAATGTTAAAAATCCAGCAGTTACTTTAAATTATTATATTGGAATTCCAGATGCAATGTTCGAAGTAGATAGTAGAGTTGATGAAAATGATTTAATTCATGTTGGAAATGTTGAACTAAAAGTACTTCATACTCCAGGTCATACAAGTGGTAGTTCTTCTTTATATTGTGAAGAACATAAAATGGTATTTACTGGAGACACAGTTTTTAGAGGTACATGGGGAAGAACAGATTTGCCAACAGGAAGTAGACTAGAAATAATGGATTCAATAATGAAGAAAATATTAGTTTTACCAGATGATACGATTATTTATCCTGGCCACGGTAAATCAACAGAAGTAAAAGAGGAAAAACCAATTTATTTTGAACTAAAACCTAGAGGAATTTATTTTGATTAAAAGAATAGTAGAAAGAGGAGATTTTTATGATGATTTCAAGACCAAAAGGAACAAGAGATATATTACCAAGCGATTCGTATAAATGGGAATATGTAGAAAAGGTTGCTAGTAATGTATTAGAAAATTATGGATATAAAGAAATAAGAGTACCAGTATTTGAAAGTACTGAACTATTTGCAAGAGGAGTTGGAGAAACAACAGATGTTGTACAAAAAGAAATGTATACTTTTGATGATAAAGGAGATAGAAGTATAACATTAAGACCAGAAGGTACAGCAGGTGTAGTTAGAGCTTATCTAGAAAATGGTATGGGTTCACTTCCATCACCCATAAAACTTTGGTATGCAATGCCAATGTACAGATATGAAAATGTACAAAAGGGAAGATATAGAGAATTTCGTCAAATAGGAGCTGAATTATTGGGTTCAGGTTCTTATTTAGCAGATATAGAAACTATATTAATGGCTGATCAATTAATAAAAGCATATAATTTAAATAATGTAACACTTAATATTAATAGTATTGGATGTTCTACATGTAGAAAAGAATATCAAAAAGCATTGAAAGAATATATTAATTCTAAAATTGAATGTTATTGTGATACATGCAAAACAAGACTTGAAAAAAATCCAATGAGAATATTAGATTGTAAAGAAAAAAGCTGTAAAGAAGCAAATAAAAATGCTCCAATTATTTTAGATTATCTTTGTGAAGAATGCAAAACTCACTTTGAAAATGTTAAAAAGGCTTTGACAGAAGCTGGTATTGAATACAAAATTGATCCAGGAATAGTTAGAGGTCTAGACTATTATTCAAAGACTGTTTTTGAATTTATATCTGAAGATGAAAACTATACAGTATTAGCAGGAGGAAGATATGATGGATTGGTTCAAGAATTAGGAGGTGCGCCAACACCAGCAATTGGTTTTGCTATGGGAGAAGATAGACTAATTGAAGTATATGAAAAATATAATAAAGGTAATGTTGTTGAACCTAAAACACCAGATATTTATCTTGCAAATATAGGTGAAAAAGCAGGTTTATTTATAACAAAACTAGCTCTTGAATTAAGAAAAAACAATATATTTGTTGAAACAGATATTTCAGAAAGAAGTTTAAATGCTCAATTAAAATATGCAAATAAAACAAATGCCAAGAATTCTATAATAATTGGAGACGACGAAGTAGAAAGCCAAAAAGCAAAAATTAAGAATATGGAAACTGGCGAAGAAATTGAAGTAGACTTAAATGCAAATAGTATTATAGATAAAATAAAGAAATAAATAAAAATAAAAATAATAAATAAATAAAAATAAAAATAATAAACAAATAAATAAAAAATAATAAAAGTATAATAAAAATAATTATAGTATTAAACATAAAATAGACGATGATTCATCGTCTATTTTTGTTCTTATAAAAGAATATCAGCATATACTTATAATAAAGTAATTATAGAACAAAGGAGAAAATATGGTTAATTTCCGAGTGATTCATATTAAGAAATTTACAAGGTATTTAATATCATTTTTTATAATAATAAGTATAATCATATTCTTAATAATAAAAATAAATCCATTTAAAAAAGAAATAATAAGAATAGAAAATGAATTAAAAAAAAGGAGTGAAGATAATACTAAAACCAATAAGTTTAATATTTTGAATTATTCATTTTTAGAATTCTTAAAATTTGAAACACCTATTATAAAAATAGAAAATTTTGGAGATAATGATAAATTGATTAAAAGAGAAAATATTGCAACAGTTAGAGGTAGTGATGTGCTAAAGAGAGTTATTAATAGCGAATTTACGGCAATAGATAATATTGAAGAAGAGGAGAACATAGAACAAAACAAAGAAAAAGTTGCAGTTGCAAATGCAACTAACGATAGTGGAAATAATAGAAATGATAATGAAAAAGAAAAGACTGAAGAAAATAAAAAAATAGAATTAGCAAAAAAAGAAGTTAAAGTAGAGAAAGTAAATGAAAGAAATATTGAACCAACTTATTCTATTACATATGATGGTGTCAAAATAAAAAATCAATCAAGTTATAAATTAACTGATGAAATATTAAAAGATGACTATTTGCCAGAAAACAAAAAAGATATTTTAATATTTCATACCCATACATGCGAAAGTTATGAGCAAAGTGAAAAGTATAAATATAAAATGACAGGAAATTATAGGACAACTGATTTAAACTATTCAGTAGCAAAAGTGGGAGATGAATTAACAAAACAATTAGAAGAATATGGTTTTAATGTAATACATGATAAAACAGTGCATGACTACCCAGCATATAATGGTTCATATAATAGATCATTAAAAACAGTACAACAAATTTTAGAAGAAAATGAAGATACTGATATTGTTATAGATTTACATAGAGATGCAGTGGGTGATGGAAAAGAGTATGGACCAACAGTTAAAATAGATGGCGAAAGTGTAGCACAAATAATGCTTGTAATTGGTTCTGATGGTGGAGGACTAAAACATCCTAATTGGAAAAACAATCTAAAAATTGCAATGAGAATACAAAAAAAGGCAGAAGAGTTATATCCAGGTCTTTTTAGACCAATGATTGTAAGAGATTCTAGGTATAATCAGCAAGTTAGAGATGGTGCTATGATTATAGAAGTTGGTGCAACTGCTAATACTTTAGATGAGAGCTTAGCAAGTATGAAATATTTAGCATTAATATTAAATGAAGTTTTTAAATAAAATTTGTTGAAACACTTGATTTTTCTTGATATATATAGTAAAATACTTACTAGTGAATTACCTTATTCTTGGTTTTGAGGAATACACCATCCCTAAACTAGGTATGAGGCATATAGAAAAATAGGAGGTGTTTTATATGACAAAGGAAAGAAAACAAGAGATTATCGAGACAAATAAAAGAGACGAAAAAGATACTGGTTCTCCAGAAGTTCAAATAGCTCTTTTAACAGAAAGAATCACAGAATTAACAGAACATTTAAAGATTCATAAAAAAGATAATCACTCTAGAAGAGGACTTCTTAAAATGGTTGGTAAAAGAAGAAATTTACTAAACTATTTAGCTAAGAAAGATGTTCAAAGATATAGAGATATTATTGAAAAACTACAATTAAGAAAATAGTTTAAAGCAAAAAGGACGTTTCGCACTTAGCAAACGTCCTATATTGTATTATTTACAAATTTGTTTATGATACTTTTATTTAGAGAGTAGCTTGTATAATATACTAAGAATATCTTAAATAAAATAATAAATGAAAATATATCTAAGTAGTAATTGTTAGTATATTATAGAGGTTACATCTGATAAAAGTATTAAATATATATAAGAAAAGAGGAAAAATTTATGTTTAGAACATTCGAAATGGAACTAGCAGGAAGAAAACTAGTAATTGAATCAGGAAAAATTGCAGAACTTGCAAATGGAAGTGTTATGGTTAGATATGGTGACACTGTAGTCATGGTAAATGTTACAGCATCAAAAGAACCAAAAGATGGAATTGACTTTTTCCCACTTTCAGTTGACTTTGAAGAAAAATTATATTCAGTTGGTAAAATACCAGGAAGTTATCAAAAGAAAGAAGGAAGACCATCAGAAAAAGCAATTCTTACATCAAGAGCTATTGACAGACCTTTAAGACCATTATTCCCAAAAGATTTTAGAAATGATGTATGTGTTGTAGCAACAGTTTTATCAGTAGAACCAGATAATTCACCAGAAGTTGCAGCTATGATTGGAGCTTCAGCAGCATTATCAATATCTGATATACCATTTGGTGGACCAACAGCAGCAGTTAGTGTTGGATATGTTGATGACCAAATAGTAATTAACCCAACTCTTGAACAAAGAGAAAAATCAAGATTAAACTTAACAGTTGCAGGAACAAAAGAAAAAATAGCTATGATCGAAGCTGGAGCTGATGAGATTCCAGATGATACAATGCTTGAAGCTATTAAAGCAGCTCATGTTGAAATCAAAAAAGTTTGCGATTTCATTACAGAAATTAAAAATGAAATTGGAAAACCAAAATTTGAATATAAATCATTTGAAGTTGATCACGATGTATATGAAGAAATTGAAAACTTATATCAAGATAGAATGTACACAGATGTACAAGCTGTTGATAAAGAAGTTAGAGATGCTGCAATGGATAAATTACAAGAAGATGTTACAGCATATTTTGTGGAAAAATATGGTGAAGAAGCAGCAGAAGAAAAGAAAACAGATATCGCAGACAGTTTATATAAATTAGAGAAAAAATGCGTTAGAAAAATGATACTTGAAGAACATAAAAGACCAGATGGAAGAAAGATTGATGAAATAAGACCATTATCTTGTGAAATAGATATATTACCAAGAGTACATGGAAGTGCTTTATTCACAAGAGGACAAACTCAAGTATTATCTGTTGCAACTTTGGGAATGATAAGTGAAGAACAAATTTTAGATGGAATTGATGAAGAAGAAACAAAAAGATACATGCATCACTATAACTTCCCAGCATATAGTGTTGGTGAAGCAAGAACATCTCGTGGACCAGGAAGAAGAGAAATAGGACATGGTGCTTTAGCAGAAAAAGCTTTAGTTCCAGTATTACCATCACAAGAAGAATTCCCATATGCAATAAGAGTTGTATCTGAAGTATTAAGTTCAAATGGTTCAACATCTCAAGCAAGTATTTGTGGAAGTACACTTTCTTTAATGGCAGCAGGTGTTCCAATTAAAAGACCAGTTGCTGGTATTTCAACAGGTTTAGTTACAGATAGCGAAAATCCAGATAGATATGTAATGTTAACAGATATTCAAGGATTAGAAGATTTCTTTGGAGATATGGACTTTAAAGTAGGTGG
>JAEEGL014924136.1_pt1 | contig 15512 bp, 7 predicted proteins | sample 9134231 | NCBI WGS metagenome assembly JAEEGL01 (sample SAMN16246548, study PRJNA631951) | gut metagenome | biome: gut microbiome; feature: rumen; material: fiber-attached | host: Bos | place: Iran: Karaj | collected 2018-10
AGAAGCAACGAGGCCAGTCTCTTCCCGCAGTTCACGCATGGCACCTTCCCGGGCGGCCTCGTCGTTTTTCAGAAATCCTCCGGGTAAAGCCCATTGTCCTTTGTACGGCTCGCCTCCACGCTTTACCAGCAGAACCTTCAACTTCCTATCCTCATAAGTAAAGATGACGCAGTCCGTGGTTACTGCCATGTGCTCATACTTATACTGATAAGGGAATTGGGCACCTTCAACGTATGTGTAGTTTTTCTCCATAGCATTAGCAAAGATAGATCATTTTGATGTTATTTGCAAAATTTTGTGTCGATATGACGCAAAATATTTGCAGGGTTCGATAATAAGTATTACATTTGCGTCGAAATGACACATTTAACACTTTAACATCTTACTATTATGGAAAAGGCAGCGCAAAAAACAAAGGTTTACAACGTAATCATCATGGATAGAAGCGGATCCATGTGGGACATTCAAAGGCCTGCAATCCAGGGCTATAATGAGGTTCTTGGCGGAGTTAAGGCTGACGCGGAGAAATATGCTGAAAAGCAGGAACAGTACATCACATTGGTGCTATTCGACAGCTCCTCTATCGATGATGTATACTGGAATGCAAATCCGGCCGAAGCCAAAATCCTTACTCTGGAGACATATGTCCCTGGAGCATGCACTCCCCTTTATGATGCGATAGGTCGGACTCTGACGAAACTTGAGAAGGAACTTCAGAACGATCAGCGTCACTCTGTAGTCGTAACTATTATTACGGATGGACTTGAAAACAGCTCCAATGAGTATAGCCTATCCGCTATACAATCATTAATCAAGCATCTGAAGGCAGAAGGATGGTCTTTCGCCTATATGGGTACAGACCATGACGTACAGGGAGTCACAATCAGCCTCTCAATTACCAACGTAATACAGTTCGAAAAGACAGAAGAGGAAACCCACGAAGTATTTGAGAAAGAAAAGCGCGCCCGCGAACGCTATTCCCGCAAAATGTGGGAATTTGAACAGGCTATGCCGATGGCAAGCAGCGAAGAAAGGAAGCGCTATCAGTCTCAAATCTCAGAAGAATACTATGATGAATCAAATTCGAACACTGCCTACGCCGGCCGTGTTGCTCCCGAAAAAGTGACGAATCTTGCCCCGAATGAAATCTTTGTTTTCGGTAGCAATGACCAAGGCATACACAAAGGAGGGGCAGCTTATTTGGCCTTGAAAAAATTTGGTGCACAGATGGGAGTTTCCTCTGGCTTGCAAGGAAACTCATACGCGATTCCCACGGTAGGAAACGGAATCGGACCTCACGAGATTGCAGACTCTTTCCATACGTTTGTGGAGTTTGCAAAAGCACATCCGGAAAAGACTTTCCTGCTCACCGCCCTCGGCTGCGGACATGGCGGTTATGAACCTGATTACATCTCCCACTATTTGGAAGAAGGAATCAATGTCTCAAATATTCACTATCCAATGGAATTCTGGGCTGCCTTCGAGAAGCGTGGGCTCGTATAAAAACCTTCTTAGACACATTATTTGAGTTACTATTCAACGTACTCCACCGTGGAACCCATCAAGGCAATAGAATCAATTCCGCTGAATATCAACACGTTGAACAATCGCTTACCGCGGCTCTTGTGGTTAAAAACTTAGGAGACGTAGGACACTAATCTCTTATAGCGGTATTGCTGCCCCTCCTTTTGGGAGGAGACTATATCCCCTACTTCACAAATGCAGCTGTAGTTACTATTATGTCGCCCCCTTTCTTACACTTCTTTTATTAAATTATTGATTTTTAAATAGTTAATAAAACCATCAAGGATGGCTGTATGGCGAGCCTGAATGTCGGCTTCTGTAAAGTCGGGCTTGGCGTTGGCCAGATTCAAGAGTTCTACAACCTTGGTCCCCTCTTTCTTCTTTCCTTGGCTCTCGAACCCGTAGTAGTACTTCTTCTTATCCTCGAACTTGTAGTCGCTGGCCCTGATGTTGATGCGCTTCTCCAGGATGGCCTTGTTGCCTAGTTTCTCGACATTTGCTTTGTTGGTCATGGTTTCGTGGCTTACCCGGTTCTTGGCGAAGATGTGCTCAATATCGAATAGGGTTTCCAGCGACATCAGTTCCTGGGAATCATCCTGGAAGGCCCACCAAGCCAGCATGGACTTGGTAATCGGACGCATATTGTAGAAGTTGTAGTCCCGGAACATGTTGGAGATCTGCTGTTCTTCGAATTTGAAGTTGGCGAAATCTACCGGCTGGCCGGCGACAATCTTCAGCATTTCAGCATAGACTGGAGTACGCAATGAGTTCACGCCTGGTTTGTACACGGAATAAGCCCAGATGAACGCCGTGATGGTTGTCAGGAAGTTGTAGAAAGGATCATCCTCCAGCTTACCATCGGCATCCTTGTTCTTCATGAAATAGACGGAGGTGAAGTAACGCCACATTCCGTTAGGCGCATAATTCAGCACAAAGAGCCGGCGAAGGACACGGATGGAGAACTTCTCTACATCCTGATTGGCAACATCGTTCCAGAAGTCCGAAAGTTTCTCCAGATTCGAGAGCGTATCGTCCTGATACATAAGAGCATATTTGTCAAGTTCATAGAATTTGCGGAGAGCGATGGTCGTGGTGTCGCTTTGGCCACGTGTTGCCCTGATGTAGTACATATACCGGGTGAACAGTTCGTCCATCGGCGTTCCTGTGATGGGATGGAAGATCTTCTCGGTCTTTTCCTCCAATGCTTTCCAACGCTGAATGAATTTGTCCTTCTCCCCCTTGCCGGAATAGTACTTGTAGAATTGCGCCTTGAAGATGTCGGAATCCGAGAGCGGGAGTCCTCGGTCATTCAGGGTTGAGAAGATTCGCAGAGCAGTATCCTGAGACTCCGCCTCGATAGGAAGCAGGATACAGTTGTTCATGATGCGCTGAGGCAGATAGGCAAAGAAGGCCGGGTACTTATGCAGGAACTCGTCGATTTGCTTCTGGAAGAAACGATAGTTCTGCGCATAGGTGCTTTTCTGGTCCTTCTCGACCTTGCCGGTGCGGAGAATGGTCAGGAACTCGTCTTTGTCGTTGTCAGTGGCCACCTCGCTATCAATTTTCAGCTTGCTAGTGTCCGGCCGGCCAAACTCATCGGTTTTCCAGATGCACTTTTCGATTGCTTCCCTGGTACGCTTGGCATTGTCATCCTGCATATACCCAAAGAGTGAGTAGAACGCCCGAAGGAGCAGCATCAAGGTCGTAAGGCGCTGCTGGCCGTCGATAATCTCTTGCTGCTTGTTTTGGTTCTTAAAGGTGACAATGGGGCCAAGGAAATACTCATCGCTGTCTTTATCGAACTTTGAGTAGTCCGCACCAGGGAAAGCGAAATCAAAGATGTCATTCCAAAGCGTCAAGCACTGTTCCTCATTCCAGGCATAAGGCCTTTGGTAATCCGGAATAAGGAAATCAGCCTTGGTATCAGAGAACAACTCATTGATTGTTTTTTGATCTACATTCAGTTTTGACATATCGTCACTGTTTTATTATTATTCATTTTTTTGTAACTACGATTATTTCAAATAACCCGAAAAGTATCGGGCTAAAGCATGTCAACGCCAGATAGCTGCACGTCAACGGAGTTATCATCGATGCGGACTTCATACTTGACGCCGGCTTCGGTATAGACATTGGCCATCTGGTGACTGGTGACGAAGGTGTTCTCTTCGAGATACTTAGTCCTACCGAACAGGATCTTTTCAATCTCATCTGATGTGAAGTACTGATATTCACCTGGACACGTATGTATCACTATGCGCCCAAGGGTATTGATTTCCCTAAGGTTGGCATAGCCTTCCGTGTCCTTATGAGGAATGAGGAGGAACAGATAATCACGTGCTCTGCTTATGGCAACATTGATAATGTGCTTTTTATTGAGCATGATTCTATCCGGCTGAGACGCCATTGCCTTTGGCGGATTGAAGACGACAAAAACCATATCACACTCGTCTCCCTGGAATCCGTGAATAGTGCCTACGCTGAAGGTAATGTTCTCTGGCACAGTATCCAACTGTTCAATGAGTCTTTCTATCATCTGCGATTCGGCGACATAAGGGCAGATTATTCCTATGTTCAGTTTCTTCCCTTCCTCACTATGAGCAGCAACATACTTACAAATTTCCGTTATCAGCAGTACGGAATAAATCTGGACATTTGATCCAGACAGTTTCTTTGGCCCGTAGATATTGTCGTATTTCTCAACCCTGAATTGGATGAAATTGATTGGCTTTAGCGGCAGGCCTTCGATGTCGACCTTCAAATGGTCATCCTGCGTCCTGTTGTGATTAAGGAGTCCATTATAGGAATAACGGCTGAATACCTCACCTATCACCGGGATAGAGCGATATTGTGTCGTCAGGTTGGTGATTTCAAACTGAATCGGTTCTGTGACCGGATTGTCGAACCTGTCCAGATTGACCATCGTGTAGATGTTCTCTTCCTTCCAGGCTTCCTCGCTGGCTATTGGCGGGATTTGAAGCGGATCTCCTGCTATAATAACCTTAGCGTACGGGGAGAATCGATAGATAGCATAGATGATCTGAGCCAACGGAATCATAGATGCTTCATCTATAATCACGTAGTTCCAATCAATGTCGCGAAGCCTCGGTGCCCCACCGAGACGCTGGAATCCATCGTACGGAAGACGAGCAATGGTTGATACCAAGCAGCATTGATCCTCTTCATCCAGCTCAGAATCCCTGTTGCACAGCAAACCGCTACTCTCAATGATTTCTGAACCGGTAGCCACAAATCGGCCTAACCAGCCGGGATAATCAGCGAAGGCTGCTATCTTTTCCGTGATGACATCGCAGGCTTTATTTGTCGGTGCCAGAACGAGAATCTTACAATACTCCTCTTTCTTCATCAACTCGCAAATCTGGCGAGCTACATACGTCGTCTTCCCAGTTCCAGGAGGGCCAAATACAAAGCTGATATTGTCTTCAAGATTCTGTTTGAAGTCATATCCGTCTTCCTTCTCAAGTTCTTTGAATGCCGTGATGAGTTTCCCCATCAACTCTGTCGGGTTATTGGCATTGACTGTCGCCCTGGTGCATTTTTCCCAATTTATCTTCGCCAGGTTCTTTGCATCAGCGGCTTTGGCTTTCAAACGAAGGGTGAAGTCTCGAACGCTGGCGACTTCGAAGGTGACGGTCTTGTCCTCGCTATCCATGAATTCGAAATGGACCTCTATCCTTTCGATGGTCTCAATCTCAATTGGAATCGGCCTGGACGGATTCTTCAGGATGAATACTCGGTCACTAACTGGATCTGGGACGACCTTGCCAAAAGCAATAGAAATGGCTTTCGAGTTGCCCGTACTATCTTTCGGCTCGTCATTCTTATACTCCAGTTCAAGCAGCGCCTCAAACCATTCTTTGGAATACTTCGGCATATCCTTGACCTGTCCGCGGAGCATTTCGAACTCCTCGTTTCGGGCTATATCGTTCAATGCCTTTTCTTTCTGTTCCTCCAGCCTCTCTTTGCGTTCCTCCGCCTTTTTGTCTTCTGACTTCGGCGTCTTGGATGAAGTTGTCGGATTTACAAAACTGTCATCACCTGTGTTGCTTAGTTCCTTCCTATCGCCAAGAACAATATCGGCCATCTTTTCCCTCTTCTCGGCTGCCTTTTTCATCTGCTCTTGCTTTTTCTTGTCAGCAGCCAGGCGGAGGATGTCTTCTTTGGTGATATTGTTTGCTGTGGCAATGGCACCAAGTTCCTCATTCGCAATCTGCTCTTTGCTCGCGCCGGCCTGTTTCAGGTCTAAGCGACGCTTTCTGATTCCAAGTATCTCGCACAACTCATAGTTAACCGGGTATCGTGCATCAACGAACTGCTCCAGGCTGACATCCTTGGGTCGATACAGTTTACCGTCAATGACTATCCATGGCTTCGACTTCAGCATCACAAGCGCAGAAGACTCAAAATGCTTGATGAGGTCCGTGCGATAAAAATACTTATATGTCGCTGAGGCGTAATTTTTTACGGGGATTGAGGAAATCAAGCGCCAGAAACTTAACGCATCCGGTTTTTCTGCTATGTGCGCAATAGCGCCTTTCAATCCTTGGATGTTGAAATCGTTATAAACTCTGTATCGTGTGGAATAGGTATATCCAAGTTGATCCTTTTGGGCTTTACTTAAACAACTATCATCGTAATAGACAGAACTCGTTACCGCTGGTGTTGTCAGAATTCCAATATTTTCAAGGAATTCATTCACGAGTTTCCGCCCAAATTCCCGGAGGACAGATTTGTAGAAAACGTTGTCGAAGAAATAGACCTCGTTGTTTCCGCGGAAATAGGACTTCAAGTCATCCGTATCAAGATAGACTTCACTGGGATGGAGTGCTGCCACTTCTCCAGAATTGGTTTTCACGCCAATGGAAAACATCTGGCCAGCCTTTTCTACCAAGGACTCTCTGGCTTCAAGAGAGGCGGTCTTATAGTACTTCAGGAGAAGGACAAAGTCCTCAAGCATCTCATCTTCAGGGAATTCAGCTTCAGCATCTTGATACTTCGTGAGGACATGGTTGATGATGTGATCGAGCTGGTCCGGTTCCTTGCATCCGATGTCGGAGAGGAATTTCATGGCGGGCTTACTTGCCAGCATCGTGTTGGAGATGACATTATACTCATTCGGGTCACCTTCTGAGAACACATTGATTCGGCCTTCTGCAAACGGAGGTACCCACTCCCCTTTTTGAGTTTCGACGATAGGCGCACTAAGGAAGTATGGATTCTTTTCTTCCGGGTTCCAAGAATTACGCACTTCGTTATTCAAGAAGGTGAACAGACGGCTAATCCAAGCAGCAGGCTGCGCCTTCATAAACTCCGGTGTTATATCTGCCGCAAAGTCAGCAGTGGTATAGGTCTTCAGCTCAATATCGTCATCGATGCTGTAGAAGTCAAGTTCATTGAGTTTTTCGCATAGGATTCCTATCTCAGCTTTGGTCTGTCTTAGCTGTTTAAGCTGCTCAGTAGAAATCAACGAAGCAAGGGACTTTGGCGAGACTTGATAACTCTGAGGCCCTTTAATATATTTGTTATCAACAGATAAGAGCAGTTCTGCATTTTTAATCTTTGCCAGACAGGGGTCGATGATGGCCTTACTTTGGATTATGGAGCGGTCCACATCTCGCCAGCTGTAGTAATAACCCGTTGAATCATTCCAGCGAATAATCTTCTCTATATTGGCATTGAGGAGGTACGTGCCATCTTTCAGACCGAGGTCTCTCAATTCACACAAAGTGTCAGCAGCCAGTTTACCCAGCTCTTCTACCAATAATTCATTGACTTTCTCCCGAGGCTTGATCTGCTGACGGTTGTCCACCAACAGGAACGGCGCATGAGTAACCATACAGAGATTGAATGTCTCTGACGTCGGGAAGAAGCAATGTACCTTTGGTCTTACGTCCGTGTTGATTGTTCCGTCGGGTTTGAGATAGTAACCAACATAGATTTTGTGCTTTCCGTGTTCTTCCAAGTCCACATTTCGTGAAAACATCAACACATCTCTATGCTTGTCGTAATCGGCAAGTGTCAGCTTTTCAAGAAGGATATTCCGGTTAGATTTGAAGGTTTCCGTAATTGTTTTCGAGAACTGCTTGGATTCCTTGGTTTCGAGGTCCTTCCAGCGGATACGTGTCAGGTTGTGTAGGAAAAGCGTGCAGTTGGCCAAGACCTTCAGTTTTGCGCTTATATCCTTGTATGCTGCCTGTGGATTCTTGAAAGGGATGAGGAAGAGCGTCTCTCCATCGTCACGCTTCGGATGATCCTTTTCGATTCTCTCGGGAACAATGTAGTTGGTAATCCGAAAACGGAAATGGTCATCGTACACCTCCGGAGCCTCAGTGTATTGAAAGACAGATTTGAAACCGATGCCGAATTTACCAATCTTATTAGTTGATTCAATGAAGCCCTTCGTGGAGTCGCCTATGCCGGTGATGGAATTGATGTGCCCTTGTGTTTTGGCTTTGTTTTGCACATCGGTTACCGAAAAGTGGATAGAGCCGTTATGCTTAAAAATCAATGCCTTGTGGTCCAGCAGTATGGTTACTTCGGAAGCCAGTGCATCATCTGCATTTTGAAGCAATTCGTATATGAAGTGTGCCGAATCGGGATACTTATCGATCACGCTCTGCCATACGCCCCGGAAATCTCTATCGTTGAATATCTTAAAAGCCTCTTTTCGGGCATCGTGAAGTTTGTCGAAAAGCAACTCTTTCTCAAGCCATGCCTCTTCATCCTCAATAATTCCTCCTGTCACGGATTCTAATTCGAGACCCTTTTGACTAAGGGCTTTCACCAGGCAGGTTATACTCGAACCGACTCTGCTCAAATCTTCCTTCGAAGGACGGTACAGATAGAACTCGAAGCCATATTCGTCCTGCACCAGAATCTTCTTGGTGAAATTCTTCTCGTCTTCTTCAACCCTTATGGCCTTGAAATCGTACTCACATTCCTCTTCGTAGATATTTGCATAAATCTCTTCCCAATCGACTTCAAGTTTCGGAAGGCCGGAACCCATAATAAGGCGGCAAGGAAACTTTGAGCCTTGAGGATACAAGGTATCAAACGAAGGATGGTAGTCAACAGAGACGACGCTCTTATTCGTATTAATAAGAGCCAAAGTGGGAAAGTCCCCAACCATTTTCTTCCCGATGACTTGTAAGAGTACTTTCTTTACTTCCATAGTAGTCTGAGAGATAAAGTGTTACGTAAAACCCCCGCTACTCAGTCGGAGGTTCAAGGTATAGTATTTCCTTCCCATTCCGTGCAGCATATTCGATTTCGGAGCGGGTACTGGAGCCGATGTAGCCGCCGGGATTAATGACGTAGATGGAGTCGGCCATGTCGATTTTGCGTTTGTGCATGTCATCGAGCATTTCTTTGGTGCCTTCGGTCCAAACTTCATCGTCGCCACTGTGACCGAAGAGGCCGACGCTGATGACGATGTTGCCGGCAAGGGTAAGGCGTTTCTGGGCCTCAAGGAATTGGTCTTTGAAGCGGGTGCTGCCGCAGAGGGTTATGACTGGATATTTGCCGACCATATTATTTCTTTTTGTTGAAGAAACGGCCGAAAAAGCCTTTGGGTTTTGGTTCCTCGACGGGTTGGGGCTTTTCTGGCTCTTTCAGCATGATGAGTTTCTGGATATTGTGGTCGTAGGCGATAGGTTTGCCTTCGATGATGTATTTTACAGCCTGCTCGATGATTTCAAAGGGCACGACGAACCATTCCTGGGGTTTTGCGATGCCGGTATCGACCTGGAGCTGGACGTTATTGAAGAGTCGGTGAATAACGTCTTCGAAGGCGGAGGCCTTGACGTTGTAGACCTTCCAGGATGCCACGATCTTCACTGGAGCGAAGAGGTAGGTGGATTCGTTGGCGGCGTTTGCTATGCGCTGCTCGACTGTTTGGCGGGTGAAGCCTATCTTGTATAGGTTCTCGATGCTCTTGATCTCGGGATTGTCGGATAGTGAGCTGAGGACGTAGATGTAGCCAGTGGCCACGTCTTTGTCGGTGACGTTGAAGGCTTTCTCCAGATGGTCGCTTTCGATTTCGGAGTAGTCAACGACGGTGTAGCCCTCGGTGTAGAGGGATTTGACAAGCGTCTGCTGATATACGTCGTTCTCGGTGCCATTCTCGAAAATGCAACGGGTACGGTCATCTGCCCTACCCCTGGAGTCACGACGTTCGGCGTCCTTGTTGATGTGATCCAGGTACACGAGCATATTGCCGAGGACGAAGTATGCGCCTTCCGCCAGGTGGGCCTCCTTGAAGCGGATGAGGCGGGCGCGACCGTCGTTGAGTTTCTGATGAATGATTTCGAATCCTTCTCGGTAGTCAGCAAAGTTCTTGCACTCGGTGCGCTTAGCAATGGAGTCGGCCTCGGCACGTTCTTTCATTATCCGCTGCATGTAGTCCGGAAGGTCGAAGATACTGCTGGTGTCGGAAGTGACATCGTCGAAGAGCGGGTCGTTCAGGATGTCGTCCAGCTCTTCTTCCGGAGTCTTGGGTACGGCGGTTTCCGCGGCGTTTGAGGCGTCTTTGTCTTCCGGACGGGCCAAGATACCCATATCGTCGTACTGGAGGCAGAATTGGCGTTTCTTCTCGTTTTCCTGGATGCTTTTGAGGGTGCGGGCCAGAGTGGCCTCTTCCATATCGCCATCTTCGGAAGGAAAACGGCTATTGCCCTCTATGAATTCAAGGACTTCGAGGAATGATGCCCTGAGGCGTTCGTCAGCGGTAGAGCGATGGCGTGGCGGTCGCACGTCATCGAACATCGGGTCGGCGAGGATCTCCTTTAATTCTGCGTCCCAGTCTCTCATAGGTTTATTCCGTTAGGGATTTACGTTTGAGGTCACGAAGATATGCGATGGCGACGGCGATGCGGCGAACATTCGGGTCGGGGTCGTTCGCTGACGGGAGCTGACCATTGTGCTCTGCCTTGTAGCGCGGCAGGTATTCCTTGAAGAGGATGATGGCCTCTTCCTTGGTCATCTTCTCTTTCTGGCTGTCGATGCTGTCCTGGACGGTACGCAGAATCTCCGGCGTCAGGGACTTGGAGAAGATTTCGTAGGCACGCTGGAATGGATTGATGGAATCGATGAGATTGACGCTCAAGTCGTTCAGGTTGATGAACTGATGCGTGAGCTGGAGGAACTTGGTACCATCGTCCTTGGTCTCAATGGTCGCACCTTGCAGTGCGGTGGAGAGAACCAGGTGCTGGCGGAGGGATTCCTGCTCTTCCGGGTCAAGGTCCGGATAGCGCTCGATGATAATTTTGGGGATGAGGGACTGCGTGAGCACCTCGGCGACTTCGCTGGTGGCAAGTGCCTGCTTGAGGATGTCTGTATTGAAGAGGGTTGCCTTGAGTTCTGTCAGGTCGTTCTCTACGATAGACTGTACCCTCTTGGTCGGTTTCTTGAGACCCTTGACGTAAAGCTCACGCGGATCTTCACCGTCTTTGAATAATGCCTGGGGGTCGAAGGTTTCCGGTGCCGTGCGGAAGTTCCATTCGGGCTGCATTACCTGTTCCATCAGCAGGGATACGGTGATGGCCTTAAGCATATCGTTGACGACCATCGCCACGTTGTCCTGCGTCGCTGAGGGGCAAGGAATCAGGTTAATAAACTGCGCGTGGGTCTTACCCGGGCAGTCACGGGTGCAGCGTCCGATAATCTGGACAACTTCGGTCAGGGATGCGCGGATGCCGATGGTAAGGCAACACTCGCACCACGCCCAGTCGAAGCCTTCCTTGGCCGTACCGAGGGCAATGAGGATGTCCAGGGAATCGCGGCTGTCCATGCGGAGCAGATAAGCTTGCAGGGCCTCGCGCATATCGGGGTTGTCCTCCACAAGGTCCCCTACCTTCAGGATGCGGCCATCAGGCGTCTTGACTATCTTGATGAAATGCTCCTTGTCTTCTGATATGACGGTGCCGATACAGGAGATGATGTCGTCCACCTGGTCGTATTTCCGGGCGTAGGCGCTGCGGGAATTGACGTTGGGGATATGGATGAGCGTCTTCTTGGTCGTGTCCAGCGTCATCGGAATGGCGGTAATGTACGGTCCCTGGTAGAACTGGTAGCCGATGCCGAGGCTCTTGAGATACTTGTATCCGTTGAGCTGCTGATAGTAGTTGTAAGTGATCGTAGGCTGGAACTTGGCTTCGTCTTCGGGGCGCATCACCGGAACAGCGTCGCCACGGAAATAAGAGCCAGTCATCGCCAGAATATGGGCATCTGACTCGGCCATTATGTGGCGAATGACGGTGCCAAGGTTGTTCCGCTCGTCGGCCGAGGTATGATGAAACTCGTCGATGCCGATGAAAGTGCCGTTCAGCTTGGAATAGTCCAGGTCGCGGAGGGCGTTGCGGAAGGTGGAGTGTGTGCAGATGAGGACGGTGGCCTTGGAATCAAGGAAATCCACAAACTTCTTACGGAGGCCGCTTTCCTGCAGGCCAGCGGCGCAGAGATTGTAGCCGGGGCTTACCTCCCAGTCAGCGAAGAAGCCGTTAGGCTTGAGCTTGGTATCCTGAAAGGAACGGGCGATGGTTTTCTCCGGCACAGCGACAATAACCTTCTTGATGCCCTGATAAGCCAATTTGTCGAGGGCAACGAACATCATGGCGCGGCTCTTACCGGATGCCGGCGGAGCCTTGACCAGCAGGTACTGGCGGTTGCGTGCTTCGTAGACGATTCGCTGCATTTCTCGCATACCAAGGGCATCTACGTTGGAGGACGCACCGGTACGGGCATATTGTATGTTGACTAAATTTTCCATAAGGTCGATTTGTCAGTTGTTAGCTTCGTGTATTGCTTGAAGAGGTACTCCAGGCGTTCCTCGTCTGACTCAAAGGGTTTTTCCCGGTAGCAGCGCTCAACAGCAAGGTCAAGGGCATGATGAGCCTCTGCGAGGTCTTTAGGGAAATTCTCCGGATTATACATATCACCCAACGTCATCTCTGAATGACCTGCACGAGTTAGCAGAATCTCTTTAGTCAATCCGGTTATCAAATCTCTCTGTTTCTCTGTAAGTCTGGGGAAAGGGAATGTGTTATAACATAGAGTTGCAGAATACCGGTAATCATTCTTAAGTTTTCCGCCAACGGAATGTGCCCATGTATTATGCAACTTTGACATTAGAATCCCCAATAACGTATAATCAGGTTCGCCTTCGCAGTAAATTGCAAAAGCAGAATTCGATACAACCGTGTCTTTCCCAACCATTCCCATCGGAATGTAGTCACGTCGTTCTGATGAAACACCAGGAATAATGATTACATCACAGTCTCTAACGAAATACTCTCTAAACTGATGTCCTCGTTTTGCTAATTCCTCTACACCTTGTTTTAGCCGGAATTCGCTTGTAGCCTTAATTCTTTTAGCAATAGGAGGAATAGCATTAGCTTCATCAACTTCACTGTCGTCAATCCATAAGCAATATCGCACGAGCCCCTTTTGAAACTCTTGAGAGCCCACGAGTTTTTTTATGAACTTCTTTGACTCCGGATATGATTTTATTAAACAATCTGCCTCTTCTGGAGAAAGAATAAGGTTTCCATTATCATAAGGCATACATCCAAAAGTGGCTTTGGGACGCCCCTTGGGTATTTGATATGTCTTATCAACAATCGTATTCTCTCCTACAACAAGATAGGGGTTAATATTGTCGACTCGTAACTCCGTCTGAGTATTTTCATTAAAAAACCGGCGTTTTCCAGCATAAGCGTTGGAAATGCCTATTATTTCACAGATGACAGCAGCATTATGCTTTGCATTGTTTGACCACTTGAACGATGTATGTGCGAACGAAATCGTTAAGCCAAGATTTAGAATCGGCCGCCATAGCATCCCAACCTGTTCGCCCTGCGATATAGAATTCGTGGTAACAAATGCATATCTTGCTTTATTACCCCGAATATACTTAGCTCCTTTCCAGAACCAACCGGCTATGTAATCCATCCCTTTTTTGTCCTTGAGATCCGAAAGAGCAGATACCATATCATGCTTTTGCGATTCGCTTTGAAGCTTGCTTCCAAGATAGGGCGGGTTTCCCATTACATATATCTCCTCGTTCCCATTGTTGGGGCAAACTTTTTTCCAATCAGTCGTAAGCGCATTGCCACATACAACGTGACCACTCGGCCTCAACGGGAGCGGATTCGGGCAAGTTCCGAAATTGTCGCGGAACTTGTTGTTCATCTGGTGCTCCGCCAGCCAGAGGGACAGCGTCGCCGTATCGCAGGCGTATTCGTCCAGCTCGATGCCGTAGAACTGAGTCAGAGCGATTTCACTGAATGGCAGTCTCGGTGAGCCAAGTTCTACCAGGCGTTTCCAAATCTCAATTTCCAACTCACGGAGGCGCTTGTAAGAAATAATCAGGAAGTTGCCAGATCCGCAGGCAGGGTCAAAGAACTTAATCTTGCCCATACGCACCAGAAGGGCATCCAGACCTTTGATGTCGTTTTTGCACCGTATATACTCCTGCGCCAAGTCGTCCAAGAAAAGAGGCTGGATAACCTTCATGATGTTCGGCACCGAAGTGTAGTGGATACCCAGTTCGGCTCGGTCCTCAGGGGATACGATGGCCTGGGTCATGGAGCCAAAAATGTCCGGGTTGATTTCTCCCCACTCGAAGGAGCCGCACTTAATCATCAGCTGGCGGGCACGCCGACTAAGTGTTGGAATAGGATAACGCTGCGAAAACAGGCCGCCGTTGACATAAGGGAAAGAGGATATGACCGTATTGGTCTGATTCTCCCGGATTTCCTTATTGTCTGTGGACATTATGAAGAAAAGACGGTCTATGAAGTCGGCAAGGTCAGAACCGTCGGCCTTTGTATTCTCTTGTATTGCCTTGGTAAACTGGTTTGGTGCGAACAGGCCGGTGTCCTCGGCAAAGAAGCAGAAGAGGAGCCGGGACATGAATATATTGATGTGATGCGAGACCTGAGGGTCCTTGACATCATTGTAGCGGCGAATGTCGTCGTATATCTTGGCCATCAGCTCCGCAGTCTTGACATCGGCCTCAGCCTCTGATACGTTGCGGAACTTTTCGATGCCGGCGAGGGGTTTGAAGAATTCAAAATCCTTCCAGATGAGGGACATCTTGTTTTCGTAGACCTCGTCGTCCTTAGGGTCCCAGGCGATGACCGTGTCGTCTTTTACAGTGATGTACAAACGCGGATTGTGCCGGATGATCCTTGGATCTTTCAGCATCAGATTGATGATGTCGAGGGGCTCGTCGAGGAGATTTCCAAGCCTGTAGACGAGTTTGTCCTTGACAAGTATGGTGTCTTCATCCCGGGATTTGTTGTCACGACCGTCACGAACACGCTGGAGCGAGGAGTCGCCATAACCGCAGAATACCCGTAGGAGTTCGTACGGGAGATTCTCGGCGGTCAGGCTGTCTGCAACGGCTTCAAGGGCCTGCTGGGCCTGGACATGGGAGAAGGTGCTCTTCTTGGCCATATGTTTGGGTGTATTACGCTTAAAGTAACAAATTTACGTATTTTTTTCGGATTTCTTGGAATGATCATTTAATATCCAACTTCTAAATAGACAGATAAAACCAGCCGTTTCACAACCACTTTGAACAAGTACACCCGCCCTTTCAGGCAGGAGATAGAATGGTCACGCGCCATTATCGACAGAATTGCCACGGTTTTGAAGCAAAAGGGAATGACGCAAAGGGAACGGCAAAAAAAAAGGATACAATGAGACACAAATTACGCGCTGGACACGAGGCCTCCCTAACTTCACGCTATCCTCGACGGCAAAAATTTCTAAAGCTTTTGGCGCCCCCCTCTTCTATATCCCATAACTCCTCGCGGCCGGACCGTTGGAGCAGGAAGGAGGTATGGACGGAAAACCCATAGACGCCCATGTCTCTGTGAATGGGAGGGGCCCAAAATCGCTCGCGATTTTGGGAGGGATGAGCGAAGCGAAGGTTTTCCGGCCATACCTCCTGACTGCGGAGACGG
>JAEEGL015459215.1_pt1 | contig 15512 bp, 13 predicted proteins | sample 9134231 | NCBI WGS metagenome assembly JAEEGL01 (sample SAMN16246548, study PRJNA631951) | gut metagenome | biome: gut microbiome; feature: rumen; material: fiber-attached | host: Bos | place: Iran: Karaj | collected 2018-10
CGTTCGCCATTTTGTTATAGACTTCGACGTTGTCGAGCGTTTCGCTGAAAGCGTCGTAGATCGTTTCATCATCGGCGCCAACGAGTCTTAATGCGCCGACGTCGACGCCTTCCGGTCGTTCGGTAGCGTCGCGCATAACGAGCACGGGCTTATTGAGCGAGGGCGCTTCCTCCTGAATGCCGCCGGAATCAGTGAGAACGAGATATGAGCGCGCGATAAGGTTGTGGCATTCGAAGACGTCGACAGGCGGTACGAGACGCACGCGTTCGCACCCTCCGAGCTCCTCTTCGGCGTACTTTCGCACGGCTGGGTTCATGTGAATCGGATAGAGCGCTTTGACGTCGGGTCGTTCTTCAATGACGCGTCGAATAGCGCGAAACATATGACGCATTGGTTCGCCTAGATTCTCGCGTCGATGCGCGGTAATGAAGACGAGTCTGTATCCTTTCGCCCATTCTAGCGCCGGGTGCGTGAAGTTCTCGCGCACGGTCGTTTTGAGCGCGTCGATCGCGGTATTGCCGGTAACCCAAATTCTTTTTGGATCTTTTCCTTCGCGAACGAGATTCTGTCGAGCGCGTTCGGTCGGCGCGAAATGATAGCGCGCAATAATGGAGACCGCTTGACGATTGAATTCTTCCGGATAGGGCGCTTCGAGATTATAAGTTCTTAGTCCCGCTTCAACGTGTCCTACCGGGACGGCGAGATAGAAGCACGCGAGGGTTGCTGCGAAAGTCGTCGTCGTGTCGCCGTGAACGAGCACGACGTCGGGTCGTTCGCGTTCGAGCGTTTCTTTGAGTCCGACGAGAACGGCGTTGGTAACGTCGAAGAGCGTCTGTCGCTCCTTCATAATGGAGAGGTCGTAGTCCGGCTCGACGTTAAAGGTTTTGAGCGCTTGATCGAGCATCTGCCGATGCTGCCCAGTAACGCAGACGATCGTTTGCACGTTCTTTCGCGTTTTGAGTTCGTTAATAAGAGGGCACATTTTGACCGCTTCCGGTCGCGTGCCAAAGACGAGCATAATCTTTTTCATATTGATCGACGCGTATTAAAGTCGGTATGCGTTTGGCAAATTGCAGACGTTATGACAATCCAATATGATTTTGCCCTTTAATTTGTCCATAGCGTCGATAATTTCCTGATGTTTGACCATAATAACGACAAGATCGTTCGCGTCGAGGAACGCGTCGAGGTCGTGAAATTGCCGTTCGACGAGGTCGCGCGTTACGTACGGGTCGTACGCGTTGAGCGGTTGCGCCAGTCGTCGGCGTTGCAGTTCGAGAAGCTGCAACGTTGGCGATTCGCGAACGTCGTCGACGTTTTCTTTGTACGTAAGACCGTAGAGCCCGACGCGCGACGTATCAACGAGACCTTCCACACGCATGATTTCGCGTATCCGTTCGAGCACGAAATCGGGCGCGGAATCGTTCGTTTCCATGGCGGCGGCCACGACTTTGGCGATCGAAGGATAATCGCCGATGAGAAAACGCGGATCGACCGAGATGCAATGACCGCCAACCCCAGGTCCCGGTTGGAGAATATTGACCCGAGGATGCATATTGCAAATGCGAATAACCTCGTAGACGTTCATATCCTCGTAGCGACAAATGCGCGCGAGCTCGTTGGCGAACGCAATGTTAACGGCGCGGAACGTATTCTCCACGACTTTGCACATTTCAGCCGTCTGCACGTCCGTTACGACGATCTCGCCCTCGCAGAACGCGCTATAGAGCGTCTTCAACTTCTCGCCGATTTCCGGGACGTCGCATCCGATAATGCGATTATTTTTGCGTAATTCTCTTAACATGGCGCCGGGAATAATCCGTTCCGGCGCGTGCGCGAGATAGACGTCTTCGTCCGGCTTGAAGCCGCGTTGAAGGAGGAGCGGACGAACGCTTTTGCGAATCGCGCCGGGCGAGAGCGTCGATTCGACGACGATAATAGCGCCCTGGGGCGCGACGGCGAGAATGGCGTCGATCGCTTTAACGACTTGAGTCGCGTCGACTTTATTAGTGAACTTGTCGTACGGCGTCGGCACGGCGACGATATAGACGTCGGCGCGTTCGTAATGATCGCTGAATCGCACGCCCTGCTCAAGCGCGGCGGCGTAGAGTTCGTTGAGACCGGGCTCGTTAAAGCGCGCCTTGCCCGAGCGCAACTGCGCGACGACCTCCGGATTGCAGTCCGAGCCGACGACGTCTTGCCCGCTCGTAGCAAAGGCGAGCGCGGTCGGCAGACCGATATAGCCCAATCCTATTACGTTGATCATTGATTCTATCCCTCGTCGGTTGATTTCCGTTTCGCCGACGACATGCGTCCGTACGAACGCCGCTATTATATCGTAGTTTTGCGCGTCTATCAAGGGCGTCGCCTTGACGCGATCGGACAAAAAAACGCGCCGCGAAACCGCGACGCGCCGTTGCAAGGAGAAGGTTTGAAAGATTGTGTTCGGCAACGATTAAAAATCGTCCGGCATCTTTTTAATATCGGCTTGCGTAAAGACGGGTCCCTCTTTGCAAACGTAGACGGAACCGCAGTTGCAACGTCCGCACTTGCCGAGTCCGCACTTCATGCGGTTCTCGAGGCTGGTGAAGATGTCTTCGTCTTTGAGCCCGGCGTCGACGAGGATCGGGAGGGAAAGCTTAATCATAATAGGGGGACCGACGACGAGCGCGATCGTGTTCTCGCCGGTAATTCCAGCGTCTTTGAGTACGGTCGGGACGAAGTCGACGCGTCCGTTCCAAGGGGTTCCTTCGGGCGGCGCGACGTCGACCGTTTTGAGAACGTCGACGTTCGGCGCTTTCGCCCATTCGTCAAGCTCGTCTTTGCACACGAGGTCGCCGACGGTGCGCGCGCCGTAGACGATCGTGATTTTGCCGTACTTGTCGCGGTTCTCGAGCGCGTACTGAATCGCGCAACGAATAGGAGGCATGGCGATGCCGCCGGCGACGAAGACCAGGTTTTTGCCTTCCCATGCGTCCATCGGGTACGAATTGCCGAAGGGACCGCGGAAGCCGATCGTATCGCCCGGCTCGACGTCCCAAAGACGTTCCGTTACGCGCCCCGTCTTACGGAAGCAGAATTCGATGTAATCCTTCGAATTCGAGCAGCAGATATTAAAGGTCGACTCGCCGACTCCGAAAACGGAGTAGAGACCGAATTGACCGATGTTGAATTTGAAATTAGCGTTCTTTTCCGGATCGCGAAACTTAATGCGAACGAGCTTAACGTCGGCGGTTTGCTGATGAACCTCGACGACTTCCATGGGATCCGGCTTGTAAATATTTTCCATTTGTCTACCTCAAAACGTGAGCGAGCGTCGCGTTGGCGCCGAGCTAGCGCGACGCGCGGATCCTAATTCTCCGATTTCGCAACCTCTTGCGCAAGCGCGGTCAAAAGCGGACGCACGCCGAACGCGACTCCGCACGAACGCGAGCACGCGCCGCAACCCGTGCAGAGATTCTGACCAAACTTATCCGGGTAAATTACGAACTTGTGCAACATGCGTTGGCGCTGGCGCTTGCCCTGCGTGGCGCGAGGATTGTGACCCGACGCGTGAAGCGTAAAGAGCGCCGTCTGGCAGGAGTCCCAGTTCTTAACGCGCTTGCCTTTGGAGTACGAGCCCTCGTCGACTATGTCGAAGCAGTGGCAGGTCGGGCACACGAAGGCGCACGCGCCGCACCCGACGCAACGTAGGGAAAGCTCTTCCCAAGCCGGGGACGAGAAATTATTGCGAACCCAGTTGGCGATGGGAGCGATCTCAAAGTCGACCTTAGGCGGATCGCACGCTTTGCCGACTTTATCGGATTCGGTCGTCTTGCCGGTGAAGAGCGCCTTGCCCTTGTCGGTAACGCATCGAACTTCGAAGGAACCGTCGCCTAGATCGAACATAATGGCGTCGGCGCCGGCGGTATTGTCGGGCGCGCCTCCCATAGCGGAGCAGAAGCAATGTCCGTCGGATTCCTTGCACGCGAAGACGACGACGGTCGACTTAGCGCGTCGCTGCTGGAAGAACCGATCTTGGTAGTCCCACGCGAAGAGCGGATCGAGGATCGGTAGCGACGCGGCGTCGCATGGACGGGCGCCGACGACAATCTGCTCGACGTCGAAGTCGGGCGCGTCGGTTAGCTGAACGTCGGACCCTTGACGTACGAACGAGAAGAGCGTTTCGTGGCGCGGAAAGAAGAATTCCTTAATGGAGTTCTGAAACCGGACGCGCGGCGCGAAGGACGCTTGTTCAAGATCGGAAACCTCTTGAAAGAATGCGAGTTCGCCGCGCAAGACGGGCGCGACGACGCGCGCGCCGTCGGCAAGCTTGGCGCCGAGCGTTTGCTTTAACTGGTCAAGCGTAATGACGTGGCTCATCGAATAAAGTCCTCCTTATCGGTCAAAGCGTAAGAGCCGATAAGCGGCGCTTGTCCGAGTTCTCGACCCGAAACGTAGCCGAATTGCTCTTCCGCCGCATTGGCGAGCGTTAGATTGAGTAGATCGAGTTCGATTCCAGCCGGACACGCGGCGGAGCATGCGCCGCATCCGACGCATCGTCCCGCGAGGTGGAACGCGCGCAGTATGTTCCAAGCGAAATTTCCCTTCAAGGACGCGGAGGAGTCGATGCGCGTCGGTCGATTTTTATCGGCGACGCAACGATTGCAGTAGCACAACGGGCAATTCTGACGGCACGCGTGGCAACGAATGCACTTTGAGAACTGCTCGCGCCAGTAGGCGAAACGTTCCGGTTGCGACATTGCGCGCAGCTTTGCGAGCTTCGCCTGATTGCCGACCGTCTTGGCGTTCGGCGCGTTTTGATTGTCGAGCTCTTGCGCTTTAGCGGGATCGCCGATAAGTAGATCGACGTTCTTAGCGGCGTGTTCGACGCAGGATAGGCACTTGTCGCAGAGCTTGTCGGTCGGGGCGCCTGCCGCGTCCGCCTGAACGATTCCTTCGCAAACGACGCCGACGACGTAAACGTTTTCGCGCGCAATTTGCGCTTCGTTGCATAGCGTAACGACGGCGCGCGCGTCGCATCCTTTAACGACGACGGCGGGCTTGCCGAGCGCTTTGACCTCAGGTCGCGTAAGGTGTACGGCGAGGTTCTGACGGCATTGCGAGTTCCAGACAAGTCGCTCGACGTCGTCGGGGTTGGTAACGAAGATCGCGCCGACGGCGCCGTCGACGCCGACTCGACCGTATCCGATCGCGACGGCGACCGTCTTCTCTTCGAGAAGTTTCCGAATCGCGTTTTTCAGTTGGTTTTCCATATTAGTAATCGTATATCGTTATCTTCGTGGTGTTCCAGTCTAATGACGGCGTCGAGTCGTTACGATTCGGCGACGAGCCCTTTGTAATCGACGTACGGTCCCATTGCGCGCGTCTTTTCGACGATTTCCGTAACGAGCTTCTGGAACTTCGCGCCCTCTGCGGCGGAAATCCAGGAGAAGTTGACGCGATTGAGATCGATTCCGACCGTCTCCAGGAGTTCGCGGAAGAGATCCCAGCGACGACGCGCGTGGTAATTGCCCGCCGTGTAGTGGCAGTCGCCAGGGTGGCAACCGGAGACGAGCACGGCGTCCGCGCCGATTTCAAACGCCTTCACAATGAGGTTGAAGTCGACGCGCCCCGTGCACGGAAGACGCACAATGCGAATATTAGCGGGATATTCGAGACGATTCGTACCCGCGAGGTCGGCGCCCAAATAGGTGCACCAGTTGCAAACGAAAGCGACGATCTTCGGTTCGAAGGAGTCGGTAGATTTCGTTTCAGAATTCATAACAACGTTCCTGTATTAAATCCTTAGTTCGACGTTCGTTTTAAAAGACGTCGGCGAGCGACTCAACTTGCGCGTAAACCTGATCGTCGGTGAAGCCGATCAGATCAATGGACTTCGACGGACAGACCGCGACGCACGTGCCGCAACCCATGCACAAGCCCGGATTGACGCGCGACGTGTTCTTAATGAAGTTCCCTTTGCGGTCGCGAATCTCTTCAATAGCGATCGCTTGATAAGGACACGCCTTAACGCACGCGCCGCACGCGGCGCATAGCTTTTCGTCGACGTTGGCGATTTCCGGCTCGCGCGTAAGGAAGGGTTGGCTCAACATGATGAGCGCCTTTCCAGCGGCGGCGGAAGCTTGCGCGACGGTTTCCGGAATGTCTTTCGGACCCTGGCACGCGCCGCAAACGAAGACGCCCGCCGCGTTCGTTTCGACGGGGCGTAGCTTCGGGTGCGATTCGCTGAGGAAGCCGTATTCGTTGTATCCGACGGAGAGCTTTTGAGCGAGTTGCTTAACGCCGGAGCTTGGCATAATGGCGCCGGCGAGTACGACCATGTCGGCGTCGACGACGCACGGCTTGCCGGTCAACGTGTCGGCGCCGTAGCATCGATACTTCTTTTCGCCGTCGATTGTAACCTGCTCGATCTTGGAGACGCGTCCGCGATGATATTGCGCGCCGTCTTGCTCGATAGCGCGTCGTACGAACTCGTCGTACATCTTGCCGCCGGAGCGAATATCCATGTAGAAGACGTGCGCTTCGCCGTCGTGCACCTTGTGCTTAAAGAGCATGGTGTGCTTGGCGGTGTACATGCAACAGATCTTGGAGCAGTAGGTAATTCCCTTGGCGTTGTCGCGGCTGCCGACGCATTGAATGAAGACGATATTCTTCGGCGTTTTGCCGTCGGACGGACGCTTCGGCTCGCCGCCGGTCGGGCCGGACGCCGAGATAATGCGTTCGAATTGGAGCGAATCGACAACGTCGGGATACTTGCCGTAGCCGTATTCGGCGTAGCCCTTGATATTCGGGTTCTCTTGCTCCTTCTTAATGGAGTAGAGCTGATATCCGGTCGCGGCGACGATGGCGCCGACTTCCACTTCGACGAATTTGTCTTCGTCATGGAAGTTGATCGCTTCCGTCTGGCATTTCTTCTGGCAGATACCGCAGAGCTCTTTGCCGTTCTTCATGCTCTGGAGGCGCATGCAGTTGTCGGCGTCGATTGTCGGTCGCGCCGGAACCGCTTGCGGGAACGGAATGTAGATCGCGCCGCGATTGCCGAGATTGTAGTCGAAAGAGTTCGGAATCTTGTTCTTCTTAGGACAAGCGTTCCAGCAGGAACCGCACCCTGTGCATTTCGCAATGTCGACGTAACGCGCCTTTTGACGAATCGTCACTTTGAAGTTGCCGACAAAGCCGTCGACCTTTTCCACTTCGGAGTAGGTCATGAGCTTGATGTTCGGATGCTGACCGACTTCAACCATTCTCGGCGTCAGAATGCACTGAGAGCAGTCTAGAGTCGGGAAGGTTTCGGAGAGTCCCGCCATTTTACCGCCGACGGACGGTTCGCGTTCGACGAGAATAACCTCGACTCCTCCCGCCGCAATGTCGAGCGCCGCTTGAATGCCGGCGACGCCGGCGCCGATAACGAGCGCGCGTTTGGTAACGGGCACTTTAATCGGATCGAGCGCGTGGTTTCTTCGAACCTTTTCCACCGCCATGCCAATGAGCTGAATCGCTTTTGCGGTCGCGACCTCTTTGTCGTTATGAACCCAGGAGCACTGCTCCCGAATGTTGGCCATTTCGATCAAATAGGGGTTGATTCCAGCGGTTTCGCACGTCTTACGGAAGGTCTTGAGGTGCATATGCGGCGAGCAACTTGCCACGACGACGCCGGTGAGACCAAGCTCGTGGATCTTGCTAGCGATCAGCGATTGCCCCGGTTCGCTGCACATATATTTGTAGTTCATGCTGCAGGCGACGCCTGGGAGTTTCGAGATAGCCTCGGAGACCCTGTCGACGTCGACGTTACGGGCGATATTCTCGCCGCACCAACATGTAAAAACGCCAATCTTCGCCATTTATTTTTGTCTCGTTTGTTGAGTTAAACTTGAAATGAATTCGTTCCAAAGCTCTTCGAGCGTCGTATCGTATTCTTGTCGGCAGAATTGCTCCACGCTTTGACGCGAGCGGAACACGCGATGGATCTTGAGGATGAACTCGGGATCCTTATTGCGTACGATCCAGTCGAAGAAAGTCGCGGTAGTGCCGTAACTATCGGTGTATTTAGAGCGCTCCGGATCGACGCCCCAGTGGTTTTTCGAGCGCGGTTCGGTAATGAAGTAACGGATATAGTCGGTCATGCCTTCCATAGCCCAAACTTCGCGAACGCGCGGATACGCCTGCGCTATGTGCGTCGTCTCGTGAATGACGAGACCGAAATCCTTGGGATTCCTCTTGATGTAAGTACTTGATACGGTAATCTCGCGGCCGGCAGCGTACGCGACGCCGTTGAACGGCTTAAAGACGAACCGAATTTTAAAGTCGTCCGGAATCTTATTGAGACCTTCTTCGCCGTCGAGCATCTCGACGACTTTCGGGTACCAATATTCCACGCGGCTCTTAGCGCGTTGCGCCCACTCGAGCGCGTCGGGCGCTTCCGTCACGTCGATTTCGACCTCGATCTTCTTTTTGGGAATTTCGCCGAGCGATTTCCACGCGTCGAGAATAACGTCGCGCGCGGCTTCCGGCGCTTCTTCGATCGACTCGTACGCGTCGAATTCGACGGGATCCTGACCGGCGAGCTTGATCGTCGCGACGGCGGGCTCCTGCCCGACTTTAACGATCTCGACCGTTCCTGCGTCGTCCGGAAGTTCTTTCGTTAGGACGATCTTCTGCTCGTCGGCAGGTTTTTCGTCCCCTTCCTGCGCCGTCGCGTGGAACGACGTCGCGCAGAACGCGAGCGCCATGGTCAGTAATGCCCAACCGGCGCGCGCGCATAACGGATGAAAGAGTTTTATCGTCATTTTGTAATCTTTCGTAATCGCGTCGCTCAGACGCGCAACCGGTTAAAAGTACAGGTTTTCCCGCAAAAGCGCAAGACTTTGCGGCACGGCTTCTTCGGCGTTCGCTTTGCCCTCGAATTCGAGCGAAACGAAGCCTCGATAATTATACTTACGGAAAAGGTCGCCGATCTTCTTGTAATCGAGCGGAAGCTCGTACCAGACGCCGCCGCCGTAGTACGTTTTCGCTTGCACCATCGTCGCGCGCGGCAGGACCTTTTCAATCTGTTCCATTGTGTCGTCTAGGAAATTGCCCGTGTCGAGCATGCACCCGAACCACGGCGAATCGATCGCGTCGAGCAGCTTAATGAGACCGTCCGCCGTGCGCGCCAGGCCCCAGTGATTCTCCAACGACAGCATAACGCCTTTATTGGCGGCATATGGCAAAAGTTCCTCAAACGCCGCGACGCACCAGCCGAACGCTTCTTCGTCCGTATGACCCGGCAGGGGCTCTTCAATTCCGCGATGCTCCATGAGCGCGTCGAAGGACCCCCAACTGTCCCAGCGACCCGTGTTCACGCGGAGCGTTGGAATACCCATCTCGCTCGCCAGATCGATACTGTGTTTCGGTTTCTCAACGTTGAACTTGCGCTCGTCCGCGTCGGGACGAACGAAAGTCTGGTGCGTCGACATACTGCAGATGGAAATCCCGTATTTGAAGGCGTCGCGACGCAGACTGCGGAGATAGCGAAGATCGACGCGATCCAATTGCTGTTCGAGCACCTCGAACGCGTCGAACCCCGTTTCCGCCGCTTTGCGCAGGCACTGATCCATCGGCGCGGAAACGTCTTCGTCGAAATGCCAATAGGAGTAGCTAGAGACCGCGATTAGATTGCCGCGCCGCGCGCCTTTCGAACTTGCGGCGACCTTATTCCAATCGGTTTCAGTCGCGTTGGCGCGCGCGCCGACCGCAGTCGCGCCGACAACCGCCGCCGCGCCGCTCAAAAACGCGCGTCTATTCATGGGCGTGTGATTTGTCATGAAAAAAACTCCCGCGCGTTCCGCGACTACTTCATATCTTTCGGAATGGCGACGAAACGGCGTTCGACGTCCAAATCTTTCGCCTGGCAACCGACCGCCAGTCCGACAAGATCGCTCAGATAGAAGATCGGCACGTCTTGCGTAAGACCGAGTTTCTTGGCGTCCGCCTGCCTCATGTCAAGATTGATTTGACACATTGGACATGCGACGACGACGCAGTTGGCGCCGGAGTCGATCGCGTTTTGAAGGACGCGATAGACCATAGCGGCGACGCCCGCCTCGTCGCTTAACGTGAGCCCGCCGCCGCAGCACACGGTCTTGCAATTCCAATCGACCGGTTCGGCGCCGAGCTTTTGGAGAAGCTCTTCCATAGAGGTCGGATCTTCCGGATCGTCGAATTTAAGAATCTTCGGCGGTCGCGTGAGGAGGCATCCGTAGTAACACGCTGGCTTGAAGTTTTCGAGTTTGCGAGTAACGCGTTCGGCAATAGCGTCGTATCCGACCGCTTGGAAGACTTGAATAAGATTGACGACGTCGACGCTTCCGGTAACGGGCGTTTCGACGATTTCGGACATTTCTTTGCGCAATTCGGCGTCAGCTTTAATGGCTTCGTTCGCTTTCGTCAGCTCCATGGAGCACATGGGGCATGGCGCAAAGAGGCTCTTTAGATTCTGCTTCTCGGCAATTCCGAGATTTCGAGCAGGGAGCGCGGTCGAGAGTTTCTTATTAATGCAGTGCGCGGCGGTCGCGCCGCAACAGATCCAGTCTTCCAGTTCGTTGAGCTCGACTCCCAACGCCTTCATGCAAACGCGAACGGACGCTTCGTAATCGTCCGAGGAACCGTGCAGAGCGCACCCTGGATAGTATCCGATATCCATTTCCTAAATCCTTCTCGATGATATTTAGTCCAACCGCCGTCGCACGCCGTCGCGTTCGAAGCGGTCGAGAGATTATCCCACGTAACTATTGCGCCGACGCGCGTCGCCGCGACATGATCGTAGCGAGGCGTTCGTTACAGTTCGACGCCGCACTTATCGAAGATTCGCTTGACGAGCGCCTTGTCCTTAACGGGCGAGCCCAATTTAAAATGCATCTTGCCGCGCACAACCATTTTGGGCGCGAGCAGACCGAGGCGCACGACGTTGCAGACGTCGAATCGTTTGAAGAAATATCGCGCTTCGAAGTCGGTCGCCATTTCCGTTTCGTTCGTACGTCCGTTGCGACGCACGTTGCGTAAAAACGCCTTTTGGAAGTCGACGACCTTAAGAGACTCGTCAGAGAAAGTGTTCGTCTCAATAGAGATTTGACGTAGCGCGTCGATAACCGAGGCGACCTCGACCGATTTCGGGCATCGCGCGGAGCACGTTAGGCACGAGAGACAACGCCATATGCTCGCGGCGCGCGCGGCGCCGAGAATATCGCCCGTCTGGGTTGCGCGCATAATGCGTGTCGGGGGCATGTCCATCACGTCGCCGCGCGGGCATCCCGCCGTGCATTTTCCGCACTGATAACAATCGTTCAATCGAGTGTGCGCGATTTGTTCCACGCGCTTCGCCCAATCTTGATTCGACTTGGTCATTTTGTCTCCCTTAAAGAACGTTACGAAGTTGCGTTCGCGACCAAGCGCGACCCGTCGCCCCATTTTCAACGTCGCCGTCCGCCGCGACAGCGCGTTTTAAAGGTTCGACTCGCCTTCGGAAGTTCGTTACGTCTTAATTTCTTGCTTGCTCGCGTTGACGCGCAATTCCGCGCGCCGTTCCTATTTTGACACATTTGAAAGTATTGTCAAGCGCAAACGGCGACGAAGCGTCCACGCAAGTATTATACCAAATGAAAAGGGCGCGCGCAAGTTTTTTTTTATTTTTGACTTTTATGACCGGTTGAAACGTTGAGTCGAGAAAATAGGGGTTATAATAGAAACGTTGCGCGACGCGTTTTAAAAAACGGAATAGCAGATACGGTTGTAACTTGCTTTATTGTCGATGTTATGACTTACGTCGTTTTAAACGCTGCGCCGTTTAACGCGTTTAAAAAATATTTTTTTATTGATTGAAAGAGGAGAGCGTTTCGCGTTCTAGCGGTTATGGCGAACGAGAGCGTTTATTTTTACGGTCGATTCGCGAGCGCGCCGAAGCGCGAGCTTGAAAGGTTGGCGCGCGAGCGCGGATTTCGCGTCGCCGCCAGTTTGAACGAGACGCTCGACGTCGTCGTTCTTGGCGAGGACGAGTCGATTGGCGACGCGCGCGCGCGTTTGGCGTTGGAATTTGACGAGCGGTCGCGTTTGGCGTTTGAAAGCGGCGCGCTCGTTATCGTCTCCGAATCGTCCTTTCTCGCCGGTCTGCGCGAATCCGAATCTGGCCGCGCCAAAGAGGCGACCGGCTTGACGCCAGCCGCCGTCGCGGAACTTGTCGGCGTTACGGTCGTCGCGATTCGACGATGGTTGCAACGCGGTTTCCTTAAGCCGTTTTATCGCGGCGATCGTCTGCCCCTTTTAGCGCCGCGCGAAATAGCGGTCGCGCGTCGACTCGCATTTCTTACGTCGACGGGACTTTCTGACGATTTTATTGCCAAGCGCGTCGTCGCGTTTGCGAATCTCGACTGGGAGCGTCGATTTAAGGAGCGTCAGAGTTCGAGTCAACGTTTCGACGAACCTCCGCTCCTCTTTGATTTCCATTCGTCCGCGCCCGAGTCGGTTATTCCTTCTCCCTCGTACGACGCGTCCCTTGCCGACAAGCTTGCGTCGGCGCCGTTCGACGTCGGGGCTATTCTCCTAAAGACGACGCTTGCGTCCGACGGCAAAGACGTTCTCTTCTTTGGCGACGAAAAGTCGAGTCTTCCGGTCGATTATCGCGGTCAGCGCCGCTTTGAATTTGCTGCGGCGCCTACGGACGGCGCGTACGAGACGCCTTCGAGCGCGCCCCTGTCGGAGGACGAAGCGCAAATGGCGCTCGCGGACCGTCTGCGCGACTGGAACAGCGCGGCGACTAGCGAGACGGGACGTCCTGCGTTTCTCTCGCTTTTTTCGGGCGACGCGGAGTCTGAGGCATTCGCCGAGAGCGGCTCGCCGTCTTCGTCTTCGCTCGCCGACCTTATTGGCTTGAAGGACGAGCCGGTTTCAACGAGTTTAGACGCCTATTCTGACGGACGGACGCGTTCCTTTCTCCTCTCGAAAGAGGCGCGCGCGCGTATTCGCGAGGTTGCCGGTCGCAAACTGATTGATTTGTGCGAAGACGCGTGGAACCTTGAGCGCGAGGGGTATTGGGAAGAAGCGGCGCGGGTCTATCGCGCGGCGGCGCTCGCCGGGGGCGCAGAAGCGAGCGTTTGTTATCGGCTTGGCAAAGTCTTATTCCTTTTAGGGGACTATTCCGCGGCGCGCGAGCGATTTTTTACGGCGCTCGAGCTGGACGAAGATTTCGTGGACGCGCGGATTGAACTTGGCAAGACGTTCGTTGCGCTTGGCGAATTGGAAGACGCGTACGCGTGTTTTCAAGGCGCGCTTGTCGATCGTCCAGCCGATTCCTCGCTCTGTTACGAATTCGGCAAGTTGTGCTTCCAATTGAATCGACGCGACGAAGCTCAGGACGCGCTCCAACGCGCGCTTGAAAACGCAAAGGATCCGAAACTTATAGAAGAGATCAAGAAAACGTCGCTTGAAATAACCATCGGCGTTATTTAACGCGCGATTTCTAAGGAGAAAAGAAATGTTTCGAGAGACGAGACGCGCGTCGCGCGCGACGACTCGGGACGAGGCGATAGCCATCATTCGCACGCAAAACTACGGAGTCCTTTCCGTCGTCGGCGAGGACGGTTACCCTTACGGCGTCCCGCTTAATTACGCGTGGCTCGACGGCAAAGTCTATTTTCACAGCGCGCCCGAGGGCGCGAAGCTCGACGCAATTCGTCGCGATCCGCGCGTCTGTTTTACCGTAACGTCGCGCGCCGAGCTTTTGCCAGGCGAACTGTCGACCGATTATGCGAGCGCGATTCTCTTCGGTCGCGCGCGGATCGTCGAAGACGCCGAGGAACGCAAATCGCTCGTTATTCGCATGACGCGCGCGCTTTCAGAAGAGGCGTACGCCGCGCTTATGAGGAGGAGTTGCGTCGACGCGGCGCGTTACGTCGTCGTTGAAATCACGCCGGAACATATAACGGGCAAAGCGCGCGCGAAGCAGGAAAAGCTCCTCTAACGTTATTTAACGAATTTCTCGATCTTTGGCGGCGGCACGGTTTCAAGGAGTTTCGCAATGATTTTATCGGCGTTCATTCCTTCCGCCTGCGCTTGGAAATTAGCGCCGACGCGTTTGCGCAAGACGGGGATAGCCGCCGCTTTAACGTCGTCGATCGATACGGAGAATCTCCCGTCCATGGCCGCGAACGCCTTGCCTCCGTTAATGAGGTATTGTCCCGCGCGCGGTCCGGCGCCCCAGTCGACGAGCTCGCGCACAAAGTCGGGCGCGCTTGGGTCGGTCGGTCGAGTAGCGCGCGTTAATCTCGCGGCGTACTGGACGACGTACTGACTCACGGCGACGGCGGAGACGAGTTTTTGCATTCCTAGCAGAATCTTGGCGTTCAGCAGCTTCTGCGGCTCGGCGATTTCTCCGCGCGTCGTCGCGGTTAGAATGCGTTCTTCTTCTTCCAGCGTGGGGTAGTCGATCTTAATATTGAACATGAAGCGGTCGAGTTGCGCTTCCGGCAGCGGGTACGTTCCCTCCTGATCGATGGGATTCTGAGTTGCGACGACGAGGAACGGATCGGGCAATTTATAGGTAACGCCGCCGACGGTAACCTCGCGCTCCTGCATTGCTTGTAGCAGCGCCGATTGCGTTTTGGGAGGCGTGCGATTGATCTCGTCGGCGAGGAGAATATTAGTAAAGACGGGTCCTTCGACGAATCTGAAGGAGCGCCGCCCTTGCGCGTCCTCTTCGAGGACGGTCGTACCGGTAATATCCGAGGGGGTGAGATCTGGCGTGAACTGAATGCGTCGGAAATTAACGTCGAGAATCTTAGCGATCGTCTGGACGACGAGGGTTTTCGCCAGTCCGGGAACGCCTTCTAACAGACAATGCCCTTTGGTAAAGACGGCGGCGAAAATTTCGCGGATAGCGTCGCGTTGACCGACGACGACCTTGGCGAGCTCGCTTTCGAGCGCCGCGCGCGTCTGGCCGAACTCTTGGAGTAGCGCGCCTAGATTCTGACGTTGGCTTTGCGCGGTGATTTTGCGCGCCCCCTGTTGCGATTCGTTGTTTTCCATCTGATCTTCCATAGCAATCGATTCCCTGAACGCGCGTCGTTCGCGCCAATTAAGACCGGTTTAAGAATTTCCGCAACGCGTCGAAGGTTTCTTCTGGCGAATCTTCGAGCAAATAGTGCCCCGCGTCTTTTACGATGTGCACGAACGCGTTCGGATAGAACTTTAAAAAACCGTTTAGAAAGACTTCGGGTGGAAAACACCAGTCTTTTGCGCCCCAAATGAGCGCGATTTGCTCGTCCTTAAAGACGCGCAGTCGATCCTGCGTGTCCTTAAGCGCCTGCCACGATCGATGCTTCGGGGAAAGGGGAATGTCCTGAACGAATTCGCAAACGGCGATGCGATTGTCCCATGAATCGTAGGGCGCGAGAAGCCCGGCCTTTACGTCGGGACTGAGACCTTTTGCGGTCGCCATAGTCGTCGCGGCGCGCGGAAAGACGTTTAGACCTTGGAGCAAA